>Ga0136622_10000015_pt1 | contig 51821 bp, 44 predicted proteins | sample AntDrymUQ4482106_2_FD_104803 | JGI IMG/M metagenome (GOLD analysis project Ga0136622, IMG submission 104803) | Polar desert sand microbial communities from Dry Valleys, Antarctica - metaG UQ448 (21.06) | ecosystem: Environmental > Terrestrial > Soil > Desert | place: Antarctica: Dry Valley...
AGGTCGTCGACGAGGGATTCACCTCGGGCGGGACGATGGGTGAGCGTGGACCGTTCCAGTTCACCGTCGACCTGCCACCGGGCACCTACACCGCCCGGGCGTACGCGACCTCCGCCGAGGACGGCCGCTTGGTCGCTGAGGACACCAAGACCTTCACCGTCCGGTGAGGGACCCGATCCGCTGAGAGTGACGTTTCTGCTGCGGTCGCGCGGCGTGTCGCGACAGATTCGTCACTCTCAGCGGAGGGGCCTCTCAGGGGAGGGGTGGTCAGCGGAAGGCGTCGCGCAGGCGGCCGAGCATCCCCCGGTTCGTCGGCACAAACTGGCCCGACGGGCGCTCCTCGTCACGGACCTTCGCCAGCCGCCGCAGCAGGTCGGTCTGCTCGACGTCGAGCCGGGTGGGGGTGTCGACCACAACCCGGACGATGAGGTCACCGCGACCGGTCCCGCGCAGCCGAGGCACCCCGCGACCGCGGACTGTGATCGGTTCGCCGGACTGGGTTCCTGCCCGCACCTCCAACGGGACCACGGCGTCTGTGTCGTCGGAACTGCTCGCGCCGGTGTCCGCCTCGAGGGTCGGCAGGTCGATCGTCGTCCCCAGCGCAGCGGCGGTCATCGGCACGTGCACGTCGCAGTGCAGGTCGTCGCCGCTGCGGACGAACACCTCGTGCGGGGCGACGTCGATCTCGACGTACAGGTCGCCCGGCGGACCACCCCCGGGCCCCACCTCGCCCTGGCTGGCGAGCTGGATGCGGGTCCCCGCGTCGACGCCCGAGGGGATCTTCACCGTGATCGTGTGCCGCGAGCGCACCCGGCCGTCACCGCTGCACTCGGGGCACGGGTTGGGGATCACCGTGCCGTAGCCGCGACAGGTCGGGCAGGCTCTCGCGGTGCGCACCTCGCCGAGGAACGACCGCTGGACCTGGGTGACCTCCCCACGACCCCGGCAGGTGTCGCAAGCCACCGGCTCGGAGCCCTTCTCGGCCCCAGACCCGGAGCAGCGGCGACACACGACCGCGGTGTCGACGGTCAGCTCCTGGGTGGTCCCGAAGGCAGCCTCGGCCAGCTCGATCTCGACCCGGATCAGCGCGTCCTGACCGCGACGCATCCGCGGCTTCGGGCCGCGCTGGCTCCCGGTCTGGCCGAAGAAGGCGTCCATGATGTCGGTGAAGCTGAAGCCGGCGCCGTACGCAGCTCCACCGCTCGCCCCGAGCGGGTCGCCACCACGGTCGTAGAGGTCACGCTTGGCCGGGTCCGACAGCACCTCGTACGCCGCCGACACCTCCTTGAAGCGGTCCTGGGTCGCCGGGTCCGGGTTCACGTCCGGGTGCAGCTGCCGCGCGAGCCGGCGGTAGGCCTTCTTGATCTGCTCGGGCGACGCGTCGTGGTCGACGCCGAGCGTGGCGTAGTAGTCGCTCATTCGTCGGCCAGCGCACGACCGACGTAGCGGGCCACCGCACGTACGGCAGCGATCGAGCCGGGGTAGTCCATCCGGGTCGGACCGACGATGCCCAGCGTGGCCAAGGCGTCGCGCTGCGGCCCGTAACCGCTCGCGACGACCGACGTCGCCGACAGCTCCTCGTAGGGCACCTCGTGCCCGATCCGCACCGTCACCGCGCTCGGGTCACCGGCCTCACCCAACAGCCGCAACAGCACCACGTGCTCCTCGATAGCCTCCAGCAGCGGCCGGATGGACACGTCGAAGTCGTCGCCGAACCGGGCCAGGTTGGCGGTACCCCCGACCAGCACCCGCTCGTCCGAACGGTAGTCCGAGCAGGCCTCTACGAGCGCACTCAGCACCACCGCAACGACCGGTCGATCAGGTCGGTCGGCGGTCCCGACCAGCTCACTGGCCCGCTGCGCCGCATCCGGCAACCGGCGGCCGACGGTCGCAGTGTTGAGCCGGGCCCGCAGGTCGGCGATCAGCGTCTCGGCCACTGGGGCGGGGAGCTCGACCACCCGCTGCTCGACCCGACCGGTGCTCGTGATCAGCACCACAAGCAGCCGGGACGGTGTCATCTCCACCAGCTCCACGTGCCGCACCGTCGAACGGGTCAGCGTCGGGTACTGCACGATGGCCACCTGCTGGGTCATCTGGGCCAGCAGCCGCACGCTGCGCTGTACGACGTCGTCGACATCGACCGCGCCGTCGAGAAACGACGAGATGGCGCGACGCTCGGGCGCGCTGAGCGGGCGCACCGACGCCAGCCGGTCGACGAACAGCCGGTAGCCCTTGTCGGTGGGCACCCGCCCGGCCGACGTGTGCGGCTGGGCGATGAAGCCCTCCTCTTCGAGCACCGCCATGTCGTTGCGCACGGTGGCCGGCGAGACGCCCAGCGAGTGCCGCTCGACCAGCGCCTTGGACCCAACCGGCTCGCGGGTGGACACGTAGTCCTCGACGATGGCTCGCAGCACGCCGAGCTTGCGGTCGTCGAGCACATGTCCTCCTCACCGAATTGGCACTCAACCGGGCCGAGTGCCAGTCTACGACGCATGGCCACTGGCTGGACCGAGCTCGCCCACCGGTGCTTCGTCCGACGCTACGACTCTTTCGACCTCTCGTGCGGCATCGTGGCCGGCGGGGAGAGCCTGCTGGTCGTCGACTCCCGAGTGTCGGCCGTCGAGGGCGCCGAGCTCGCCAGGCATGTGCGCGAGCTGTCGTCGTTGCCGGTGAACGCGGTGGTCAACACCCATGTGCACTTCGACCACACCTTCGGCAACGGTGCGCTGCGCCAGGCGTGGCCAGGGGTGCAGCTCGTCGCGCACGAGTCGGTGCCAGTCACGTTGGCCGAGCACGAGGCCCGAATCAAGCGGCTATACACCGACGACGTGCACGACACGCTGCGCGACGACGTGCTCGCCACCGAGGTCGTGCCGCCGGACACAGTGTTCTCGTCGCTGTGGTCGGTGGACCTCGGTGACCGGGTCGTGGAGGTGGTTCACCCCGGACGGGGGCACACCGACGGCGACGTGGTCATCCGGGTGCCCGACTCGGACGTGGCGTACGCCGGCGACCTGGTGGAGGAGTCCGGCCCGCTCTCGTACGGCCCGGACTGCTGGCCGCTCGAGTGGCCGCAGACTCTCGAGCTGCTGATCGGCCTGCTCGGCCCGGAGACGGTGGTGGTGCCCGGTCACGGCGCCCCGGTGGACAAGCAGTTCGTGCTGGAGCAGCGAGCCGACGCGGCCGCCATAGCGGGCCAGGTCCACCAGCTCGCCACCGCCGGCGTAGCGGTCGACGAAGCCGCCCAGCGCGGCACCTGGCCGTACGCGACGGAGGGGCTGGTCCAGGCCGTCCGCCGCGGCTACTCCCACCTCAGCCGCTGACCCTGCGTTGGTGGTACCGGCGCGCCGGTAAGCCGCGCAGCACTGTGCTCACAGCGCTTGGCCCTACGCGGCCGGGGCCGACCGCAAAGAGATGTTTGCAAAGATACCTCTGCGGTCTTACGGTAGCGGCATGGAACTGTCCAGCATCACGCCCGACCCAACCGCCCTGCGGGCGCTGTCGCACCCGATCCGGCTGCGGATCCTCGGCTTGCTGCGCGTCGACGGGCCGTCGACGGCCACCGCGCTGGCCACCCGGCTGGGACTGAACTCCGGGGCCACGAGCTACCACCTGCGCCAGCTCGCCCAGCACGGCTTCGCCGTCGATGACGCCGAGCGCGGCAACGGGCGCGACCGGTGGTGGCGGGCGGCGCACCGGTCCACCCGGACCGACGCGTCCACCGAGGCGAGCCCCGAGGGACGCGAGGCGCTCGACGCCTTCGGTCAGGCGATCGCCGTCGTGCACACCGAGAACCTCCAGCGCGCGGTGGAGGAGCAACCGATGCTGCCCGCGCCGTGGCGGCGCGCGTCCACGTTGAGCGACTGGATCCTGCAGGTCACCCCCGAGCGCGCGGAGCAGCTGATGGCCGCGCTGGTCAGCATCGTCGACAGCTGGCCCGAAGACCCGGAGGACGGCGAATCGGAGAAGTTCACGGTCGTGGTCCACACCTACCCCCGGCCGGGGCGGCTCGCACTGGCTGCGGGGATGTCGGACCGGGGATGAGGCGCCGCGCCCCACTCGCCGGCTGGCTGACCGCGGAGGTGATCTCGCTCACCGGCACCCGGGTGTCGATGATCGCGATCCCGTGGCTGGTGCTGACGACTACCGGCAGCGCCACCCAGACCGGTCTGGTCGCCTTCGCCGAAATGGCCCCGTACGTCGCGGCGAAGGCCCTCGCCGGCCCGCTGGTCGACCGCGTGGGCGCCGCCCGCATCGCCATCGGCGCCGACACCGCCAGCGTCGCCGTGGTGGGGGCGATCCCGCTGCTGCATCTGACCCAGCTGCTGTCGTTCCCGCTGCTGCTCGGCCTGGTCGCGGTCGCGGGTCTGCTCCGCGGCCCGGCCGACGGCGCCAAGCATGCCCTCGTGCCGGCCATCGCCGCGGTCTCGGCGGCGCCGTTGGAAAGGGTCACCGGCCTCGCGGGTGTGGCCGAGCGCCTTGCCAGCACGGTCGGCGCCGCCGCTGCCGGCCTGCTGGTCGCAGCGATCGGCCCCGCACAGGCCCTGCTGGTCGACGCGGCGAGCTTCGGGCTGTCGGCGCTGGTGCTCGCGCTGACCGCGCCGCGAAGGCCCGCCGGCGCCGAGCCCGCCACCGACCAGGAGGACGCCCCGTACCTGACCCGGCTGCGGCAGGGGTGGGACTTCCTCCGCCACGACAAGGTGCTGGTGGGCATCACCGTGATGGTGGCGATCACCAACCTGCTGGATCAGGCGTACGCCGCCGTGCTGGTGCCGGTCTGGGCACAGGAGTCCGGAGGCGGAGCGGCGGTGATCGGGCTGCTGTTCGCCACCTTCGGCGGCGCGGCCGTGCTCGGCAGCGTCGTCGCGGCCGGCGTCGCCGAGCGGCTGCCACGCTTCACCACGTACCTGGTCGCGTTCTTGCTCGTCGGCGCCCCCCGATTCGTGGTGCTGGCAGTCGACGTCCCCCTCGCGGTGGTGCTGAGCGTCGCCGTGGTCGGCGGCTTCTCCACCGGCTTCATCAACCCCATCCTCGGCGCGGTGATCTTCGAGCGAATCCCCGCGCACCTCGTCGGACGGGTGAGCTCACTGAACACCTCCTTGTGCTGGGCGCTGATCCCGTTCGGCGGCGTAGTCGGTGGCGCCCTCATCGCGGGGATCGGGCTGTCTCCGGCGCTGCTCGTGCTGGGGACGGCGTACTTCGCGGCGACCATGCTGCCCGCGCTGCAACCGCAGTGGCGCGAGATCGACCGCCGGCCCAGCGTCAGACCCGCTCCCGAAGACGCCGGCGCGCGCGGGTAGCGACGGTGGCACCGACGCCGGCCCAGAACCCCAGCCCCCAACCGATGTGCATGGCCGCAAAGGCCAGCGGCAGCCGGGCCCGGTCCCCGGCCGCGTCCAGCTGGCGACCGGTCTCGACCGAGGCGACACCTACCGCGAACGCGTACGGCAGCACCAGCATCAGCAGGCGCACCGGCCGGCGGTACCAGGCCAGCGCGCCGACCACGACGTAAGCGACGAACAACGGCGGTACGAAGTGCCGCGGGCGCATCGAGTCGGGGTGGACGACCGCGACGTCCACCTTGCCGCGGCCATAGCGCCGGTACTGCGAGAACAGCTCCCTAATCGACTGCCGGCAGTGCCACTTGATCGCGATCGCAGGGTCGAACAGCAGCCGCTTGCCGGCTTGTCGCAGCCGATAGTCGAATTCGAAGTCCTCGTTGGCGGTCAGCGTCTCGTCCCAGCCACCCAGATCGCGGACCAGCTCCACCGGGTAGGCACCGAACGGGATGTGGTCGACCTCCTGCACCTCGGTGCCGTGATGGTACGTCGAGTTCCCGACGCCGAAGCGGCTTGCCATGGCCACCGCGATGGCGCGTCCGGCCGGCGTACGGCCGACCCCGTCCTTGCGGCCACCGACGCCCCCCCACGAGTCCTCCACCAGCCGGGTCACCGACCGGCGCACGTACGTCGGGTCGATGATCGAGTGGGCGTCGACGCGCACCAGCCACGGTGCGCGGGCCTGCGCGACGGCCAGGTTGAGCGATGTCGGGATGTTCCGGCGCGGACTGTGCAGCAGCTCGACCCGGTCGTCGGCTGCCATCGCGCGCCGGATCACGCCGACGGTGTCGTCGGTCGACCCCCCGTCGACCACGACGATCTGCAGGTTGCGGTGGTCCTGGGCACGGATCGAGTCGAGGCAGTGGCCGAGGAACTGCTCCTCGTCGAGCGCAGGGACAACAACCGTCACCAGGTCCTCGTCCGGCACCTCGCTCACCTGCCCTCCGTCGGGGTGCAGAGCGGCACATTACGCCAACCGGGTCGACCGTTCGGCTGACCCAGGTGCAGCCGGCCGGCCAACTCGGGCCCTCGGTTGTCGGATCCGCGGACTCGTTCCGTAGCCCTCACACGTCCCAATAGTCACTCTCAGTACACGACAACTGACGGAGAGTGACGTGTAATGTCTGTCCCATCGACCCCCACCCCGAGCCGCCGCACCTTCCTCAAGGGCGGGCTCGCAGCTGCCACCCTAAGCGCCACCGGGGTGTGGCTGCCCCAGTCGGCTGTAGCGGCCGAGACTCCCTTCATCCCCTATGGCGCCGACAGCCTGTTCCGCAAGCCGGTCACCGGCGCGCCGGTCGATGGCGCCGCAACGACGTCGTTCAGGGCGTTCATGCGTTCTCACCCCGACCAGAAGGCCTTCAGCTGGCCGAAGATCACCGGCACCGGGTCGAACCAGTGGGGAACCACCTTTCACCTGTCCAGGTCGGGCGATCCGGTGTGGAAGATCTCAACAGGTACTCGCAGCGAGACGGCCATCCTCGCCAACCAGGGCTTCCACATGGCTGACTCGGTCGTGGACCGGATTCCCACCGGCACCCAGGACCGGCCGTTCCTCATCGTGGACCCGACCTTCGGCTACTCCCTGTTCTGCGCTGACGTCATTCCCAACAAGGCATCGCGAACGATCAAGGTCTCGGCCGCCGCGGTCTTCCACCACTCCAGCAACGGGCTGGACGGGCGCAATCCCCGCTCGAACGACCGGCGCAACTTCAACTCCCGAGGCCGCATCACCGACAGCATGGTGATCCGTGCCGACGTGCTGAAGGCCGCCATCGCCAACAACAGCGGCCTCGGGTACGTCCTGCAGATGTTCTTCGTCGAGACCAGCACCGCGGCCGGCTTCTGCTCCCCCATGGTCGGCGCCGAGAACAACAAGTCCGGCTGGGGCGCTGAGGGTGTCCGCATCGCCATCCGGCCGGATGTGAACCTGCCGGGCCGGGGACTGACCAGTGCGGCGCTTGTGGTCGCCCGCACGCTGCAGCAGAACGGCTGCTACCTCGGGGACAACAGCGGCTCGTCCTCGCAGCTCAAGGGTGAGCAGACGTCGTCCAACTACAACCCGTGGGCCGGCACGAACCTCAGCGTCGACTGTCTCCAGGGCAAGATCAGTTGGGACGACTTCGTGGTGCTGCCCAAGGGCTGGCAGTAGTCGGCAATCGCCGCGGTCACCGTCTGTGACGGTGACCCGGCAAAGCCGTCATCCGGCACCAAGACGGGCGCGAGCGACCTAATCTCCATCGGGAAAGCCCCACCGCCGCCACCCGCCAGGAGTGTCTTTTGTCCAGCGCAACCCGCACCGTCCGTGCCACCGCGACCATTTTCCTCGCGGCCACCGCGACGGTCGTGACGACAGCGCTCCCGGCATACGCGCGGTTCGACGACCAGCCGGCGAGCTCGGCGTGGCAGCCAGACGGACCCGTGCACGCGGTGGTGGAGCGTGCTGGCGTCGTCTACATCGGTGGCCCGTTCACCAGTCTGCGCAACCCCTCAACCGGCGCCGTCATGCCAGCCGAGCACCTCGCGGCCCTCGATGCCAGCACCGGCGAACCATTGCCGGGATGGTCGGCCTCCGCGGACGCCGACGTCCGCGCGCTCGCGGTCTCGCCCGACGGCACTCGGCTGCTCGCCGGGGGCGCGTTCGTCAGCGTGGGTGGTGAGGTTCGTCGCCACCTGGCAGCGCTGTCGACTGCTGACGGCTCGGTCATCTCGTCCTGGAAACCCAGTGCCACCGGGATGGTGCGTGACCTGCTGGTCGTCGACGATCGGCTCTACGTCGGCGGCACGTTCAGCTCGGTCGAAGGCAGCGGCCAGAAGGGCTTGGCCGCCCTGGTCCTCAGCACCGGCGAGCGTGACCCCGCATTCAGCGCCTTCACCGACAAGCCGGTGTATGGCCTGACCCGGGTCGGCCGGTCGCTGGTTGCCGCCGGCACGTTCGGCACCGTCAACGGGTCGCCGCGGCAGTCGCTGGCCGCGCTCGACCTCACCTCCGGAGCCCTGAGCCCGTGGGCCCCCCGCCGAGTGTGCGCAAGCTGCTCCACCTACTGGGACGTGGCCACCGATGGGCAGCGCGTCTACGTCGGTGCCTCCGGCCCCGGCGGATGGGCCGGCGCCTACGCCCTTGGCCTCAACCGGCCGCGCTGGGTGACACAGGCCGACGGTGACGTCCAGGCCGTCACGGTCGCGGACGGCCTGCTCTATCTCGGCGGGCACTTCAGACAGTTCAACCAGCAGCCGCGTGCGCAGCTGGCCGCGGTGGTCCCGGCCACCGGCGCCGTCGACCCAGGGTTCGCACCCGAGATGAAGGCGTCCTACCCCGGGGTCTGGGCCCTGACCGCCTCGAGCGACCACCTGTACGCCGCCGGGGACTTCGAGGGCGTGGTGCGCCGGGGGCGCTCGCCGTACTTCGCCGCATTCCCGACCTCTTAGCCCGGCTGGAAATGGCGCACCGAACGGTTCCCGTCCCCTTTCGGGGGGTTTTGGTCCGTTCCGCACGACTGCCCCAGGCAGTACCCTTGGCGCGCGTCATACAGGGGGGTCCGTACGGGGTGTACGAAAGGTAGACAGTGGCCCGCAGCGCCGTATCGATCCAGACCCGGCTGCCCAACGTGGCCATCGTCGGCGTCAGCCGCGGTGGCACCACCTCGCTGTTCAGGTATCTGGGCCACCATCCGGACGTCGGTACATCGGACGTCAAGGAGGTGCGCTACTTCAGCGCACTGCGGTACGGGGAGCAGTTGGCGCCGCTCGAGTCGTACGCCGCACACTTCAGCCACTGCACCGAGCCCTACGTGCTCGAGGCGACTCCCGGGTACTTCTCCGGCGGCGCCAAGGTGGCTCAGGCGATGCGGCAGACGCTCCCCGGGCTGCGGACCGTGGTCAGCCTGCGCGCACCGGCCGACCGATGCTGGTCCTGGTTCCAGTTCGTCAAGAGCCGCACCCGTATACCGCGGGACATGACGTTCGACGCCTACCTCGACCGGTGTGAGCAGCTGCACGACGCCGGAACCGATGCGACTTTCGAGAACCAGCCGTACTGGGGGCTGGGCGGCGGCTGTTACGACACCTGGCTCGACGACTGGCTGGAGGTGTTCGGTGCTGACTTCCGCGTCGTGTTCTTCGACGACGTCGTCGCCGACCCGCTGGCAACAGTCGGTGACATCTGCAGCTGGCTCGGCATGGACGCGTCCGCCCTGGACACGCAGGCCTTCAACGTCAACAACAAGGCCGAGCAGTACCGACACCGGCGCCTGCAGCAGATGGCGCTGGCACTCAACCGCCGCGGCGAGCACTTCTTCCACCGGCACGAGCGGGCCAAGCGGCTATTACGGCAGGCGTACTACTCGGTCAACCGGGCTCCTGCTGAGCCGACGATGTCAGCCTCGGCCAGAGCGAGGGTGACCGACTTCTACCGACCGCACACTGCGAACCTCGCCAAGCAACTGGCCAACGTCGGCGTCACACTGCCGCCTTCCTGGGCCGCGCAGAACTGACGCGCCCCAACCCGCCTGCTCAGCGCACCAGCCGACCCAGCACCGGCACCCGCAGGAGCTCGGGGAAGAGATCGGCGAGGTGCAACCACCGCCGGCTGAGCCGCAGCACCACCGCGGACCCGGCCGCGGCGATCCCCAGGGCCCAGAAGATCCCGGGCTCCAGCGTGTAGTCGACGACGGCAAGCACCGCAGCGACCGCTCCGATGGCCACGTAGGGCCGCAGGTAGCTTGTGCGTGCTTCACCGTGCGCCCGCATGGTGGCAGCCAGCACCAGCTGGTTGGCGATGTTCTGCCCGATCATCGTGGCCGCGTTCGCGATGGCCGCGCCCAGCGCGCCGTACCGGTCGATCAGCACGAGGGCGAGGGCCAGGTTGACCCCTGCGACACAGATGTTCGAGATCACGAGGTAGCGCAGCCGGCCGTACACCTGCAGGACGAACACGTTGAAGCCGAGCGCGACGCTGAAGTAGTAGCCCAGCGAGAGCGCCATCAGCACCGACCCAGACGAGGCGTAGCGCTCCCCGAACAACGTCACGGTGGTCGCCGGGGCGAACAGGCCCGTCATGGCGAACACCGGGAAGGTGAAGACGGCCAGGAAGACCGACGACCGCCAGTAGGCGTCGCGCAGATTGCCGTACTCGCCGCGGGCATGCAGCCGCGCGGCCATGGGCAGGAACAGCGTGAGGAAGGTCTGGAACACGACCTGGTTGAGCCGCGCGGCCGGCATCACCGCCCGGTACTCCGCAACCTGCGCCGCGCCGTAGTAGGCGCCGAGCATCACGACCGTGCCGAGGTGAGTCGCCAGCACGACCAGCTCGTTGGTCATGGTCGGGATCGAGAAGGAGAAGACCGCGCGAAACGGCCACACGATGCGGCGCAGCCGCAGGTGGTGGAGGATCCCGCGTTCTCGTAGCACCTGGATCAGCAGCGCCAAGTAGACACCGATGCCCACCAGCTGAGTGCCGACGTACCCAGCGGCCAACGCGAACACGTCACCGTCGAAGAGGACGAGCGCCAGCACCACGGCCAGGCGCAGCCCCGGCGTCAACAGGTACTTGCGGATGAAGATCGCCCGTGGCCGGGAGAATACCGCGAACAAGGACACGAAGACCTGGTCCAGTGCCTCCATCGGGGCAAGGAACATCAGCACGAGCAGCACGTCGATGGCGTTGGGTTCGTCGAACGTCTTGCCAAGCAGCGGCTCGGCGAACAACCCCAGGGCCGCGAGCATCACCGTGCTGGTGACCACGATGGTGCCGACGGCGAGCAGCATGCTGCCGAACATCCGCGGGTAGTCGCGTTCCTCCTCGTACTTCGACATGAACCGGCTGAGCAGCTTGCCCTGGCCGAGGCTGAGCAGGATCCGGCCCGAGGCCACCAGCGTGAGGGCGTACGCGAACACGCCGTAGTCGCTCTTGGCAAGGGCCCGGATGATGACGACCTGCGTGGCGACCGTGAAGAGCAGCGACACCAGCCGTCCCACGAGCAGCAGCACGGAGCCGCGGACATGGTCCCGGTCACTGTGGTCGTGGCCGCGGTCTGCCCCGGCGTCGGCCCCGTCGCCACCCACCCTGGCCGTCATCGGTCGTCCCCCAGGAGCGCCGTAGAACCCCGCACGGTGGCACCGGGCGGGATGCTAGATGCTACCGGCGGCCCGCGCCCCGCCGTGGCCGGCTCGGTGGCCGTTCGGAAGCCGTCACCCGGGGCGGGCGGAGGACCTAGGCTTGCGACCGGGCCGGCGACTGCTGGTCCGGCTGCTCGAGTGGCGCACACAGTAGGGGAGCTCATGCAGGCTGGGGGCGCCACGGCGATCGGACGCCGGCAGGTGCGCGGCTCGTCGCTGCTGGTGGTCGGACGGGTCGCGGCCATGGGGATCAGCCTCGTGACGCAGGTCATCATCGTGCGCGCGCTGACCAAGACCGACTTCGGCGCCTTCGCCTATGCGCTGGCGCTGGCCGCTGCTGCCCGGACGCTGCTGAGCCTCGGCCAGGGCAAGCTGCTCAGCCGGTTCATGGCCACCTACCAGGAGCAGCGCGACTACAACCGCATGTTCGGCGCGCTGCTGCTCGCGGTCGGCACGATCGCGATCACCAGCGTCGTCACTATCGGCGCCTTGTTCATCTTCAGCGACGCGCTCGTCGGCACAGCCGTGGACAGTCCGACGGCGATCCGGCTGGTGCTCATCCTGATCATCTTGTCGCCGATCGAGGCGCTGGACCAGGTGTTCGTCTCGCTCTTCGCGGTGTTCAGCAAGCCGCGGGCGATTTTCTTCCGCAAGTACCTGCTGACACCGGGACTCCGTCTGGTCGTGGTGCTGGTGCTGGTGGCGATCGACGCCGACGTGACCTTCCTGGCGATCGGGTACGTGACCGCCGCGTCGTTCGGGATCTTGATCTACGCGGTCCTGCTCGTCCAGGTGCTGCGCGAGCAGGAGCTGCTGGCCCAGTTCAAGATCCGTCAGGTGGTGCTGCCGTTCCGCGCGGTCTTCGCGTTCTCTGTCCCCCTGATCACCAGCGAGCTCGTCTTGCTGTCGCTGAACGTGGGCGGAGTGCTGATCCTCGGCTTCTACCACTCGGTGGAGGAGGTGGCCAACTACCGCGCGGTCTACAACTCGGCACGCCTCAACATCGCCGTCACCGCCGCGTTCATCACGCTCTTCCTGCCCGTAGCCGCCCGCCTGCATGCTCGCGACGACGTGCCGGGCCTGCGGCACAGCTACTGGCACACGGCCGTCTTCATGGCGGTGTTGACCTTCCCGATCTTCGCGCTCACCGGACCGCTGGCCGAGCAGACGACCGTGGTGCTCTTCGGCGAGCGCTACGCCGACGCGGCGACGGTGCTGGCAATCCTGGCCGTCGGGTACTACCTCAACGCCATCCTCGGCTTCAACTCCTTCACGCTGCAGATCTTCGGACGCATCCGCTACCTGGTGCTGGTGAACGTCACCGTGCTTGCGTTGAACATCGGGCTGTGCTTCCTGCTGGTCCCGCAGTTCGCCGCGGTCGGTGCGGCGACGGCCAACTGCGCGGCGCTGCTGGTCCAAAACCTGCTGAACCAGTGGGCGCTGCGGGGGTGCTTGGGTACGGCGTTCATCGAGCGCAGCTACCTCGGCTGCTACGCCCTCATCGTCGCGGCCGCGGCGGCGTTGTGGGGATTCCAGCTGCTGGGCTTCGGACTCGTCCTGGACCTGGTCGCCGCCGCGGTGGCCTCGCTGGTGGTCCTGCTCGGGAACAGGCACGCGCTGGAGCTGGGTGACACCTTTCCCGAGCTGCGCAGCGTTCCGGTCGTACGGCGGCTGATCCGGTGAGCCAGGTCAAGGTGTTGTCGATCGTCGGCACCGGGCGCAGCGGGACGACCGTGCTCGCGGCCATCCTGGGCCAGGCAACCGGGTTCTTCAACGCCGGCGAGCTGCACTGGGTCTGGGGCCGCAGCCTGTCCGAGCAGCGCCCCTGCGGCTGCGGTCTACCCCCGGCACGGTGCCCGATCTGGTCACAGGTGATTGAGACCGCGTTGGGGGTGACACCGGCTCAGCAGGTCGACCGCAGCGGCGATCGGATGACCGGGGAGATAGGTCTCTGGGAGCGGGAGCTGATGGCTCGCCGAAACCGCCTCCGGCTGCTCCGCAGCGCGAGCGGGGGCCGGTCGCAGTGGTCGGCCCTGGCTGGCCTACGCGGGGTCACGGCGGACCTCTACTCCAGCCTGGTTGATGTCACCGGCGCCAGGGTCGTGATCGACTCGTCCAAGCGTCCCGAAGACGCCGCGGTGCTGGCCGGTATGGGCACGTTCGACCACTACGTGCTGCACGTCGTCCGTGACCCGCGCGCGGTGGTGTTCGCTTGGAGTCGGTCGAAGTCGTCGACCGACGGCAGCATCGTGATGCGTCCGATCCGCCCGTCCAAGGTCGTTCTGGCCTGGATGGAAGCCAACATCAGCGCCGAGCTGCTACACCGTCGGGTTCCGTCGGACCGATGGCTGTTCATCAGGTACGAGGACTTCGTCGCGCGTCCCCGGGACACCGTGGCGGAGATCGTGACGTTCATGCGCGAGGACGCCCCGACGCCCTTCGTCAGCGCCGACACCGTTGTCCTCGAGCCCAACCACAGCTTGCTCGGCAACCTCGACCGCTTCCGCACTGGACCGGTCGAGATCGCACTGGACGACCAGTGGCTACGACGGCTGCCACGAGGGCGTCAGCTAGCCGTACGGGCCGCAACCATGCCGTTGCTGCTCCGCTACGGCTACGCCGGGTCCGCTACTGCCAGGTGAGACGCGCCACCGGTGGTGCAGTCAGTGGGCCCCGGCCAACCACGGTGCCGGAGCCACGCCCATGGCGTCCAGTTGTTGCGCCAGCAGATCGTCGTACGGGCGGTAGAAGTCGGCCATCTGCCGGGCCGCGGCGTCTGACACCGTCAGCCGCGACGGCTCGCGGTTGGCCAGGTAGTACAGGCTGCGCAAGCGCCGCTTCGTGGCCGGATGCCGCCGGAAGTATCCCTCGGCCCGACGGTTGACCGCCAGCGCGAGGCGCTGTGCCGGTCTGCTTCGCACCTGCTCGGTCTTGTTCTCGACCGCGAGGTCGAACCCGTCCACCACGTCGACCTCGATGCCCAGCCACGCGCAGATGTCCTGGACCGTGCCAGACGCACCGCTTTCCAGTGCGTCGAAGTAGACGACCTTCAGCCGGTCACCCATCTCGGCCGACCAACCGCCCATCCACTTGGCGTAGCAGCCGCCGCCCAGGCCCAGGAACGACCGGTTCTGCCGCAACTCGTCGAGTCCGCGGGCGTGCAGGTCCTCGCAGCGGTCGAGGTAGGACTCGAAGTCCATGTCCGCCGGGATGGACGCCCGGCTCTTCACGAACCGGTAGTACGACCAGCACCGATCGGAGGGCGATCGTAGGAGAACCAGGACGCGCGCATGCGGGCAGGTCTGGTTGATGGCGGACGCGATCCGCTGTCCACCGTGGAAGTATCCCGGGGTCGCCTCGACCGCGTAGCGTTCGCCCCGCCAGTGCCGGAAGTGATCGGCGTAGGACTCGAGCGGGCCGGTGGTCTCCCCGAACCGGAGCGGGTCGAAGTACCGCGTCTCCTTGACGTCGGCCGGGCAGATGTCAGGGTGCTGGGCCAGATAGTTGAACAGCGAGGTCGTCCCCGCCTTGGCGACACCCGCAATGATGAGGTTGGGCAGACGGAGGCGGTCAGTCATTCGGGTCCATGAGCTGCCGCACGTACCGAGGCACGGCGGTGCCTTTGAACGCAACACCCGCGGTGGCCAGCCCCGCGGTCGCGCCGCGGGACAAGATCACGGTCTCGAGGCCGGGGTCGGCGTTGGCGAATCGGTACTTGTAGTCCTCCCCGCCCCGCAGGAACCGGAACTCCTTCATCCCGTCCTCGTGCGCGACGCGGATCGTGTCTGCGGCGAGCAGAATTCCCAGGGAGTAGCGCGAGTAATCTGCATCCCAGCCGCTTTGGTAACCGGACTCGATGTCGCGGTAGCGGAAGCCCAGGCGAGCAGCTGCGGGTTTGCCGTCAGCGGTGGCGATCCGCAGTCGCAGCCAGCCCTTGTCGAAAGCCTGCCGGGCGAAGTCGCGGTGGAAGCTCTCGCGCTGCTCGAAGCGGGTACGGTCCGGCCACCTGGCCCGGTGCAGGGTGAAGAAGGTGTCCAGCTCGGTCTCGAGGTCGCCGTCGGCGGCCAGCGTCGTGATCTGCAGGTCATGGTCGTCGCGCAGGCGACGCTCGTCGCGGCGTAGCTCTTTGCGCAGCCTGCGACTCCACCTACCGGTCGTCTCCTCCCAGGTGCCAGCGAACCGCACCACCGGGCTGCCCTCCCGGCTGACTACCCGGCCGGACAGGCGCTTGCCCCAGGCGCAGCCACCCGGCAGCTGCTCGCCGAGCACCATGTCCCATGCTTGGCCACCGCGGACGAGGTCACGGATGGTGCGGCCGACCGCCGCCTCGTCGCCGGCAGCGCAGATGGGTCCGAGCTGGTCACCGGCGGTATTGCCGAGGAACCTGGCGATGCGCACGGGCCGTTGCTTCCACAGGTACAGCGGAACCACACCCCGAAGCGTTCCGCGCAGGTCGCGTAGCGTCGTGATTGCCAGCCTGTTCCCGTTGCCGAAGTGGTCCCACCAGGTTCGGTGCCACTCCCAAGTGGCGAAGATGTTGCTGGTCTGCACCGCCAACGGCGTCCACTCGTCCCGCAGTGCGTCCAGGTCGTCGACCTGGTCGATGTAGAACCGCTCCTCGCGTCGCACCGACGGGCGGACCGCCTCGGCGATCCGGTCCAGGTCGATCGTGTTGAGTCGTTGATGCACGGGCAGCCCGACCGTCCCCGCACGGCCGCGGTCTGCGATTGCCGCCTGACTCGGTGGGACGGACGGGTGCGGGCTGGACCAGACGTTCGTCCAGCGCACCTGCCGGTCGGCCAGCCTCCGGGCGGCGAGGTGCTTGTCCGGCACGTCGATGGGGAACACCAGCGGTGCGGCGCCTTCCGGCAGCTGGTCGAACGGCGAGGGAACCAAGTCAGCCAGCTGTTCTTGCAGCAACCGGTAGTTCTCGCGGCGGGCACGGGCCGGATCCCCTCCGGTCAGGCGGGCCAGTAGGAACGCACCCACCGGTCCCGGCCGCAGCGTCGGGTCGTCCAACGCCACATCACCGAGCGTCATGTCGCCGTCCACAAGGCCCGACCTGCCGGGCTCGTCCGGGTCTCTCGCGGACGACCAGTCGATCAGCCCCTGGACCACACCGGACTTCCCTGCCACCCACGCCCGGTGTCGCATGACGACCCGGTCTAGCCCGAGGCCGCGCTCGCGCCGCCTGCTGCCGGGTGACTGGAGCGACCCCGAGCGGACCAGCGCGGCGGTGAGGTTCGGCAGCGGCAGCATCGCGTCGAGGCCGTGGATCGAGAGGTCTGCGTGCGTGCCGACCGGTTCGCCGTGGGAGGTCGCCAGCCATGCCTGCGTCGCATCCTCGATCAAGACCAGCCCGCGCTCGTCGCACCAGCGCCGCCAGCGGGCGGTGTCGCGCGGGAACCCGAGCAGGTGGCTCAGGTAGAGGGCCCGACTCCGTGGGCCGAGCCGGTCTGTGAGCTCTTCCTCGTCCGGCTCCAGATCCGGCGTCGAACCGTAGAAGACACAGGCGAGACCTGCCCGCATCAGGACCTCGACCTGCGCGGCATCATGGTGGGCCGGCACCAGGACCTGGTCGCCAGGCTGCAACCCGAGCGCCGTGAGCCCAGCGTACAGGGCGTGTATTGGCCGCACATGGAGCCGGCAGCCGGGCGTCTCCAACGGGAACGGCAGTCCGGTGACCGTCCGCCTGAAGTACGCCAACGGGGTCAGCGGCGGCCAGACGTCGAGCAGCCCGTCGCTCACGCGGTCACCCACCCCTCAGTCCTGGTCGTCGACGTCGCCTGCTCCGGCCGACCTGCCAGGGGCTTCGCACTCCAAAGCGTACGAGGGAAACAGCGCAAGCATCGCCGAATGGACGCCTGGCCCAGCAGTCTTCAGCCGGCGTTCACGTGCTGCACACGCAGCGCGCTGTTCCGGGCGTCGTCAGTCGCGCGCGCCCGCCGCCTGCAGCCATGCGGGCAGCTGGTCGTAGCCGCGGGCGGCGAGCAGCCGCCCAGTCGCCAGGTTCGAGGCCCGATACAGGCTGGCCACCCGTAGTCGCTGCTCCGGGGTCATCTGCTCTGATGACCCGCCCGCGTTGACCCGCTCGTAGGCCCGGCGCAGCGGTCTCCTGATGCCAGGGTGCAGGCGTCCAAGGGTCTCGGTGGACCGCTTCAGCGAGTAGACCAGCTGGGCCGCGCGCTGGCTGCGGACATGCTTCGTCGTGTTCCGGGGGGCCAGGTCGAGGGATGGGCTGGTCCCCGTGTCGAGGTCCAGCCACCTGAACAGCCCGTCCACCACGGTGACCGGGTCACGGGACAGCTCTTCGGCGAAGACGACCCGCAGGTCGTCGCCGAACGAATCGAGCCAGCCGCCGATGTAGTCGCCGTAGTAGCCGATGTAGAGCCCGTGCAGGTGGTCGCGAGGTACCAGGTCGCTGCCGTCGCGCTTTCGCCGCTCGCAGGCGTCGAGGTAGGCGTCGAAAGACTGCAGGCCGGTGATGTTGCCCAGTGACCGTTGGAACGTGTAGGCCGACCACAGCCGGTCCACCGGATCGCGCAGCGAGATGATGATCTTCGGCCGCTCGAGGACGTGCTGCACCGCGTCGATCACCGGCCGCCCTCCGTACGAGTACGTCGGGGTCGCCTCCATCGCGTAGCGCTCGTTGCCGCAGCGCGCGAAGTGCGCCATGTAGGACTCGACCGGCGGCGGCGCACCGGAATGGCGCATCGGGTTGTAGTAGTTGAAGAAGCCGATCTCCTTCTCGTCGGCTCCGCAGATGTCATGGTGCTGCGTCAGGTAGGCGAACAGTGAGCCGGTCCCGGCCTTCGGCACCCCCACTACCAGCAGGTTCGGCAACCGACCCGTGTGCACACCGAGCTCCTGCCGTCGTGACCCTGCTGGACCCGCCGCACCCTAGCCCGGCGACTGGACCGGCGCAGTCGATCGGCGCAGTCGGCTCGCTGCGGCTATCTCGCCATCGCGCGGACGAGCCGGCGTCGCGGCGGTTAAACTGTGAGGGCTGATCAACGAGAGGGCCCGGGTCGATGACGCCACAGCTGTTGCTCGGGCTGGCTGCTGCCCCCGTGGTCGTGGCGGTCGTCCTGGTCTGCCTGCGGGAACCGATGCGGGTGGCGCTGCCCCTGTATGCGGCTCTCATCCCATTCAGCAGCGTGTTGTCCGTCGGGCCATCGCGGTTCGGCTCCCTGTCGTCGCTTGTCGGCATCGTTCTCGGCGCCGGCCTCGTCCTCCAGCTGGTGCGGCGGCGCGGCGGTGACGGGATCCGGTTGTCCCTCTCCGTGCCGATCTGGCTGCTGTTCCTCGGCATCACCGGCGCATCGGTGCTGTGGAGCCTGACACCGGACCGCACCACCAGCGGTTTCATCATCCTCGGCAGCCTGATCCTCATCTTCGTCTTTGTCGCACTCAGCCCGGTCGATCGGCACATCCTGCGGCGGCTCGAGAACGGACTGCTTGCCGGCGGCCTCGCCGCCGTCGGCTACGGCCTGTTCCAGCTCATCGTTCTCGGCGGCTTCCCTTCCGACACTCCCGGCGTCGGCATCGCGCCGGACGGCCGCTTCGGCAACGACCTCTTGGGGCCGAACAACCAGGCGGTCGCGCTGGTGCTGCCGATGGCGATCAGCCTGACCCGGGCCGTCGCCGCCGGCGACCGCACCCGCAGGCTGGCCTACGCGGCGGCGTCGGCGCTGATGCTCGGCGGCGTGCTGATGACCGGATCGCGCGGGGGTCTGGTGGCAACTGCCGTAGCCCTGGTGGCCCTGCTACTGGTCGCACCGACCGGCCGCAAGACGCTGCTGCGCTACGCGCTGGTCGGCCTCGTGGTGGGAGGCTTCGTTTTTGTCGCCCACCCGTTCGGCATCGGCGAACGTACCGTCGAGACAACCTCGAGCTCGGGACGCACCGACATCTGGAGGGTGGGCCTGGCGGCTTGCCCGGAGTACTGCGGGTTCGGCGCGGGATGGGGGACGTTCCCCGACGTGTACGCCGACACCCAGGCGAGCGTTCCGGAGGCCCGAGTCCTGGTCGGGTCCGGTGCTTACGAGCCGCACAACGTGTGGCTGCTGGCCGCGATCGAGCTGGGACTGCCCGGACTGCTCCTGCTAGTGGCGGGGTTGCTGGTCAGCCTCGTCGAGGCGATCCGGCTGCCCGCTGGTCTGCGCGCCCCACCGCTGAGCGGCCTGGTCGCTACCGTAGTCGCAGCCTCGTTCCTGTCGAACCTCGAGTTCAAGTTCTTCTGGATGGCAATGATCGTCGTGGTGGTGTCGCGCAACCTGGCGTCTCGTGAGGCGGCCGAGGGGGGGCGCGCTGCGGTCGAGCCGGAGCTCATCGGGCAACGCTGAGCCGACTTGGCGGCATACTCGGCGACATGGCTGAGAACGCGCAGCATGGCTGAGAACAACCCGGCAAACCCAACCCAGGGGGACCGGGCGCAGGTGTCGGCCGGAGGCCCGGTCTTCGTGGTGGGCTCGATGCGCTCGGGGTCCACGATGCTGCGACTGATCCTGGACAGCCACCCCAACATCGCGATCGGGGCGGAGACGGGGTTCATGGGCGCGGTCATGGCGGCCAAGTCGATCCCCAACTGGCGCAATGGCGACGGCTGGTACCGGCGGCTGGACTGGACCGAGCCGGAGTTCGACGCCCGGTTGCGCGAGTTCTACGCCGGCGTGTTCCGTCGCTACGCCGAGGCCCGTGGAAAACAGCGGTGGGGCGAGAAGACGCCGTTTCACACCGGGCACATCGCTGAGATGGCGCAGATCTTCCCCGACGCGGTGTTCGTCGGGATCGTCCGGCACCCCGGGGGCGTCGCCGCCTCGTTGCGCAAGAGCTTCCACTACTCGTTCGCCGACGCGCTGTCGTACTGGTCGGGCATCAATCTCGACCTCGTGCGGGCGGGCACCGATCTGGGGGATCGGTTCGTGCTGTGTCGCTACGAGGACCTGCTGACCGACGGCGAGCCGGTGCTGCGAGAGCTGATGGGCTGGCTCGGCGAGCCATGGTCGCCGCGGCTGCTCGAGCATCACCGGGTCCAGCAGGAGCAGGGGGCACCCCGGGTGGTCGACGGCAGCACCATCACCCGCGACGCGATCGACGACAAGCGGGCCAGCAACTGGCTGCGCACCGCGACCGAGGCGGACCAAGTCGCACTGGAGAGCACCGCCCGGCTGGGGGGTTACTTCGGCTACCAGGCGGTCGACCCGTCGGTACGGGGGTCCCTGCTGCCCACCGGCGTTGCCGGGCGCTGGCTGCCGAACGGTGACGAGCTGATGGTACGGCGGCGGGCATGGTCCGACGAGGTCGACTTCGACGAGCGCCCGGAGACGCTGTTCATCGACGCGAGCATCGAGGAGCTGGCGGACCGGGCGTTACGGGCGGAGCGCGCGCTGGCCAGAACCCGCACCCGGACATCAGTGCGGATGAGTGACGCCTTCCGCAAGGTGCAGCGCGGCCGATCGCTGCAAGACGTGCGCGACGCGTGGGCGCTGGTGCGCACCAAGGGCCGTTGATTCGAGTGGCGCAGAACGCCTGGGAGACGGTGCTCGCGCCGTTTCTCCACCCACGCCCGGCCACCGCGCGTAGCGTGTGCATATGACTCTGCGGCGCGAGGTGGATCGGCTGCGTCACCATGTGCGGCGCCCGCTGGCCAACACCCAGTACCTGTGGGACGCGGCGATGTACGTCCGCAGCGCGAAGCGAGCCACGCTTGCCCGCCGCGACACCGCTCTCGTGATGGAGGGTTTCCTCCGGTCGGGCAACACGTTCAGTGTCGCGGCGTTCATCGTCGCCAACGGCCCCGACCTGCACATCGGGCGTCACCTGCACGGGGCTCAGCATGTGGTGCGGGCGGTGCGGCTAGCCCGCCCGACCGTGGTCCTCGTCCGCCGACCCCGCGACGCCGTGCTGTCGTACCTGGTGCGCCGCCCTACCCTGACCCCGGCCGATGGGCTGATGGAGTACCTGGACTTCTACCGCACAGCTTGGCAGGCGCGTGACGGCTTCGTCGTAGGGCTGTTCGAGGAAGTGATCAAGGACTTCGGTGTCGTGATAGCGCGCGTGAACAGGCGGTTCGGGACCGCCTTCGCCTCGTTCGATGCGACCGCGGAGAACCAGGAGCGGGCCTTCGCACTGGTCGAGGAGATGAACAAGCTGGAATGCCTCGGCGAGGTGGTGGAGACCCATGTGGGCCGGCCGTCGGCGAGCCGCCAGCAGCGCAAGGCCGAGCTGGAGAGCCTGCTCGAGGACCCGCGCGCAGCACGTCTGCTCCAGGAGGCCGACGCACTGTACGAGCAGTACGCGGCGCGGGCCACATGAGCCGCATCCTGCTCGTCGGCAAGGGGGCACCCGACCGTGGCGGCATTCCCAGCTTCTTGGACAGCCTGCGCTACGGCGAGCTGGCCGCCGAGCACCAGCTGACCTTTCTCAACGTCGCGCACAGCGATACCCCGCAAGGCGGCCGAACCACCCTTGCCAACGTGACCCGCACCCTGCGCGACACTCTCTCGGTGTGGCGCGCATCCCGTGGCCACGACATCGTGCACGTCCACTCCGCGCTCGCCCCAGCGGTGACCGTGCTCCGCGCCGGCCTCCTGGTGGCGGCCGGAAGGCTACGCGGATGCCGCGGGATCGTGCACGCGCACGGTGGCAACGTGGAGTTCTGGCTGAAGCACCGGCTCAACCGCGCGCTGATGCGGCTGGCGATGGCACCGGCAGACAAAGTCGTGGCGGTATGGACCATCGGCGAGGCGGCGCTGCGCAGGACCCTGACGGACGACCGGGTATGTCTGGTCGACAACGGCGTTCCCCTCGGCAGCTCCGCCGAGGCGCGCACCGCAGGCGACCCTCCCCGCGTGCTGTACGTCGGCCTGTTGACCGCGCGCAAGGGTGTGGTGGACCTGCTGGAGGCGTCCCGCCAGCTGCGTGCGCGGGGCGTCGACCACGAGCTGCTGCTGCTCGGCGGGACGCCGGACGAGGGGCCGGAGGCCGAGCTGCCGGTGCGGGCCGCGGCCGACGAGCACACCCGGTTCCTCGGCACCCGACCACCCGAGCAGATGGGGCAGGCGTACGCGTCGGCCGACATCTTCTGCCTGCCGTCGTGGTGGGAGGCGATGCCGCTCTCGATCCTGGAGGCGATGGCATCGGGGCTGCCCGTGGTCGGCACCGACGTCGGCGACGTGTCCCGATCGATCCAGGACGGGGAGACCGGCTTCGTGGTACCGGTGCAGTCCCCGGTCGACCTGGCGAGCGCACTGGAGAAGCTGCTCACCGACCCGGACCTGCGCGCCGGGATGGGCGCCGCGGGTCGGGCCCGGGTGGAGCACCACTTCTCCAGCGCCACCACCGCACAGCAGGTCTCGGCACTGTACGCCGAGGTGCTGCACCCCGAGCGACCCGCCGGGCAACCGGCGTGACGATCCTCTGCTACCACGCCGTCGACCCCGACTGGCGGTCCCCGATGTCGGTGCACCCCGCGGACTTCGCCAAGCAGGCGGCGTGGCTGGCCAAGCACCGGCGGGTGCTCCCGCTCGCAGCCGCGGTCGACCGGCTCGACCGGTCCGGGCGCCTGCCCCCCGGCACCGCCGTCATGACCTTTGACGACGGCTTCACCTCGGTGCTCGAGCACGCGTTGCCGGTGCTGCAGCGACACCGGCTGCCGGCGACGGTGTTCCTGGTGGCTGAGACCCTCACGCCGGCTGGCCGGGCGGTCGACTGGGTGCGCACGCCTCCCCCGTTCCCGCTGCGCACGCTGTCTCGCGACCAGGTGCTGTGGATGCGCGACGCCGGCGTCGACTTCGAGTCGCACAGCTGGGCCCACCACGACCTGCCCGACCTGGACCCGTCGGCCTGCGAGCGGGACCTGCGCGACAGCCGGGAGCTGCTCGAGGACCTGCTGGGAGGGCCTGTGACGGCCTTGGCCTACCCACGCGGGCTACACGACCATCTGGTCCGTGCCGCGGCCGCACGGGCCGGCTATGCGGTCGCCGTGGCACTGCCCGAGCATGCCGAGCAACCAGGGCCGTACGCGGTGCCGCGGGTGGGGGTGTACGGAGGCAACGGCCTGCGGACGCTGCGGCTCAAGTCGGCCCGGTCGTACCTGCCGCTGCGGCACCGGGTGCTGCACGCCCTGCGCCGCCGGTCCTCGCCTCCCTGAATTCTCGGTTCTGCGGACGTGGGCCGGTCGACCCGGGTACAACAGCGGGTGGGCCCACCCGATCGGCCCCTGTGACCCAACCCCCGCCACCGAAGGACGCGATCATGACGATGGCCGTACGCGCCGCGACGGTGCTGCTGTCCGTGCTCCTCGCGATGACCGCGCTGGCAGCGCCTGCTCAGGCCGCCTATGACTCCACATCGTCGACCCGGTGGACGCCGGACGGCCCGGTTCGTGCGATCGCGGTGGCGGCCGGCGTGGTCTACATCGGCGGGTCGTTCAACACGATGACCAATACCGCCGGAGCCAAGGTGAGCGTCGGCAACCTGGCCGCCCTCGACGCCGAAACTGGAGACCTGCTGCCGAACTGGGACGTCTCCACTGACAGCGGCGTGAACGCGCTGGCCGTGTCCGCCGACCGCACCCGGGTGTTCCTCGGTGGGAACTTCCTGCAGGTGAACGGTCAGGAACACAAGCGGTTAGCCGCGGTCTCGACCTCGGATGGTGACCTGATCGCCGGCTGGGACGCGCAAGCCACCGGCATCGTCAACGACCTGCTCGTGCGGAGGGACCGGCTCTACGTCGGCGGCGCTTTCACCTCGCTCAACCGTGATCCCGCCGGACGGCTGGGCGCGCTCAGCGCCCTGACCGGCACGCGCGACCTGGCCTTCAGCCCGTCTGCCAACGAGCCGGTGAACGCGCTGGACACCAGCGCTGGCAGGTTGCTCGTCGCCGGCCGGTTCAGCACTGTGGACGGGGCGCCCCGTCCACAGCTGGCCGCGGTCGACCTGACCACGACTGAGCTGTCGGGCTGGCGCCCCCCGAAGATCTGCCCGGACTGCGACAACGTCTGGGACCTGGCCACCGGCGGGGGACGGGTGTACGCGGGCGTGTCAGGGTTCGGCGGCCGGTTGGTCGCTCTGAACCCACGGACCGGGGACGTGCTCTGGCGGGTCCACGCCAACGGTGATGTCCAGGCCGTCTCGTTCGCCGACGGCCTGGTGTACGCCGGGGGTCACTTCGGTGCCAGGTTCGGTGGCCAACCCCGCATCGACCTGGCCGCGGCCAACGCGGCCACCGGCGCCGTGGACCCCAACTTCAAGCCGAAGGTCTTCGACCGCTTCCCAGGCATCCGGGCGCTGGTCGCGACGCCGGGCGCTCTGTACGCGGGCGGGGAGTTCAGTGGCGGCGTGGGCACCCGTGGCGAGTCGCCCTACTTCGCCACGTTCGACACGCTCTGACCGGACGCCGTCAGACTCACCCTCGCAGGTCGTACCCGTAACGCAGCATCAGCGGGAAGGCCGTCGCGACTACCGCGAGCCGGTCCTGTGAGCGCATCCCGGTCCGCCACTTCTCGTCCACGGTGATGTCGACGCCACCGGTAGTGAACCGACTGGGGTTTCCAGCCACGATGTGGCTCGGCCGCAGCACGACCCGGTGGTCGCCCTCGAACGGCGCCTCGCCGGGTTCGCCGATGAAGTCGAGGATCTGGCGCATCGAGTCCCGGGGAGTACGGCAGAAGTCCTCGTAGCGGATCCGCAGCCACCTGGTGTCCGGCAGCTGTCGGCGCAGCCAGTCCGCGGTCAGGCTGTTGGCTGCCCAGCGCTGCACCGACCTGGGCAGTCGCCGGGTGCCCATCGCCCGGGTAACCCCGTCCACCGTGTACGGCTTGGGCCGCTGCCAGGAGTAGGCGACGGCGCGCGGGTCCCGGACCAGCTGGAGCACATAGAGGTCGACGTCCGGCAGCCCGGCCAGGACCGCCGCGTCCTGCGGCCGTTTGGACGTGTCGACAACCACCCGCGACCCCGTCGTCGCGCTGAAGGCGTGGATCGCCTCGGACATCACCGTTCGGACCCGGACCAGCTCGGGCCAGTCCGACTCGCCCCCTGTCGCACTGCGCATGAGCCGCCGAAGGTGCCAGCGGTCGGTGATCGAGCGCTGCCAACCGATGAGCTGCTCCGCCGTGCACTCACCGAACGTCTCGCGGCAGCGGGAGGTGACCTGCTCGATGACACCGCCCCATACCGGGCACAGCTGCGGCTCCTGTCCACACGCGCACGGCCGTTGCTCCACCACACCGTGCTCCCACAGCCAGCGCAGCTCACCGGCGCTGCCGATGCCTTCCACCTCACCCAAGATGCTGGCAAGGACGGTGGTGCCGCTTCGCCCGGCGCCCACGATCGACAGCGTTTTGATCGGGGCCCTGATCGGGGCCTTGATCGAGCGTGCGCGGTCAATCATCGAAAGTTTCCCTTCCATACACTCAGGCAACGCCGTCGAGACCAGTGTTCGCCTGTAATACCTGAACGTGCTGACCTACCATGCATTGAACGCAAGGGCGCGTCAGCCGGATGGCTGAACCCCTGTCGATCAGGGGGCTTGACGCAGGTCGCGCCGATTCTGGCGCACTGAGCAGCCCCGAGGCCTGCGAGGTGATGGATGCGCGCTCCCCGACGGACGGGTCTCGTCGTCGTCGCGGTCACCTTGCTGGTAGCTCTCACCGTCATCCTCGGCTTCACCCGTGGCGGCAACGGAGACGAGCCACCGCCACCACCGACATTGACGCCCACCACACAGCCGCAACCCAATGAGCGGCCGGCACTCCGGGCGTTCGAGGGCGACTCGTGGTGGAACACGCCCGTCCCCTACGACGCGCCGCTTGACCCGTACGGAGCCGACATCCTGGAGTTCTTGAGCACCGGGGAGGAAAGCGGGGACGGCTGCCTGAAGCTGGCCGGCGCTGGGTCCAGCCCGTGGGGGCAGCCGTTCTACTGGTCCACGCTGTCGGACCCGACGTACGACATCCAGGGCATCGAGAGCCCGGAACGACCCCCGGAGCTGGACCAGCTGCGGATCCCCTCCGACGCCTCGCCTGGCGACAACAACGACGGGAACATCACCATCTTCGACGTCGACAAGGGCTACGTGGTCGCCCTCACCGACGCCAGCTACGACGAATCGAACAACGAGTGGTCTGCCAGCGGCGGCTCGGTGACATACCTGGACTCGAACGGTCTGTACGCCAGGACGGGTGAGTCCGACGACCCGCGTAACACCGGCACGCACCGTGGGAACAATGGCGCGGTGCTGGCGGCGCGCTGGGACATGGTGGAGGCCGGCGCGATCAACCACGTGCTCAAGGTCGCCGTCGGCCCGGAGGTCTCGGAGCGCTTCGTGTTCCCGATGGTGGGCTCGGACGGCGACTACAGCGGCGCTGACCCCGCGGTCCCCCCCCAGGGGCTGCGGCTGCGGATCAAGCCGTCGGTCGACCTGGATGTGTTGAACCTGCACCCGCAGGCCCTGGTGATTGCCGAGACCCTGCAGCGCTACGGTTTCTACATCGGTGACTCGGGGGGGACAACGGCCTTGAAGCTGGAGAACACCGAGGCCGAGGGACGCGGCCAGCTGTGGCAGCTCACGTCGGACGACCTGTGCGGGCTGCCGTTCACCCCGGAGTACTGGGACGTCATCGCCGAGGGCTACGACCCGAGCGGCTCGTGACCGGCTCCGCCTCCCCGTCAACGACGGTGCCGACCTTTCTGTACATCGGGACCAGCAAGGCAGGCTCGACCTGGCTGTTCAACGCCCTGGCGGTGCACCCACAGGTGTACCTGGCCTCCAGCAAGGGCCTGTACTACTTCGACCAGCACCTCGACCGCGGCGAGGACTGGTACCTGCGCCACTTCGCCGCCGCCACGGACGAGGTGGCGCGTGGCGAGATCTCTCACTCGTACCTGTCCTCGCCCGGCGCACCGGACGCCATCGCGGCGATGAACCCGCGGATGCGGTTGCTGGCATGCCTGCGCGAACCGGTGGACCGCGCCTTCTCCGACTATCTCGACCTGGTTAAGAACGGCCAGCACGACGGCTCGTTCGAACAGGCCCTCGAACGGTTCCCCCGCCTCGTCGACCGCGGCCGCTACGCCACCCACCTGCAGCGCTACGTCGACCGGTTCGGGGCCGAGCAACTGCATGTCAGCCTGTTCGACGACCTGCGGGCCGACCCACAGGCGTACGCCGACGGTGTCTTCGGCTTCCTCGGCGTCGACCGCCTCGAGCTACCGGCCTCCGCGCTACAGCGACGCATGCCGGCTGGCCGGATGCGCAACCCGGCAGCAGCCGCGGCGGCCAAGCGGGCCTCCCGGCTCGTGCTCCGGCTGGGATTGGGCCGGCTGCGCTCCCGGGTCAAGCGGTCGACGGCTATCCGGCAAGCGCTTTACCGGCCCTACACCGACGATCGTCCTACCGCAGACCCAGCCACCGCAGCGCAGCTGCGGACGGTCTTTGCGCCGGAGGTGCGGGCCTTGGACGACCTGTTGGCCACCCCGGTCTCTGTTCGCTGGGGGTACCCCGGGGTCGCCCCGGATTGAGATCGGTCTGAGCTGTCAGGCCCCTGCGGGGGCAGTGGCGTGGCTCAGCAGCCTCGCCGCTTCGTCCCTGATGTAGGTGTTGGCGACTCGCTGCCCGGCCGCGCGCGCTCGCGAGACCGGTCCATGCCCACCCGCCGCGGAGTCCACCAGTGCCGACCACTTGTCCAAGACGATGAGCAGCTGGTAGCACCGCACCTCGTCCCGCGGGATGTTGCCGGGACCGAAGTAGCCGCGCAGGACCGCATCCTCCCGACGGCCCAGCTCGGCCGCGCCGTACGCCGCGCCCCTGGTGTGCACCTGCAAGCCCAGCAGCCGGAGGCCGACCAGGAAGCGGCACAGGTCCTCATGCCGCGGGACGCGCCACCGCGGCATGGGGTCGAAGACCGCGACCCGCCCGTGCTCGTCGATGAACATGTTCCGGGGGGCGAAGTCGCCGTGACCGACCGCAAGCGGCAGCCAGACCGGCAGCACCTCGGCGGCCAGCGCTGCACCGCGCGATGCGGTCTGGCCGACCACCCGCCGGCCGACATGCTCGGTGAGGAAACCGTCGTAGGCGTCGAAGCGCTCCGCGACGCAGTCACGGGTCTCCTGGCGGGCCGGCAAGGATTGGGCGGGCATCCTGTCGTGAAAGGTCCGCAGCCAGGTGCCGACGTTTTGCCACGTCGAGTGTGGCGCCGCACCCGCACCCAGGCGGGGCAGCCAGGAAGGGAGGAGCCGGCTCTCGGCATGCAGCGCGGCGCGCAACGTCCGGGCGTCCACGTAGTCCATCAGCAAGGTGGCCTGCCCGGGCAGCATCCCCAGGGGCCGCACGGCATCGAACGTCCCCGGGCCCACGGCGGCGATACCCACCATGGCCCGCAGGCCGGCATGCTCGTGGACGGTGAGCTCCTCTACTCCGGCCACGTCGGTACGCAGTCGGGGGCGCGGCGCCGGCACGGGTCGCGCGGTCCCGGCGCCAGCAGCCGGCCGCCTGACCTTCGCCAGCACCCGGCGCTCGCCGTCGCGTGCCTGCACCCTTACCACGTATAGCGAGCAGCTCGGCCGGTCGCTGAGGGTACGCAGGCCGATCTGGACCGGCCCGGCCAGCTCGGGATACCACCGCGCCGCCTGGTCGGCGACGTGCTCGATGATGAGCTCCTGCAACGACACTGACACTGTGTAATTGTCTCATAACAACGCGTGATTGGCCCAAAGAAGAGCGAACCTGCCTACCAACGCAGGTGCCAGCGGTGTCAGCGCTGGTGGGACGGCTCGACGGGGTAGTGTCCGGCTCTCTCCTCGCCCTTGTCGTCGTCGTCGAAGAAGGTCGGCGGCTCGTCGTCGTCCCGGCTGTGCAGCCCGGTGCTCGGCGTGTCTTCGACCTGCTGGTGAGACTCACGCCGGAAGGTGCCCGCACGGCGGGTGCGGACGAGCACCACCCCGCCCGGGTCCCCGTCCAGGTACTCGTCGGCCAACAGCCGCAACGCGCCGAGCGCGATGCCCTCGGGCACCACGAGCAGGGTCATGGCCGCGTCGGGTCGGCTGGTGCGCTCCTCGACGGTAGGGCCGTCGACGAGCACCAGCTCGGTCCGGTCGGCGTCCGGCACCCGCGCCTTGCGACCACCACGCCGAGTGACCAGCTCCCACAGCGTCGGCAGGTCGTGCTCCCCGCCCTGGCTCACGAAGACGTTGCGGCTGCGCCCGAGCAGCTTGGCCATCACCGTCGACAGTCGGCGTCGGACGCTTACCGCCGAGCGCGGGCTCACGAGCAAGATCACCGGCGAGCCACTGGACAGCAGCCGGCGGCACAGCGACCCGAGGCCCTGGGTGTCTCGCTCGTTGACCTCACCCCGCCCGCGGGGCAGGGTCACGCGACCGAGCACGGGGGCACCGGTGGCGTCTCTGGCCGACTCGGCGTCGAGCACCGGGCGGCGCAGCACCAGCAACAGCGTGACCAGCGCGACGCCGACAAGCAGGCCGGCGAGAATGCCGATTGCGATGGTGAGTGGTCCGCCGGCGAGCTCGGGTTCCGCGGTGGCCGGCAGCGTGGCTTCCTGCGCAACGCTATAGCTGCCAAGAGCATTGCTCGAAGCGTTGAGCTCTAAGACGAACTCTGTGGCTGCGGTGTCCGCCAGGTCTGCCGCAACGGCGGGGTCGCTGTCGCGCCCGATGACGGTGAAGGCGACACTGTCCTGGTCGGCGACAACCTCCACCAGGTCCGGGACCACCGAGGTAGTGGCCGATAGGTCGTATCGCGTACGGACAACTTGGGCTACCGCGCCGTCGCTGAAGATATTCTCGACCGTTTTAGGCAGGGCATCAAGCGACGGGATCTTTACTTCACCGGTCGCGGCAACCGTGGCCTCTGCCTCGTACACGTCCTCCGACTGGCTCAGCACAAATGGCACCAGCACCCCGACCAGGACAGTCGTGAGGACGACCACCCAGGCGAACTTGCGCAGCCCCCAGGCCAACGTCCCGAACACGTCTCCACCTCGATCCATGACCGATCCTTCCGTTCTGTTGCGCATCTGTGGGTCATCTTGGTGGCTCGGTGTGCGACTCATCCGATCGCATCTCGGCCGTACGGGAGCACGACGCTCTCCGTGGAGTTAAAACCACCGCAGCTTGTCGTGTCGTCGAAGTCGACGTAGTCATAGTCGACGATGGTGTTGCCGGCCCGGTTGGGGCTCAGGTCGCCCGCGTCGGCTTCCTGGAAGAACAGCTGCTCATCAGCCTTCGGGTCCTCCGAAGCGATGCCGAGGTTCTGTTGCACCTTGGCTCGCTCTTGGCCTTCCAAGTTGTCGAGTCGGCGGCTACGGACGAGCGTCCGCGTGCTGACGCCGCCGAGGATGTTCCGTTCGATGCGGACCTCACGGGTTTCGCCGGCCAGTGCGATGGCGGTGTCGGAGTCGTAGAAAGTGTTCCAGCGCACCAGCACATCAACAGGCCCGCCCGTGTCCGGACCACGGTTGCGGCCGAGCAGCAGGTTGCGCCCCGCTTCGACGTCGAAGAACAGGTTGCGCTCGATCGCACCCGGTCCGGCGCCGTCCGGCATGTCTCCGACGGTCAGGTTGCTACCCCGGACGACCGTGTCGGACCCGACCAAGGAGTGCACACAGTTGCCAACGAACTCCCAGTCGGCGGGCTCACTCGCCTGCCAGCCGGTGATGAGGACGTTGGATGCGGCTTCCGCGCCCCAGATCTCGCTGTTGGTCCAGGTCCAGCCCACGCCGCCGGTGATCTTCACCATGTGTGGCGGCGAGTCTGCCAGCTTCTTGTCCCAGGTGACGTCGAGCCCGTCAAAGGTCCAGTACGACGGCTGGCGCAGCCACACCAGGCCTCGCACCAAGGCGCGTTCGCCTGGATGGGCCTGCACCACGATGCCCTCGTCGGCCAGGCCCGGGTTCAGGACCATCCGGCGTAGGTCCTCGCGGTAGGTGCCGTCGCGAACGTACAGCAGCTGTCCCGGGTTCAGCTTTGGCAGCGCGTACCGCAGCGTGCGCCACGGGTCGCGCTTGGTGCCCTTGGCATCGGTGGCATCGCTGCCGTCCGGGCTCACGTACTTGACGTCGGGCCCGGAGCGCAGCGCCTGCTGGGTCTCCTCGGGGCGGCTCACGGGGCCACCACCGGTGTCGCCGTTCCAGCAGCCACCGACAGCCAGCAGCACGACCGACACCAAGGCGGCCGGTAAGGGGCGCGGTCCGCGCGCGCCGCGCCGACTCAACAGGTCACCCGGACATGCCAGGGCAGGAAGCCCCGCACCGGCTCGCGCGGGCAGCGCGCATCAACCGGGCCAACGGTCGGCGCAGCTGCCGACGTGTACATGTATGGCGTCGACATCGACGCAGGCCTCCTCATTGGTCAGACACCCAGGGTAACTGCCGCCGCACTGCTCCGAAGCGGCTTCGACTATCTCGGCCTTGCACGATCGGGCGTCCACGGAGTACGCACGAGACTCAGGGTGTCCGGCCCGGCGCAACGACGCGTCGGAACACCTCCATCGCCACGGCGGGCGCCGGGCGACGCGCATCGATGGTCTGGATCCGATCCAGCTTCGGCAACCACCACTCGTACGCGTCGAGCTGGCGGCGTACCGCGTGCTCGCCGATCATGTCCGCCGGCTTCCGCTCCAGGGCGACATCGACTGGCACGTCGAGGTAGAAGACGCGGTCAGCTGCGGGAAGCAGGCGACGGATCAGGCTGCGTTGCACGGTCAAGTTGACGCCGCCGTAGACAAAGTCCAGCGTGGTGAGCGCGTCGAGGACGTGGCGATCCCACAGCACGACGCCCCGGCTGCTGACGTGCTGGCGACGCACACCCAGCACGAACGTGATCGTCACCAACATCGACCACACCCACCCGATCGCGCCTCGGCGTGAGCGCAGTTCGGCGCCTTGCTCCGCTGCCATCAGGCCGATGCCGGGCCGTGGATCGACGCCCAGAGCGCGCTTGACCCGAGCGGCGATCGCGGCGACGACCCCGAGTCCCATGCCTGGCCGCAGCCACACGTGGGTCACCGGCACCCCTGATCGGGCCAGGCTGTTCGCCAGTGACTCGGTGAGTCCGGTCTTTCCGGCCCCATCCACTCCGCTCACCGCGACCAGGAACCGTCGCGGTGTACGGGCGAAGTCAGGCAGCGCGACCGGGGCGGGCAGGCGCCGCCCGCTCGTCCACCGGACCAGGTCGCGACTTCCCAGGTTGCTCTCGATGTCGGCCGCCGCCTGCAAGACCCGGGAGGAAGCCGGCAGGTTGTGGCCCACGCGTGCCAGGGCTCGCAGCTCCAGCATCTCCCTGAGCCGAACCTCGCCCCCGACGCGCACCCGCTCGAGGATCGTCTCGACGGGGTCCCGCCGCCTCGATGCACCGAACCGTGCGGAGGCGAGCACGCGGCCATCAGCGACGACGGCCCACACTGACGTGGCCGAAACGTTCTTCTCGAGCTGGCGCCAGAGCGGGTCGAGGGCGATCCAGCTGTGCTCACTGAGCACCGCCGGGTCGATGCTGGTTCCGGGCGCCAGGTGGACATCGAACACGTCTGTCCACTCCACCCCCAGCGGTGAGTGGTCGACGCCGGCGGAGGCGAGTCGGGTACCGAACTGCTCGAGGATCAGTGCATGGGCTCGCTGCCGGTCCGTCCGCTCTTCGTCGGTCGGAACGCCGTTGCGGATCAGGTACTGGCGCGGACCGGCTGCCAGCAGGTCCTCGACGGACGTCATCGACCGAGGACCTCCCCCGCCACCGTGGCGATGCGGGTCAACCCCGGTCCAGGATCGCGCAAGCTCTCGATGCTGTGTGCGGTGCCACGGCGCGGTCGTAGCTGGCTGACGGCTTCCACGAAGCCCACCTCGTGCTCGCGCACTCCTTGCGTCAGATTGCGCAGGTCGCCCTCGAGCCAGCGATAGCGAACGCCCGTACGGGCCCGCACCAAAGGCCCGATTCGACCGCGGGCCGCATTTGCCGCGACGGCTGGCAGGTTGACGCCTGCGGCAACAGGTAGCGGCATGGACCCAAAGACGCGGGGGTTGACGTCCAGGACATAGGACCCGACCAGCTGCACCTGAAAGACACCGCAGTGGCCCCGGAGCAGGGATATGACCGCTTCCTCGAGGCCGTAATCCGGCTCCACCGTCGACGCCAGACATCCGACCCCGGTCCGGCGCGGCCAGGTCCGGTGGTACCGCTGGTGCGAGATCGCCAGCAGCTTGTCGTCCCAGAGCACGCCGGACACGGCACGGAATTCACCGTCGACGAACGGCTGCACGATGATGGGTCCGGTCGTGTCGTCGAGTCCGCTCAGCTCGTCGACCGAACTCAGCAACCGGGCCTGGAGCACCCCGGGACCGGTCTTGAGCAGCGACTTGACCACGCTGGGCCGGCTCCCGGTCCCGACTGCGGCAGAGCCCGCCTCTCGCAGCTTGCCCAGCGAGGCGAACACCTGGCCTGGCACAGCACTCAGTTCCGTCGCCGCCGTTCTATCTGCCAGCACCGCCTTGTTGAGCAGCGGCGCCCCCGGCGCATCCAGAGCTATCAGGGCGGCATCGCTGGCCAGCAGTGCGCAGAGGTAGTCCCCCTGCTCGACCTCGCGGCGCAGGGCCTCGGGGTAGCTTGGACTGCCAGCCCTCGGCAGCTCGACACGTCGCAGGCAGTAGCGAGACGCAGCCGCGACGGAACGGGCACCGCACGTGGTCACGGCGGGCCGGAAACCTCCCGCAGCCAACGCGCGGACAGCGGCGACCGCGGACCGGTTCTGGCCACTGACGTCGTCGGTGACGAGGACCCAGGGCCCGATTCCAGTCGGTCGACGGCGCAGCAGCATGTGCGCTCTCCACTCGTGTGACTTCGTCGACCGCCTCCGGGCCTCGGCACCGCGGTGGCTCGACGATAACGGGGTTCACGTCAGCCGGTACGGGCAATCGTGAATCATCAATGGGAAACCGCCTCGCGAGCAGCCGCGTCCACCACGGACGCCAGCTTGGCCACGTCGCAGGGGTACGGATGAAGCACCGTGGACGCTGGTACTCGATCCAGGCGTTTAGTCAGCAGGTCGCGCTCAGCCATCTCGACTCCGTCGACAGACGGGTTGCGCTGCTCCGGGAACGCAAAGCAGAACTGGTGATAGTGATCGAGGAACTGGGCTCGTTCGGTGGTGAGCGAGGCCGTCATCCGTGCGGACAGCTCTCCAGGCTCGGCAGGCCGCACGTCGTACGCCGGGCTGTCTTGGCTGAGCACGAGGAGAGCGGCGTCGAGTCGCCCGTGCAGGTGCACGTTCTCCGCGCCGAACAGGTCGGCGGGGGGGATCTGGAGGTACGCCTGCCGCTGCACCACCGGCAGGCCGCGGCGGGCGAACGCTGCTCCTGGCACGCCAGGAGACGAGGCTCGCCGAGCCACGCCCGCGGCATGGTGCCAAACGGTCAACCTGAAACGTTCGCGGCGCGGGCGGTCCGCCAACACGTTGCGCAGCTGTCTCAGGTGCCACGACCACAGCCGGATCGGCTCGGGCAGGCCGTGCATGCCCCCGTCTTCGGTGAGGTAGACCCACTCGTCGCCGACGTAACCAGCGCCGCGTGCCATCGACCCGAGCAGACTCTCCGTCTTGCCGCCCTTTGCCCAACCGGTGACCAGTATGCCTACGCCGTTCGCTGTCCACGCAGACGCGTGCAGCGGCAGCACGCCTTTGGAGATCGCCGTGAGGTTGATGATCGCGAGCAGATGCGGGACCGTGGGCATCGAGCGCTCGCAGACGATGACCGGGTGGGCTCCGATGCGACCGAACGGCAGCAGCGCCCGGGCGCCTACCGCGCCAGCGCCCCGCAGGACGAAGAATCCGTCGTCGTTGAAGCCGCAGTCGTTGACACCGACGAACGTCACCGGACTGCTGGTCGCGCTGTCGACGAACCGGACCGTGATGTCGGGTTCGCGCTGCAATGGCGCCTCGAGTGGCCCGAGCTGGCGGCGCACCATTGCGACCTGCTTGGGCTCGGCGTCGAGGAGACGGACCCCAACGATCCCGTGCAGGTCGAAGTCCTGGGTCCGGTGGCTATGGCTATAGGCGCCCAGCGCCTGCGTCATCGTGGCTGCTGGCACACAGCATGTCGGACGCCGGAGATGATCCCGTCACCCGGCGACACCTGTGCTCCCCACATCCCGACACTCTCTCACGGACGGCCGCAACGTCGCGTCGCGAGGGCCTACCCGATCGACACCTTCACCTGGTCCATGACCCCACGAAGAACGTCGTCACCGGCCACCTTCGAGCCAAGAACGACCGGTTGGTCATTGGCGATCGAGCCAGCCGAAGCGCTCGTCGAGGAACGAGCACCATCGACCACAGCCGTCACCGAGTTGCCTGTCTTGATGCACTCCACACGATGCACGTTGCCGTCGACCAGGTCGCGGTTGGCCATCTTCTGCACCGCTCCACCGGTTCCCTTGAACACACACAGCAGCTTCCCGACCGACGGGTTGCTGGTGCGCTTGATCTCCATCTTCCAGTCACCGCCGGGTGTGGTGGTCACGCCCTTACGGATGAGGTCGTAGCTGTCGTCGCTCATCGGCGCGTCGGCGACCCGCACGACCGCGGACAAGGTGATGGACGCGGCTCCCGGGTCCAGGCTGGAGTTGTCAGGCACCGAGACGAAGCCAGTCGACCCGTCGAACTCGTATGCCCTCCCGCCCGCCAGTGGAGCCTGGTCGATCTCGACCCCACCGCTGATCGTGCCGCTGTTGGCGCCGCCGACTCCGGTTGCGCTGTCCACCATCGTGTTGCCGCTGGTCTCGTCCATTCTCCACTCCGCCACCAATGCGGCATAGGCCGCTGCCGGAGTGACCATGACCAAAAGTGCGCCAAGAACCACACAAAAGATTGTGCGCCGCATGCCTGCTCCCTGCCTGCTCTGTGTCGCCGTCCCGGCTCGGTATCGCCATCTCCCGGCTCGGGCCTCGGCTGCCCCACCCACGCAGACGAAGCGGTCACAGTACACGGGCTGCCGGGTCGGTCCCGGTCGCCCCACACATGGCGCACTTTGGCGGTGGCCAGTGCTGGCGGCGCCCCTCGCCGGCTAGCGTCCGGCACTCGGCGTCTGGCTCATCGTCCCTTCGCGCCGAGGATCTGCGCAGTGGTGCGCAGCACGATCTTCGTGTCCTCCCACAGCGACCAGTTCTCGATGTAGTAGTTGTCGAAGCGGGCCCGGTCGGAGATGTCGGTGTCTCCGCGCAGTCCGTTCACCTGGGCCCACCCGGTCATCCCGGCGGGAACCCGGTGGCGGGCCATGTACCGCGGGAACTTCGCGGTGAACTCCTGCACGTAGTAAGGGCGTTCCGGGCGCGGCCCGACGAGGCTCATGTCCCCTCGCAGGACGTTCCACAGCTGCGGCAGCTCGTCCAGCGAGGTCTGCCGCAGCAGCCTCCCCACCGGGCCCATCCCGGGGTCGGACCCGACGTTCCACTGCGGAGAGGCCGGCTCCACTTGGGACGCCGGCTTGAGCGAGCGGAACTTCAGCATCGTGAACGGCCGGCCGTCCAGACCCACTCGCTCCTGGCGGAAGATGACGCCGCGACCGGTCTCCACCCGAACCGCCAGCGCGCAGACGGCGAGCACCGGGCTCAAGATGACCAGTCCGAACAGCGCGAGCAGCGCATCACCGGCCCGCTTGAAGCGCCAGGTGAGCGTACGGAACGTTGCCCGGCGCAGCCGGGTCAGCGGCAGCCCCCAGAGCAGCTCGGTGTCGCGGTTCATCGCATGCAGCTCGTAGAAGCGCGGGACCAGGAAGATCTCGCACGAAAGCCGGTCACACGTACGGAGCACGTCGACGATGGAGGCCTCGCGGCTGGACGAGTAGGCGACGATCACATTGCGCACGCGATATTGGCGGAGCAGCTGTGAAAGCGCGCTGGTCCCGCCGAGCAGCGGGACGTGCCGGTCAGCTGCTGGCAGGAACGGCAGGTCGTCCACGTACCCCACGGGGCGCATCCCGTACTCCGGGTGCTCGAGCAGGGTCTTGGCGACCTGGTTGCCGACCCGGCCACAGCCGAGGATGAGGGTGGGCCGGGCGGCGCGGCCGACGATCCGGTTGCGCCGCATCAGCGGGTAGCCGACGGCGCGGCCGACGCAGGCAAGGGCAACGAACACGATCGAGGCAGTGACCGGTCCCTCTTGGACCGGCAGGTCCAGCACGGTCCGCATCGCGGTGACCATGGCGCCGGCGACGAGGGCACGGGCGAACAGCCCGCCGACCTCGTCCAGCGTGGAAGGACCGAGGCGGGCCCGGTAGTGGCCGCCGACTGCGTTGAAGCACAAGATCAGTGCGGCCAGCAGCAGCATCGACCCGACTCCGCCGGGTCGAGCGATCGCCCAGGCCGCCAACAGCGCCAGGCAGTCGATCGCGATCACGACCGGGACGGTGTCGTCACCGGGGCGGAGTCGGCTCCACGCGCCCGTTTTGGGCTGAGCCGGGGGTAGCCCGGTGTCCTGCCCTGCCTCTTGCTCGTCTACTCGACCGACTAGCACGTGCACTCCCTGCTCACCGCTGATCACTGCCTAGCCCGCATCCGCTGCCCCGACGGCAACCGCTGATATCTCAACACGGCCGCGCCATCACGACACCGTAAATGGGCGACTTTCACTAACCTCACCCACCGTGATTGGTGTTTGACGCAGCGTCTCACTCGCACGTCGACGGGGCTCATCATAACCCCGGGCGCCGGATTCCTCAGCCGGAGCGGCAGGCGCCCAGCTGCTCGGTGAGCCGGTCGAGGAACGCAGTTTGTGCGGAGACCAGCCGACCCCGGGCCTCGTCGACGTCGAACCACGCGGCCCGGTCCAGCTCCGGGAACGCCTGCACCCGGCCCGATCCCTTGGGCCATTCCATCTCGAAAGTGCCCGGGGCCATCCGGTCCGGATCGAGGTTGCCCTCCAGCGCCCAGACAGTGACCACCTTGCCGCCCCCCTGCCGCACCTCGCCGAGGGGGAACTGCCAGCCGTCGGGCACCGGCAACCCGAGCTCCTCCGAGAACTCGCGGCGGGCTGCCACCTCTGCGTCCTCGTCTCCCCCGTACTCACCCTTGGGCACCGTCCACGCGCCGGCATCGCGTCGCGTCCACAAGGGGCCACCCATGTGGCCGAGGAGCACCTGCACGCCGGTGTCCATGCGACGAAACAGCAGGATCCCCGCGCTGCGCCTGGCTGCCACCGCCTCAGTGTGACCGGTACCCCCACATCGCTGGCGGATGCCTTGGCAATGGCCCGGGCCGGTGCCCGCGACCGGAAGGCTCAGCTGCACCAGCTGGCCAGCAATAGTCCCGATCGGGATCCGCCGACGGATCGGCGCGAGCATAATCGGGGCATCCACCCGGGGACGCGTCCCCGGGGCACCCACACCGACTTCCAGGAGGACGCATGCGCGTGGTCGTCACCGGCGGCGCCGGTTTCATCGGCGCGAACACCGCTCGCATGCTGGCCGCCGACGGGATGGAGGTCATCGTCGTCGACGACCTGTCCAGCGGCCGGCGGGACAATCTCGACGGTGTCGACGTCGACCTCTGCGAGGGCAGCGTGCTCGACGCTGGGCTGCTCGATGTCGCGGTCGCCGGTGCGGACGCGATCATCCACCTGGCGGCGGTGGCCTCGGTCCCGCGATCGATCGCCGACCCGCTGGGCAGCCACCACGCCAACGTGACCGGCACGCTGCAGGTGCTCGAGGCGGCCCGCCGCCACGGCAACCCTCAGGTCATCGTCGCGTCGTCGTCCGCGGTGTACGGGCCCAGCCCCGACCTGCCCAGCCACGAGGGGCTGCGGGCCGCGCCGATCTCACCGTACGCGGTGAGCAAGCTTGCCACCGAGGCCTACGCGGTCGCCTACGCGGAGTGCTACCAGCTGGATGTGCTGGCGCTGCGCTTCTTCAACGTCTTCGGGCCGCTGCAGCCGGCTGGTCATGTGTACGCCGCGGTGGTGCCCGCCTTCATCGACGCCGCACTGGCTCATCGGCCGGTGCCCATCTTCGGCGACGGCAGCCAGACCCGCGACTTCGCCCACGTTGACAGCGTCGCCGGGGTGCTGCACCGGGCGGTGGCAGAGCGGGTGTCCGCGCGCGAACCAGTCAACCTCGCCTTCGGCACCAGGACCTCGCTGCGGGACCTGCTCCAGCTGATCGAGCAGCTGCTGGGCCGACCGGTGGAGGTGGAGCACCACCCGGTGCGGGCCGGGGACGTCCCGCACTCACAGGCCGACGGCACCCGACTGCAGAGGCTGTTTCCCGGCCTGGAGCCGCTGCCCCTGGTCGACGGTGTCCGGTCGACGATCGAGTGGTTCCAGCGCGAACGAGCACGAGGCACCCACTGACGGGAGGGTGTTCACTGGTCGCATGAGCGAGTACCGCGAGCAGACCCACCAGCAGCACCCCCGGCTACCGAGCTCGGACGAGCGCAACTGGGCGCTGGCCGCGCACCTCGGCAGCCTCCTGGCGGCGTGGTTCGCGCTCGGCCTGATCGCTCCGCTGGCGGTACTGCTGTTCAAGGGCAACGAGTCGGCGTACGTGCGGGCGCACGCGACCGAGTCGCTGAACTTCCAGATCAACGCCCTGGTCTACAGCGTGGTGTTCTTTCTGCTGGTGTTCGTGCTGGTCGGGTTCGTCCTGCTCCCGCTGTACGCGCTGTTCTACCTCGTGTGCGTCATCATCGGCTCCATCCGCGCCTCCAACGGGGAGCGCTGGCGCTACCCGCTGACGGTCCGCCTCATCAGTTGAGCGCACCCACTCGTACGCGAGGGCGGCTCAGGGCAGCAGCCGTCGCACCACCGCGTCGGCGAGCAGTCGACCCCGTGGGGTGAGCACCAGCCGGTCACCCTGGACGTCGACCGACCCGTCGGCAACCAGCCCGGGGACCGCGGCGCGACCGGCGCCGTCCAGCACGTCGTGCTGCAGGCCCTCAGCCAACCGTGTCTCGAGCAGCACCCGTTCCACCCGGCGGGTCTCCTGGTCCAGTGTCTCCCGCGCCTGTGCCGGGCTGAGACCGGCGCCGATGCGGTTGCCGTAGGCCGTCGGGTGCTTGACGTTCCACCACCGCACCCCACCTACGTGCGAGTGCGCACCCGGACCCACCCCCCACCAGTCGGCACCGCGCCAGTAGCCCAGGTTGTGGCGGCTCCGGGCGTCCGCCCGGGCCGCCCAGCTGGACAGCTCGTACCACCGCAGGCCGGCCGCGCTCAGCAACCGTTCCGCGAGCTCGTACGCGTCGGCCGCCTGGTCGTCGTCAGGTGCGGTGACCTCACCACGGGCCACCCGTCGCGCCAGCGCGGTCCCGGGCTCGACGACAAGCGCGTACGCGCTGACGTGGTCGGGCCGCATCGCCAGCGCCGACTGCACACTCTGCCGCCAGTCGGCCAGGGACTCCCCCGGCGTGCCATGGATGAGGTCGATGCTGACCTGCTGGAACCCTGCGGCCCGCGCCCATTCCACCGCCAGCGGCACCCTCTCCGGGTTGTGGGTGCGGTCGAGAGTGGCCAGCACATGCGGGACCGCCGACTGCATCCCGTACGAGATGCGCGTGAAGCCTCCGTCGCGAAGCCGCGCCAGCGAGTCGGCCGTGACGCTGTCCGGGTTGGCCTCGGTGGTCACCTCGGCGTCGGCCGCGAGCCCGAAGCTGGCACGCACCACGTCGAGCACGCGCACCAGGTCTGCTGCCGGGAGCAGGGTCGGCGTCCCGCCGCCGAAGTAGACGGTGTCGACCTGCGGGCGGGTGCGGCCACCTGCGCCGAGCACCCCGGCAGCCAGCGCCACCTCGGCGGTCGCGGCTTCGGCGTACGTCGCCCGCGACCCACCGAGTTGTCCAGACCCGCCAAGCTCGTCGGCGGTGTAGGTGTTGAAGTCGCAGTAGCCGCAGCGGACGGCGCAGAACGGCACATGGACGTAGACCGCGAACGGCCGCGTCCCCACCTCGGCCAGTGCGGCGGCCGGCAGCCGGCCGTCGGGCGGGGCCGGCTCGCCGAGTGGCAACGGGGAGGGCACGCCTCAGTCTCCCCCTGGCCGGTCAGCGGTAGAGCGCGTCCAGCTCGTCGCGGTAGGTGTCCTCGATCACCCGACGCTTGACCTTCATGCTGGGCGTCAGCTCGCCCGACTCCACCGTCAGGTCGTGCTCAAGCAGTACGAACTGCTTGATCGTCTCCCACCGGTTCAGCCGCGAGTTCAGCTCGTCGACGTAGCCTTGGACCACTTGCCGCATCTGTGAGGAGGCGACGACCTCGGCGTACGCCGCGGAGTCCATGCCGTGCTGGGATGCCCAGCCGGTCACGGCGTCCGGATCGAGTGTGATGATCGCCGAGCAGAAGTTGCGCCCGGCGCCGTGCACAACGATCTGGCTCGCCAGCGGGCAGAGCGCCTTGAACAGCCCCTCGAGGTGCGAGGGCGCGACGTACTTGCCGCCGGAGGTCTTGAACAGGTCCTTCTTCCGGTCGGTGATCCGGACCACGCCGTCGTCGTGGATCTCGCCGATGTCACCAGTGCGCAGCCAGCCGTCGTCGCTGAGCGTCTCGGCGGTGGCCTCCGGCATGGCGTGGTAGCCGGCCATGACGCCCGGCCCCCGGATGAGGACCTCGCCGTCCTCGGCGATTCTGAACTCGGTGCCGGGCAGCGGCAGCCCGACAGTGCCGAGCTCGTAGTGCTCGGGGCGGTTCACGCACGACCCGGCCGACGACTCGGTCAGCCCGTACCCTTCGAGGATCAAGATCCCGGCGGCGTGGAACCACTCGGCCACCTCGGTCGACAGCGCGGCCGAGCCGGAGATGAAGAAGCGCACCCGACCACCGAAGCGGGCGCGCACCTTGGCGAACACCAGCCTGTCGGCCACCCGGTGCTGGGCGGCCAGCAGCGGCGACACCTTCCGGCCCGCCCGCCGGGCCCGGGAGACCTTCCGGCCGACGGCGACGGCCCAGTCGAAGATCCTCGCCTTTGCGGCGCCTTCGCCGTGCGCCGTCGTCACGATCCGGCCGTGCGCCTTCTCGAAGATCCGCGGCGCCGCCCCCATGAACGTTGGCCGCACCACGGCAAGGTTCTCGACGATCTTGTCGACGCGCCCGTCGACAGCGGTCGGGTAGCCCACCGCGAGCTGGGTGGTGAGCAGCACCTTGCCGAACGAATGCGCCATCGGCAGCCACAGGTACTGCAGGTCGGACAGGTGCAGGATGCCGGTCGCCGCGACCGCCGCGCCCTCATACGTCCAGCCGCTGTGCCGCAGCCGTACCCCCTTGGGACGCCCGGTGGTGCCGGAGGTGTAGATCAGGGTGGCCAGGCTGTCGGGGTTGATCCCTGTCACCCGGTCTTCGACGACGGCCGGGTACTCGGCGAGCTGGCCTCGGCCCTGCTCGGCCAGCGCGGACAGCGACAGCACCCAGTCCTCGTCGGTGTCGTTGGTGTCGTCCGTGCCGTCGGGGTCGTCGATGGTGACCACCCGGGTGACGCCGGGCAGCTCGGAGCGCTGCTCCCGCAGCTTGGCCAGCTGCCCCGCGTCCTCGGCGAACACGACCCGGCTGTCGGAGTCCGACAAGACGTACGAGACCTCGCTCGCCAACGACGACGGGTAGACGGTGGTCGTCGCTGCTCCGGCGCACATGATCGCGAGGTCGGCGAGAATCCACTCGTACCGGGTACCCGAGGCGATGGCGACCCGCTGCCCCGGCTCGACGCCGAGCGCGACGAGACCCGCGGCCAGCCGCTCGACCTCGTCCGCGGTCTGCTTCCAGGTCCGCGAAACCCACCCGTCACCGTCCGGGAAGCGGTACGCCTCCCCGGTCGGCGTGGCCGCCACCCGGTCCAGGAACATGCGGGCCACGTTCGGTGCCCGGCCGGTGACCATCGAGGGGTCCTGCGTGGACGGGCTGGTCGTCGACATCGTGAACCTCTTCGTGCGCGGCGTAGTCGATGGGAACCGTGGCCGGAGTCGTGTTCGTACCCGCACCGTACCGGCGCGGCCCAGCACCTTCGCGCTGGTCAGCGAGTCGGGCAGGCTCGAAGGCGACCTCCTGGCGGCGACCGCCGGCTCGCTTGGCCCGGTACAGCGCGGCGTCGGCACGGCGCAGCAGCGTCTTGGGGTCCCTCATCGCCGCCGCATCGGGGGACCCGCCGTCCGTGGCGGGCGGTGCCGACGCCACTCCTGAGGAGACGCCCGCTCCTGGTGCCAGCTCTGTTGCCCGCCGGACGAGGTCGTCCAGCACGTCGGCGGCGGCCGTGCCCGACCAGTCAGGCGCGATCAGGCAGAACTCGTCCCCACCGAGCCTGGTCGCCACCGCACCGGGCAGCCGGGACGCCGCCTCACTGAGCAGCAGGGCGACCGCCCGCAGCAGCAGGTCACCGGCCAGGTGCCCCTCCCGGTCGTTGACGACCTTGAGGCCGTCGACGTCCCAGATCGCCACCGTGAGGGGTCCCGGCTGCTCGCAGGCCGCGGCCAGCGTCTCGTCGGCGAGCCGGCGGTTGCCCAGGCCGGTGAGAGCGTCCACGTAGACAAGATCACGCAGCTTGTCGCGGCCGAGCAGCCGTCCAGTGCACATCGCGATCGCCTGCGCCACCATCCGCGCCACCGCCAGCTCGCGGGGCAGGAAGCGCCCCCGCCCGGCGCGGGTCAGGTACAGCTCGCCCCACACCCGTGTGCCCAGGATGATCGGGCAGCCCAACGCCGCCTGCTTTCCGAGCGCGCGGAGCAGGGCAACCTCGGCCTGGTCGGCGTCTGGGTCGTCCGCGTGCAGCTCCCAGGCATCCTGCCGCTCGGCCACCTGCAGCAGATAGGGGAAGTCAGTGACCCGGTAGACCTCATCGTCGGGTCGCGCCTGCTCACCGGGGCCTAGCTGACCGACGTTGACCAGCGTGCGGACCTGCCCGGCCTCGGCGTCGTAGCGGCTCACCGAGACCGAGGTGGCCCCCAGCAGCCGCTGCGCGGCTGACGCGCCGAGGTAGGCGAGGTCCTCGACGGTGTGGCTGCCCTCCATGGCGTTGAACAGGTCGGCGAGGACGTGATACCGCTCTGCCTCGCACATCCTGCTCATGATCGCCCAGTGTCTAGTACACAGAGTAAACGAGTCTCACTAAGAGTTACGAAAATGGCTGATCGGTTTGTCCGATGGGCCGGTCAGGCCTGCACGGCCTTGGTGACGGTGACACATCGGGTGACCTGCACGTCCAGCTCGGGCACGTGAGGCCCGGGTGCGGCCTTGCCGGTCAGCAGCCACATCGCGTTGACCAGCTGCCGGACGACGACCCATGCGGCCGCCCTGTGCTCGTCGAGGCCGGCGGTGTCCACCACTGTGTGGAAGCGGGCCCGGATCGCCGTACGCAGGTCACCTGTAGCCACCAGCTCGTCCCAGCGGTTCCAGAGCAGCGGGGCAACCTCGAAGTGCGCGTCGCCGGACAACGGTTTGGGGTCGATCGCCAGCCACTCCACGCCGGCACCACGGGCCGAACGCAGCACGTTGTCGTAGTGCAGGTCGTTGTGGATCAGCGTGCCGTCGCACTGGGGGTCGGCGGCCAGGTCGCCAGCCAGGGTCGCCGCCCGCTCCACATACCGGCGCGGCAGCGGGGCGCCGACCGGCAGCGCCAGCAGCTCGCGCGACCACCGAGTGGCCTGCTCCGACAGCACCCGCAGGTGAGGCGGCGCGGGAACGTGCAGGAGTGGATAGAGCCGCGCCGCCACCTCGCACGCCTCCAGGTCGGGCAGCGTGTTCAGGTCGTGCCGTGCCTCGGCCCGCTCCAGCAGGAACGCGAACCGGTTCGGGTCGGCCCGCAGCAGCCGGACTGCGCCATTGCCACCCCAGTGGCGCAGCGCCAGATGCTCGTGCTCGGCCTCGGCGTGCGGCCACTCCAGCTTGAGCACCGCCGGCCCGCCGTCGCCGGTCCGGACCGGGTGCACCACGGCGCACTCGCCGCGCATGGGCGGACCGTCCAGGCTGAGCCGCCAGCTGTCGATCAGGTCACGGCGCAGGGCCGGTAGGCCGTCGACCCACTCCCCCCAGCCTGGTGAGCCCACCAGACGATCATGCACGCCCGCTGTGCTGGCTACCGGAATGTCTCATCGTCGATCCCCTCAGTGGTCGGTGCGACGCAAGAGGCGAGGGTTGGCCAGGGTGCATGTAGCTCACAGGCGGGAGTCACCACCTCTTCCCGGGCGCGAGTCCCCCGTGGACAGCGCGGCGATGAACGCCTCCTGCGGCACCTCCACCCGGCCGACCATCTTCATCCGCTTCTTGCCCTCCTTCTGCTTCTCCAGCAGCTTGCGCTTGCGGGTGATGTCACCGCCGTAGCACTTGGCCAGCACGTCCTTGCGGATCGCCCGGATGTTCTCCCGGGCGATCACCCGAGCCCCGATGGCCGCTTGGATCGGCACCTCGAACTGCTGCCTCGGGATCAGCTCCTTGAGCTTCTGCGCAAGCGCCACCCCGTAGCCGTAGGCCTGGTCGCGGTGCACGATCGCGCTGAACGCGTCGACCGCCTCGCCCTGCAGCAGCACGTCGACCTTGACCAGGTCCGCCTCCTGCTCGCCGATCGGCTCGTAGTCGAGGCTCGCGTACCCGCGTGTCCTGGACTTCAGCGCGTCGAAGAAGTCGAAGACGATCTCGGCCATCGGTAGCGTGTATCGCAGCTCCACCCGGTCGGCCGACAGGTAGTCCATCCCCTGCAGGGCGCCGCGCCGGACCTGGCACAGGTCCATGATCGTGCCGATGAAGTCGGCCGGTGCCAGCAGCGTGGCGCGCACCACCGGCTCGTGCACACCCGCAATCTTGCCCTCGGGGTACTCGCTCGGGTTGGTGACGACGTGCTCGGTGCCGTCTTCCATGACCACGCGGTAGACGACGTTCGGGGCGGTGGAGATGAGCTCCAGCCCGGACTCCCGCTCGAGCCGTTCCCGCACGATCTCCATGTGCAGCAGGCCCAGGAAACCGCAGCGGAAGCCGAACCCGAGCGCCCCCGACGTCTCCGGCTCGTACGCCAGCGCGGCGTCGTTGAGCTGCAGCTTGTCCAGCGCATCGCGCAGGTCGGGGTAGTCGGCGCCGTCGATCGGGTACAGGCCGGAGAACACCATGGGATTGGGATGCCGGTAGCCCCCGAGCGGGATGGTCGCCCCGCGCACCGCCGACGTGACGGTGTCCCCCACCCGGCTCTGACGCACCTCCTTGACGCCGGTGATCAGGTAGCCGACCTCACCGACGCCGATCTCGGCTGTCTTGACCGGCTCCGGCGAGATGACACCGACCTCGAGCATCTCGTGCACAGCGCCGGTCGACATCATCGTGATCCGGTCCCGGTGGCTGAGCTTGCCGTCGATCACCCGTACGTACGTCACGACGCCGCGGTAGGTGTCGTAGACCGAGTCGAAGATCAGCGCCCGCGGCGGCGCAGTGGGGTCGCCGACAGGCGGCGGCACCTGAGCCACGATGACGTCGAGCAGCGCCTCGACCCCCTGGCCGGTCTTCGCCGACACCCTGAGCACGTCTGCCGGGTCGCACCCGACGGCGTGCGCGAGCTCGCCGGCGTACTTGTCAGGCTGCGCACTGGGCAGGTCGATCTTGTTGAGGACCGGGATGACGTGCAGTCCGGCGTCCAGCGCGAGGTACAGATTCGCCAGCGTCTGCGCCTCGATGCCCTGGGCGGCATCCACCAGCAGCACCGCTCCCTCACACGCCTCCAGGCTCCGGCTCACCTCGTAGGTGAAGTCGACGTGGCCAGGGGTGTCGATGAGGTTGAGCACGTAGGTCTGCTCGGTCCCGCTCACCGCGCTGGTGTACGGCAGTCGCACCGCCTGGCTCTTGATCGTGATCCCGCGTTCGCGCTCGATGTCCATCCGGTCGAGGTACTGCGCGCGCATGGTGCGCTCGTCGACCACGCCAGTGAGCTGCAGCATCCGGTCGGCCAGCGTCGACTTGCCGTGGTCGATGTGGGCGATGATGCAGAAGTTGCGCAGCACCCGCGGGTCGGTGGCGCCGGGGGCAGGCGCGGCTCCGAGGCGGGTCGCCGGGGCTGGCTTGGGCACGGGTGCCCTTCGGGTCGGGTGTGAGCGGTCCGCCACCCATCATCCCATCCCGGTCAGCAGCTCCAGCCCCGCAGACCACCGCTGCCGGACCGCAGGTCAGACCCGGTCGGCAGCGCGACGTCCTCACGGACGACCCTTCGCAGCGCCCCGTCCCTGATCTGCGCCTGACCGCCGGGCGGGAGCCAACCGGGTGCGGGGTGGCGTCCTCGGTCGGTGACCCGCGCGCGCGACACTAGGGCCCATGGGGTCGCGCGTGGCGCTTTGGTCGACAGTTGTCGTGGTGCTTGCGGTCGCCTTGTCTGGAGGCTGCAGCAGCACGGACTACTCGTGCAGCAACGGCGAGTGTGAGGTATCGCTGTCGGGAGACGGTGCGACCACCGAGGTCGACGACAACGTCGAGGTCGTGCTGGTCGGGGCGGACGACGATTCGGCGGACCTGAGCGTGGCCGGGCGGAGCGTGACCTGCGCCGAGGGGCAGTCCGTCGACGTCTCGGGGATCGGCGTCACCTGCGACGCGGTCGGTGACGGCGAGATCGAGCTCACGCTCGAGCTGGTCCCGCGCTGACCCTGCCATCCCGGCGACCTGGCATCCCGGCGACTCTGAAATGCCGGTGATGGGACGATCCGGTGATTTGGGTGGCGAGGGGGCCGCTGTTACCGTGAGCGACCGTGGCGAACATCAAGTCCCAGATCAAGCGCAACCGGCAGAACGACGCCGCGCACGAGCGCAACAAGGCGAGCAAGTCGGCGTTGAAGACCGCCGTACGGCGCTTCCGCGAAGCCGCCGACGCGGGTGACGCCGACCTGGCGCGCACGTTGGCACACGAGGCTTCGCGACGCCTGGACAAGGCAGCGTCGGCCGGCGTGATCCACAAGAACCAGGCGGCCAACCGGAAGTCCGTCATCGCCAGGCGCGCCGCGGACCTCTAGGGCCCTCAGCACGGTCCGCGCTGCCACCGCCGCCCTGCCCGCGTCATCCACGGGCCGCGGCGACTGCCAGCACCATGCGTTCGAGAGCGTGGTTAGGGTCGGCGCTGCCGCCCTTGATCTCCAGATCGGCTACCGCCACCGCATCGACAGCCGCGGCCAGCCCGGCGGTGTCCCATCCCTGGGCCGACCTGCGCACCCAACGGAGCTGCCCAGGACTGCAGCCGACCTCGCGGGCGAGATCGGCGGTCCGGCTCGGGTCCACCGCGGCGAACGACAGCTTGATGACCCGTCGTAGCGTGGTGGCGAAGGCTGCGGTCACCAGCGGCAGGTTGACCCGCTGCCCGAACGCGAACCGCAACAGCTCGAGTGCCTCGGCTCGATCACCCAGCATCGCCCGCTCTGCGATGTCGAACGACCTGACCTCCGCCCGACCCTCGTAGTAGCGGCCGACCAGGTCAACGCCGACCCGACCGCCCGGCTCGTCCCGGTCCAGCTGCTCCAGCGCCGCCGAAAGCGCTCGTACGTCGTCGCCCACCGCCCGCTGCAGCAGGGCGGCGGCCTCGGAGTCGACCCGCAGGCCCAGGCGGCGGCCTTCAGTGACAATCCAACCGGGCACCTGCCACGGCTTGGGCGCTTCGACCTTGACCTCGCGCGCGCCGGCCTTGCGCAGCTTGTCGAGCAGTCCTCGGCCCCGTGCGCCGCCCGGGTGCAGAAGCACCAGGCCGACGTCCGGCTCCGGGGCTGAGACATAGGCTTCCAGCCGATCGTGCATGGCCTCGGGGAGCAGATCGATCCCGCGCACCACCACCCCACGGCTCGACGCGAACAGGGATGGGCTGGTCAGCTCGGCGAACTCACCAGCATCGAGCATCGAGCCGAGGACGTCGGACAGGTCAGCGCCCGGGTCGTCGTCGAGCAGCGCCCGGCGGACATCGTCGACCACCCGCTCGGCGAGAAACTCAGCCGACCCGGTCACAAGCACCACCAGGCCGAGGATCCGTGTCGTGGCGGTGCTCACGCCTGCCAGCATCGCAGCGTCCGCCCCCGGTGACGCCGGTCGGTCTCACCGAGCAACCCAGCCCAGCTGGCCGTCGTCCACCACCACCGCCACGTCACCGTGCTGGTCAGTGCGGGCGACCTGGTCCGCGCCGGTGCCCAGATGCGCCAGTAGCGCCGGTGCGGGATGCCCGTACCCGTTGTCCGCGCCCACCGAGACCACCGACAGCGGCGCGCCCACGGCGGCCAGGAAGCTCGGGTCCTGACGCTGGCTGCCGTGGTGCGGCACCTTCAGCACGTCGGCGTGCAGGTCCACCCCGGTTCGCAGCAGCGCCTGCTGGCCTGTGGGCTCGACGTCGCCGGTCAGCAGCAGGCGCACACCGCCCACCTCGACCAGGAGCACCACACTGGCGTCATTGACCGGTGATCCCTCGCCGGCGTCATCGGACAGGTCCGGGCGAGTCGTCACCGGCGGCGCCAGAACCCGCCAGTCCACTGCGCCCGCGGAGAATCCGGAACCGGCCGCCACGGTGCGGATCGGAACGTCGGCCGCTGCGGCAGCCGCCGACACCGCCGCCCACGACTCGCTGGGCGTGCGGACCGGCCCGACCTGCAGCTGCGCCACCGGGAGCGCTCCGAGCACCCCACGGATCCCGTCGACGTGGTCGGCGTGCAAGTGCGTCACGACCAGCGCCGTCACCGAGCCGATTCCGAGGTCGGCGAGACAGTCCTGTACCTCCGCGGGGTCCGGGCCGGCGTCGACAACCAGGGCGCTGGCTTCGCCGGTGGGAACGACGAGCGCGTCACCCTGCCCGACGTCGCAGGCGACGAACACCCAGCCCGAGGGCGGCCAGCCCGGAGACGGCAGCGGCCGTAGGACGGCGACCACCAGCAGCACCGCCACGGCGATCGCAGCCGCGCGTCGGCGTAGCCCCCAGTGCACCACCAGCCCGACCAGCGCGCACAGACCCGCCAGCCCCGCGAGGGCGGGCAGCGACGTCCCCCACTCGACGACAGCACCGGGGAGCCGGGCAGAGAGCCGGGCGACCGTGACGATCCACCATGCCGGAGCGACCGCGGTCCACCCGAGCAGCTCGCCGAGCCGGGGCAAGGCGGTTGCGACCAGACCGGCGAGCAGTCCCAGCACCGTCGCCGGCCCGACCGCGGGCGCGGCGGCCACATTGGCGAGGACCGCGACCACCGAGGCCTGGCCGGAGATCGCGGCGACGACCGGGGTGCAGACCAGCTGCGCCGCGGTCGGCACCGCCACGGCTTCGGCCGCCCAGCGGGGCAGCCACCCGAGCAGCGCGTCACGCCATGGCGGTGCGAGGACCAGGATCGCGGCTGTCGCCAGGGCCGAGAGCAAGAAGCCGACGGACCGGGCAAGCCAAGGGTCGATCAGGACGAGCACCAGCACGGCGACGCTCAGTGCCCGCAGGCCTCGGCGACTGTCCCCTGCGGTCAGCCCGGCCAAGGCGACCAGCCCCATCGCCGCCGCTCGTACGACGCTCGGCTCGGGGCGGGCGAGCAGGACGAATCCGACGGCGCCGAGAACCCCGACCACCGTCAGCCCGCGTCCACGCACCCCAACGGTGCGCGCAGCCAGCAGCACCGCGCTGAGGACGAGGGTCAGGTTGGTACCGGACACCGCCAGTAGGTGAGTCAGGCCGCTGGCCCGGAAGTCGTCGGACAGTTCCGGCGCCAGGCCGCTGTCGTCGCCGACGACGAGCGCAGGCACCAGCTCGCCCGGCTGCCCCCTGCCGTCCACGCCGCGGTCGACCCCGGCCCGCACCGCGCCGGCCGCGGTCCACCACCACGCCGGCTCCTGCACCACGCGCTCGACCCGGCTCACCAGCAACAGCGCGCTGAGGTCGACGCCGTCCGACGTGGCCAGCCGGCCCACCACCCGGACGGTGGCTCCGAGGGGTACGTCGAGCAGGCCGCTGTCCTCGGGGGCGAGCAGCAGCACCGGGGCACGCCCGAGGACGGTCCGGCCGCGCGCGGTCACCGACCGGGCCGCGCCCTCCGCGACCACCTGTCGGCCGAACGTCGCGTCTATCAGGCGCGGGTCGCCGCCCACCACGACGTCGGCTGAGACGACCGCCGCCGCCTCGGCCAGCTCCGGGACGGTGCCGGCGCTGGCATGTGCCACCCTGAGCCCCGCCGCCAGCGCGGCGGCCGCGGCCACGATGAGGACCACGGCCGTCGCCTGCCGCGAGCGCCACACGCTCAGCAGCGCGCCGGCCACCAACGCCATCCCGACCGCGATCGCTCCCGCTCCGGGCAGTCCTAGGCAGACGGCGGCGCTCGTCCAGGCGGCAACGGCGGACGGCACCAACCGGCGATCCGCCACCCGCGAGCCCGTCGGCTCGGGCGAGCCGGTCCGGTCTCCCACCCCGTCACCCCGTCACCCGGTCACCCGGTCACCCG
>Ga0136622_10000016_pt1 | contig 51416 bp, 43 predicted proteins | sample AntDrymUQ4482106_2_FD_104803 | JGI IMG/M metagenome (GOLD analysis project Ga0136622, IMG submission 104803) | Polar desert sand microbial communities from Dry Valleys, Antarctica - metaG UQ448 (21.06) | ecosystem: Environmental > Terrestrial > Soil > Desert | place: Antarctica: Dry Valley...
GCCAGGCCCAGGCGATAGCCCTCCACTACGTGGAGGAGCTTTCGTTGGAGGAGATCGGCGAGGTACTCGGGTGTAGCCCCGGCACGGTCAAGACCCATCTGCACCGGGCCCGCACCCGACTGATCGGGCGGCTCGGCGTCAGGTACGAGGAGACGACATGAACCAGCTCGACGATCGTCTGCGGAAGGCCTCGGCCGCGGTGCGCGCCGCCGCCGGCCAGGCCGCACCCCGGCCGATCCTCAAGGAGGCAAAGGCGATGTGGAAGAAGCTAGCGATGGCATTTGGCGGCGCATTGATCGGTGTGGCCCTCGTCGTGGGAGGGGCCGCCCTGCTGCGCTCGGCGCCACTGGAGTCCCCGGCCGCCGCAACCTCCACCACCCGGACGGACTCGTTCGGGCCGCTCGCCGTCCGTGCCCCGGCTCCGGGTGGCGATACCGCGATGTGGGGACCGGGCCGGGTGGTGATCGCAGCCAGGTGCGTCAGCCTCGTCAACGAGGACGGGTCGGAGGCGGTACCGGCGTGGAAGGCCGACGAGGTCACCTGGGATGCGGAGACCGAGACGATCACATACGCCCACCCGGACTCGGACCCCATCGTCATCCGAGCGGGGGATACGATCATCCTGGGCGGCAGTTCCCTCGAGGACGACGAGGACGCCGTCCCGATTGACCGAGATATCGAATGGGTGGCCGAGCCCGACCCGTCGTGCCTGGGCGAGTTGTTCGCGACCGACTCCGTCAGGCTCCCGTAGCCTGCTGGCTGAGAGGGTCTCTTTCCCCTCCCCCTTCGGGGGGTGGCTGAGCCAATCGCCGCAGGCGGACAAGGCAGCCGGGGCGGGGGAAGGCAACCCGACCACGTGGACCTCGGTATCCCACCCCGCCTCGCAGAGCCTCGGCACCCCTCCCAATGGGAGGGGAAAAAGGATGCGAGGGGGTGGTCGACTGAGACGCCGAAGGCGAGCAAGACGGCCGGGGCGGGGAAAGGCCAGCCCGGAACCCTGCGCCCGCCGGCCTTCGGTATCCCACCCCGCCCGGCTTCGCCGGGCACCCCTCCCGATGGGAGGGGAAAGAGTGGGAAGGGTCAGGTTGACGGTTTCGGCCAGGAGGTCCTGGGGTCGGGGAGGTCGGGATCGATGTCGTAGCGGTCGATGGCGTTGCCCACCAAGGGGGCCTCGATGGCGCCGTCCTCGACCAGGGCCGACAACGTGGCCACCACGGTGTGGCCGGTGTCGACCTCGAAGAAGCGGCGCAAAGCCTCCCTGGTGTCACTGCGTCCGAACCCGTCGGTGCCAAGAGGCCGGAACCGGCGGGGGACCCATCGGGCAATCTGATCGGGCACCGCCTTCATGTTGTCGGAGACGGCGATGATCGGACCGGCGCCGTCGTCGAGCAGGGTGGTGACGTACGGAATGCGGGGCTCGGCGTCGGGATGCAGTCGGTTCCACCGCTCCGCCTCGAGCGCCTCCTCCCGCAGCCGCTTGTACGAGGTTGCGCTGTACAGGGAGGCCCCGACCCCGTAGTGCTCCGCCAACGCCTCCTGGGCATGGCGGGCGGCGGCGTGGGCAGGGCCTGAGAACACGATGGTGGCGGTGTGCGGCATGCCCTCGGGGGCCTCCGCCCATTGGTACATCCCCTCGAGCACGCCGTCGTCGACGCCGTCCGGCTTGGGCGGCATCCGATAGTTCTCGTTGTACAGGGTCAGGTAGTAGAAGATGTCCTCGTTGTCGACGTACATGCGCTGCAGACCGTCGCGGACGATCGTCGCCATCTCGTAGGCGAAGGCGGGGTCGTACGCCTGGCACACCGGCACCGTCGAGGCCAGCAGGTGGCTGTGCCCGTCCTGGTGCTGCAGCCCCTCGCCGAGCAGCGTGGTGCGGCCGGCGGTGGCTCCGAGCAGGAAGCCCCTCGCTCTGGAGTCGGCCGCCGACCAGATGAGATCGCCCACCCGCTGGAACCCGAACATCGAGTAGAACGAGAAGAAGGGGACCATGGGCATGCCCCTGGTGGCGTAGTTGGTGGCGGCGGCGATCCAACTCGCCATCGCTCCCGCCTCGGTGATGCCCTCCTCGAGGATCTGGCCATCCTTGCTCTCGGCGTACGACAGCAGCAGGTGGTGGTCGACCGGTTCGTAGAGCTGGCCCTGGGGGGCGTAGATCTTCAGCTCCTTGAACAAGGCGTCCATCCCGAAGGTGCGTCCCTCGTCGGGGATGATCGGAACCACCCGCGGGCCGTACTCGGGGCTCCTGGTCAGGTTGCGCAGCAATCTGGTGAAGGCGCCGGTGGTCGACACCTCGTTGTTGCCGGATCCGGCGGCGAACTCGGTGAAGGCCTGTTCCGGCACGGGAGGGAGCGGACGCCGGTTGATGATCACCCTGGCCGGGACCGGGCCGTCCAATGCCTTGCGCCGCTGCGTCAGGTAGGCGACCTCGGGGGAGTCTGGTGCCGGCCGGCAGTAGGGGATCTCGCCGGCATCGAGCACCTCGTCCGGGATCTCGTCGGTCAGTTGCAGCTGGTCACGCAGTCCCTTGAGCTGGTCGACGGTGAGCTTCTTCACCTGATGGGTGGCGTTGCCACCTTGGATGCCCGGGCCAAGCTGCCAGCCCTTGATCGTCTTGGCCAGGATGACCGTCGGCAGACCGGCCGCCTCGGTGGCGGCGCTGTAGGCGGCGTACACCTTGCGGTAGTCGAGCCCGCCCCGGCGCAGCGCCCAGATCTCGTCATCGCTCATCCGCTCGACCAGCTTGCGCAGCCGCGGATCGGGCCCGAAGAATTTCTCCCTGACGAAGGCGCCACTCTCGGCCTTGAACCGCTGGTACTCGCCGTCGACGGTGGTGTTCATCTTCTCCACCAGCACCCCGTCGACGTCGCGGGCCAGCAGCGGATCCCAGTTGCTGCCCCAGATGACCTTGATCACGTTCCAGCCGGCACCGCGGAACACCGCCTCCAGCTCCTGGATGATCTTCCCGTTGCCCCGCACCGGGCCGTCGAGGCGCTGCAGGTTGCAGTTGATCACCCAGGTGAGGTTGTCGAGCTTCTCCCGGCCGGCCAGGGAGATCGACCCGAGGGTCTCGGGCTCGTCCACCTCGCCATCGCCGACGAAGCACCACACCCGCGACTGGCTGGTGTCGTCGAGGCGCCGGTGGTTCAGGTACTTGAGGAAGCGGGCGTGGTAGAGCGAGTTGATGGGGCCGAGGCCCATCGACACCGTCGGAAACTCCCAGAAGTCGGGCATGAGCCGAGGGTGCGGGTACGAGGAGAGCCCACCACCGATCTCACGGCGGAACCGGTCGAGATCGGCCTCGTCGAGACGGTGCTCGAGGAACGACCGGGCGTAGATGCCGGGGGCGGCGTGCCCCTGGAAATAGACGTGGTCGCCGGGGATCCCGTCCTCCTTGCCCCGGAAGAAGTGGTTGAACCCGACCTCGTACAGTATTGCGGACGAGGCGAACGTCGACAGGTGGCCGCCGATGCCGTCCGCCGCCTTGTTCGCCTTGATCACCATGATCGCCGCGTTCCAGCGGATGAACCGCCTGATGCGGCTCTCCAGGTACTCGTCCCCCGGGAACCAGGCCTCGTCCGAGGCGGGGATGGTGTTGATGTACGGCGTCGACACCGAGGCGGGGACGCCGACGTTGCGGGCCCTGGCCCGCTCGATGAGCTTGGCCATGAGGTAATGGGCACGGGCGTTCCCCTCGGCGGAGATCACGGTGTCGAGCGAGTCGAGCCACTCGGTGGTCTCCTCCGGATCGGTGTCCGGTAGCTGATGGGTGAACCCGTCGATGATCATCGCTCGGCGTCTCCTCGACCGCCACCACCGAGCCTACAAGGTGTGCAGGTGACGCTCTCCAGACGGATCCGCCCCCTGGCGATGCGATGAGTGGTAGCCCCGACGGGATTCGAACCCGCGTTACCGGCTTGAAAGGCCGGCGTCCTGGGCCGCTGGACGACGGGGCCACGCCCGGCCCGCTCGTGTGGGCCGTGGCGCCGTCAGGCTAGACGGCGGCGGCCTCGGTTCCTTCGGTCCGGACGAAGGCGTTCACCGGTCCGATGGCGGCGAGAGCGGCCACGAGGTCGATCCGGGACCCGCCCGCCGTCTCGGCGATATCGAGCACGGAGGCGGTGGCGGCCAGCACCGGTAGCCGGAGCGCCACCACGCTGCTGCGGTCGACGGTCCCGGTGATCCTGTCGTCCTCGACCGTCTTGAGGGCGTCGGTGACGGGTAGGGCGAGGGCGACCGTCCCCCCCGGTTGGAACAGCCCGAACATGGCCACCACCTCGTCCTCGCCCGGGGGCGTGACCCCGGTGAGCAGCACGAGCGGGGTGCGCACCGACGCCAGCCGATCGGCCAGGTACGAACCGGTCGGCAGGACAGGCTGCGCCTCGTCACCGATGGCGACCACGGTGAGCGCCAAGTCGTCCCCCGGCTCCGATTCGGGTCTCATGGTCCCTGGAATCTATCCTCGCAGCTCATCGTGAGCGAAGAGACGACGGCGCCCGTGTCTGTGGTCGTGCTCGCAGCCGGGAGGAGTGCCCGGTTCGGGGGCGACAAGCTGATGGCCGAGGCGGCTGGCCGGCCGGTCATCGAGATCTCCCTCGACACCTTCGAGCGCTCCCCGCTGGTCGAACGGATCGTTGTGGTCGCCCCCGTCCCGTCCCCGGTCGCCGCCATCGTGGCCCGCCGTCCGGCAGCCAAACCGGTAACCGTGGTTCCCGGCGGCCCCACCAGACACCTGAGCGAACGAGCAGGGCTCGAGGCGGTGCTCGCCGCCGGTGCCACAGAGTTGATCGCCTTCCACGACGCCGCCCGTCCCTTTGTCACCCTGGACCTCATCGCCGCCTTGGTAGCCGCCGCCGGCGCCGGCGGGGCGGTGCCGGTACTCCCCGCCACCGAGACCCTCTACCGCATGGAAGGGGACCGCGCCCGTCCCATGGCGACGGCACCGGTGCAGGTGCAGACCCCGCAGGTGTTCAGGACCGCAGTCGTGATCGAGGCATTTGGCCATCGCACCGCCGCCGACGATGTCGACACCGCACAGACCGTGGCGCGGACCGGGGCCGTCGTTGCTGTGGTGCCCGGCGACGAGCGCAACCTCAAGCTCACCCATCCGTTCGATCTCGCCCGCATCGCCGCCATCGCCAGGGATCTGGCGTCGTGATCCCGAGGGCGGCACCCACCACGTGTCTGTGCCCCCCATGGGCTGGGGGGCACAGACCGGTGAGCGAGGGCGGCCAGGGGTCCTATCAGGGCCGTTGGAGTGCCCCGGCCCACCCCCGCTCTGCGCCGGGGCAAGGGGGAAAGGGGTGCCCACGGCGTTTCACCCTGTTGTTTGCCGATCACCCCGGGTGAGTTCGCGGATTCCTCGGGAAACCTCCCGGGGACCGCTCGGCGAGAAGGGAACGAGGCGGGGGGAAAACCTCCACCGAGACACATTGGAGACGTGATGCAAACCCAACAAGAACCGGTCGGACACCGAAAGGCCCTGATGGCGGTCCTGGCCGTGTTGGCCGCCCTGGTGGTGACCGTCCCCGCTTCTGCCCAGCAGGCGGAGCGGGACGCCGAAGTCCATTGCGTGGCGGTGGCAACAGGCGAGACGGCAGACGGCCAGCTCGTCGTCACCGAGCCGGAATGCTTCGCCTCGCCGGCAGATGCGGCGGCGGCCACCGAAGAGGCCATCGCCGACCTGGCCGCCTCGACGACTCCCGGGATCGGTGTCAACACCGCATTACCCGGCGCCATCGTGCCCCTGGCGGCGAGCTTGACACTGGGGATCCACTACGACGGATCGTCCGGGACGGGGAGCTCGATCGCCATCGTCGGCAGCGGCTGCACCGGCGGGTACTGGAACGCCTCCGCCACCTGGAAGAACCGTATCTCGTCGACGTACAGCGGGTGCGGCCGGCTGAAGCACTACGACTACCAGAACCGGCTCGGTATGACGTACACCATCTACGGCGCCTGCGACCTCGACAGCCTGGGCTGGTTCTCGGACATGACCGAGTCGGTGTCGTACCACGCCTCGTGATCCCGGACCGGGCACAGTAGCGTCGCTGGTCTGTGGATCGGCGCACCGACGGCGAGTTGATCGCGGCGTCGCTGTTGGACGCACAGCGGTTCGGCGCGATCTACGAGCGGTACTTCGAACAGATCTACTGGTACGTGGCGAGACGGATCGGCGGAGAGGCCGCAGGCGACCTGGCGGCCGAGGTGTTCCTGCGCGCCTTCTCGCGGCGGGGACGCTTCGACCACTCGGCCGCATCCGCTCGGCCCTGGCTGTACGGTTTCGCCGCCAACATCGTGCGCGACCACCTGCGGGGGCAGCGGCGCCGGGCTCGGGCCTACGTCCGTGCCTTCGAGCCACCGCCGGACTCGGCCGACATCGCCGAGGCAGAGGAACGCTCCAACGCCGCCATCCTGGTCCCCGAGCTCAACCGCGCCCTCGCCGCCCTGAGCGCCACCGATCGGGAGACGTTCCTCCTCATGGTCCTGGGAGAGCTGAGCTACGAGGAGATCGCCTCTGCCCTGGGGATCCCGATCGGGACGGTGCGGTCCCGCATCGCCAGGGCCCGCACGAGGATGCGCCGGCTCATGCCCGGCCACGGGCAGGCAAGCGATGTGGGGAATCCTTGATCGGCGCTGGCCACCTCGCCCCTGGTCCGTCTCACCGTGGCGATACGGTGATGGCGGCTCGCCCGCCAGGTTTGGGGACGGTGCGGTCCCGCATCGCCACGGCCCGGCCCGAAAGTGCGCGAACTCATGCCCGGCCATCGGCAAACAAGGGATGGGGGGACTCTTTGATCGGGGAGCGAAGGTGTCTGACGACCGTCCGGTGATCGAGGCCTTGCTTCGTCGGGCGACCGGTGACCCGGCTCCGTCCCCTGCGGTGACCCACGCCGGCCGGACTCGGCTGCAGGCGGCAATGGGAGACGAGCCCGGTGCCGACTCCGCTCGACGACGGTCCGGTCCTCGCTGGCGCAGGGCCGTCGTCGTTTTCGGGGTCGCCTTGGCGGTCCTCATGATGGTCTCGGTGCTGGTATCCGGGGAGGTCAGTGCCCTGGCCGGGCTCGCCGAAGTCGCCGAGACCGTGCCTCCGACCGTGGGCACCGAAGGCCAGTACGTGTACCTGGTGACCGATCAGGTGAGCCTCGCTTCCCTGGCGCGGGTCGCCCTCGGGTTGGGGGGCGACGGCGGCGTGGCCTACCTGCGAACGACCCGGATCCGAACCTGGGAGACGGAGGACCGGATCCGGCAGGAGGTGATCGTCGGGGCCGCCGTGTTCTTCGATCCGTTGGCGGAAGCCGCCTATCTGGCCAGCCCACTCGCCGCCGCCGAACCGGAGGGGACCACCGGATCGACCGACACCGCGCGGTTCCCGTCCGATCTCGACGCCCGGGCCTGGCCGACATCGACGGATGCCCTTCGCCAGGCCATGGAGGCGTTCGTCTCCAACGAGCCGGACACCGCACCCGAGGAACTTCGTCTCATGGCGCTCGCCGGCAGTCTGCTGCGCGATCCCCGCATCGACTCCGCCCTGCGCGCCGCGGTCTTCCGGGTACTCGACGACATCGACGGCATCGAGGTGGCGCACGACGGCGACGGGCTGACGGCAACCCTCGGGTACCACACCGAGCCCGGCGGCTCCACCCTGTTCGCCATGGAGTTCGACCGGCGGGCCCACCTGGTGCGGGAGACCACGGTGTGGGTGGACGGGAACGCCGAGCTCGGGGTGCCTCCGGGGACGGCCGTGGTCGACAACCGTTACAGCGTCCCGCGGGTGGTCGACAATATCGGCTGAGACGTCAGCCGGCGACCAGATCCTGGACGGCGGCGGCGATCCCGTCGGCGTCCAGGCCCAGTTCGGCGAGGATGGTACCGGGCTTTCCGAACCGGATGAACCGGTCGGGAACGCCCATCAGCCGCACCCTGCCCGCCATCCCCGCCGCCGACAGGTGCTCGAGCACGGCGGCGCCGAACCCGCCGGAGACCACGTTGTCCTCGATGGTGATCACCAGCCGATGGTGGGCGGCCCACTGGTCGAGCCTCGGGTCCAGAGGCTTGACCCACCGGGCGTTGACCACCGAGCAGGAGATGCCGGCCTCGGCGAGCCGTCCCGCCGCCTTGGAAGCCGCCTCGGCCATGCGCCCGGTGGCAAGCAGGCAGACGTCCTCGCCGTGGCTCAGCTGCTCCCACACCCCGAAGGGAACCGCCGGCACCGGGACGTCCGGGGTGATGGTGACGGCGCCCTTGGGGAAGCGGATGGCGACCGGGCCCTGATGGTTGACCGCGGTCTCCAACAGACCGCACAGCTCCGCCTCGTTGGCCGGGGCGGCGATCGCCATCCCCGGGATCATCCGCAGGTAGGAGAGGTCGAACACCCCGTGGTGCGACGACCCGTCCGGTCCGGTGATCCCGGCCCGGTCGAGCATGAACGTGACCGGAAGGCCGTGGAGGGCGACATCCATCATGACCTGGTCGAAGGCGCGCTGGAGGAAGGTCGAGTAGATGCACACCACCGGGTGGAGCCCTGCCATCGCCAGCCCGGCGGCGAAGGTGACCGCGTGCTGCTCGGAGATGCCGACGTCGTACACCCGGTCGGGGAACTCGACCGCCATAGCGCCCAGACCTGTCGACGACTCCATCGCTGCCGTCACCGCCACCACCTCGGGGTGGCGCCTGGCAACCTCGGCGAGCGCCGCCTCGAACACGTCGGTGTATTGGACCTGGCGCAGGGTGGGCGTACCGGTCTCCACGTCGAAGCTGCCCACCCCGTGGAGCTTGTCGCGCTCGTCGGCGATGGCGGGCTGGTAGCCGCGGCCCTTCTCGGTGACGACGTGGATCACCACCGGCTCGTCGAAGCCCCTGGCCTGGGTCAGGGTGCGCTCCACCAGCTCGAGGTCGTGCCCGTCGATTGGCCCTGCGTACTTGAGCTCGAGCACGTCGAAGAAGGTCGAGGGGGTCAGCATCTGCTTGATGCTCTCCTTGATGCGGTGCGCCGTCTCGTCGGCGAACGCCCCGATCCGGGGGAGCCGCCGCAGCCGGGACCCGATCGCCCGCTTGGTCGACTCGTAATGCGGATCGAGCCTGAGCCGGGCCAGGTGCTGGGCGAGACCGCCGACCGTCGGGGCGTATGACCGGCCGTTGTCGTTGAGCACGATGATCAGCCGATCGGGGCGGGCATGGGCGATGTGGTTCAGCGCCTCGTGGGCCATGCCCCCGGTGAGGGCGCCGTCGCCGATGACGGCGACGGTGTAACCGGGCCTGCCGGCGGAGGCCATCCCCATGCCGTAGCTGAGCGAGGTGGAGGCGTGGCTGTTCTCGACCCAGTCGTGCCGGCTCTCCGCCCGGCTCGGGTATCCGGAGAGCCCGCCGTCCTGGCGCAGGGTGGGGAACAGGGCGGCGCGTCCGGTGAGGATCTTGTGGACGTACGCCTGGTGACCGACGTCCCAGATGATGGCGTCGTCCGGGCTGTGGAACACACGGTGCAGCGCCATGGTCAACTCGACCACGCCGAGGTTGGGGGACAGGTGGCCGCCGGTCTCCGACAACACCGCCACCAGGTAGCGGCGGATGGCGGCGGCCAGCTCGGCGAGCTGGTCCCGGTCGAGGCGCGCCAGATCTCCGGGGAGATCGAGGTCGATCAGCAGGTCGAGAAGGTCGTGTTTATCTGGCACCGGAGTTCCTGTGAGCCCCTGAAGCTTGGCACCACCCCGATCTATCCGCCAGTCGTCCCGGTGACGGGGCCCAGCCCGTTGAAGAGGAACCGGAGGCACTCGTCGCCCACCTGGTGGAGGTGCGACTTGGGGTCGGGCATGGTCATCAGGGTCTTGGCGGCGGCGAGGATCGTGTCCCCCACCAGGGCGGCGGCGAGCGGACCCGGGATGCCCCGGAACTCACCGGCATCGACGCCTGCGGTGTAGATACGGCCAAACTCGGCCGACAGGGCGCGGTGGGCGGCCCCGATCCGCGCCTGCGTGGGCGCCGACAGGGTGGGGAGGCCGCGGTGGAGCGGCATCCCGAAGACGGGATCGGTGACCGAGAACTCGATGGTGCGCAGCGCGAGCTCGGAGAGCTGGGCCCGGCAGCTGAGCTGGCGGGGGATGGCGGTGAGGATCAGCTCGGTCACCTCTGGGAGCCGCTGCTCGACCAGGGCGGCGAGCAGATCCTCCATGTCGGTGAAGTACTCATAGAACGTGGTGCGCCCGATCCCGATGGCGGCGGCGACGTCTGCGGGGCTGACCTGTGCGTAACCGAAGTCGGCGAGCAGCGACTCGGCGGCGTCGAGGATCGCTCGGCGGGTGGCGGCGCGTCGTGCGGTCAGCGCCTCCGCCTTGGATTGATCGGTCCTCTGTCGTGGGGTCACCTGGTGATCTACCTCGCTCGGGTCACCGCCTCGGCACCAGTATGGCCGCCCCACCCGCCTTCCGTCGCCGCTCACCGGTTTCCCTTGAAGCCGGGCTCCCGCCGAACTTCAGCGGATTGGTACTCGCCAGGGGTACGCCGAACCTAAGGTTCGGCGGCTTGCCCCAACATCAGCGGATTACGTGTCGTGACGACACCCAGCAACCTTAGGTTCAACTTCAGCGGATCGCGTGTGGTGGCGACATCCTGGAACCTCAGGTTCGGCCGGATGCCCTCGCATCCCCTGAACTTCAGCGGATTGGTCATCGTCAGGGGTACGTAGAACCTAAGGTTCGCTGCTGGCGAGGGGAGGACGCCCATGACGGCGGGCAGCAGGTTCCGGGTCACATATGCCACGATGTCCGCCGACAACGAGGCGCTCCATGCCGGTTTCGATGCCGGGATGGCGGCGGCGCGCACCGAGCTGGGCGCAGATCACGCCTTCACCATCGACGGCGCCGCCCGCACCGGCGGGGGCTGGTTCGAGGAGCGGTCCCCGATCGACCGGGACGTGTTGGTCGGTCGGTACGCCCAGGCCACCGCCGACGACGTGGGCGATGCGGTGGCGGCGGCGGGTCGCTTCGCCCCGCGCTGGGCAGCCGTCCCCTGGCAGGAGCGGGTGGCCCTGCTCGATGCCGCCGCCGATCTGATCAGCGAGCGGCGCAACCGGCTGGCGGCATTGATGGGGATCGAGGTGGGAAAGAACCGGCTCGAGGCCCTCGGCGATGTCGAGGAGTCCGCCGACCTCATCCGCTATTACTGCCGCCAGATGGAGGAGCACGACGGCTACGCCGTCCCCATGAACCGCCTGTTCCCCGATGAGGCCACCGTTGACGTGATGCGTCCGTACGGGGTGTGGGTGGTGATCAGCCCGTTCAACTTCCCGATGGCGCTTGCCGCCGGCCCGGTGGGTGCCGCCCTCGTTGCCGGCAACACCGTCGTCCTGAAACCGTCGAACCAGGGCGCCCTGCTCGGGCTGGAGCTGGCCCGGGTGCTGGCCGACGCCGGCATCCCCGCAGGCGCCTTCCACATCGTCACCGGGTCGGGACCGGAGGCCGGCGCCGCCCTGGTGGCCCACCCCGGGGTCGACGGGATCACCTTCACCGGCTCCTCCGAGGTGGGGATGGGCATCCAGCGCACCTTCGCCACCCGGTTCCCCAAGCCGGCCATCTGCGAGATGGGTGGCAAGAACCCGGTGGTGGTCAGCCGCAAAGCCGACCTCGACGCCGCAGCCGAGGGGGTGATGCGCTCCGCTTTCGGGTTCGGTGGCCAGAAGTGCTCGGCGGCGTCCCGCGCCTACGTCGAGCGCCCCGTTATCGACGACTTCCTGACCAGGCTGATCGAGAAGACCGAGCGGATCGCCATCGGTGACCCGCTCGACCGGGGAACCTACCTGGGCCCCGTGATCGACCGGGGTGCCGTCACCCGCTACCGGGAGGCGGTCGCCGAGGCCGGTGCGGTCGGCGAGATCCACACCGGCGGCGTCGTCCTCACCGAGGGCGATCTGGGACGAGGCAACTTCGTCGCTCCGACCGTGGTTTCCGCCGACCCCTCGTCGTGGCTGTGGCGACGGGAGCTGTTCATCCCCTTCGTGGCGGTGGCTCCGGTCGACTCGATCGACGAGGGGCTCGACCGGGCCAACGACACCGAGTACGGGCTAACCGCGGGGTTCTTCAGCGAAGACCCGGCCGAGGTCGACCGCTTCCTCGACCGGATCGAATCCGGGGTGGTATACGTCAACCGGCGCATCGGCGCCACCACCGGCGCCTGGCCCGCCGTCCAGCCGTTCGGGGGATGGAAGGCGTCGGGCACCGGGGGCAAGGCGGGGGGCGGCCCCTACTACCTTGCCCAATACCTGCGCGAGCAGTCAAGAACCGTCGTCGGGGGCTGATCGATGCCGGAAGGACCGCTCCGGTCGGGTCCGATCACGTGACCCCGGTCTTCCACCGCGGGCCCGAGCCGCACCCGGTGGCGGTGCGGGGCGATGGGGTGTGGATCGAGGACGACGCAGGCAACCGCTATCTCGACGCCGCCGGCGGCGCCATCGTGGTCGGGGTGGGTCACGGCGACGCCGAGATCGTCGCTGCCATGACCGCCCAGGCGGCCAGGGTCGCCTATGTGCACGCCACCGCCTTCACCACCGACGCGGTGGAGGCGTACGCCGCAGCCCTCGCCCCCCGCCTCCCCGTGGACGAGGCGCGCGTCTACCCGGTCTCGGGCGGGTCGGAGGCGGTGGAGACCGCGATCAAGTTGGCCCGCTCGTACCACGTTGCCCGGGGAGAGACCGACCGGACCGTGCTCCTCGCCCGTCGCCGGTCGTACCACGGCAACACCATCAGGGCGCTGGACCTGTCCGACCGCCCCAACCTGCGCCACCCGTACGAGCCGTGGCTGGGTACGACCGAGCGCATCCCCGCCGTGTCCGAGTACCGATGCGAGAACCCCGGCCACCCGGACCGCTGCGCCGCCTGGCACGCCGCCGAGATCGAGCGGGTCGTCGAGCGGGTCGGGCCGGGTCGGGTGGCGGCGATGATCGCCGAACCGATCGGCGGGGCGGCCAGCGGCGCCACCGTGCCCCCGCCCGGCTACTGGGATGCGGTTGCCGAGCTGTGCCGCCGCCACGGCATCTTGCTCATCGCCGACGAGGTGATGACCGGGTTCGGGCGGACGGGTCGCTGGTTCGGGTGCGACCACTTCGCCCTCCGCCCCGACATCTTGGTGACGGCCAAGGGAGCCTCGTCCGGGTACTGGCCGCTCGGGCTGTGCGCCGCCGCGGGGGAGGTCCACGACACGGTGGCACCCACCGGCTTCGTCCACGGCCTCACCTGGTCGCACCACCCGGTGGGGGCGGCGGTGGGGCTCGCCGTGCTCCGGGCCATCACCGATCGGGGGCTGGTCGAGGCGTCGGCGCGTCAGGGTCGGGTCCTGCTCGCCCGGCTCGGCGAGACCCTGGGGGACCATCGCCTGGTGGGCGACATCAGGGGGATCGGGCTCCTGGTGGCGATCGAGCTGGTCGCCGACCGGGTGGGGAAGACGCCGTTCCCGGTGCGGGCAGGGGTCGCCGCCGCGGTGACGGCGGCGGCTCGCGATCTCGGTCTCCTCGTCTACCCGTCGACCGGCTGCGCAGACGGCACCGACGGCGACCTGGTGTTGCTTGGCCCGCCGCTTGCGATCACCACGGACGAGATCACTCTGGTGGCCGATCGGCTGGCGGGGGCGCTCGACCGGGTTGCATCCGATGCAGCGACCTCCGGGCGGTACCATGGCATCCCACCAGAGAAGGGATCTCGATGAGCAATCCGGTGCTTGACCGCCGTTTCGGCGGCAACCAAGCCGCCACCGCAGGTGTCGACGCCATGGCGGGCCAGCTACCCCCCGTCACCTCGCCCGTCGTCGCCGACACCATGTCGGTGGCCGGGGTCTCCCGTGCCACCGGGATCATGCTGCTGGTGCTGCTTGCCGGAGGCTTCGTCGGGTGGAACCAGGTCTCCGCCACCGACCCGCCGACGCTTCCCAGCTTCCTCCTGGCCGCCGTCCTGGTGGGGATCGGGCTTGCCATCCTCGGCGTGGTCAAGCCCGAGTTGGCCCGGTTTGTCGGTCCGCTGTACGCCGCCGTCGAGGGCTTCGTGCTCGGGGCGATCTCCCGGGTCTTCGAGTTCGCCTTTGCGGGGATCGTGCTCCAGGCGGTGCTGGCCACCCTGGCCACCATGGTGGTGATGCTGGTGCTGTACGCCACCAGGACCATCAGGGTCACCGAGAAGATGCGGTCGATCGTCATCGGCGCCACCCTCGGTGTCGCCCTGTTCTACCTGGTGGCGATGGTGATGAGCATGTTCGGGTCGACCATGCCGGTGGTGTGGGACTCCGGCCCCGTCGGCATCCTCTTCTCGCTGGCGATCGTCGGGCTCGCCGCCTTCAACCTGCTCCTCGACTTCGAGCTGATCGAACGCGGGGTCGCCTCCCGGGCGCCGGCCGCCTACGACTGGTTCGCCGCCCTAGGGCTGATGATCACCCTGGTGTGGCTCTACCTCGAGATCCTGCGCCTCCTGTCCAAGCTGCGCGACTGAGGGCGCGCCGCACCGGGATCCTCCGTCGCCGCTCGTGGTGAGCCGGCGCTCCAGCTGGGCGTAGACGTCCGGATGGGTCAGCAGGTCGAAGTGGTTCAACCCTCCGATGTGGTGGCCGCGGTCGATGTCGAACGGGAGCTGCCGGCGCCGCCTCCTGCCCGATGCGCTGCCGTAGTGCACCATGAGATCGCCCGCCAGGCGCCCGAGCGGATGGCGCCGGTCGCGGGTGATGGTGACGCCGATGAACGAGTAGTTGATGTGGGGCAGGAACGGGACCTCACCGGCGCTTCCGCTGAGGAACTCGTCGAGGTCGACATCGCGCCAGTCCTCCTCGAGCAACGAGCCGAACCGGAGGTCCTTGATGCCGACGCTGCGGGTGTTCAGCAAGGCGGCGATACGGCGCGTCTCCGGGATCTGCTGCAGCCCCCACGACAGCATGTTCACCGCCCGTTCCAGCGGGGCCCCCAGATGCGGCGTGGCCAGGCAGAACACGTGGCGGACACGGTCCACCCAGCCGGCACCGGCTCCGGCACCCTGGTGGCAGGCGCTGCGGCCGATCAGACCGCCCATCGAGTGGCCGATGAGCACCAGCTCGTCGACCGGAACCGGCCACGCCTCCACCAACTCCTCGAGCAGCGCCGAGAGGCGGGCACCGTTGTCCGAGACGTGCAGCCCGCTGTTGTAGCGGATGTACACCGGGGTGAACCCGGTGTCGGCGAGGCGGTCGCCGAAGTTGCGGGCGCCGTGGCTGAGCTGCTTGCGATCCGAGGGCTGCCACGACTCCTCGGTCACGCACAGCCCGTGGACGAACACGGCGATTCGTGGAGTTGCGGTCGGGAACGCCCAGGCCAGGCCTGCGTCGGTGATGGGCAGGTCGGCGCGGGCCTGGCGCACCGTCATCTCGATCCCGAGCTCCTCGGCGGCGGGGGCCAACCGGTCACCCCACAACCCGTTGACGGCGCCGAGGGTGGTGTTGCCCCGCCGCGAGGCGGCCAGCGGCATCGCCTCGGGGGACAACGCCGCCGCCCCGATGGCGGCGCTCAGCGTCGGCACCCAACGGTGCGCCCCACCGACGACGCCGTAGGTGAGGCGCCAGACACCGTCGTGGACCCTGCGCATCCCGTCGCCGGCGGGTCCGATCGCATCGAATGCTCGGTCGGCGATCGACCGGTGGATGTCGCCGATCATCCCGACACCATCGCCGAGCAACGTGCCGGCGATCCTGCCGACGGCTCGAACCTCCCCCGGTCGCATCCGGTCCCTGCCTTCCAATCGGCACCATGCCGCTCGGCACCATGCTTGCATACGGAGCACCGACGACGGTTCCCGGTGGCCTCCGTCAGGGGCAGTCTGCGGGGCTGAGCGGTTTGTCCTGCGGTGGATCCGAGGGCTGCCGGGCCGCCCCCCGCAGCAGGTGGGCGACCCACTCCTCCACCACGGGATGGCGATGGTACGCCGAGTGCCCAAGGGCCGGCGGTGGCGGGTCGCCTGGCCTGACCATCTGCCATTGTTCCGGGTCGAGCACCCGCACCTGGGTGAGCGGGGCGCCATCGGCACAGCTGAGACGTCTCCCCAGCACGTCCGTCCTCGCCGAGGCATGCAGCCAGTGGGGGTCGGGCTCGCCGGGGTCGATCTGCATGGCGGTGGCCACCCGGTCGACGACGTTGGAGAAGTAGCCGGGGAAATGCCGCTGGTAGAGCGACACCAGGGGAGACCCGCAGGTGAGCAGCCAGACCCGCTTCGGGTGCTCGACCCCCTGGAGCAGGGCGGCGGCGGTGACCGCGGTGCCCTGGCTGTGCGCCCTGGCCAGCACGCCGATCTCCCGGTCGCCGTCCCGAGCCAGCCACCCGAGACGCCACCGTAGCTGGGGGATGGCCCGCTCCCCGTAGCAGGGGGGTGCGAACGGGTGGATGCGGCGGGGGAAGAAGGTGAGCACGTCGAACACGGCGCCGATGGCCCGCCGCGCCGTGGGGTTGTTGAGCCCGGCCCGGATCACCAGCACGGTGACCACCGGGACCAGGGCCACCACCCAACCGCTCAGGGTCACCAGCCACGGGAAGAACCGCCAGTTGTCCGAGTCCTGGATGAGCCCGACCCAGAGGAAGGCGACCAGGGCGGCGAGCACCACCCCCGCCGCCCACGGGTCGGCCCCGGCCACCAGCCGCTGTTGGCGGAGCTTCCTGGCCACCGAGCGCAACCGGCGGCCCCGGTAGCCGGGGTCGAGCGCAAAGTCCGACCGAACCGCTCCCACATCGTCTGCGGGGGTGGGGCGGAGCATGGCGAAGCCCCCGAGGACGAGGGCGGCGAACAGGATGAGGGTGACTGCCACCGCAGCATCCTCGAACCAGATGGGGTAGCAGAAGCTGCCCACCACACAGCCCGAGCCCTCGTGGTGCCAGAAGCGCGAGGTGTCCGCCTGACCGGTGCCGAACCAGTCGGCCAGCCGGATCCCGATCCCCGCCCACAACGAGATCATCATGAACCAACCCAGGGCGTGGACCACAACCGGCCCCATCCGCAGGAAGCTGCGCCGCGCCGTCTTCCACAACAGCAAGGCGAGGAGAACCCCCAGGGCGAGCTGAGCCGAGCTGAGCAACGTGGAGGCGGGGATGAATCCCTCCAGCCTGGGGAAACTGTTGCTGCGGGCCACCGGGCCGACGCTCCCCATCCCGTAGGCCAGGGCGAGGGCGAGCAGCGTCAGGGTCACCAACCAGCCGCCACGACGGAGCGAGCCGTCCAGCCACCCCACCTCACCGCTGACCTCGACCCGGGGCGACGCGATCACCGCCAGCAGGACCACGATGACGGCACAGCCGGCCCACACCAGCACGTGTGCCCGCCAATCCCAACCGGCGTTGGTGAGCTCGGCCAGCGACAGGGCGAGGAGCACGGCCAGCACCGCGATCCCCAGCTGGAAGTGAAGCCGGCGCAGCCGCTCCACCGGGGCGGCGCCGCGCCAGAACCACGGGTGCTCCAGCCCGATCTGGACGTCGTCCTCGCCGGCGGGCCGCTTCGGTCCCTCGGGCAGGTACTCCTCGAAGTTGCGAAAGCTGATCAGCCCCGCCGCCCACACCCCGAAGAGCACGGCGAGGGGCAGCAGCGCCGCCAGCGCCATGATCCTCCCCGGGTAGTCGTTCCAGAACCCTCCGGACAGGAAGCGGAGGAACCACCGGTCGTTCCGGCATTGCCCGTTCAGCCAGCCGCACTGGTAGGCGACCAGGTCGAGCGTGAGCTGGGCGTTCATGGCGACCAGCGTCACCGTGCCCAGCGCCGCCAGCAACCGGGCGACACCGCGGGCGAAACCCCACCGGATCCGAGACATCGCGGGCAGCATCCAACCCGCCACGTTCATCAAGACGAAGGGCAGGAGCAGGAACCACAGCGCCCGGGCGGCATCGCCCGAGGTGAGCCCGCCCCAGGCGAAGGCCTCACGGGGGAACTCGTCGGGGGTCAGCCCGGCGTCGCCGCGGGTGGGTCCGCTCTGGGGCCGGTAGAACCCGGCGTGCTGGTCGCCGGAGACCCTGGTGGGGTGGAAGTCGTCGAGGAGGTCGGTGGGTGGGGCGCCGCCGACGCCGTGGACGATCAGCTCGGTGGCGAGAACACCGCTCCCCAGGGCTACGGCCTGCTCGTGGGGGGCTTCGCTGTACTGGTCCTTGAGCTGCACCTCGGCGACCTCTCTCCCTCGCCGAGGCTACACCCCGGCAACCGGCGCACCCGGGTATAGCCGGTTGGGATGTGCATCGCCGTAGCCGCGGCATCCGAGGCCTTCCACCCCAGGGCACGTGGCCGGGCTCAGCCGACCAGCGAGACGATCGAGACGCCTACCCCTCCCAGGGTGTTCGCCCCGAAGCGCGCCTTCTCCTTGCCCAGGTCGAGGGGGAGTATGCGGGCCTTGGCGGTGAGCATGTCGTCGGTGATCAGATGGGCGGGGACCAGCCAGCACACCTCGAACTCGATCCCGTCGGGGTCGCGGCCGTAGAGGGCCTTGGTGGTGGCGTGGTCGCTGGAGCCGACCAAGGCGCCATGTTCGCCGAGCCGCCCGGCGATGCGCTCCAGCTCGGCCAGGGTGTCGACCTCCCAGGCCAGGTGGTACAGCCCCACGGTGCGGCGCCCGGCCTCGGATCGGGTGGCCCCGGCGATCTCGAACAGACCGAGGTCGTGGTCGTTGTTCGACCCCGGTGCCCTGAGGAAGGCGGCCCCGGTGAGGCCCGCCATCTCGGTGAGCGGGGCGAACCCGAGGACGTCCTGGTAGAACTCGACGCTGCGGTTGACATCGCTGACGAACAGCACGGCGTGGTTGAGGCGGTGGATGGGCATCACGACTCCTTGTCTGGGGCGATCATAGTGGTAATGTCATTGAGCGTTCAAATATTTTATCGAGGATGGTGAAGCGTGACCCGATGGCTCGACCCCCTGGAGGACAGGGCGTGGCGGAGCTTCCTCGAGGTGAACGGACGGCTGATCCGAGCCCTCGACCGCCAGCTCCAGGACGAATCCCACATCCCCCACACCTACTACATGGTGCTGGCCATGCTCTCCGAGGCGCCCGACCGCCGGGTCCGCATGTCCGAACTGGCCGAGATCACCACCTCGTCGCCGTCCCGCATCTCGCATGCGGTCGCCAGGCTGGAGGCGGCAGGGTGGGTGAAGCGGCTGCCCTGCCCCAGCGACCGCAGAGGCTGGCTGGCCGCCCTCACCGACGAGGGGTTCCGGGTGCTGGCCGAGGCCGCCCCCGGTCACGTTGAGGCAGTGCGCCGGGTCTTCTTCGACCCGCTCGACAGGGCCGAGGTCGAGTCCCTGGCCGAGATCCTGGCCGGCATACTCGAGGCCCTCCACGAGGAGCAATCCCGACGCCGGATGACCCGCATCTCCTAGCGACTCTCCGAGGTGGCCGAGTTCACCCGCCGAGCTGGTCGGAGCCGGTGGCGCCCCGACACCAGCCCACCGGTTGCCCTCGATGTCCTCGAACCCTGCGTACCAGCTCCTCCGCTGATCGCCGCCCGGCGACGTCCGAGAGTCGGGTCGCCCTCAACCGCGGGTACCGTGGCCGACGAGGGTCCAACCGGCGCCGAAGTCCTCGACGATCGCAGGGTCGGATCACGCCCTCGGGTCGAGGATGGGAAAGGAGACCACCAACCTGGCGCCGCCGTCGATGCCGTCGGTCACCGAGACCTCGGCGCCCATGGCCGCCGCCAGCTCCCTGACGATGGCCAGCCCCAACCCCGATCCGGGCGACGACCGGGCCGCCGGGCGGCCCGCCACGAAGGTGCGCTCGAACACCGCGGTGCGGTCCCTCGGGGGTATTCCCGGGCCGTCGTCGGCGACGTCCAAGGTGACCACCGGCGCGGCGGCGGCGACCCGGGCCAACACCTGGCGGGCGGCGTACCTGCCGGCGTTGTCGATGAGGTTGGCGGCGATCTGGGCGATCCGGTCGGGATCCCCGCTCACCAGCACGGGGGCGGGCGGCGTCTCGACCAGCAAGGACAAACCGGCCTCTTCGAGATCGGGGCGGAGCCCTTCGGCGGTCCCGGCGACCACCTCCCCGAGGTCCACGGGCCGGTGCCCGAGGCCGAAGGCATGGACCCGGATGCGGGCAAGGTCGAGCAGATCGGCGACCAGGCGGTCCAGCCGGCGAGCCTCGGAGAGGATGATGGTTCCGGTTCGGCTCGGGTCGGTGGCGGCGCCGTCGGCGAGGGCCTCCGCCCAACCCGAGATCGCGGTGAGGGGGGTGCGGAGATCGTGCGACACCGACAGCAGGAACTCGCGTTCCATCGCCCTGGATCGCTCCAACGATGCCGCCATCTCGTTGATGGCGCCGGTCAGACCGGCGAGCTCGTCCTCCCCTCCGGCCCGGTACGGCTCCGGAACCCGCACCGCCAGGTCGCCGGCGGCGATGCGTTGCGTCGCCGCCTCGGCCCGGGCAAGCGGATCGGCGAGGGAACGGGCCATCCGCCAGGCAATGAGACCTCCCAGCAACACGGTGCCGATCCCGGCGACCACGAACCACCGTGCGGCCGCGTCCACCCCGCTCCCCACCGAGACGGTGATCACCAGGGCCCGGCGAGGCGCACCGACACCGCCGGGAAGGAGCGGAGCGGCGGCGCGGGCGACGCCGCCGCTCCGCTCCGAGACCGTCTCCCCGGACAGGAGGCGGGCGGCGGCATCGGGTCCGAACATCGCCGCCACGGTCTCGAGGGGAGCCGCCGCCGCCTCGGTGACGTCGAGGGCTCCCTCGAGCCGGCCGGCCAGCGGCGCCACCCGGAGCGGGGGGACCTCGGCGAACACCACCGCCAGCTCTCCGACCTGCCGGGCCAGGTCGGCCTGGATCCGGCGGCGGGCGTCGACCGCGGTCAGCGCCAGCGTCCCCAGCCCGACGATGATCACGCCGGCGGCGACCGCTCCGGCGATGGCGATGACGAGGCGGCGGCGCACGGTGGGCTCAGCCGAGCCGGTAGCCGGTCCGACGCAGCGTGACCAGCGGGAGCCCCTCGCCCAGCTTGCGGCGAAGCTGCCGGACATGGACGTCGATGGTGCGCTCGTCCCCGAACCAATCCGGTCCCCAGGCGAGGTCGAGCAGCTGGCGACGGGACATCACCATTCCCCGATGCTCCGCCAATGCGGCCAGCAGGGCGAACTCCCGCGGGGCGAGCTCTACCGGCTCACCGGCCACCCGCGCCTCGTGGCGGTCGATGTCGACCTCGAGGTCACCGACGGCCACGATGGACGGCGGCGCCGGGGTCGTCTCGCATCGGCGCAGGATCGCCTTGACCCGGGCCACCAGTTCCCGCGGCGAGAACGGCTTGGTCACGTAGTCGTCGGCGCCCAGCTCGAGCCCGACCACCCGATCCGTCTCGTCGCCGCGGGCGGTGAGCAGGAGCACGGGCAGCTCGTGGCGGGCACGCAGCCGGCGGCACACCTCGAATCCGTCGATGCCCCCGGGGAGCCCGATATCGACCACGGCCAACGCCGGGCGCCTGGCGGCGGCCACGGCCAGTCCCTCCTCGCCGGTCACCGCCCTGATCACCCGGAACCCGGCCTGGTCGAGATACAGGTCGAGTAGTTCGGAGATGCTGTCGTCGTCCTCGACCACGAGAATGCTCCGCCCATCCATGGTGAGGTATCGTCCCACGTCAACCGGACATGGTGACGGATGCCTTGAACGGAGCACCGAACGGGTCGCTGAAGGTGGCGGTCACCGTCCGGCCGGTGCGGCGGTCCACCAGCTCCACCTCTCCGGCGGTCCAGACGTGCAGCATTCGGACGGTGTCCGCGCGGGGCTGGGTGTCGGTGACGTGGAACTGCGGGCACCGGGTGCTGTGGCTGTGCCACACCACCAGGTCGCCGGCCGGGGCCGGAGCTTCGGTCCCGGGAGGGGCGATGAAGAAGGAACCCAGCAGGGTGGGGGCCTCGCCCTCGACCGTCAGATAGACCAATCCCTCCGGCTGGTCCGGTTCGAGCACCGAGGCATCGCCGATGGCAGACCGGTTGGTGTAGTACCACAGCGGACCGGTCGGAGCCGGTGGCGGGACGTAGCCGTCGGCGATGGCCGCCTCAGGGTCGGCGTACCGAACCAGGGACGCGCCGACCTCGACCAGCAGCGAGCCCGCCGCCGCCCGTTCGGCCTCGGAGGCGGCGGCATGGCGCTGGTCGTATCCCGGCAGCGGGGGATGGGCGGGGTGACCGGCCCCGGGCAACGCCCTCATGGATGACCCGTCGCCGTCGTCGTCGCCGCTCGCGGTGGCGTGATCGTGACCGCCGGCGACCGGCTCGGTGTGGTCGTGCTCACCGCCGCCGCCCAGCGCCCACCCCACCGCGGCGGTCACGGCGACGGCGGCCAGGACCGCGGCCGTGGCCGCCGCCTTCTGCGACCGGGTGGTGGGTGGCGTCGGCAACCACAGCGCCCACAGCGCCCCGCCCAACCCGACCGCCACCATCGCCACACCGAGCGCGGCCAAGGCGTGGCTGGGGTTGGCCATCGTGAGCGGCCCCTCCTCGGCGGCGAGACCGGGGTCGGCGGCGTGCCGGGCCAAATCCCAGGCGAGGCCGAACGCCATGGCGGCCAGACCGACCAGGGCGACGATGAGCCATCGCCGGGCTGCGGCGATGGAAGGGTCGGTCCGGTGCAGTTGGGTGACGGTGATGTCGTTCATGCCCCCAGCAGACCCCACCCGGGTTAGGGCCAGGTGATGCGCACATGCGGATCGCGACAAGGTCGCCATGGCCTCGCCGGCCAGGTCTGCACGTCGGCGGCGTCAACGGCGGGTGAGCTGCCGGAACGAACCCCGGACGCACATCGGCCCCGCCGGGGACGGGGCCGATGCTGATCCGCGGTGGAGCCGGTCAGCTACAGCCCTTGGAGTCCCCGCAGTTGAGGCACCGGTAGCAGCCCCCGTTGCGGACCGTGATGTGCCCGCAGGTGTCGCACAGCGGGGCATCGCCCATCTTGTCGGCGAGCACCTGCTGTATCGCCGCCGTCTGCACGTCGGCCGAGCTGGGGAAACGACCCGCTACCGGTGCAGCCGCCGGTGCCGGCCCCGTTGCCGGTGCCGTCCCGACGATCCCCGACACCGAACCATCCTCGTGGCCGTCGTCGGCGTCGACGAACCGGGCCGCCACCACCTGGGCGTCGATGTCGCTCTCCATCGTCGCCTCCTCCAGCCCGAGCTGGACCCCGGCGTCGACGGCGATGCCCTTGGGAGGCTCGGGCAGCTCGGCGCTCCGGTCGGGCGGCACCTGGGCCAGCTCGTCACGCTCCAGGTACTCGACCCCCAGCGCCCGGAACACGTAGTCGACCATGGAGTTGGCCATCTTGATGTTGGGATGGCCCTCGACCATGCCCCTCGGCTCGAAGGTCTGGAAGGTGAAGGTGTCGACGAACTCCTCGAGGGGAACGCCGTACTGGAGCCCCTTGCTCACCGCGATGGCGAAGCAGGACAGGATCCCCCGCAGCGTCGCCCCCTCCTTGGCCAGGTCGAGGAACAGCTCGCCCAGGGTCCCGTCCTGGTACTCGCCGGTGCGCATGAACAGCTTGTGCCCACCGACCCTGGCCTCCTGGGTGTAGCCGCCACGCCGGGCGGGGAGCAGGAACCGGGGCCGGGGCAGATCGCGGTACGCCTCGGATGGCGAGCTGCCGGGGCGGAACATCCCGGCGTGGATGGTCGGGTACCCGGTGGTCACCAGCTCGCGCTCGGTGGCCAGGGCGTCCTCGAGGCCTTCCTCCTCCTCGTCGGACACGCCCTCGTCGGACTTGGCCGACAGCGGCTGGCTCGCCTTGGACCCGTCCCGGTACAGCGCCATCGCCTTGAGCCCGAGCTCCCACGACAACCGGTAGATCTCCTCGAGATCATCGACGGTGACCTCGTTGGGGACGTTGGTGGTCTTGGAGATCGCACCCGAGATGAAGGGCTGGGCCGCCGCCATCATCTTGATGTGGCCGCTGTAGTGGATGAACCGCTGCCCCAGCCGCCCGTTCTTGTTGGCGGTGTCGAACACCGGGAGGTCGTCGTCACGGAGATGGGGGGCGCCCTCGATGGTCTGCCGGCCGCAGATGTGGTCGTTGGCCTCCCGGATGGCGCTGTCGGAGAACCCCAGCGCCTTGAGCATGTTGAACGAGGAGGCGTTGTACTGGTCGGAGGTGAACCCGAGCCGGCGCATCGTCTCCTCGCCCAGCGTCCACTGGTTGAAGGCGAACCCGAGCTCGAACACCCCGGGGAGCACCGCCTCGATCTTGTCGATGTCGTCGGCGGTGAGCCCCTTGGCGATGAGCGTCGCCGTGTTGACGTGCGGCGCCCGGTGCAGGTTCATGGTCCCCACCACGTAGTCGATGATCTGCTCGACCTGGTGCTCGCCGTACCCCTGACGCCGCAGCGCCGGGGCGATCGACTGGTTGGCGATCTTGAAGTAGCCGCCGCCCGCCAGCTTCTTGAACTTGACCAGGGCGAAGTCGGGCTCGACCCCCGTGGTGTCGCAGTCCATCAGCAGCCCGATGGTTCCGGTGGGGGCGAGCACGGTCGCCTGGGCGTTGCGGTAGCCGTGGGCCTCGCCGAGCAGCACCGCCAGGTCCCATGCGGTGTGGGCCTCCTCGAGCATCTCGGGCGGGCACAGCGCCTGGTCGATCCCGACCACGTGATGTGACACCCCGTCGAACGCTTCCTGGTCGGCCCCGTATGCGGCGCGGCGGTGGTTGCACATCACCCGCAGCATGGCGTCGCGGTTCTCGGCGAATTTGGGGAAGGGCCCCAGCACCTCGGCCATCTCCGCCGAGGTGGCATATGCGTGGCCGGTGAGCACCGCGGTCAGCGCCCCGGCGATGGCACGGCTCTCGTCCGAGTCGTAGGCGATGCCGGCCCGCATCAGCAGCGACCCGAGGTTGGCGTAGCCGAGCCCGAGGGTGCGGTAGTCGTAGCTGCCCTGGGCGATCTCGGCCGAGGGGAAGTGGGCCATGGTCACCGAGATCTCGAGCACCATCGTCCACAGCCGGATGGCGTGGCGGTAGCCGTCGAGATCGAACGAGCCGTCCGGGCGCTCGAACGAGACCAGGTTGAGCGACGCAAGGTTGCAGGCCGTGTTGTCGACAAAGACGTATTCCGAGCAAGGGTTTGTGGCCCTGATCCGGCCCCCGGCGGGCGAGGTGTGCCACTCCTGGATGGTGGTGTCGAACTGGACCCCCGGGTCGGCGCACTTCCACGCCGCTTCGGCGATCTGGCGCCACAGGTGGCGGGCCTTCACCGTCTTCATCACCCTGCCGTCGGTGCGGGCGGTGAGATCCCAGTCGGCGTCGTCGAGCACCGCCGAGACGAACTCGTTGGACAGCCTGACCGAGTTGTTCGAGTTCTGGCCGGAAACGGTGGCGTAGGCCTCGCCGTTGAAGTCGGAGTCGTAGCCGGCGGCGACCAGCGCCCTGACCTTGTCCTCCTCGTTCGCCTTCCAGTTGATGAAGGCCTCGACGTCGGGGTGATCGATGTCGAGGATCACCATCTTGGCGGCCCGCCTGGTGGTGCCGCCCGACTTGATGGCGCCGGCGGCCCGGTCGCCCACCTTGAGGAAGCTCATCAGCCCCGACGACCTGCCGCCACCCGAGAGGTGCTCGCCCTCGGCGCGGATGTGCGAGAAGTTGGTGCCGGTGCCGGAGCCGAACTTGAACAGCCGCGCCTCGCGCACCCACAGGTCCATGATCCCGCCCTCGTTGACCAGGTCGTCACCCACCGCCTGGATGAAGCAGTTGTGGACCACCACACCGCCGGCGACGTAGGACTCGTCCTCGTCGGTTTGGAAGTTGTAAACAGTACCGTAGAAGGGAACGCGGGTCGTGGTGGAGATGCGATACGCCACGTGGCCGTCGATGCGAAGGATCGGGCTACGGTTGCTCCCTCCCGGTACATCGACGCCACACCTTGAGGCGAGTTCAGGAGCATCCGTGGCGGCGATCTGCACTCGGAAATGTGGAACGGTGCCACCGGGCCGACTGGTGCCGCCGGTGATGGAAGGAGCGAAACCGAGCGACCGGGCTATACGCCATACACCCTCGGCCAGGGCACGGTTAGAGAAGTCGAGGTTGAGGCCGCGGAAGCCCCCAACTCGATGCTCGCACCCGTCCGCTTGGTACAAACCGATCAACAGTTCGAGCTTGTGCGCGGCGGGAAGCGTGAACGCTGACTCGGGTAGGTGCTTGCCAGCGAACCCTGCTCCGAATGTGTCGGCGAAGAACGCGCCCAACGGCCGGCGCACGTAACGGAGGGAAGCTGTTCGCTGGCCGTGCGCGAACTCGACGGATGTATCGACACCGAAATGGGTGCGCATCAGCTCGCGGATGTCGGCGATTCTTTGGGTGTCTACCGCATCGAACACGAACCCAATCCCTGACCGAGCTCCGTCGCGCGACTCGTGCAGCACGGTGCCATCGCCGAGCCATCGCCCGACCAGCCGCCAAATGTCCGGCTGCGACCAGTCAGCAAACCGGCGCATAGCGGGTGCATGTCCACTGTTGCGCGTCGTAATCGTGTTGTCATCGACGACGTAGTTGGCACCGAGGCCCACGGCGAGGTCGGACGAGGCAGTGATGACCCCAGGGTCCGTGTCAGCCCCGACGACGACGTAGTCGCCGGGTTTCAACTCGCTGGCCGGGATCCACGAGGGAGTTGCGTCTGCCATGTCGCCCGGATTGCGCATCGCCCACACCGGATGGTTCGCAGTCGCCACGAGGGGCGTAGCCGACAGCTTCCGGATCCGGATCTCAACCAGGTCCTCATCCACTTGGCGCTGCATCGTGCTCACGACGGTCCGGTAGCGGCCCAGGTGAGTCAGCACGTCGTCGCCCGGTGCGATCTTCTCGATCGGGAGGAAACCACCTCGAGTCGTGATCCGTGTGCCTGCTGGGAAGCAGGCGTGCGGGGCCGGCCGGGAGTACGAGTCGGGGGAGACGGTCAGCTCCTCGGTGTCGGGATCGATGTACCAGAAGCCCTGGGCGGGGCCGGTGATCCCGTAAGCGTGGTTGAGCCCGGTGTTGAACCACTGCGGCGAGTTGGGCGCCGCCATCTGGTGGAGCAGCATGTAGGCGATCTCGTCCTGGAAGGCGTCGCCATCTGCGGTCGTGGCGAAGTAGTCATTGTTCTCGCCCCACCACCGCCAGGTCGAGGCCAGCCGGGAGATGACCTGGCGGGCGGACCGCTCCGGGCCGGTGACCGGCTCACCCGCCGCGTCGACGATGGGCTCGCCCGCCTCGTCGAACTGGGGGACGCCCGCTTTGCGGAAGTACTTCGACACCATGATGTCGGCGGCGACCTGCGACCAGGTGGATGGAATCTCGGCGCCCTCCATCTCGAACACCACCGAGCCGTCGGGATTGCTGATCCGGCTGGTACGCCTGGTCCACTCCACGGTGTCGTACGGGTCCTGGCCGGCGACGGTGAACCGACGCTCGATGGTCAAGCCTGTCGTCTTGGTCGCCGATGTCATCGTGCTGTCCCTCCCAGCCACGGCGCCCGGTCCGGTCCCGTCGAACCCAACGCCACTTATCCTCAATATTGTCCACAACCACAACATCTTGTGCCAGGGAAGCGAACGACACCCCAGATGTTGCGGGGGGATCCGAGTGTAGTTACAGAGGTGTAACTACGTCAAGCGGCTTTTCGGACGGCGCCGGCGGTGTGGTCGTTCGAGCAAGGAGGGTTGTAGCGGTGACGGCACGGTGGCGGCAAACCCCCGGCCTCTATTTCTTTCGCGGCCGTGGCGTCCCGTCAGAAGCGGTAGCCGAAGACGTCCTGGTAGCGGCGGTAGGTGCGCCGGGCGAGCCAGCGGGCGGTCGGGGTGTAGCGGGAGCGGTAGTCGGCGATGCGGTCGGTGACGTTGACCCTGGGGATCTCGAGCCGGGGGAGCCCGAGATCGTCCATGGCGGCGTCGAAGTCCCCCTGCAGCGTCTCGTAGCGGAGCAGCCGGTCGAGCCCGAGATAGCGGTCGGGGATGGACCGTCCCCTGGTGAAGGTCGCCCTGGGAAGCTGCCACTTGGGTCGTCTGGTCAGGTGGAAGATCACCCAGTCGGAGAACTCGGCCCCGACCGCGACCCGCATGCTGGCCAGGTAGGCCGGTTGCCGGTGCACCCAGGCGGTGGGGTCGTCGAGCAGCGGGGCGTACACGCCGTGCATCTTCTCGTAGAGCGAGACCAGCGAGTCGCACGGGTTGCGGATGGCGCCGAACACGTACAGCCCGGCGATCTCGTCGGCGGAGAGCAGTCCCCGCTCCACCAACTCCGCAGCGGAGGCGTGCTTGTCACCAGCCGTCTGGTGCGAGGCGGGGATCCCCACCACCTCGGCGCCCAGCTCGGGCACGAGGAGGCCATCCCCGATCGCGGTCGATCCGGTGCGCGGGTTCTGGATGAACAGGAACCGGTGTCGACGTGACAGCACCGCCATCCGGGCAGTCTCCTACACCGGCGGCCCCGGACCGAGTCGGAGCCCCCGCTCCGCCAGCACGGCCCGTACCTCGGTGATGTCCGCCGGCGAGGTGCCCGCCGCCCTCCAGTAGCAGTAGCCGGTGGGGATGAACCAGACCTGGAAGAGGGCGAGCCCCACGGCCCAGTTCAACGGGGGAGGCATGGCCCGCTCCAACGAGCCGGCCACCCCGCCGGTGAGGGCGTTGCCGATCGAGCGGCCCACCCCGTTGGCCAGGTTGCCCATCCCGAACACGGTCCCTCGGTGCTCGGGCAGGTTGACGTCCGAGATCAGGGCGAACCAGTTGGGCGAGTTGGCCGAGGTGAAGGCCAGGGCGAGCACGGCGAGGAGGAAGGCGCCCCCCACCCACGGGTTGGTGAACACCTCGGCCACCACCTCGGGGATGAGGGCGAGCGTCCCCGCCCCGTCGGTGACGTCGAGCCCGTTCAGCGGGATGAACAGGAACCCGAGGAAGAAGGGGATGGCGCCGATGACCCCGATGGCGCTGATCAGCGCCCGGCCGTCGAGCCGCCTCGCCTGGAGCCGGTCGCCGAGGTGGCCGGTGAGCACCGAGAACAGTGCCCCCACCTGGAAGATGGCGCCGAGCAGCCCGCCCACCCTGGTGGCGGTAGCCATCGAGAATCCCTCGGCGAGCACCTTCTCCTGGTACAGCAGCGGCACCCAGATCAGCGACCCGTACGCCATCTGCGCCGTCAGCCCCTGGGCGATGAGCCAGACGTTGGTGGGGCGGCGCACCAGCACCGGGACCTGCTCGGGCTCGATGGTGTAGCCGTAGTCGAGCGAATGGTCGTCGTGGAGGTGGCTCAGCTCGGGCTCGCTCCAACCCCGGGGCGCCTCGAACGTGGCCAGGTAGAGCAGGGCGAACCCGAGCCCGAGTGCGGCGATCACCGCCATTGGCGTCCTGAAGTCGCCGGCACCGAGCTGGCTGGCGAGCAGCCCCCCGAACAGCCCGCCCACCCCCTGGGACAGACCCCACAGGCTCATCGCCAGCCCGCGCCGGCGGGGCGAGATGAAGTCACTGACCACCGAGAACCCGATCGAGGCGACGCTGCCCAGCCCGACGGCCACGATGAGCTGGTAGGCGAAGAGCTGGCCGAAGGTCTCCGCCGTCGCCGACAGCCCGGCCCCGGTCGCCCAGATGGCGGTTCCGGCCAGCAGCAGCCGCTTGCGGCTCCCCCGGTCGCCGAAGTAGGCCCACACCGCGGCGGTGACCGCCGAGAGAAGGATCACGGTGCCGGTGAGCAGCCCGATGGCGGCCGAGCTGGTCGCCAGGGTCTCCCGCACCGGGATCACCATCGCCGGGATCAGGGCGGCGGCGGCGTTGTCGAGGGAGGCGAGCACGATGAACACCACAAGGGTGAAGACGATGTGCCGGCTGCCTCCCCACCACGCTGGGCTGGTTCTGACGGCTGCGGGCATGGCGGGCATTGTCGTCGCCGCCACGCCCGGGGTGTGGTCATCGACGACGGCCCGGTACCCTCCCGGGACGTGACCGCATCGCACCGCGATCTGCCCGAGCCGGCGTGGCGGCCCGACCCGGCCACGGTCGACGCCGCCAACCTCACCGCGCTGATGGCCGATCGCGGTCTCGACGGGTACGGGGCGTTGCACCGTTGGTCGGTGGAGGCGCCGGGCGAGTTCTGGGGTGCGGTGATCGAGCGGCTGGGCATCGTGCTCCGCACCCCGTACCGCACCGTGCTCGACCTCTCGGGCGGGGTGGAGCGCCCCCGTTGGATCCCCGGAGCCGAACTCAACATCGTCGAGTCGTGCTTTACCGCCCCGCCCGGCCATGTCGCCGTCGCCCACCGCAGCGGTGGCGCCGTCCACCGGATCACCTACGGCGGGCTGCGCACCCGGGTCGACGAGGTCGGCAACGGGCTGGGCCGGATCGGGGTCGGGATCGGCGACCGGGTGGCCATCGCCATGCCGATGACCCTTGATTCGGTGGTCGCCTACCTCGCCGTCATCGCCCTGGGCGGCGCCGTGGTCTCCATCGCCGACAGCTTCGCCCCCGACGAGATCGCCGCCCGGCTTCGCATCGGCGGCGCCCGGCTGGTGATCACCCAGGACCGGATGGCGCGGGCGGGCCGGCACCTTCCCATGTACGACAAGGTGACGGCGGCGGGTGCGGAGCGGGCGGTGGTGGTCGACACCGGCGCCGGGACGGAGCTGCGCGAAGGCGACCTGGGATGGGGCGACCTGCTCGGCGACGCCACCCCGTTCGACCCTGTGATCGGTGACCCCGACCGGGTCACCAACGTGTTGTTCTCGTCGGGCACCACCGGCGACCCCAAGGCGATCCCCTGGTCGCACACCACGCCGATCAAGGCGGCGATGGACGGCCACCTCCACCACGACATCCACCCCGATGACGTGGTCGCCTGGCCCACCAACCTGGGGTGGATGATGGGGCCGTGGCTGATCTACGCCTCGCTGGTCAACGGGGCCACCATGGCGCTCCACGACGACGCCCCCACCGGACGGGACTTCGGCGAGTTCGTGGTCGGCGCCGGGGTCACCGTCCTCGGCGTGGTTCCCAGCCTGGTGGCGGCGTGGCGATCGACCGGGGCGATGGAAGGGCTCGACTGGAGCGGGCTGCGGCTGTTCAGCTCCACCGGGGAGGCGTCCAACCCGAACGACATGCGGTGGCTGATGGGCCGCGCCGGGGGCCGGCCGGTAATCGAATACTGCGGCGGCACCGAGATCGGCGGCGGCTACATCACCGGCACCGTGCTGCACGACGCCGTCCCCGCCACCTTCTCCACCCCGTCCCTGGGGTGGGACCTGCGCATCCTCGACGAGCACGGCGACCCGGCCGACGAGGGCGAGGTGTTCCTGGTGCCCCCGTCGATGGGGATGTCGGTCGAGCTGCTCAACCGGGACCACCACGAGGTGTACTACGCCGGGCTGCCGGAGGCGGATGTCCAACTGCGCCGCCACGGCGACCACATGGAGCGGCTTCCCGGTGGCTACTTCCGGGCGTTGGGCCGGGTGGACGACACCATGAACCTGGGCGGGATCAAGGTCAGCTCGGCCGAGTTGGAGCGGGTGGCGGGCACCGTGGACGGCGTGTCCGAGGTCGCCGCCGTCGCCGTCCCCCCGCCGGGGGGCGGGCCCAGCCGGCTGGTGATCTTCGCCGTGCCCGCACCAGGGGCCACGCCCGATCCGTCGAGATGGCGCCAGGCGATGCAGGCGGCCATCCGCCGCGATCTCAACCCGCTGTTCAAGATCGACCGGGTGATCCCCATCGAGACACTGCCGAGGACGGCGTCGGCCAAGGTGATGAGACGCCAGCTACGCAATCTGGTCTGACCTCCGCCGAACTTCAGCGAATTGGTACTCGCCACGGGTACGCAGAACCTTAGGTTCGGCGACGGGGTTCGCCATCGGGCTGCGGGGCCCGAACTTCAGCGGATTGGTACTCGCCAGGGGTACGGCGAACCTTAGGTTCGGCGGACCGCCCCAACTTCAGCGGATCGCGTGTCGTGGCGACACGCAGGAACCTAAGGTTCGCCGGAACCGGGGGATGGCTAGGCCTGCTGGGCCTCCCCGACCTCGGTCGCCCCGGTCAACACCGCCTGCTGGCGGAGCCAGGCGATGACCTCGTCGCGGAAGTAGCGGTAGTTCTTCCCCCATCGGTAGGCGGGGATCTGCCCCGCTGCCACCTTCGCCCTGACGACCTCGGGGGTCGAGCCCAGCATGCCGGCGACCTGAACGGTGTTGAGCGTCGGCGGGTAGTCCCTGCGATAGCTCGCGACAATCTGGTCAAAATCCAGCGACATGGAACGGCCCCCCATGTTGGCTTCCTTACGTTGTCTGAGAATAATACAGCGGGCTGGAAATCGGCACAACCATTTGGCACGATCTGATCGAGTGTTTTACGCTCTGGACACGCCACCTTGGGGACCCCGATGAGCACAGGCGAACCACACCTGGTACGGGAGGTTCCCGGGGTGCTCGGGGAGCAGCCGTCCCCGCGGCGACGCCTCACCAGCCGCATCGGACTGTTGCACGTGGTCGCCGTCGCCAGCGGGCTGCTCGCCTTCCTGCTGATCCTCACCTGGATGCGGGCGAGCCAGCAGCTGCTCCCCGTCGCCGTCGCCGTCGACACCATCCGAGCCGGCACGCTGATCGACCCCGGCGCCGTCGAGTTCGTCGAGCTGTCTGCGGACGCCGCCTTCGACGGTCGCATGCTGTCGCCTGACGAAATGGGGAGGCTGGACGGATCGGTGGCCACCAGGCAGATCACCGCCGGTGAGCCGATCCTCGACACCGATCTGCGCCCGGTCGACGTGCCCGCAGGCTTGCGGGCGATGTCGGTGCCGCTCGACCCGAGCCGGGCCGCCGGCGGCGACCTGGCGGTCGGCGACCGGGTAGATCTGATCGGGACCGCAGACGGGGGTTCTCGCTACATCGCCGTCGGGCTGGCGGTGATCGGGGTTCCCGGGCCGCAGAGCTCGACCTTCGGAACCGGCAACGCCTATGCGGTGACGGTCGCCGTCGACGCCGAGGAGGCGCTGGCCATCGCCGCCGCCCTCGACGGGGGGAAGGTGCACCTGTTGCGGTCGACCGGGGCGCCCGAGGTGGCAGGAGAGCTGCTCGCCCCGTCCGATGAGGACTCCGCCGCCGGCTCCGGGGGCGCCACCGACGGCGGAGACGACGGCTGACATGGACAGGACCCGCATCGAGCCGGCGGTGTGCGTCGGCTCGTCGCAGCGTCCCTGGGTCACCGCGCTGATCAACCACGTCAGCGACCACGGCGGGATGCGGGTGGTGGGCACCGCCCTTACCCAGGACGACGCCATGCGCCGCAGCTTCGACGTGCTCATCGTCGACGACGTCTCCAGCGTGATGTCCCCCCGGTTCGTCGCCCGCCTCCGCACCGCCGGCCGGCTGGTGATCGGGGTGTACGAGGCGGAGCGGGGCGAGGAGGCCAGGGAGCGGGTGCTCCGCTTCGGGGTCGACACTGCCGTGCCCTCCACGGTCGGCGCCGCCGAGCTGGTGCGGGTGGTGGTGGAGACGGTGCGCCTCCACGCCATCGACGCCGAGCTGGCCGGGCTCGTCACCGACGACGCCCCCGACCCGGAGCCCGGCGGTCCCCACGGCCCAGTGCTGGCGCCGACCCGGGCGGGGGGAACGATCCTGGTGGTGCTGGGTGGGGACGGTGTCACCGAGGTGGCGGCGGCCATCGCAGACGGGATGGTGGCCCGGTCCGTCTCCACGGTGCTGGTGGATCTCGACACGGTGGAGCCCTCGATCGCCCAGCGGCTCGGAGTGCCGCTGACTCCGAACGTGTTCACCGCCACCGAGCACCTGCGGCTCCGCACCTCGCTCGATGGCGCCTTCGAGGTTCTGCCCCACGGGTTCGCCGTCATCGCCGGGATCCCCAACCCGAGGGAGTGGGCGGGGCTCACCGAGGGCGAGGCGGCCGATCTGGTCGGGGAGCTGGCCACCGGGTTCGGGGTGGTTGTGGTGAAGATCAACCGCGGGCTCGAGGACCTCTCCAGCTTTGCGGGGACGGCGGGCCGCTTCGACGTGGGGCGCAGGCTGGTGGAGATGGCCGACCGGGTGGTGGCGGTGTCGAGCGCCAGCCCGCTGGGGGCGGCCCGCCTGGTGGGAGTGGTCGGCGACGTGCGGGCGCTGACCAGCGTACCGGTCCACGTCGTGGTCAACCAGACCCCGTCGAGCCGCTTCGTCCATGGCGAGCTGGCCGCCGAGCTGGAACGGTCGGTCTCGCCCGCCACACTGGTGTTCCTGCCCGTGGACCCCAAGGTGCGCAAGGCGTCGTGGCAGGGCGAGATGGTCAGGCGGGGCCCGTTCGCCAGGCGGCTCCGCCCCCTGGTCGAGGCGCTCACCCCGAAGACCGATCGCCAGGATGCCGCCGACCCGCTGGTCGATGTGGCCGCCGCCGAGGGACGGCGATGAGCGTCTACCAGGAGCTCCGCCGCCGGGTGGCCGAGGAGATCGAGGAGCGCAAGCTGAGCCCCGTGGCCAACGCCGATGCGGTGCGGGCACTGGTCGGCGCCACGGTCTCCGGCTACCAGCGGGCCGCCCACGCCGGGCAGGCGACCCCGCTGCGGGACCCCCACGACATGGTGGAGCGGCTGTGGCAGGCCATCGCCGGCTTCGGCCCCATCACCGACCTGCTCGCCTCATCCGACGTCGAGGAGATCTTCATCGAGGGCGACCGCATCTCGTTCATCCGCAGCGATGGACGGCTGGAGGCGTTGATGGCACCGACCACCGCGGTCGAGAACCGCCAACTCATCGACCGTCTGCTGGCGGGCACCAACCGGAGGCTCGACGCCTCGTCTGCGATCCAGCAGGCCCGGGTCCTCGATGGCAGGGCCCGGCTCACCGCGGTGATCCCCCCGGTGTCCGACCGGCTGTCGGCGACCCTGCGGAAGTACACCATCGCCGACGAGACGCTCGGGTCGCTGGTGGAGCGGCGCTCGATGCCGGACGCCGCCGCCGGGTTCCTGTGGGCGCTGGCCCAGGCGGCAGGCTCGGTGCTGTTCTCGGGGCCGACCGGGGCAGGAAAGACCACGGCGATGAGCGCCTTCCTACGAGCCGTCCCCGACGACATGTGCATCCGCATGTGCGAGGAGGTGCGCGAGCTCCACATCCCGCTGTCGCTGCACTCGTCGTTCTACGAGGCGTCGACGGTGGCGATGGACGGGGGAAGGCGCTACTCGTTGCGCGACCTCATCAAGGTTTGTCTGGCGCAGCGGGTCGATCTGCTCTGTGTGGGCGAGGTACGGGGCGAGGAGGCGTACGAGCTGACCAGGGCGGTCAACGCCGGGTGTGGTTTCACCTGCACCATCCATGCCAACTCGGCGCGCGAGGCGCTGTCGGCTTTGGTGGAGAACTCGCTCAAGGCCGGGGAGAACATCCCCGAATCGGTGGCGAGGCGCAGCTTCGCCCGCGGCATCGACGTCGTGGTGCACCTCGACCGGCGGCTCGGCTCGGGGGGTTCCGGCCCCAACCGCCAGGTCGCCGAGATCCTGTCGGTGGCGCCCAGCCTTGCCGAGGACTTCACCACCGAACCGGTGTTCACCAGGGCGCAGCGAAACGCGCCGATGGAGTGGACCGGCACCATGCCCCAGCCGGACCTGACCAGGCGGATGGACGAGATCCTCCCCGACGGGACAACGACCAAGGACCTGCTCGCCGGGGAATGGAGGCCCCACCTGTGAGGATCGTGGCGGCGCTGCTCGGGGCCGGTGCGGTCTATCTGACCGTGGCGTTGGTCCTCGGGGTTGCCCCGAACATGGCGGTCCCTGCCAGGGCGCGACCGCAGATCTCCAAGCGGCAACTGTGGCTGATCCAGGCCGGCTCCGACCTCACCCCGCGCCAGTTCCGGCTGGGGTTGGTCGCCGGTGGGCTGGTGACGTTCGGGGTCCTGCTGTTCGTCACCCAGAGCGCGGTGATCGCCGCCGTGCCCGCCGTCGCCGCCGGGTTCCTCCCCTCCATCTGGTACGCCAGACGCCGGCAGCGGCTCATCGTCGAGGTGCAGGCGGCGTGGCCGGACGGGATCCGCGACGTGCTCGCCCACGTCACCTCGGGGGCGACCCTGGGGAGGGCGGTGGAGGCGCTGGCGGCCGACGGCCCGCTCCCGCTGCGGCGCGCCTTTGCCCGGTTCCCGCTCCAGGCCAGGATGTTCGGGGTGGTGGCCGCCCTCGAGATCGTCAAGGAGGAGCTGGCCGATCCCACCTCGGACAAGGTCGTCGAGGTGCTCATCCTCGCCCACGAGTTCGGTGGGGACCTGGTCCAAGAGGTCCTGCGCGACCTGATCGACACCATCACCGGCGATCTGCGCACCCTGGCAGAGATCCGCACCGCCGGGTTCGAGCAGCGGGTGGAGGGACTGCTGGTGGTGGTGGTGCCATGGGTGGTGCTGGTGTTCCTGGCTACGGTGCCCGCCGACTACCGGGCCTTCTACCGGACCGCCACCGGCCAGCTCGTGGTCCTCATCGGGGCGCTGTGGACCGGGTTCGGGGTGGTGGTGATGCGCCTGGTGTCGCGGGGACGGAGCGAACCGCGGGTGCTGGGCGGCGGCGCCACCGTGTCCGGGGGACGGTGATGGACCAGCTCGCCCTCGTCGGTGCGGTGACCGCCGGGTTGTCGGTGACGGCGACGAGCTGGGTGATGCTCAAGCCGTATCGGAGGCTGGGCCCCCGTCTCCGTCCGTACGCCGCCGTTGCCAGGACCCGGCTGGCCCGGTCGTACGACGTGCGGGGCCAGGCCGGCTCGGTGTCGGGCGGGACGACCCTGGCCAGCCTGTTCGGGCCGATCCTCGAGTCGATGGTGGCGTGGCTGTCTGCGCTGGTGGGGGCCACCGACGACCAGCGCCAGGCGTTGCGGCTTCGCCAGGCCGGGCTGTACTCCGGTCTCGACCAGAGAGACCGCATCCGCGAGTTCCGGGTGCGCTCGCTGGGGCGGGCGGCGCTGCTCGGCGGCGCCCTCGGCGCCCTCGGTGCGGTGTTCGGGGGCACCAGGGCGATGGTGCTGCTAGGGCTTTCCGGCTTTGTGCTCGGGGTGGCCCAGGCCCGCAGCCGGGTCACCACCGCCATCGCCGCCCGCCAGGAGCGGATCAGGGGCGAGCTGTACACGCTCAACCAGCTGATCGCCATGCGCACCAGGGTCGGCGGCGGCGTGGTCGACGCCATCCGTCACGTGGTCGATCGGGCCAACGGGGTGTTCGTCGACGACCTCGCCGAGGTGCTGAGGTTGCACGCCTCGGGGGTGCCCATGACCGAGGCGCTGCGCCGGGCGGCGGCGCTCACCGCCGAGCCCGAGGCCGCCCGCACCTACAACGTGCTCGCCACCGCCCAGGACCGGGGTGCCGACCTTGGGGACGCTCTGCTCGGCCTGTCCGTCGACCTGCGCACCCAGCGGCGCGACGACCTGCAGCGCCGGGCGGCGAGCCGGCGGCTGTGGCTGGTGGTCCCCATCGTGCTGATCCTGGCCCCGGTGTTGCTGCTGTTCATCGGGGCGCCGGTACCCACGCTGATCTTCGGGACGGGCGGATGAGAACGGACGGATGAGAACGAACGGATGGCGACAAGGGCCCTGCGGGGCGGAGCGGAAAGGAGCAGGCGTATGACGCCGTGGTTGGTGATGCTGATCGACGGGAGGACATCCGAGCGGGGCGAGGTCAACACGGCCTCGATCCTGGCTTGGACCATGCTGGCGGTGGTGGCGATCCTCGCCATCAACGTGGTGTTCGACGACCTGGTGAGCTCGGTGTTCGCCGACGTGAAGTCGAGGATCCTCGGCTCATAGTGGCTGCGATCCCCGATCGAGGCAGCGGTCTCCGTGGCGCCGATGGCGCCGAGCGGGGCGAGATGGGTGTCGGGATCATGCTCGCCGTGGTGGGCACGTTCGTCGTCGCCGTCGCCATCGTCCACGCCTTCATGTTCCTGTACGGTCAGGCGGTGGTCCGCTCGGCGCTGGACGAGGCGGTGCGGGCCGCCTCGCGGGTGGACGGTGATCCCGTGTTGTGCGAGCAGCGGGCGGACGAGGTGAAGACCGATCTGCTCGGCGGCTCGCTCGGTGACGGGGTGACGTTCGACTGCGTCCTCGCCGCCGGCACCCTGGTCGCCTCGGCGGAGGCCACCTTCGACAGCCCCATGCCCGGGGTGCCGTCGCTGACCTTCCATCTCGAGGCCAGCGCCACCCAGGAGGTGCCGGCGTCGCCATGAGAGCCGTGATCCGATCCGAGCGGGGCGAGGCGGCGGCGCTGGAGATGATGTTCGTCATCGGGTTCCTCCTGCTCCCCACCCTGGTCGGGCTGGCCCAGATCCCGCTGTGGATCGACGCCCGCTCCACCGGCGAGCTGGCCGCCCAGGAGGCCGCCCGCCAAGTGGCGCTTGCCACCGACTTCGACGCCGGGGTCGCCGCCGCCGACGCCATCGCCCGCCAGATCGTGGTCAACCACGGTTGGGGCGAGGATGCCTACCGGGGGCTGTCGGTGACCGGCTCGAACACACCCGGAGCCTCGGTCACCGCCTCGGTGACGGTCGAGGTGCCCGCCATCGTGGTCCCGATGGTGGGCGAGGTCGGGGGCGGCTTCTCCCGTACCTGGTCGCACACCGAGGTGGTCGACGCCTACCGGGAGGACCCGTGAGGGGGGAGCGGGGCTCGGTGACGATCTGGGGGATCGGGCTGATCGGGGTGCTGTTCGGGTTCGCCGGTCTCGCCGTCGACACCTGGCGGGTGTTCGCCGAGCGTCAGGCGCTGGCCGGGCTGGCCGACTCCGCCGCCATCGCCGGGGCCAACGGGATCGACCAGGCGGCCTTCCGATCCGATGGGGTGGTGGTGCTCGACCCGACCGAGGCGGCGGCGCTGGCAGCCGGATACCTGGACGGCAGGTCGGGCGACGCCGGCGTCGGGATCGGGTTCCGTGACGGGGGGATCGAGGTGGTCCTCACCGACACCGTCGATCTCACCCTGCTGTCGTTCTTCCTCGGCGGCGAGCCGGTGGATCTGCGGGTCACCGCCTTCGCCAACCCGGCCCAGCGCACCGCCCCCGTACCGTGACCGGAGCGGTCCGTCGCCGGTCGCTCAGTCCCGCTTGACCAGCCGCACCAGCACCCCGTCGATGGGCTCCCCCCGATGCTCGCCTGGCATCCCGATCCCCTGCGAGTGTGCCAGGGTGAAGTCGGAGCCCAGCAGGTCGTCGATCTGCTCGAGCCGCTGTGCCATCGTGGCGTCCTCTCCCAGCCGCATGATCAGGACGAGCGATCCGCCGGGCCGCGTCCACCTGCTCACATTGCCGGCGTACACGCCGACGAGCATGGGCGGGATCCCGTGAAGGCAGCCCCGGTCGAGCACACCGTCGAACCTGGTGTCGGGCCCGGCGTTCGCCTTGGTGACGTCGACCACCTCGAACTCGAGCCCGTCCGGCTCGGCGAACCGCTTCCGGGCGCGGGCGATTGCGGATGGCGACAAGTCGACGCCGAGCACGGTGCACCCCTGCTCGGCGAGCCAGGCCTCGTTCGATCCGTCACCGCAGCCGAGAGAGAGGATGCTCCTCCCCGGCTCGAACCAGCCGGCCTCGAGGATGGACCGCAACTCCGGGGCGGCCTCATCGGTGCGCCATGCATCTCGGAACCGCATGGTGCGCCACCGGCGCTCCCAGCTCCGCTCGCGTCTCCAGCGTTCGACAATCCTTTGCAGAAGCTTTTCCCGAGTTCCGTCAGACCTGAAAGACCGTAGCACGGGGAGCCGGATCTACCCAGGACCACCGAGAGATGCGGCCGGTCACCTCGTCCCCATCCGGGGTCACCCGGTCCCGATCGGCGGGAGCCGGATCACCTCTCCCGGGTAGATGAGATCGGGGTCGCCGGAGCGGATGGTCTCCCGGTTGGCCTCGATCACCCGTAGCCAGTAGCGGGCGATGTCGTGCTGGCCCGGTCTGCCATCACCGACGGCGGCGAGGCGTTGCCCGGCGATGGACCACAGATGGTCCCCGTGGACCACGGTGTGGCGTGCCGCCTCCGCGGCCGAGGCCGGTGCCGGGTCGGACACCGTCCCCGACCGAGGAGGGCCACCGTCGGGGACGAGGAACGGTGGGGCGGGGGCGGGTCGGGACGGGGGAGGGGGCTCACCGCTGCCGGGATCGGGAGCGGCCGTCGACCCGGGCGGTACGGGCTCGACCGGCGGTGGAAGCAGGAACGGCGGGAGCAGCGGGTCGGGCTCGCTCGCCATGACGCTCGCTGTCGCCCCGGCCGGTTCGAAGGCGACGGCGACCACGGGCGCCACCGATGGGCTCACCGCCAGCGTCACCGCCGCCAGCCGCACCGCCATCGAGCGCACCGCGGGAACGGCGAGACGGGAAACGGCGTTGGCGAGCCCCGGACGCCCGGCGAGCAGGGCCATACCGGTTGCCACCGTGCTTGCCAGCACCCAGACGGCCGCCACCCGAACCGCCGCCCCCGCCAGGGCGAGCAGACCGATCTCGGGCGGGGTCACCTCGAGCCAGTGCCAGACCTCTCCCCAGCCGACCGCAGGCAAGTCCAGACGGGCGACTCCGGCCAGCACCGCCACCGGGCCGGCGGTGAACAGCAGCCAGACCATCGGCCCGGTGCCGCTGTCGGTGTTGGAGTGCACCATCGCCATGACATGCAAAATAGCACACAACAACGCCAAATAACACTAAACGCACAAGGACCGATCGCCTCTGTCGCATTGGGATCGGGGTGGTGGCCACGCCAGGGCGGTGCGGCGTCTCGCCGCCGGGTTGCGGATCGAGACCGGGGCCGAGTTTCGTCCTCTCCGCCATCGCCGGGCGCGGGGTGGCGCACTTCCACCAGCATGTGTCGCCCGCTACCGGGGCACCCCGGACCGGTACGACTGGGTGAGCAGCGCCGCCTGGCCGGGGGCGCCGCAGGGCGGCACCGAGCAGATCGCCGATCTGTGCACCCGGCTACGACAACACCTCGAGCGGTGAGAAACGCCCACCACACCCCCGGGGGCCGGTCATCACCACTAGCTTGCGGCAATGCGGGGCGGGACCTTGGCACCGGGACTCGAGCACCTGGCCACCTACGAGCGGTCGTGGCTGCGGGGGGACCTCGTCGCCGGGATCACCGTCGCCGCCTACCTGATCCCGCAGGTGATGGCGTACGCCGAGGTGGCGGGGCTGCCCCCGGTGACCGGGCTGTGGGCCGTCCTCGGCTCGATGACGATCTACGCCGTGCTCGGCTCCTCCCGCCAGCTCTCCGTCGGCCCCGAGTCGACCACGGCGCTGATGACGGCGGCGGCCGTCGGTCCGCTGGCGGCGGGGAACCCGAGCCGGTACGCCGCCCTCGCCGCCGCCCTCGGCCTGGTGGTGGCTGGCCTGTGCGTGGTGGCGTGGATCGCCCGGCTCGGCTTCCTCGGGGACCTGTTCTCCAAGCCGGTGGGATATCTCGCCGGGGTGGCGGTGATCATGATCCTCAGCCAGCTCGACACCGTGACCGGGATAGAGATCGAGGGCGACACGGCGCTCGGGGAGATCGTCTCGTTCCTCAGCCGGCTTGGTGACGCCCACGGGCCGACCTTGATCCTGGCGGTGTCGGTGATGGTGTTCCTCTTCGTGGGGAGCAGGCAGTTCCCCAGGGCGCCGGTGCCGCTGATCGCCATCCTCCTCGCCGCCGCCGCCGTCGCCCTTATCGACCTCGGCGCCGACGGGGTGGACCTGGTTGGTGCGGTGCCCGCCGGGCTGCCCGTTCCGCGCCTCCCCGACGTGGGCATCGACGATGTCACCGCCCTTCTCTTTCCCGCCATCGGGGTCACCGTGGTCGCCTACACCGACAACGCCCTCACCGGGCGGGCGTTCGCCACCCGCAACGGGTACACCCTCGACCCCAACCAGGAGCTGCTCGCCTTGGGCGGCGCCAACGCCGCCGCCGGGCTGGTCCAGGGCTTCCCGGTGAGCAGCTCGGGGAGCCGCACCGTGATCGGCGACTCGCTGGGGAGCCGGAGCCAGCTCTACTCGCTGGTGGCGGTGGTCGTGGTGGTCGCCACCCTGCTGGTGCTGCGGCCCCTGCTCGCCTCCTTCCCCGATGCGGCGCTGGGAGGGGTCGTGGTGTGGGCCGCGGTGCGGCTGGTCGACGGCGCCGAGCTGCGCCGGATAGCCCGATTCCGCTCCAGCGAACTGGTCCTCGCCCTGACCACCACCGTGGCGGTGGTGGTCGTCGACATCCTGTACGGGGTGTTGGTCGCCGTCGGGCTCTCCATCCTCGACCTGCTCCGCCGGGTCGCCCGGCCCCACGACGGGGTGCTCGGTTACGTGCCCGGCATGGCCGGGATGCACGACATCGACGACTACCCGGCGGCCCGCCAGATGCCGGGTCTGGTGGTCTACCGCTACGACGCCCCGTTGTTCTTCGCCAACGCCGAGGACTTCAAGCGTCGCGCCCTCGCCTCGCTGGCTGGTACCGGGGGCACGGTCGAGTGGTACCTGCTCAACTTCGAGGCGAACGTCCAGATCGACCTCACTTCGATCGACGCCCTCGACGAGATGCGCTCCGAGCTGGAGGGCAAGGGCATCGTGCTCGCCCTGGCCAGGGTCAAGCACGAGATGCACCGGGAGCTGGAGCGGGCCGGGTTCGTCGACCGGATCGGCGCCGATCGAATCTTCGCAACGCTGCCGACGGCGGTGATCGCCTATGTCGAGGCGTACACCGCCAAGCACGGGAGACCGCCGCCGGGGGTGGTCCCGCCCCAGCCCCCGGATCAGCCGGTGATCGAAGGATGACGGTCCGGCTCAGGCGAGGATCTCGATGGTGTCGCCGTCGCCAACGACGTGGGCGCCTCCCACCCGCTGCCCGTCGAAGCGGGCGGAAGGGCTTCTCATTCACGAACCCGAAGTTCAGCCGAAACCCGTCACCGCTGAGGGCCTCTTCCCGAGACCACCCTAACGTGGCCACCCGCTCAGGACGGGCAACTACCCGTATTGCTACAAGCCAGATAACACGGTATCGGTGCTACACTGACCCCGTGTCAAACCTGACGTTGAACATCGATGCCGAGACGCTGAAGAGAGCCCGGATACGGGCGTTGGAGCACGGCACGTCCGTGAATGCCGTGGTGCGTCGTTTCCTCGAGGACTACGCCGGGGGCGACAAGCGGCAGCGCGCCATCGAGGGCTTCCTCGACATCGCTGAACGATCACAAGCCGGCAGCGAAGGCACCGGACGGATGTGGGAGCGCAGCGACGTGTACGAGGAACGGTCCCGATGGCCACGTTCGTAGACACCAACGTCGTCGTCTACGCCTACGACCATGGATCACCCGGCAAGCGGCAGCGAGCCACCGAACTACTCCGCTCTCCCGACGATGACCTCGTCATCTCCACCCAGGTGCTCAGCGAGTTCTACTGGGTGGCTACCCGTAAGCTCGATCCACCCCTTGAGCCGACGGAGGCGCGCCGTGCCACGCATCTGCTGGCGTCGCTCCCGGTGGTGACTCTCGACCGCGACCTGGTTCTCTCGGCCGTGGACACGGCGCACGACCACCGGCTGGCGCTGTGGGATGCGATGATCGTGGAAGCTGCGGTCCGCGGGGGATGCGACCGGCTGGCCACCGAGGACCTCGGGCACGGCCAGGTGATCCGGGGCATCCGCGTCGAGGACCCCTTCAGATGAGCATGACCGCCCTTCCCTGACGCCGTGACCCCGGGAGGGTCCGGCCCCGAGGCGAGACCAGCCGGTGACCCGATCGGGTCGGGCAAGCGTCATCAGCTCAGGACCTCCACCGTGTCGCCGTCGCCGACGACGTGGGCGCCTCCCACCCGCTGCCCATCGAAGCGGGCGGAAGGACCCCAGATCCGCGCCCCCACCAGCGAGGCGGCCAGCTCGTGGTGCACCCGGTCGGCCACCTCTGCGACGGTGGCACCGGAGCCCATCGCCAGCGGGCGCGGGTCGATCTCGCCGTTGTGGCGTAGCCACACCCTGATCAGCCCTGTCAGCCTCCAGATCCCCTCCCGCAAGGCATCGAGGCTGTCGTCGTCGAGGATGGACACCGCCACCACGTCGAGGTCGGGGACCTCGCTTCGCAGCTGCTCCAGACGACCGGCGGCGACCTCGTCGACCTTGGTGGCGGCGAGGATCGCCGGCTTGTCGATCCCGGCGGCGGCGACCTCGGCCCTGACCACCTCGATGTCCCGCAGCGGCGCCGATGCGTCCTGGCAGTACACGATGGCGTCTGCGTTGCGGAGGACGCCGAGCAGGGCCCGGCCGCCGCCCCGGTCCTCGCCGGAACCCTCGATCAGCCCGGGGATCTCGACCAGCTGCACCAGCACCCCACCGATCCGGGTCAAGGCGGGAACGGGCCGCAGGGTGGTGAAGGCATAGTCACCGGTCTTGATCTGGATCTCGGACAGCGCCTGGAGCAGCGACGACTTGCCGACGTTGGGCGGGCCCACGAAGGCCACCTGGGCCGCTCCTTCGCGCCGCACTGAGATCGAGTCGCGATGAACGACCTTGGCTCGCACCCGCGAGGCGTCGATCTGCTCGTTGACCCACTTGCGGATGTCGGCATACGGGCCGTTGCGGTAGTCGGGGAGCTCGCCGAGGATGGCCCGCAGCTCGCGGATCCGCTCGGTCCCTTCCTTGCCGACGAGTCGGCGCTTGATCAGCTGCATCTGGGTGCGATGCGGCATCGGCATCGTCTTCTTCCTTCCGTTCCGGGGGAAGGAGCGCGCCACCGCGGCCGGGCGACGGCCACCGGTTCGCGTCCTGTCCCGCCGCTTCCCTGGACGCTCCGTCGGAAGCGGCGGCTCAGCCTGTCTTGTTGCTGACCTCGGCACACCACGTCGTCTGGGGGCGAGAAAGTGGATGCCGGTCATGACCTCCAGGCTAGCTATCCCGAGCCGTGCGGCGGTCCTAGGCTGGCTCACCGCCGTCGCCGGAGGACGTCCTGTACCTGACCACGCCGTTCCATCCCCGGGTCGAGGTGGCCAACACCACCGGGCTGTGGAGCCATTGGGCCGGGTATCTGGTCGCCGAGAAGTACCAGATGTCCGAGAAGTTCGAGTACTTCGCGGTGCGCAACTCGGTGGGGGTGTTCGACACCTCGCCGCTGTACAAGCACCGGATCACCGGGCCCGGCGCCGAGCACTACCTGGCGGGGGTACTGGCCCGCAACATCCACCGCTGCCGCCCCGGTCAGGCGCAGTACACGGTGTGGTGCGACGACCGCGGCTTCGTGGTCGAGGACGGGGTGGTGCTCCGGCTGGCCCCCGACGAGTTCATGCTCACCGCCGCCCGACCCAACCTGGCCTATCTCCAGGGGCTGATCGGCCACGAGGCGGTCGAGATCGAGGACGTCTCGGCGCGCTGGGGGACGCTCGCCGTCCAGGGACCACGGGCCCGCACCGTGCTCGAGCCGCTGGTGCCCGAGATCGCCGGTCTCGGCTACTTCGATCTGGTCCCGGCCAAGCTGGGCGACACCGCCGTCACCATCTCCCGCACCGGCTACACCGGCGGGCTCGGCTACGAGGTCTGGGTGCCTGCCGAGGACGCGGTGGCGGTGTGGGACGCCGTCGCCGAGGCGGGCGCCGGCCACGGGATGCTCCCCTTCGGGCAGGTCGCCCTGCTCATGGCCCGCATCGAGGCCGGGCTGCTGCTGATCGACGTCGACTTCGAGTCGAGCCGGTTCGCCTTCAACGACGAGCACCGCTCCACCCCGCTCGAGCTTGGGTTCGGTTGGATGTTGCGCGATCTCGACAACGACGACCGGGCGTTCATCGGGCGCAACGCCATCGTCCGGGAGCGGGCCGAGGGGACGTCACGGTGGAAGATGGTCGGCCTGGTGGTCGACTGGCACGAGTACGACACGCTGTACACCGCCGCCGGGCTGATCCCTCCCAAGGACCACATCCCGGTCACCGACGACTTCATGCTCTACGACACCGGCTCGGATCGGGTCGGGTACGCCACCAGCCTGATGTACTCGCCGATGCTGCAGCGCCACATCGCCATCGCCAGGGTCCGCCCCGACCTGGCCGCTACCGGCACCAAGGTCGATCTCGAGGTGACCATCAACCACCGCTACCGGCGGGTCGGCGCCCGTGTCGCCCGCATGCCCCTGTACAACCCAGCCCACAAGACCGCCTGAGGACGCCATGCCCACTTCACGCAGCTACGACGCCATAGTTATCGGGGCCGGCCACAACGGGCTGATCAACGGCGCCTACCTGGCCAGGGCCGGGTTGCGCACCCTGATCGTCGAGCGGCGCCACCTGGTGGGTGGCGCCGCCATCACCGAGGAGCTGATCCCCGGGTTCCAGTTCACCACGTTCTCGTACGCCCTCTCCCTGCTCCGTCCCGACATCATCCACGAGCTCGAGCTGCCCCGGTTCGGGTTCATGCCGCTGCTGATGCCGTTCGGGTTCCATCCGGCGGAGAACGGCGATCACCTGCTGATGGGAACCGACCGGTTCGAGAACCTGCACCAGATCGCCCGCCGCTCCCCGGCCGACGCCGACGCCTACGAGCAGTACCGCCACGATGTCGCCCAGGTGTGCCAGGCGATCAAGCCCCTGCTCGACCAGATCCCACCCGACATCTTCTCCAAGGATCCCGACGAGCTGAGGCGGATGGCCGCCCTCGCCGGGCACCTGCGCTCGCTGGAGCCGCGGGTGCTGCACAACGCGGTGCGGCTGCTCACCGGGTCGGCCGCCGACTTCCTCGACGACTACTTCGAGGACGAGCTGCTCAAGGGCTACCTGGCCTCGTCCTCGATCATCGGATCCAAGCTGGGACCCAGGTCGCAGGGCTCCGGGCTGGTGCTGCTCTATCACAAGCTGGGTGAGCACGACGGGTCGTTCGGGTCGTGGGCGTTCCACAAGGGGGGCAACGGGGGGTTCACCCAGGTGCTGTCCCGGGCCGCCGAGGGATTCGGTGCCGAGATCCTCCTCAACGCCCCGGTGGCCTCCGTCACCACCTCGAACGGCCGCGCCACCGGGATCGCCCTCGAGGACGGCACCGAGCTGAGGGCGGCCACGGTGGTCAGCTCGCTCGACCCGCGCCGTACCTTCCTCGAGCTGGTGGAGCCGAGGGAGCTGCCCGCCGACCTGGTGGAGAACATCAACCGCTTCAAGTTCCAGGGCACGTCGGCCAAGGTCAACTTCGCCCTCGACGGGCTGCCCCGCTTCCCCGGGCTGCCCGCCGACGGTGCCCACTTCCGGGGCTTCACCAACATCGGTCCCACCATCGACTACCTGGAGCACGCCTACGACGACGCCAAGTACGGGTGGTACTCGGCCCGCCCGTACATCGACTCGGCGGTCCAGTCGACCATCGACCCCGACATGGCGCCGCCGGGCAAGCACGTCATGTCATGCTTCGTCCAGTACGCCCCCTATCACCTGAGGGAGAGCGACTGGGACACCGAGCGAGAGGCCTTCGGCGACACGGTGCAGGCGACCCTCGAGTCGTTCTTCCCCGGGTTCGGCGATCTGGTGATCCACCGTGAGGTGGTCACCCCGCTCGACATCGAGCGGGTGGTCGGGCTGTCGGAGGGCAACATCTTCGCCGGCGAGTTCTTCGCCCCGCAGATGTTCTTCTTCCGTCCCGCCCCCGGGTGGAACCAGTACCGCACCCCGATCGAGGGCTACTACCAGTGCGGCTCCGGCACCCACCCCGGAGGCTGCGTGATGGGCGCCCCCGGCCGCCTGGCCAGCCAGCAGATCCTCAAGGACCTCGTCGCCAGGTATTGAGGGGTCTTCGAGCTGGCCTTCCCCCGGCCCCGGCTAGGTACCGAAGTGCTCGATGCTGGCGATGAGGGCGTTGAGGAACCCCGACCCGGTGGCGCCGTCGATCACCCGATGATCGAAGGACAGCGCAACGGGGAACACCGGGCCGATGGAGATCTCGCCGTCGATCACAACGACCTCGTCCTTGGCCCGTCCCACCGAGACGATGGCCGTGGTGCCGTGGGGGATGATGGGAGTGCCGTACCCGCCGCCGACGGCGCCGACGTTGGAGAGGGTGAAGGTGGCGCCGGTCACGTCGGCAAGGGTCAGCTTGCGGTCGGCTGCGGCCGCCACCAACCGATCGATCTCGGCGGCCATGGCGTCATGGTCGAGGGTGTCGGCGTCCCGCACCACCGGGACCACCAGCCCGGCCGGGGTGTTCACGGCAAGGCCCAGGTGGACGGCCCGTGACCGGCGCAGGGTGGTTTCGTCGAAGGTGGCGTTGCAGTCCGGGAAGTCGGCCAGCACCGGGATCACGGCGGCGGCCAGCCAGGCCTCGAGCGGCCGCGCCGCCTCCATGGCTCTGGCGGCGATCAGGGCGGTGGCGTTGGCCGGCCCCCACACCGTGACGTGGGGGATCTCGGTCCACGACCGGGTCATGTGGGCGGCGATGGCCCGCCTGGTGGCCGTCAGTGGCTCACCGGTAGCCTCGGCATCGGTGGTGACGGTGGCTCCCACCGCGGCCGCCGCCTCGACGTCGCCCCTGGTGATGGCCCCACCCGGCCCGGTCCCGGTGACGGTGGCGAGATCGACCCCGAGCTCGGCGGCCCGCTTGCGCACCACCGGCATCGCCCGCACCGGCGCCGTGCTGCCCGACGCCGACGTCGTTGCTGACCCGGTGGCGGCTGCGGCTGGGGCCGAGCCGAGCGGGTCCCAGGTCTCGCCCGGGTCGCCGATCACGGCGAGCAGCCTGCCGACCCCCAGAGTGGTCCCCGGGGCGGCGCCCTGGTGGAGCAGCACCCCGTCGCGGGGGGCGGTGATCTCGGCGGCGGTCTTGGCCGTCTCCACCTCGACCATGGGCTGCCCGGCTGTCACCGGCTCGCCCACCGCCACCAGCCAGGTGATCACCTCGGCCTCGGTCAGACCTTCACCGAGGTCGTGCAGGGTGAGCTCGTACGCCATCAGCTCGCCATCACCTGGCGGATGGCCTCGGCGATCTCGACGGTTCCGATCAGGGCATGGCGCTCGATGGCGAACTGGGGCCAGGGGGCGTCGGTGGCGGCGATGCGGCGGGGTGGCGCCAGCAGTTCGTAGCCGCAGCGCTCGGCGATCTCGGCGACCACCTCGGCCCCGATCCCGCCGGTGCGGTGGGGCTCCTGGACGAACAGCATGCGGCCGGTCCTGGTGACGCTGTCGACCACGGTCTCGATGTCCCAGGGGGCCACGGTGCGCAGGTCGATCACCTCCGCCTCGATCCCCTCCGTCGCCACCTCGTCCGCCGCGGTCAACGCCTGGGGCACCATGCCCCCGTAGGTGACCACGGTGATGTCGGCTCCGGACCGGCGCACCGCCGCCTTGCCCAGCGGGACCGTGTAGTGGCTGGTGGGGACGTCCTGCCGTCCCGCCCGGTACAGCACCTTGGGCTCGAGGAAGATCACCGGGTCCTCGGCCTCGAGGGCGGCGGCGAGCAGCCCCTTGGCATCGATCGGGGTGGACGGGACCACCACGGTGAGTCCGGGGGCGTGGGCGAAGTAGGCCTCGGGCGAGTCGCAGTGGTGCTCGTGGGCACCGATCCCTGCCCCGTTGGGCATCCGCACCACCACGGGGAGACCGATGTGGCCCCGGCTGCGGTAGCGGACCCGACCCAGGTGGCTGACGATCTGGTCGAAGGCGGGGTACACGAACCCGTCGAACTGGATCTCGGCGATGACCCGGCCCCCGGCGACGGCGATCCCGATGGCGGCGCCGACGATCCCGGACTCGTTGAGCGGGGTGTCGATGACCCGGTCCCTGCCGAAACGCGCATGCAATCCCTCGGTGATCCGGAACACGCCGCCGGCGACACCGACGTCTTCGCCCAGCAGCACGGTCTCGGGGCGGCGCTCCATCGCCTCGGCCATGGCGGCGTTGAGCGCCTCGGCCATGGTCCACCGCTCGGTTGGCCCGTCGGGGAGGGCGTCGTCGGCGACGGCAGCGGCCACGTCGGTTACCGCCGTCGGCGTCTCGCCGCGCAGCACCTCGAGCTGGTTGAGCTGCTCGACCAGCCGGGCGGGAACCTTGGCGGCGGCGTGGCGGATGATGTCGTCGCGGCCGGGGAGGGGCCGAGCCTCGATCGTCTCCAGCGCCTGGTCGAAGTCGGCCTCCGACTCGGCCACCAGCGCCGCCTCCTGCTCGTCGTCCCACAGACCACGGGCCTCGAGGAAGACGCCGAAGCGAGCCACCGGGTCGCGCCGGCGCCACTCGGTCTCCTCGCCGGTATCGCGGTAGAGCCGGGCGTCGTCGGCGGTGGCGTGGGCGCCGAAGCGGTAGCACACCGCCTCGATGAGGGTCGGGCCGTCGCCGGCGGCGGCCCGCTCCACAGCTTCACGGGTGGCGGCGTACACGGCGAGCACGTCCATCCCGTCGACCAGGACCCCGGGCATTCCGTAGCCGGCGGCCTTCTCGGCGATCGTCGCCGATGCGGTCTGCTTGGCGTAGGGCACCGAGATGGCGTACAGGTTGTTCTCGCAGATGAACACGGTGGGGGTGCGCCACACCCCGGCGAAGTTGAGCCCGCTGTGGAAGTCGGTCTCCGAGGTGGCGCCGTCGCCGAAGTAGGCGGCGGTGACCACGTCGTCGCCGGCCAGCCGGGCGGCGTAGGCGTGGCCGACGGCGTGGGGCAGGTGGCTGGCGATGGGAACGGCGATCGACATCATCCGGTAGGCGTGGACGTCCCAGTCGGAGTTGGGGAGGCCGCGCCAGTAGGCCAGGATCACCTCCAGCGGCATGCCCCTGGCGATCTGCACGCCGTGCTCCCGGTAGGCGGGGTAGACGAAGTCACCGGGGCGGAGGGCGGCGGCGGATCCCACCTGGGCCGCCTCGTGGCCCTCGAGCATGGCGTATGTGCCCAGCCGGCCCTGGCGCTGTGCCGCCAGCGCCCTGCGGTCGAAGGCGCGGGAGCGGACCATCAGCCGGTGCAGACCCACCAGCTCCTTGTCGGTGAGATCGGGCAGGTCGTCGACGACGGAGCCGTCGGGGGCGATCACCTGGAGCATGGTCTCGTCGGTCATGACGGCGCCGCGCTCAGGCGGTGGCGACGTCCCAGGCCGCCATCACCCGCTCGTTCTCGCCCTCGGTGCCCACCGAGATGCGGATGGCGTTGCCCATCGGCCGGACGATGACTCCCTCGTGGAGCATCCGCTCGCCGATGCCGGCGGCGTCGTCGCCGGGGAGCACCAGGATGAAGTTGGCCTGGCTCGGCGGCACCTCGTAGCCGCGGTGGGTGAGTTCTGCGGTAAGCCACTCCCGGCCCAGCTCATTCTCCTTGACCCGCTGCTCCAACCGGTCGACGTGGCGCAGCGCCTCGGTGGCGGCGGTCTGGCCCAGCGTGGTCACCGAGAACGGTGGCTGGGTGGCCAGGAACGCGGCCAAGGTGCGGGGCGCCCCGATGGCGTAGCCGACCCGGAGCCCGGCCAGCCCGAAGATCTTGGAGAACGTCCTGGTCACCACCACGTTGTCCCGCTCCAGGGCGAGCGGGATCGCCGTCGACCAGTCGGGGGCGGTGACGTACTCGCCGTAGGCCTCGTCCACCATGACGAGGACGTCGGAGGGGATGGCGTCGAC
>Ga0136622_10000017_pt1 | contig 50913 bp, 56 predicted proteins | sample AntDrymUQ4482106_2_FD_104803 | JGI IMG/M metagenome (GOLD analysis project Ga0136622, IMG submission 104803) | Polar desert sand microbial communities from Dry Valleys, Antarctica - metaG UQ448 (21.06) | ecosystem: Environmental > Terrestrial > Soil > Desert | place: Antarctica: Dry Valley...
ACCGGCCGCGACCACAGCCTGTTTGGATGGACCCATGTCGCAGGAGGCGAGCGCCACGCTGGAGTTCGAGGTGGCCGACGAGGACACCGCAGCGCGCCTCGGGTCGGGCGACCTTCCCGTGCTGGGGACCCCTCGGCTGGTGGCGTGGTGTGAGGCGACGACCGTCGCGGCGATATCGAGCCGAGTCGGTGACCAGCAGACCAGCGTGGGCAGTCGCGTGCGGATCGAGCACCTCGTGGCGAGTCCGGTGGGTGAGCGCGTGTCGGTCACGGCACGAGTGGTGTACGCCGAGGACCGCCTGCTGCGCTTCGAGGTCGTGGCACGACGCGTCGATGCGGCCGATGACGAGAAGCTTCTCGCTCACGGAGAGGTCACCCGAGTCATCGTGGACCGGGATCGCTTCTTGGCCAGGCTCAGTCGACCGAGCGAATGAACGCGAGAAGCAACATGTCGGGGACAGGCGACCAGTCGCGTTCGGGCAGCCGGCGAAACCCCAGCCTCTCGTAGAGCCGGTGGGCCGAGCCCATCTCCTCCATGCTGCACAGCACGAGGGCGGTGTACCCGAGCTCGCGGGACCGGTCGATGCACCGCGTCACGAGAGCAGCGGCAACGCCTTGCCGGCGAGCCCTGTGCGCGACGCCGAGCATGCGGAACTCCCCCTCCTTGCCTCGTGACAGCTCCGAGTAGGGCGTGCCGGGTCGGCAGAACGTGACCGAGCCGAGGATGCCCCGCTCGTCCTCGGCGACCCACACCTCGGCATCCTCGATCCTGCCGACGGCGTCACCCAGCACACCCGCGTAGTCGTCCTCGAGTCCGAGCAGCCCGTCCTGCGCATAGGCCTGGACGGTGACCCGACCCACATCGGCCGCGTCGGAGGTCGTGGCGATGCGGAGGGAGAACGCCATCAGATCCCGAAGGTCTTGCGGGGATAGGCCGCTTCGACGTCGGTGATCACGTTGACCAGGTACGGCGCCCCTGCGGAGAACGCACGGTCGAGGGCGGGACCGATCTGAGTCGGGTCGGTGACCGTTTCGCCACCGCCTCCGAGTGCCCTGACCACTTCGTCGTAGCGCGTCTGCGGAGCCAGATCGGCCACGACGTCGTAGCCGTAGAGCATCTGCATCGGATGCTTCTCCAGGCCCCAGGCGGAGTTGTTCCCGCAGACCATGACCACGGGTAGGTCATGCCGCACCAGCGTGTCGACGTCCATCAGCGACATGCCAGCCGCGCCGTCGCCGAGCAGCAGCACGACCTGCGCCGACGGGCGGACTATCCGCGCGGCGATGGCCGATCCCAGCCCAGCGCCCAGGCAACCGAAGGGGCCCGGGTCGAGCCAGCCGCCGGGTCGCTTCGGCTCGACGAACTTCCCGGCGAAGGATACGAAGTCACCGCCGTCACCGATCACGACGGAGTCGTCTTCGAGGCGCGGCAGCAGCTCGCCGTAGATGCGGGCAGGGTGGATCGGGTCTGCCTCCGCGCCCAGGAGCTCGTGGTCGCGCTCGGTCGCCGCCGCGACGCCGGTCTGCAGCTGCGCGAGCCACCCGGACCAGTCCGGTTTCGTCCGCAGACTCTCGACCCCTGACTCCAGCCCGTCGAAGATCGTGGTCAGGTCGCCGAAGGCGGAGGCTGCCAGCTCCGCGTGCGAGGAGACCTGTCCTTCGGCGTCTGCGATGTGGATCACCCGGGCTGACGGTGCGCCGTCCCTGCCACCGAACACCCCGTAGCCGAGACGGAAGTCGAGGGCCGTGCCGACCACGACGGCCAGGTCGCAGCCGCCCAAGGCATCGCCACGCGCCTTGGTGACCAGCTGTGGGTGTCCGCCGGGGATCACCCCGCGTCCCATGCCGTTGGTGACGGCAGGGAGGCCCAGCGACTCGACGAACCGCAGCGCCGACTCCTCCGCGCCGTCGGCCCACACGTCGGTGCCGATCACGACCACCGGTCGCTGCGCCTCGGCGAGCAGGCCGGCGATCTTGGTCAGGCAGTCGGGATCGGGTGCGGCGGGGGCACGCGTGTGCGGCTCAGGTCTGGTCACGGTGGCCTTGTCGAAGAATTGGTCCATCGGTATGTCGATGAACGTGGGACCCCGGTGGGGCGAACGCGCCGCGATGAACGCCTCGTCGACCGACGTGGCCACCTCAGCCACCTCACGCACCGTCCGCGCGTGCTTCGTGACCGGCGCCAGCACCTGCGGGTGGTCGAGCTCCTGAAGGCTCCCGGTGCCCCACCTCCCCTCAGGCGCCCGACCGCCGACCACCACCAGAGGCGACCCGCTGAACCGCGCCTGGGTGATCGCACTGACCCCGTTGGTCACCCCGGGCCCGGCCGTCAGCACCGCGAGCCCGGGGACCCGGGTCAGCTTGCCCATCGCCTCGGCCGCGAACACCGCGGTCTGCTCATGGCGTACGTCGAGCAGCCGCATCGGCGGGTCAGCGTTGACCGCGGCGTCGTACATCGGGAAGACGTGTGCTCCCGACAAGGTGAACAGGGTCTCCACGCCGTGCGCCGCCGCGACGGCAACGGCGTGGTCCCCGCCGTGTCCGTCGACGGCGTCGGCGCTCGGACTGGGACCAGGGGAGCCTGGGGTTGTCATGGCCGCAGGCTACCCAGCCCCGCGCTCAGGGCATCACCCCAACCACCGGTCGGTGCGGTCAGCGGGTCTGGGTGTCCGTGGACAGCTCGTCGACCTCGATCTCCTCCACGCCCGGGTCACCTGCGTCGGCGTGGTAGTCGTCGTCCGAGGTGTGGTCGTGACCAGCGGAGACTCCCATGGCCCGGAACACGAACGTCAGCGCGACCACGACCACGAGATTCAGGGCGAACGCGGTCAGCGCGATGTAGCCGAGCGTGTCGGTGAACGGAATCGTCGCCAGCGGTGAGCCGAAGTGGCTGCCGGGGTCGCCCACCACGGGCTGCTGATAGGCCGTCCAGGTGCCGTACACCATCCCGACAGCCCAGCCGGCGAGCAGCGCGGATCGGTGGAACCACCGGGTGTAGAGGCCGCCGACGATCGCCGGGAAGGTCTGCAGGATCCACACACCGCCCAGGAGCTGCAGATAGATCGCGAAGTCGAGTGGCAGCCAGACCACGAACAACAATGCGCCCAGCTTCACCACCAGCGAGATGACCTTGCTCTGGGTGGCCTCCTGCTTCGGAGTCGCGTTCTGGTTGATGAACGCCTTGTAGATGTTGCGGGTCCACAGGTTCGCAGCGGCGATCGACATGATCGCGGCCGGCACCAGCGCGCCGATTGCGATCGCCGCGAACGCAACCCCGGCGAACCAGCTCGGGAACACATCCCTCATGAGCTGGGGGACGGCAGCCTGAGCGTTGTCGGTCTCGATGCCTGCTGCAATGGCGCAGAAGCCGAGCAGGGCGAGCAGGCCCAGCAGGAAGGAGTACGCCGGGAGCAGCGCCGCGTTCCGGCGGAGCACGGACCTGTTCTTCGAGGCGAGCACACCGGTCAACGAGTGCGGATACATGAACGGGGCCAGCGCCGACCCGAGCGCGAGGGACGCGTAGCCCCACTGTGCCGCCTCGGGTGGGAAGAGTGCCTTCCCTGACGCGTCTCCGGCGGCGATCGCGTCGGCGTTCTCGGTGTTGAACGTGTCGAAGCTGTCGCTCACCGTGGAGAAGATCGAGTCCCAACCGCCGAGCTTCGATGGGATGTAGATGACGGCGGCGATGATCACGATGTAGATCAGGGTGTCCTTGACGAAGGCGATCAGCGCCGGCGCACGCAGCCCGGACGCGTAGGTGTAGGCCGCGAGGATGGCGAAGGCCAGGAAGAGCGGCAGGTCGCGGGCGATCCATGACTCACCGGCGCCACCGATGCCCATCACGTCGAGCACCACCTGGATGCCGACGAGCTGCAGCGCGATGTAGGGCATCGTGGCGAGGATGCCGGTCACCGCGACGGCGAGAGCGAGTGGACGCGAGTCGAACCGCCCTCGGATGAAGTCAGCGGGAGTCACGTACCCGTGCCGATGGGACACCGACCACAGCCGCGGCAGGAACACGAAGATGATCGGGTAGAGGATCACGGTGTAGGGGACGGCGAAGAAGCCGATCGCGCTGCCGGCGTACAGCAGGGCCGGGACGGCGACGAAGGTGTAGGCCGTGTAGATGTCGCCCCCGATCAGAAACCAGGTGACGAACGTGCCGAAGCCACGACCACCGAGCCCCCACTCGTCGAGGTTGTCCAGCGACTCCGCGCGACGCCAACGCGACGCCATGAACCCCATCACGGTGACGAGCAGGAAGAAGAACAAGAAGATGGCGAGCTCGACTGCGTTGATCTCGTTCATGCCTGACCGCCCTTGCTCTGCTCGGCCGGTTGCTCAGGCAGGCCACGCGCCCGCCGGTCGCGCTTGGTCGCCGACTCGGAGAGCCTGAAGGCGACGTAGGTCAGTGCGGAGACGATGGGGATGAGCAGGAACTGGTACCAGAAGAAGAACGGGAAGCCACCCAGCCGCGGCGTCTCGCTGTCGTAGGTGCCGACCAGGAGCGGTACGACGATGCCGACGGCGAGGAGCAGACCGACCACGATCCAGGCCGGTCTGGTGGCCGAGGAGTCGTGAGCCGATGCAGGGGACTGAGACCGAGCGTCGTGGGACACGGCGATCACCTCCGAGTCGATGAAGATCGAACGAGGACCGACTCGACGTTAGCCATAATCACCGCGAAGCGGAACCACCACCCGCCGGGGTTTCGCGCCCAGGCCCTAGCACCTGCGGGTTCGCCCTGCGCAGCTGCTCGATCACCACCAGCAATGCGTCGGCACGACAGGCAGGTGGCGCATTGGTGAGTGCGAGCTGCAGGTGCAGTGCGCGCAGCCAGGACTGCACATTGCCCCTGACCAGCGACAGCTCCGACTGCTCGGCTTCGCTGTCCGAGACTGAGTCGCCGAGGCGGGTGAGCCAGGGCTCGAGTACGTCGACCGAGATCAGGTCGCGTCGCAGGATCGTCATGGTGGCCGCGGCCAATCGGTCGGCTTCCCCGTGCACCAGGCGATGCTCGGTCGGCTCGAGGAGCCGGTCCGCGAGCACGTCGAGCAGCACGATCAGCTCCAGGCGCCCCATGGACATCGAGCTCCCCAACCCGGCGATCGCGTCGGCGCCGTGCGCGACGGAGTGCGCCCATCCCTTCCCGGGCACGAAACCGCGCAGGTCCTGCTCCCGCACGAACCAGCCGGCAACCCGGTCGCCCCATCGCAGCACGGCGTCTGCCGGGAGCAGATGCTCGAGGTTCTCGCGACGAAGACACTCGGTGAGCACGCGCGCAGAGAAGCTGCGGCGGAAGACTGTGTCGGTGCCGTTCTCACCGAGCCCGACCCACAAGCCCGTCGTCATGCCGTCGCCCAGGCCTTGCAGCAGGTCGTCGTACACACCGCCGGTGATCCAGGTGGTCAGGGTCGCGCACGCGAGACCGTCGCGAATGCTCGGGTCGGGGTCGCCCAGCATCGTCGTGAGCTCGGCGGTGAGCTCGTCGAGCGGGCGGTCGTCCGGGACCGCGAGGCCCCCCGCTCTCACCTGCTCCCAGAACGCCGACATGGCCCCAATTCTGCCACCGCACGCCGGCCCTGCCCGCCGATCGCCTAAGAGTTAGCCGAACGACCGCCCGGCGGGCTCTAGGAACCCCATTAGGCTGTGGGCCGTGCCGACGCTGAACGACCTGGTGCGGGCGAGGACGGCTCACGACGCGGAGGACCTGGCCTGGCTGCACCTGCTGATCGCGGACTGGCAGATCATCGCGGACCTGTCCTTCGCCGACCTGGTCCTCTGGCTCCCGGACCGCGACGGCTCGGGTTTCTGGGCGGGCGCGCAGATGCGGCCGACCACCGGCCCGACGGCTTTCGTCGACGATCTCGTCGGGACCTTTGTGCGCGCGGGGGAGCGACCTCTGCTCGACTCCGCCTACAGCCAGCGGCGAGTCGCTCGTGAGGGGGATCCCGAGTGGCGCGATGACATCCCGGTCCGCGTCGAGGCGATCCCGGTGCGCCGCGAGGACCGCATCCTCGCCGTCGTGGCACGCAACACGAACCTCCTCGGCGTACGCACGCCCAGCCGGCTCGAGCTCGCCTACCTGCAGACCGCCACCGACCTCACCCAGATGATCAGCGACGGATCCTTCCCCTTCCCTGGCCAGCGATCCGACCATATCGACTCGCCGCGCGTGGGTGACGGGTTCGTCCGGATCGACGCCACCGGCCGCGTGACCTACGCGAGCCCGAACGCGCTGTCGGTCTACCGCCGCCTCGGACTGAGCACCGATCTCACCGGACTGGACCTCGCGGAGGTGACCCGTGACCTGGTGCGGCTGGGGCGTCGGCTCGACGAGGAGACCCTCAGCGCCGTCCTCGAGGGCCGTTCGCCCAAGGACACCGAGATCGGCAACGAGTACGTCGCTCTGATCTTGCGTGCGATCCCGCTGCGGCCCGCCGGCGAGCACGAGGGTGCGCTGGTGCTGCTGCGCGATGTGACCGACCTTCGCAGCCGGGACCGCGAGCTGATGACCAAGGACGCGACGATTCGTGAGATCCACCATCGGGTGAAGAACAACTTGCAGACGGTTGCCGCGCTGTTGCGGCTCCAAGCACGTCGAATCGGCGTGCCCGAGGGCAGGGCTGCGCTGGAGGAGGCGGTACGACGGGTGGGGTCGATCGCCATCGTGCACGAGACGCTGAGCCAGGCCTTCGACGAGCTCGTCGACTTCGACGAAGTGGCCGACCGGCTGCAGATGCTGGTCACCGACATGAGCTCACCGGAGGCGCCGGTCACCTCCGCGCGCCAGGGTACCTTCGGCATGCTCCGGGCCGAGGCGGCGACGCCGCTGGCGATGGTGCTGACCGAGGTGATGCAGAACGCCGTCGAGCACGGTTTCGGCGACCGTCCCGGTCGGATCACGGTCACCGCGAACCGCCTCGTCGGCCGTCTGCAGGTCAGCGTCGAGGACGACGGGGTCGGCCTTCCCGAGGGCTTCGACATCGAGACGTCCAACAGCCTGGGGCTCTCGATCGTGCGCACGCTGGTCGAGTCCGAGCTCGACGGCACCCTGCAGATCGGACCGGGGCAGATCGGACCGGGGCGGATCGGACCGGGGCAGATCGGACCGGGGCAGACTAGACCGGGGCAGGTTGGGCCGGGGGAGACGGCACCGGGTCGGCGCCGCGGGACCAGGGTGCGACTCGACGTACCTGTCGGCCGGCCCCATCGAGAGGGCTGAGTCGACTGGGCTGAGTCGAGGAAGGTCAGGCTGTGCGGACCCGTGCGCGAGCGTTCCGGCGCTTCAACGCGCGACGCTCGTCTTCGCTCAGTCCGCCCCAGACGCCGTGGTCCTGTCCCGCCTCGAGCGCCCACGCGAGGCACTGTTCGCGCACCTCGCAGCGTCGGCAGACCTCCTTGGCCTCCTCGATCTGGAGGATGGCCGGGCCGGTGTTGCCGATCGGGAAGAACAGCTCTGGATCCTCGTCGAGGCACTCAGAGCGGTGACGCCAATCCATGGCGGAGAGCTCCTATCTCACTGGTGTTGGCCGGTGGGTCGCCGACCGACGCGTTGCTTGAGTACTGGGTGGTTGGCTCCCCGCGTGATCACGTTCACGAGGTCCGAACCACTCGTACGAGAGGAACGTGTTCCGGGGACGCGCACTGACCAGATCCCAGCGCCTTGGCTGACGACTGCGTTGATCGTGTCAAGAGATGCGGGGGCAATTCAACCCCTGCGCCAGGTCACTTTGGTCACAGGCGGACTTTTTCCACAGGACGCCTGCCACGACAGGGCTTTCCGCCACGTGAGGCAACGCGACGCAAGCCGACACGCCGGTCTTCGGGAGTCTCCTGAGTGAGCCTCGTCTCAGCGCGAGTCGGGGCGCGGCGGCACCGGCAGACTACGATCTGCTGGCGTGAACCCCACCCCCGATCCCCGGCCACCGGCGCCCCACTGGGGTAGCGCACCGGCGCCGCTGGTGGTCGCGGCCTCCCTGGTTGCTGTCGAGGCGATGTTGGTGGTGCTCCAGGGCGCCGCCGAGATCATCTCCGTCTCCGGAGCGCGCGCCGCCATGGGCGTCACCACCGGGATCTTCTTCCTGGTGTACGGCGCCGGTCTGGGGCTGTGCGCACTGGCCCTGACCAGACTGCAGTCCTGGGCTCGCGCACCCGTCGTGGTGGCCCAGCTGATTCAGCTCTTGGTGGCGTGGAGCTTCTGGGGCGCGAACACCACCTACATCGCGCTCAGCATGATCGCGGTCGCCGTACTCGTCCTGCTCGGGATCTTCCACCCCGACTCGACCCACGCCCTCGCCGACGACCCGGGGTGATAGCCAGTCCGGGCCGACCCTAGTTCAGGCTCGCTTCCTCGCTCAGGCGGGAGCGCAGCTGGGCAAGTGTGCGGTTCAGCAGACGCGATACGTGCATCTGGGAGATGCCGATCTCGGTGGCGATCTGCGACTGGGTCATCCCGCGGAAGAACCGCAACGTCAGGATGTGCTTCTCGCGGGGGTCGAGCTGCGCGAGCAGAGGCTTGATCGACTCGCGATGCTCAATATGTTCGATGGCCGCGTCATCTTCTCCCAGGGTGTCGAGCATGCTCAGCGAGCTGTCCTCCGAGGAGTCCGTGCCGGCGTCGAGCGAGAGCGTCGAGTAGGCGTTGGCGGACTCCAGGCCCTCGATGACCTCCTCCTCCGTCGCGCCGACGAGCTCCGCGATCTCACGCACGGTGGGCGAGCGGCCATGGGTCTGGGTGAGGTCCGCGGTGGCGGCCGAGATGGCGATGCGGAGCTCCTGGAGACGGCGGGGCACCCGGATGGCCCACCCCTTGTCGCGGAAGTAGCGCTTCACCTCGCCGACGATCGTCGGGGTGGCGTACGTCGAGAACTCGACGCGGCGTTCGAGGTCGAAGCGGTCGATCGCCTTGATCAGGCCGATCGTGCCCACCTGGACCAGGTCGTCGTAGGGCTCGCCGCGGTTCAGGAAGCGTCGGACTAGGTGCTCGACGAGGGGGAGATGCAGCTTGACGAGTTCCTCGCGGATCTCCTCGCAGCGCGTCTTGGGCGCAGGACCGTTGAGCTCGATGAAGAGGAGACCGCTGCGTCTGCGAATCTCGACGACGTCGAGCACGTCGCTCCTTCGGTTCTGCGCCGCCGTCATGGTTGCATCGCGCTGGCTCTCGACAACATCACCGACAGCGTGTCCCCGTTGACCTGGGCGTCGACCGAGTTGGTCAGGGCGGAGAGGACGGTCCAGGCGAACCCCTCTTGGCTGGGGACCTTCGGCGACGTGCACGACGCGGTGACGGTGACGTCGAGCCTCCCGTCGCCCAAGACGAAGGTGCAGGTGAGGTCAGAGCCGGGTGTCGTCTGCGGCAGCACCATCGCGGTCGCCTCGTCCACGGCGATGCGCAGGTCCTCGATGTCGTCAAGGGTGAAGTCGAGACGAGCGGCGAGTCCCGCGGTGACCGTGCGCAGGACGGAGAGATAGGCGCTGTCGGCAGGGATCCTCAGCTCGACGTCAGGTCGGCTCGCGGCCACATCAGGCTCCATCCCAGGCTCGTCGCGGGAGCTCCGCACGAGATCTGGCACGAAGACTAGTACCCCGACTGGGTTCTCAGCCTTGCTTGGTCTCCTTGAAGATGTTCGCGATCTCGTCGATCTTGGCCAGCAGGTCATCGGCGGCCTGGGCGTCCATCGACCCCTTCGTGCCCGATGCGCCGGCGAGCTTCGTGGCCTCGTTGACTAGCTGGTGGAGCTGGGGGTACTTCTCGAAGTGCGGCGGCTTGAAGTAGTCGGTCCACAACACCCAGAGGTGATGCTTGACCAGCTCGGACCGCTGCTCCTTGATGATGACGGCACGGGTGCGGAAGTCGGGGTCGTCGTTGTCGGCCAGCTTCTCGATGATGCCCTTGACCGACTCGGCCTCGATGCGCGCCTGCGCCGGGTCGTAGACACCACAAGGTAGGTCGCAGTGGGCGTGAACTTCAATGGTCGGCTCGAAGAGTCGCGCGAACATCCGAGGGTCCTTTCTGCAGGGGTAGGTGACCTGGCTGCGACACTACCCACCAGTCGATTCTGTGTTCACCCAGGGTGGTGACCTCGTGAGAGCGCGCCTCGGTCTCGCCGTCGTTCGTGGTCGGTCCATGATGCCGACGCTGCGACCCGGCGACCGTCTGGTCGTTCGGTACGGCGCCATACCCCGGCCCGGTGGGCTGGTAGTGGTGCGGCTTCCCGAATCGGTCGTGGCGGTGAAACGTGCCACGCGCAAGGAGCCCGAGGGGTGGTGGGTCGAGCGCGACAACCCCCACGAGGGGACCGACTCCTGGGCGGTGGGCGCGATCGCCGAGGACGACGTGGTCGCAACCGTGCTGCTGCGACTTCCGCGGTGGCGCCGGCGTTGAGCTGTGCGAGACTCGATCCGATGTCAACGGTTGAGGCTTCGCGCGCCGACGATCCGGCCTTCGCCCTGCATGTGGGCGGCAAGATGGAGATCGCCTCCACCGTGCCTCTCGAAGGTGCCGACGACCTGTCGCTGGCCTACACGCCCGGGGTGGCCCGCGTCTGCGAGGCCATCGCAGCAGAACCCGGCCTGGCCGACGACTACACCTGGCGCGCGAACACCGTGGCCGTGATCACGGACGGGACCGCCGTGCTGGGTCTCGGCGACATCGGCCCGGCCGCCGCGCTGCCGGTGATGGAGGGCAAGGCCGTCCTGTTCAAGGCCTTCGGTGGCGTGGACGCACTGCCCATCTGTCTGGACACGACCGACGCCGACGAGATCGTCGAGACCGTCGTGCGTCTCGCGCCGAGCTTCGGTGGCATCAATCTCGAGGACATCTCCTCCCCGCGCTGCTTCGACATCGAGGAACGGCTCAAGGACCGGCTGGACATCCCGGTCTTCCACGACGACCAGCACGGCACCGCGGTCGTCGTGCTCGCCGCCCTGGGCAACGCCCTGCGAGTGATCGGACGCGACCTGCGTGACGCCAGGGTGGTCATCTCGGGGGCGGGGGCGGCCGGGGTCGCCGTCTCGCGGATTCTGCTCGCGGCTGGGGTTCGCGACCTGGCGGTGCTCGACCGGAAGGGGATCGTCACCTCACGACGCGACGACCTCACCCCGGTCAAAAGCGCTCTGGCGCGGGACACCGCAGACGTGACAGGCAGGCAGGGGGGTGTGACGGACGCCCTGGCCGGTGCCGAGGTGTTGATCGGCGTCTCCGGCGGGCAAATCCCGGAGGAAGCCGTGGCCTCCATGGCACCGGACTCGATCGTCTTCGCCCTGGCCAACCCGAACCCCGAGGTGCATCCCGATGTCGCACGGCGTCACGCCCGGGTCGTGGCGACGGGACGGTCGGACTACCCGAACCAGATCAACAACGTGCTGGCATTCCCCGGCATCTTCCGTGGCGCTCTCGACGCGCGCGCCAGCGCTATCACCGAAGGCATGAAGCTGGCCGCCGCATCGGCTCTCGCGGAGCTCGTCGCGGCCGAGTGCACCGAGGATCGTGTGATCCCGTCGCCCTTCGACCCCCGGGTCGGCCCGGCCGTCGCCGAAGCCGTCGCGGAGGCCGCGCGCAAGGACGAGGTCGCGCGCCGCTGACCACGCGGTCGCCGCCTCGCTCGGGGGACGTCGGTAGGGTCGTGGGCGTGTTCGCCGTCTACGCCGAAAGCATCTCGCAGGACGACCCGCTGACCGGGCTCGTGCTCGACGAGCGACCCGACCCCGAACCGCGCGAAGGCTGGACAGCGGTGACCGTCCGGGCGGCATCGCTCAACCATCACGACTTATGGTCCCTGCGCGGCGTCGGTCTCGGCGAGGATGCCTTGCCGATGATCCTCGGGTGTGACGCGGCAGGGGTCGACGAGGACGGCAACGAGGTCGTCGTACACGCGGTGATCAAGGACCCGGCGTGGGCCGGCGACGAGACCCTGGACCCGAAGCGCTCCCTGCTCAGCGAACGTCACCAGGGGACGTTCGCGGACACCGTGCTGGTGCCCTCCGGCAACGTCGTGCCGAAGCCGGCCTCGTTGGCCTTCGAGGAGGCAGCCTGTCTGCCGACGGCGTGGCTGACGGCTTATCGGATGCTGTTCACCCAGGGCGGGCTCAAGCCGGGAGACAGCGTGCTTGTGCAGGGCGCCGGCGGCGGCGTGGCCACGGCACTGATCAGTCTCGCGCGTGCCGGCGGGCTGCGGGTCTACGCGACCAGCCGCGACGAGTCGAAGCGTGAGCGTGCGCTCGAGCTCGGTGCCCACCAGGTGGCCGAGTCGGGTGCCCGTCTCCCGGAGAAAGTCGACGCGGTGATGGAGACCGTCGGCCGCGCGACCTGGTCACACTCGATCAAGTCGCTGCGTCCCGGAGGGTCGCTGGTGATCTCCGGTACGACGAGCGGGCCGAACCCTGACAACGCCGAGCTGACCCGCGTCTTCTTCCTCCAGCTCCGCGTGGTCGGCTCGACGATGGGCACCCGAGCAGAGCTCGAGTCGCTGGTCAACCTGCTCGACGTCAGCGGTGTGCGACCGGTCATCGACCAGGTGCTGCCGATGACTGAGGCGCTCGACGGCTTCCGGGCGATGGCCGAGGGTGACGTCTTCGGCAAGATCGTCTTCACCCGCTGATGACCACTCGCTGATGACGACGCATCTGGTGACCGGTGCCGGTTCGGGGATCGGCGCGGCGACCGCTCGGCGGCTGAGCGCCCGAGGCGACGAGCTGATCGTGCTTGCACGCAACGCGGATCGCGCGCAGGACCTCGCCGCGGACTTCGTCGGATCGCGCACCGTTGTCGCCGACCTGGCCGACCCGTCGAGCCTTGCCTCCGCGCTGTCCGACCAGCTTCCGCCTGCACTGGACTCGGTGATTCACGTCGCGGGTGTGGTCGACCTGGGTGCAGTCGCGGAGATGAGCCCGGACCTGTGGCAGAGAACGATCGAGGTCAACCTGCTCGCTCCGGCCGAGCTGACCAGGATCTGCCTGCCGGCTCTGCGCGAGGCACGAGGTCACGTGGTCTTCGTCAACTCGGGGTCGGGACTTCACGCCGGCCCCCGTTGGGGCGCCTACGCCGCGAGCAAACACGCGCTCCGAGCCCTGGGGGAGTCCTTGCGCGCCGAAGAGTCCGGCAACGGCGTGCGGGTGAGCAGCATCTACCCCGGGCGCGTCGCTACGGCCATGCAGCGGAAGGTGCACGAGCAGGAGGGCCGTGACTACGACCCCGCCGAATGGATCGACCCCGAGTCGGTCGCGACCGCGATCGTGACTGCCCTGGACCTTCCTCGCGACGCCGAGATCACCGACCTCTCGGTGCGACCCGGACCCTGACCGCCGTGTTGCTCGGTTAACTCGTTTCGACGTACAAGAATCCGGACCAAGCGAGCCGCGAAACGTACCTCCAACCGAGTTAACCGAACAACAATCCGCTCAGGAGAAGGCCCGCTTGAGGATCTCCTTCTGCTGGTTGACGTGGCGTGACTGCTGGCCGACCGACGGGGAGGACGACTCGGGACGCGAGACGACGTCGAAGGGGATGCCGTCGAGCTCCTTGGTGAGGTTGAGGGCCATGTGCGGCCACGGCCCCATGTTTTCGGGCTCGTCCTGCACCCAGCGGATCTCCTTGAGCTTCGGGAAGCGCTCGAGCTCGGCCTTCAGCTCCTCGACCGGGCGCGGGTAGAGCTGCTCGAAGCTCACGATCGCGGTGCTCATCCCGCCCTCGTCCGCACGCTTGTTGCGCTCCACCTTCAAATCCCAGGTGATCCGACCGCTGCAGAGCAGGACCGTCTCGACGGCCTCGGGGTCGACCTTCGAGTCGCCGATCACCGGTCGGAACGTGCCCTCGGTGAAGTCCTCCGGCTGCGAGGCCGCCTCCTTGCGCTTGAGCATCGACTTGGGAGTGAACACGATCAGCGGGCGGTGCTCCTCACCGAGGGAGTGCTGCCGCAGCAGGTGGAAGTAGCTCGCCGGGGAGGACGGCTGCGCCACGACGAAGGCGTCCTCGGCCGCCATCGTCATGAACCGCTCGATGCGGGCCGACGAGTGGTCCGGTCCCTGCCCCTCGTAGCCGTGCGGAAGCAGGAGTACGACGCCCGAACGCTGGCTCCACTTCGCCTCGCTGGCGGTGATGAACTCGTCGATCACGATCTGCGCGCCGTTGACGAAGTCGCCGAACTGCGCCTCCCACAACACCAGGGTGTCGGGGCGTGCGACCGAGTAGCCGTACTCGAAGCCCATCGCGGCGTACTCGGAGAGCAGCGAGTCGTAGATGTAGAACTGCCCCTGGTCCTCGCTGAGGTTCGCCAGCGGCGTCCACTCGTCGGCGTTGCGCCGGTCGATGATCGTGGCGAACCGCGACACGAACGTGCCGCGCCGGCTGTCCTGACCTGAGAGTCGCACCGGCCGCCCGTCCATCAGCAGCGAGCCGAAGGCCAGGATCTCCCCGGTGCCCCAGTCGATCGGCCCGTCGGTGATGGCGGCCGCGCGACGCTGCAGCTGCGGCAGCACCTTGGGGTGCACGACAAAGCCGTCGGGCGTGTTCACGTGAGCATCCGCCACACGTTTGAGGGTCTCGGTGCTGATCGCCGTACTCGTGGCCTCCCCGTGCTTCTCGGGGTAGTCCGGCACGGTGCGCCACTCCGACGGCGTGCTCGACGCCTCGCGCACCTCCTTGAACACCCGCTCCAGCTGCTGCTGGTAGTCCTTGAGGACCTGCTCCGCCTCCTCGACGGTGATGTCACCGCGCCCGATCAAGGACTCCGTGTAGAGCTTGCGAACCGATCGCTTCTGCTCGATCAGGTCATACATCAGCGGCTGCGTGTACGACGGGTCGTCCCCCTCGTTGTGACCGCGGCGGCGGTAGCAGACCAGGTCGATCACCACGTCCTTCTTGAACGCCTGGCGGTACTCGAAGGCGAGCCGCGCCACCCGGAGACACGCCTCGGGGTCGTCGGCGTTCACATGGAAGATGGGTGCCTGCACCATCCGTGCCACGTCGGTGCAGTAGAGCGACGAGCGGGAGGCGGCCGGTGAGGTGGTGAACCCGACCTGGTTGTTCACCACGACGTGGATCGTGCCGCCGGTGCGGTAGCCGCGCAGCTGGGAGAGGTTCAGCGTCTCGGCCACCACGCCCTGGCCGGCGAACGCCGCGTCGCCGTGGACGAGAAGCGGCAGGACAGGGAACTCCGCACCGCGGTTCAGCACGTCCTGCTTGGCGCGCGCGATCCCCTCGAGGATCGGGTCGACGGCTTCGAGGTGGGAGGGGTTCGCCGCTACGGAGACCTTGATCTTCGCGCCGGACTCGGAGCTGAACTCGCCCTCGGCGCCGAGGTGGTACTTCACGTCACCTGACCCCTGCACCGTGCGCGGGTCCAGGTTCCCCTCGAACTCACGGAAGATCTGGCCGTAGCTCTTGCCGACGATGTTGGCCAGCACGTTGAGCCGGCCACGGTGCGCCATGCCGATGCACACCTCGTCGAGCGAGGCTTCCGCCGCCGCCTCGCAGATCTCGTCGAGCAGCGGGACGGTCGTCTCGGCGCCCTCGAGGCTGAACCGTTTCTGGCCGACGAACTTGGTCTGCAGGAACGTCTCGAAAGCCTCGGCCTGGTTCAGCTTCAGCAGGATCCGGAGCTGCTCCTCGCGTGGCGGCTTGATGTGGGGCTGCTCGACGCGCTCCTGGATCCAACGGCGCTGCTCCGGGTCCTGGATGTGCATGTACTCGATGCCGACGGTGCGGCAGTAGGAGTCGCGCAGGATGCCCAGGATGTTGCGCAGCTTCATGAACCTGCGGCCCGTCCCACCGAACGAACCGGTCGCGAACTCGCGGTCGAGGTCCCACAACGTCAGCCCGTGCGTCTCGACCTCGAGGTCTGGGTGGCTGCGCTGCTGGTACTCCAGCGGGTCGGTGTCGGCCATGATGTGCCCGCGCACCCGGTAGGCGCGGATCAGCTCGAGGATCCGCGCCTGCTTGCTGATCTCGTCGTCGTGGTTGGCCGAGACGTCCTTGGCCCAGCGGATCGGCTCGTAGGGGATGCGCAGGGCGCGGAAGATCTCGTCATAGAAGCCCTCCTCACCGAGCAGCTGGCCGTGCAGCCGCCTGAGGAACTCGCCTGACTGCGCTCCCTGGATGACTCGGTGGTCGTAGGTCGAGGTCAGCGTCATCACCTTGCTGACGGCGTTGCGGGCCAGCGTTTCCTCCGAAGCGCCTTGGAACTCGGCGGCGTACTCCATCGCACCGACGCCGATGATCGCGCTCTGCTTCGGCATCAACCGAGGGACCGGGTGGTTGGTGCCCAGGCCACCCACGTTCGTCAGGCTGATCGTGGTCGCCTGGAAGTCGGCCACGGTGAGCTTGTTGTTGCGCGCTTTGCGGACCACGTCCTCGTAGGCGGTCCAGAACGTGGCGAAGTCCATCGCCTCCGCTCTCTTGATCGAGGGCACCAGCAGCTGGCGGGTCCCGTCCGGCTTCTGCATGTCGATCGCAAGCCCCAGGTTGATGTGGGGAGGCTTGACGAGGTTGGGCTTGCCGTCGATCTCGTCGAAGGACTGGTTCATCTCCGGCATCGCCCGGAGCGCCTTGACCAGCGCATAGCCGATGATGTGGGTGAAGGAGACCTTGCCGCCCCGGGCGCGAGCGAGGTGGTTGTTGATGACCACCCGGTTGTCGATCAGCAGCTTCACCGGGACCGACCGGACGCTCGTCGCCGTCGGCACGCTCAGGCTCAGGTCCATGTTGGCGACCGTGCGGGCCGCAGCACCCCGCAGGACGGTCAGCTCCGGCTCGGCGTCGGTCTCTGACTCCTTGGTGGCGTCCTCGGAGTCTTTCGGCCCTCCGGTGCCCTTCGCAGCCTTGTCGCTGTTACCGCCCTTGTCAGCCTTGTCAGCCTGGTCGCCCTTCTCACCCTTCTCGCTCGTGCCGGGATCCGACGACTTGGGTGAGGGCGGGGGCGGAGGCTGCTCCTTGGCCGCTGGCTTCTGGGTCTCCTGCTTCGGCGACTCCGTCACGGCCTTCGTCTTCGGCCGCTGCCTGTCGGGGTCGGGCGGAGCGGATGTCGACTTCGCTGCGCTCGCCTTTGTGGGGGCGTCCTCCGTCTTGCTCCGGGCAGGGGAGCCGTTGCCGCCGCTGCCCGGCGCGGCGGGTGTGTAGCTCTTGAAGAAATCCCACCACACCCGGTCAACGCTTCCAGGATCTTGCTGGTACTGCTGGTACATCTCTTGGACGAGCCATTCGTTGGCGCCGAACGCCGACATCGAGCTGCCCGAGGGGTCGTCATGCGAGGATTCGGCCACGACCTGCTTCGCCCTTTCCGCTGCCTTGCGCGTGCCTGCTGGGGTTCGTTCACAACGCTGGTGACAGTTCTGGTGACAAGGCTAGACCTTCTCGCCAACCAGGCGGAGCGCAGACCGGCACCTTCTGCCCGGCTGAGCAAGGTCACCGGTGCGATCGTCTGCGCTGGTGCCCTCTTCCTTCTCGCGTCGTGCACCGGCTCCGAGCCGAGTTCCGACGAGCCGAGCGGACAGCCCTCGGACGACTCGGCGCTCGCCGCACGGCCGGTCCCGCTGTCGGTCACGATCGGCTCGGTCTCCGGCAGGTTGGCGAAACCGGATCGGGTCAGGCTCACCCGCGCGGTGGGCACGACGATCTCGGGGTACTTCGACGCCGCCTACCTGGCTGGTGACGACGTCGACCTCGACAAGGCTTTTCGATCGTTCACGAGGGGCGCACAGGGACGCGCACGAGCCGACCGGGACCTGCTCACGAACCTCGACCTCGCCAAGACCACCGACCAGGTCACCGCCACCCAGAAGCAGGCCCAATTGTCGGTGCTGGCGCCTCGGGGTACGGCGGCAGGGGTCACTGCACGGGTCCGGCTCGTGTACGTCGCCCACCGGGGTGACAAGGGCAGGACGCGGGTCACCACGACGGGCCGGCTGCTCCTCACGCGCACCTCAGCAGGCTGGCGGATCTTCGGCTACGACCTGGCCCGGTCGCACGTCCCCGTCGGGAAGGCGGAGAGCCGATGAGCCGTGCATCATTGCGCGACCGCATGCGACGTGCTCGTCAGCTCGTCGCGCTGGCCGTCGTGCTCGCCGTCACCGCGGTCGTCGTACCTCCCTCCGCCCTGCTAGACGCACCGACCTCCTTGGTGAAGGTGGAGTCGGCGCAGGGAGTCGACCACGAGCCGCATGTGCTGTGGGTGCTGCTGCTCGGCTCGGACGCGCGTCCCGGGCAGCCGGTCCTGCGCAGTCGAGCCGACGCGATCCAGCTGGTCGGGATCAACACCCGCACGGGGGCAGCCACGGCGATCGGCGTCCCGCGTGACTCCTACGTCGACGTGCCGGGGTACGGCCGGCAGAAGGTCAACATCGCGATGTACCTCGGCGGCCCGCAGCTGATGGCCCGCGCGGTGAGCGACATGGTCGGGATCACTCCCGACTACGTGTTCACTACCGGCTTTCTAGGTTTCGTCGCGATGGTCAAGTCCATCGGCGGGATCACGGTGACCTCGAAGTTCGCGTTCACCGACCCCGTCAAGCCGGGTGGCTACCGCGTAGGGAAGAACAAGCTCGGCGGGTTCGAGGCGATGATCTTCGCCCGGATCCGCAAGTCCCTGCCGCGCGGTGACTTCGACCGTTCGGCGAACCAGCAGCGCACGCTCCTCGGGATCTTGAACCGGGTCAGGAGCAGGGCGGACCAGCCCGGTTTCATGGAGCGGGCGCTGCTCAGCGTCGTCGCGAATCTCGACACGAACCTGCCGCCCAGCGAGCTGTTCCGGCTCGCGCAGGCGGCCACCGGGATCGAGCCGAGCAAGTTCCGGATGTGCGTCATCGACGGCGGGATCGGCTTCGCCGGCGCGGCCAGCGTGGTCTTCCCGGACATCGCGCAAGCCCGCAGCATCGCCGACCGCGCCCGTGCCGACGCGACGCTCGAGGGTCCCTGTTGAGCTGGTAACCCTTGGCGAACAAGACCGCCGTCCTGTCCGCAGGTTGGCGCGATCGGCTTGTCAAGGTGCAGAACACCAACACCGCCCCGCCGTCCGGAAAGCCACAGTTCACCGGTTGGTGCCTCGACAAGGAAGACCTATGCGTCGCCAAGCTCTGTGCCCTGCGTGAAAAGGACCGCAACTTCGTCGCCGCGTTGCTTGAGGCGCACATGGTCGACGCCGATGTGATCAGCGCTAGGCTCGTGGCCGCCCCTGATCGGCACCGGGCCAGCGCCGAGAAGGGGCTCGCCTGGCTGGCTCCTCGAGCGCAGTGATCCTGCGCCACCTGCCTCGACCTCCGCCGAGGTGATCGGCGAGACTGGTGATCTGCGCCTCGCGGGACCCTGCTGAGACGGCGCGTTTGTCCGGGCTTGCACTGCTCGGAGCAGCGCCCCCGGTAGGATTCGAACCTACGCTCCCGCCTCCGGAGGGCGGTGCTCTATCCCCTGAGCTACGGGGGCTCGGGCTGCGTTGCGAGCGTAACAGGATGAGTGGCTTCAACTGGGAGGCACTGGGATGGCATCGAGGCTGCGCGCAGTCGTCGGCGATGACTCCCCGGTGGTGCGCGAGCTGATCGCCGTCAACCTCCAGATGGAGGGTTTCGAGGTCACCACGGCCGCTGACGGACAGGCTGCTGCAGAGCTGGTGGAGCAGCTGAAACCACATGTGGTCACTCTCGACGTGATGATGCCGCGGATGACCGGGTTCGAGGTCTTCGAGCGCCTCCGCGCCAACCCCGAGACATCGCACATCCCGGTCGTCCTCGTCACCGGACGAGCCCAGGCCAGCGACGTGGCCCGCGGTGACGAGCTCGGTGTCGATGCCTATCTCACCAAGCCCTTCGAACCAGCCGAGCTCGTCGCCGTAGTGACCCGCTGCGCGCTGCTCGGCCGGGAGCGCGTCCCCGACTGAGCAGCACGCACCAGCGGCGTGGATAGGCTTGACCGGTGACTCCCGAGCAGCTCTCCGACGCGATCTCGCGCGTCCTTGCCGACCTGGCGGACGCGGGTGCGATCAGCCTGCCGGACGGGGTGCCGACGCGGGTCGTGGTGGAGCGACCGAAGGCCAAGGAGCACGGCGACTACGCCACGAACCTGGCCCTCCAGCTGGCCAGGAAGGTGGGCATGCCTCCGCGCGAGCTCGCCACCCTGCTCGCGGACGGGCTAGCGGCCACCGAGGGGATCGCGTCCGCCGAGATCGCCGGCCCCGGTTTCCTCAACATCCGGGTCGACGCGAAGGCGCAGGGTGCCATCGCCGCTCAGATCGTCGCGGAGGGGGCGTCGTACGGCAGATCGTCGACCTACGACGGTGAGCCGATCAACGTCGAGTTCGTCTCGGCCAACCCCACCGGTCCGGTGACCTTGGCGTCGGCGCGGTGGGCAGCGGTCGGCGACGCAATCGCCCGCACGCTCGAGTTCGCGGGCGCGGACGTCACCAGGGAGTACTACTTCAACGACCACGGCGTGCAGATCGACAGGTTTGCCCGCACCCTGATGGCCCGAGGACGTGGGCAGGACGTGCCCGAGGACGGCTACGCAGGGCAGTACGTCGACGACATCGCGCGCGAGGTGCTGGCCCGCGAGCCCGGCGTCGCCGACCTTCCGGACGCAGAGGCGCAGGAGGTCTTTCGCGCCATCGGTGTCGACCTGATGTTCGAGGAGATCAAGGCGACCCTGCACGAGTTCGGCGTCAACTTCGACGTGTACTTCCACGAGAACACGCTGCACGAGAGCGGTGCGGTGGAGCGGGCGGTCAAGAGGCTGACCGAGATGGGCAACACCTATGAGGCCGACGGCGCGCTGTGGCTCCGGACCGAGAAGTACGGCGACGACAAGGACCGCGTCATCATCAAGTCCGACGGGACCGGTGCCTACATCTCGGGCGACCTCGCCTACTACCTCGACAAGCGCGAGCGCGGATTCGAGAGGTGCTTCATCCTGCTCGGCGCAGATCACCACGGGTACGTCGGCCGGCTGCAGGCCATGTGCGCTGCCTTCGGCGACGAGCCCGGCAAGAACCTCGAGATCCTCATCGGGCAGATGGTCAACCTGCTGCGCGACGGGAAGCCCGTGCGGATGTCCAAGCGAGCGGGCACGGTGATCACCCAGCTCGATCTCGTGGACGCCGTCGGTGTCGACGCGGCGCGTTATGCGCTAGCGCGTTACACCAGCGACACCACCATCGACATCGACCTCGACCTGTGGACCCGCCAGACCAGCGACAACCCGGTGTTCTACGTGCAGTACGCCCACGCCCGGCTGGCGTCCATCCTGCGCAACGCGGCCGATCTGGGGGTCTCGACAGGCTCGACCACCCGGGGGACCGGCTCGATCGCTCCGGACGGCGTCGATGTGGCTCTGCTCGACCACGAGAGGGAGGGGAACCTGCTCCGCGCCCTCGCCGACTTCCCGCGCGTGGCTGCGGCCGCGGCGCAGCTGCGCGAGCCTCACCGGATCGCCCGCTACCTGGAGGACACGGCATCGAGCTTCCACAAGTTCTACGACACCTGCCGGGTCCTGCCGATGGGCGAGGAAGAGCCGAGTTCCGTCCACCGCGCGCGGCTGTTGCTCGTCGAGGCCACAAAGACGGTGCTCGGCAACGGGCTCGGCCTGCTCGGCGTCTCTGCGCCCGAGCGTATGTGATCATGGGCGTGTCTCCCTATCCCATGGCCTGCTGCGCGCCGCCCGGCAACGCACGCTGGCGGCGTTGTCGTCGACTCGACGATGCTGCGCATCGCCTTCGCTCCTCCGTCTTGCCATCGCGCGTCCCGGACGACGCTCGCCACGGCCGAGGATAGGGAGACACGCCCAGCATGCGCGCCCACGAAGCCGGTGCACTGCACGCCGACATCAACACTCGCGGACCGTGGTGGCTGCAGCCGCCACGCGACGTCAATGTGCTGGAGACCCCGCTCTGGTCGTCGACTGCGCGGAAGAACGAGCACGGCGCGCTCGAGGTGGGCGGCGTCGACCTGCGCGACCTGGTCGCCGAGCACGGCTCACCGGCGTACGTCCTCGACGAGGCTGACCTCCGCGCCCGCGCACGCGCGTTCGGCAACGCGTTCTCCGGCTACGGCGTCTACTACGCGGGCAAGGCGTTCTTGTGTACGACGGTTGCCCGCTGGATCGCGGAGGAAGGCCTCAACCTAGACGTCTGCTCGGCCGGCGAGCTGACGGTCGCACTCCGGGCCGGGTTCGACCCCGAGCGCATCGGCTACCACGGCAACAACAAGACCACCGACGAGCTCCGACGCGCGGTCGATGCGGGGGTGGGCCGGATCATCGTCGACTCGTTCGACGAGATCGACCGACTGATGGCGGTGGTTTCGAGACGCTCGCAAGCTCGCTCCTCAACCACCGAGGTGGGGGTCATGCTGCGGGTGACCGCGGGCGTCGAGGCACACACGCACGAGTACATCGCCACTGCTCACGAGGACCAGAAGTTCGGCTTCTCGATCACGAGCGGCGACGCGATCGCGGCAGTGCGTCGCATCCAGGACGCACCAGGCCTGCGTCCCCTCGGCCTGCACTCCCACATCGGCTCGCAGATCTTCGACACCTCCGGGTTCGAGGTGGCCGCCCGCCGCGTGCTCGCTCTTCACGCCGCTGTTCGCCAGGACCTGGGGGTCGAGCTCCCTGAGCTCGGGCTCGGAGGCGGCTTCGGGATCGCCTACACCACCCAGGACGACCCGGCAGACCCTAAGCGGCTAGCGGCAGAGATCACCGAGATCGTGGAGCACGAGTGCCGCGGTCGCGGCATCGCTGTGCCAGCGCTGTCGATTGAGCCAGGTCGCGCGATCGTCGGTCCATCGATGTGCACCGTCTACGAGGTCGGGACGGTCAAGCCGGTCGCGCTCGACGCCGACGCCGCGCGCACCTACGTCTCGGTCGACGGTGGGATGAGCGACAACATCCGCACTGCGCTCTACGACGCCGACTACAGCTGCACCCTTGCCTCACGGCACTCCGACGTGCCCCCCGTGTTGGCGCGCATCGTCGGTAAACACTGCGAAGCCGGCGACATCGTGGTCAAGGACGAGTTCGTCCCCGGCGACATCGAGCCCGGCGACCTTTTGGCAGTCCCGGGGACGGGTGCCTACTGCCGGTCGATGTCCAGCAACTACAACCATGCGCTGCGGCCACCGGTCATCGCCGTCGCTCACGGGTCCGCACACGTCGTGGTCCGCCGGGAGACCGAGGACGACCTGCTGCGCACCGACGTCGGAGCCGGCCGGTCATAGTCGGTCGAGCGCCATGCTTGCGATGAGCGTTGCTGCCGTGCTTTCTGGGACGCACGGCGACCAGCCTGCGACCCCTTCAGGCAAATGGAAGGCGCGATGCCGGAAGATGACTCTCATGACCGCACCACGCTCGCTGCGACTCGCGCTGCTCGGCTGCGGGGCCGTGGGCAGCCAGGTGGTGCGGCTGCTGCACGAGCAGGCCGACGACCTGGCCGCACGGGTGGGCGCACCCATCGAGCTCGTCGGGGTGGCGGTACGCCGACCCGACGCCCGGCGTGACGCCGACATCCCGCGGCATCTGCTGACCACTGATGCGATGGCTCTCGTGAGCTCCGGCGACGTCGACCTCGTGATCGAGGTGATCGGCGGGATCGAGCCGGCGAGGACCCTGATCCTTGCCGCCTTCGAACACGGTGCGTCCGTGGTGAGCGCGAACAAGGCGCTGCTGGCCGAGGACGGCAGCACGCTCTTCGCCGCCGCGGAGAAAGCCGGTCGGGACCTCTACTACGAGGCAGCGGTGGCCGGAGCCATCCCCATCCTGAGGCCTCTGCGCGAGTCGTTGGCCGGCGACAAGGTCCGCCGGGTGCTCGGCATCGTCAACGGGACCACGAACTTCATCCTCGACAAGATGGACACCTCGGGTGCGGGGTTCGACGACGCGCTGGAGGAGGCGCAGCAGCTCGGGTACGCCGAGGCCGACCCCACCGCTGACGTCGAGGGCTTCGACGCCGCGGCGAAGGCGGCGATCCTGGCGAGCCTCGCGTTCCATACTCGGGTCAATGCGGCCGATGTCTACCGCGAGGGGATCTCCGAAGTCACCGCGGGCGACGTGGCCTCGGCGCGTGAGATGGGCTGCGTGGTGAAACTGCTCGCGATCTGCGAGCTGACCGAGACCGAGGAGGGTGCCGCGGTGTCCGCTCGGGTGCATCCCGCGATGATCCCGCGCAGTCATCCGCTGGCCAGCGTCCACGGGGCCTACAACGCGGTGTTCGTGGAGAGCGACGCGGCCGGACAGCTGATGTTCTACGGCCCAGGAGCCGGCGGCGCGCCCACGGCGAGTGCAGTGCTCGGTGACCTGGTCACCGTCGCGCGCAACCGGCGCGAGGACGTCCGGGGTGCGGGCGAGTCGTCCTACGCCCAGTGCGAGGTGCTCCCCATGGGTCGGACCCGCACCCGCTACCACGTGGCGATCGACGTCCACGACCGTGCCGGTGTGCTGGCACAGGTGGCTCTCGCCTTCGCCGAGCACGACGTGTCGCTCCAGACGGTGCGCCAAGAGGGACGCGGCGACGAGGCGCAGCTCGTGGTCGTCTCGCACAGCGCGCTGGACTCGGACCTGTCGGCGACGGTCGAGACGCTGCGAGCGATGGCCGACGTGCACGACATCTCCTCGGTCATGCGCGTCGAGGGCGACCCGGAATGAGCAATCGTCCCCCGGCGTCGCCGCAATGGCGCGGGGTGATGGAGGAGTACCGGTCCTGGCTCGACCTGCCGCCCGACACCCCGACCTTCACGCTCCGCGAGGGCGGCACGCCGATGGTCGAGAGTCGCTGGCTCTCCGAGCTGTGCGGCGCCGACGTGTGGCTGAAGGTCGAGGGCGACAACCCCACGGGCTCGTTCAAGGATCGCGGGATGACGGTTGCGTTGTCGGTTGCCGTGGGACGCGGCGCCGAGGCGGTCGTCTGCGCCTCGACCGGGAACACGTCGGCGTCGATGTCGGCCTACGCCGCCCGTGCGCGGATCAAGCCGCTCGTCCTGGTGCCACAGGGCAAGGTCTCCGCGGGCAAGCTGGCGCAGGCAGTCCTGCACGGCGCGCAGGTGATCATGGTCAAGGGCAACTTCGACGTGTGCCTGAGCATGACGCGTGGCCTGGCCGACGCGTATCCGGTGGCGCTCGTGAACTCCGTCAACCCGATGCGCCTGCAAGGCCAGAAGACCGCTGCCTTCGAGATCGTGGACTTCCTCGGCGACGCCCCTGACATCCACATCCTGCCGGTGGGAAACGCAGGCAACATCTCGGCGTACTGGCTGGGCTACACGGAGTACGCCGAGGCCGGGGTGAGCACCCGGAAGCCACAGATGCACGGCTGGCAGGCGACGGGAGCGGCTCCGTTCGTGTCCGGGTCGCCCGTGCCCGAGCCCGAGACCGTCGCCTCCGCGATCCGGATCGGCAGCCCCGCCTCGTGGCCCCTGGCGATCGACGCGCAGGAGCAGTCGGGCGGCCGGTTCCGCGCGGTGCCCGACGAGCTGATCCTCGATGCGCAACGCCGACTGGCCGCAGAGGAGGGAGTCTTCGTGGAGCCTGCCTCCGCGGTGGGGGTCGCGGGGCTCCTGCACGATGTGCAGTCCGAGTCCTTCGCCGGCAAGACCGTGGTCGTCACGGTGACCGGCCACGGTCTCAAGGACGTCGACACAGCGCTCTCGACCTTCACCGACCTCGTCGACACCGTGGTCGAGGCGGACGTCGACGCTGCCGCCGACGCCGCCGGCCTGCGCTGACATGACAGGGCTGCGCACCGGGTCGGTCACGGTCTCGGTTCCCGCGTCGAGCGCGAACCTGGGGCCTGGTTTCGACTCGCTCGGGCTGGCCCTCGAGCTGCGGGACCGGGTGACAGCGAGCGTGCGCGAAGGTGGAGCACACGTGAGCGTAGAGGGTGTCGCGTCGCGGGAGGTGCCCCTCGACGAGGGCCATCTCGTCTACCGATCAGCGCTGAGCGCCTTCGCCGAGATGGGATTCGAGGTCCCAGGCATCAAGCTCGTCTGCGAGAACCAGATCCCCCACGGTCGCGGTCTCGGGTCCTCGTCGGCTGCGATCGTTGCCGGCATCTGCGCCGCCCGTGGTCTCGTGTCCGGGGGAGTAGATCTCCTCGATGACGCCCGTGCCTTCCAGCTCGCTGCTCGCCTGGAGGGGCATCCCGACAATGTCGCACCGGCGCTGTTCGGCGGCTTCACGATCGCCTCCGCCCGCGGAGACGCGTTCGTGGTGGCGAAGGCGCGTGTCGACCCCCGCGTGTGCGCCGTACTCTACGTGCCGGGTGACCGGGTCGAGACGAAGCACGCTCGCAGCGTGCTCCCCGAGAACGTGACGCATGCTGCAGCAGTGGCGAACGCAGGACGGGTCGCATTGCTCGTGGCCGCGCTCACCGACGATCCCGATCTGCTGTTGGCCGCGACCGAGGACCGACTGCATCAGGACTACCGCGAGCCGCTGATGCCCGCCACCCTTCGACTGGTGCGCGCGCTGCGCGCTGATGCGGTGCCGGCAGTGGTCTCGGGATCCGGCCCGAGCGTGCTGGCCTTCAGCGACCAGTCCGGCCGCGAAGAGCTGGCCTCGCGAGCACCCTCCGGCTGGCGTGCGCTTGCTCTGGACATCAGCCGCGAGGGCGCTGTGGCGACGGTCGGAGATCAGGCCCCGGAATAGCGAGTACGCCGCCGCGGTTGGACGCATTGGCAGACCAAGCCCTCATGGGGTGCTAGGCTTGCGATGCACCAGCGAGAACGAATGCCATACCGATTTTGCTGTTCCGCCAAGGTGCACCTCTCCTCCTCGAGTTCTCTGTCCCATGCACCATCGGTCCTAAGGCCGATGTGCCAAGACGCGGACCAGGAGTTCACAAGAAATAGGCCGCCGGCTGAGTCCGGAGAACGGCCTGGACGTGGGAAGGACCTCACGTGACGGAAACCACACAAGCCCCCGCCAAGACGCGCGGCGGCGGTGGACTCAACGGCATGTTGCTGCCCGAGCTCAAGACGATGGCCAGCGGCCTCGGAGTCAAGGGCATCGGTGGCATGCGCAAGAGCCAGCTCGTCGATGCCATCAAGGCGGCCCAATCAGGCAGCCACTCGAGCACCCAGTCGAGCAGTCAGACCGACAGTGCAGGCGGCCCATCCGGTCGCGCCGAACCGTCGGCCCCCAGCGAGCAGTCGCCCAGCCCGACCGCGCGGACGGGCGAGGACAACGGCACCAGCAGCTCCTCACGCGCCCAAGGCCAGACCGACCAGACCGCCCAGGGCGACGATGACCAGCCCAGTGACCAGCCCAGTGACCAGCCCAGCGACCAGCGCAGTTCCGGCGACCGCAGCCAGGGTGGTGACCGAAACCAGCGCAGCCAAGGCGGCGACCGCAACCAGCGCAGCCAAGGCGGCGACCGCAACCAGAACCGCAGTGACAGCCGCAGTGACAACCGCAGCGACCGCAACGACAACCGAAGTGACAACCGGGGTGACAACCGGAACCAAAGTCGCGGTGGCCGCGACGACGACGACCTGGGCGGCAGCCGCCGCAACCGTCGGCGTCGGGGACGCGACCGCGACCGCGACCGCGGAGTCAACCGCGACCGTGACCGCGGTCGACGTGACGAGGCCGAGCCGCAGATCCACGAGGACGACGTCCTCGTGCCGGCCGCCGGCATCCTCGACGTCCTGGACAACTACGCGTTCGTGCGCACCAGTGGCTACCTGCCCGGCCCCGACGACGTCTACGTCTCGCTGTCGATGGTGCGCAAGTTCGGGCTTCGCCGCGGCGACGCGATCACCGGACTGGTGCGCCAGCCCCGCGAAGGCGAGCGGAAGGAGAAGTTCAACCCGCTCGTGCGGATCGACAGCATCAACGGTGCCGAAAACGAGGCAGCGAAGCAGCGGGTGGAGTTCTCCAAGCTCACCCCGCTCTATGCCGCGGAGCGACTGCGGCTCGAGACCGAGCCGCACAACCTGATCGGCCGCGTCATCGACATCGCCGCACCGATTGGCAAGGGCCAGCGTGGCCTGATCGTCTCGCCCTCCAAGGCGGGCAAGACGATGATCATGCAGTCGATCGCGAACTCGATCACCACCAACAACCCCGAGTGCCACCTGATGGTGGTCCTAGTGGACGAGCGCCCGGAGGAGGTCACCGACTTCGAGCGCTCGGTCAAGGGCGAGGTCATCTCCTCGACGTTCGACCGACCGGCCACCGACCACACGACGGTCGCAGAGCTCGCCATCGAGCGAGCGAAGCGTCTCGTCGAGCTCGGTCACGACGTGGTCGTACTGCTCGATGGCATCACCCGGCTCGGTCGTGCCTACAACCTCGCGGCGCCCGCCAGCGGCCGCATCCTGTCCGGTGGTGTCGACTCTGCGGCGCTCTACCCGCCGAAGCGCTTCTTCGGCGCTGCCCGCAACATCGAGGACGGCGGCTCGCTCACCATCTTGGCCACCGCGCTCATCGAGAGCGGCTCGAAGATGGACGAGGTGATCTTCGAGGAGTTCAAGGGCACCGGCAACATGGAGATCCGGCTGCGTCGGGACTTCGCGGACAAGCGGATCTTCCCGGCGATCGACGCCGTGCAGTCGGGGACGCGTCGCGAAGAGCTGCTGATGGGCAAGGAGGAGCTCTCGATCATCTGGAAGCTGCGCCGAGTCCTCTCTGGTCTCGACGGGCAGCAGGCACTCGAGCTGCTGCTCGAGCGGTTGAAGAAGTCGCAGAGCAACGGCGAGTTCTTGATGCAGGTGCAGAAGACCACGCACATGGCCGGTAACGGCAAGGACTGACCCGCCACCGCCCGCCGGTCGCCGGCAGCGCTGGGGTTGGGGCGGCGCGCGTGCCGCTGCGCCGGATGTGCCCGGTCACTGGGGCGGCGCGTCGGGATTCTCGGCGTCACTGACCGTGCGTTGGGCACATGCCGCTGCCGAGAATCCGCCGCGGCCAAGCCCCTTGACGTTCCCTTGGCACACCCGCCGCAGCGCCCCGCGCGCCGCCGCGGGTCCATCGTCGGCTGGGCGCCGCCGCGGCCAAGCCGCTTGACGTTCCCTTGGGACACCTCCCGCATCGCCCGGCCCTCCGCCGCGTGCCCAGCCCCCGGTGGGCGCACCGCTCGGCCGCGTGCCCTTTGCCGGCCGGTGCTGTTAGTAAGTACCCAGACGGCCGGGGGTACTTACTAACGACAGCGCGAGAGCCCTGACGGGGCGAGCGTTGGTTCTGGTTGGGGGGTTTCGGGGTTTTTGGCGGGTTTGGGCCAGTATTCTTGGGGGCAGAGGGTGCTGGGCCCTTGCTGCCCGCGGAGGGAGGACCGGTGGCCAGAATTGTGGTCGCTGACGACGACACGGACATCCGTGAGCTCGTCGCCTTCAAGCTGCGGGCCTCTGGTCACGACGTGGTCGCCGTCGCCGACGGACCCGGTGCCGTGGAGGCGTGTGTCGAGCAGGTGCCCGACCTCGTCGTACTCGACGTGATGATGCCGGGTCTGAGCGGGCTCGACGCGTGTCGTGCGCTCCGGCTGCACCCCATCCTCGGCGAGGTGCCGGTCATCTTGCTGACTGCGCGTGCGCAGGAGGTCGACATCGAGGACGGGTTCGACGCGGGTGCCGACGACTACGTGGTCAAGCCGTTCAGCCCTCGCGAGCTGGTGGCCCGGGTGGCCCGGGTGCTGGAGCGTGTTCCCAGCGGGTCGTAGCCCGGCGCGGACTCAGCCATGGGATGAAACCGGTGGGTCGGCTGGTTGACATGGGGAGAGGCGATTGACGCTGAGGTCGCGATGATTCGCGCCGCATCCGCGTCGGTGGCAGACTGGAGCGCTGGTTCCGGTTCACGCCCGCTGTCGCAGGCGCTCCTGCGATGTACGGCGACCCGGCGGCCAAGACCCGAGAGGACACGATGAAGCAGAGCATCCACCCCGAGTACGTCGAGACCAAGGTCACCTGCACCTGTGGGAACTCGTTCATGACTCGCAGCACCGCGAAGAGCGGGATCGTCCACGCGGACGTCTGCTCGCAGTGCCACCCGTTCTACACCGGCAAGCAGAAGATCCTGGACACCGGTGGCCGCGTCGCACGCTTCGAGGCGCGTTACGCGAAGAAGAAGCAGGACCAGGACAAGAAGTAGCTCGCTCGGTCGCCGGTCTTCGCATGCCGCGGAGACCGGCGTTTTCGCGAACCACCAGTCCCGAGCAGAGAGGTGCGGCATGTTCGAAGCCGTCGACGGGCTGGTCGACGAGCACGCCGAGCTCGAGCATCGGCTGGCCGACCCCACCATCCACGCAGACCTTGGGCTCGCGAAGCGGCTGAACCAGCGCTACGCCGAGCTGACCGCGATCGTGCGGGCCTACCGCGACTGGCAGCACCTCGGGGGCGACATCAAGGCGGCGAGTGAGCTCGCGGCCGAGGATCCGGACTTCGCCGAGGAGGCCGAAGCGCTCGCGGGACAGCGCGAGAAGCTCGAAGAAAGGCTGCGGCACCTGCTCGTGCCGCGTGACGCCGCGGACGCGAAGGACGCGATCGTGGAGATCAAGTCCGGCGAGGGCGGGGAGGAGTCGGCTCTTTTCGCAGGTGACCTGATGCGGATGTACTCCCGCTACGCCGAGCGACGCGGCTGGAAGCTGGAGCAGCTCGAGACGACGGAGTCTGACCTCGGCGGGTTCAAGTCGGTGACCGTGGCCGTCAAGGCAAAGGGGACATCACAACCCGGCGAGGCGCCGTACGCCTTGCTGCGCTTCGAGGGAGGCGTGCACCGGGTGCAGCGGGTGCCGGTGACCGAGAGCCAGGGGAGGGTGCACACCTCTGCCGCTGGGGTGTTGGTGATGCCCGAGGCGGAGCCGGTCGACGTGACGATCGAGGAAAAGGACCTGCGCGTCGACGTGTTCCGCTCGTCAGGCCCCGGTGGGCAGAGCGTGAACACCACCGACTCGGCCGTGCGCATCACACACGTGCCGACCGGCATCGTGGTCAGCTGCCAGAACGAGAAGAGCCAGCTGCAGAACAAGGAGCAGGCGATGCGCATCCTGCGATCGCGCCTGCTGCAGGCTGCGCAGGACGCGGCAGACGAGGAGGCGTCCAACGCGCGTCGCTCGCAGGTGCGCACGGTGGACCGGTCGGAGCGGATCCGCACCTACAACTTCCCCGAGAACCGCATCTCCGACCACCGCACCGGCTACAAGGCGCACAACCTCGACACCGTGCTCGACGGCGACCTGCAGGCCGTGATCGACTCGTGCGTCCAGGCCGATCTCACCGCCCGACTGGAGAGCCTCGAGCCCGCGGAACGTTCCTAAGTGGTCTCGACAGGCTCGACCACCCGCCAGTTGCTGAAAGCAGCGTCGACCCGGCTAGCTGCCGCGGGTGTCGGCTCACCGGAGTACGACGCCGCCGAGCTGCTCGCGCAGGTGCTCGGCGTCCCGCGCCCCGAGATCCTCCGAGCAGACTCGCCGACCGAGCGCCAGCGCGCTGCCTACGAGACGGCTGTTGCGCGCCGCGCGGGGCGAGAACCCCTGCAGTACATCATCGGGGTCGCCGGTTTCCGGCACGTCGAGCTGGCTGTCGGACCCGGGGTGTTCGTGCCGCGCCCCGAGACCGAGGTCCTGGCCGGCTGGGCCATCGAGGCCGCGCTCGCAGTCAGCGAGCCGGGCGGGCGCCCCCCCGTCGTGGTGGACCTGTGCACGGGGTCCGGCGCAATCGCGCTGGCGGTCGCAGACGAGGTGACCGATGCCGAGGTCCACGCCGTCGAGGTCGAGCCCGCCGCCTTCGAGTGGGCCTCGACGAACCTGGCCGGGACCGATGTGGACCTCCGGCTCGGGGACATGACGGATGCCTTCCCGGAGCTCTCCGGCTCCGTCGACGTCGTCGTCTGCAACCCCCCGTACATCCCTCTCGACGCCTTCGACTCCGTCGAGCCCGAGGCTCGTGACTTCGACCCGCCCGCCTCGCTCTGGTCGGGTGAGGACGGGCTCGAGGCCATCCGGGCCGTCGAGCGGGTCGGAGCGAGGCTGCTGCGGGACGGCGGACAGCTCGGCGTGGAACACGCCGACGTGCAGGGGACCGGCGCACTGGCGGTGTTTGCCGCGACCGGCCGCTGGTCGCGGGTGCTTGATCACCAGGACCTGGCCGGTCGACCCCGCTTCGTCACCGCGGAGTGGCACGATGACCCGATGATGCAGTGGTCTCGACAAGCTCGACCACCCGGATCGGCCCCGTGACGACCTGGTTCGACACCGCCGACGAGGACGAGCGGGAGTCGGGTCTCGCCGCGGCGACGCTTGCGGTCCAGCGCGGCGAGTTGGTCGTGCTCCCGACAGACACCGTCTATGGCGTCGGCGCCGACGCCTTCGACCCCGCGTCGGTACGCCGGCTGCTGGCGGCGAAGGGCAGGGGACGCGAGATGCCGCCACCGGTCATGGTCTCGGCCGCCAGCACTCTCGACGCGCTCGCGGTCGGCGTACCGTCCTGGGCTCGCAGCCTGATCGAGGAGCTGTGGCCCGGCCCGCTCACGCTGGTATGTCGACAGCAACCCTCGCTCCAGTGGGACCTCGGCGACGCGCGGGGGACTGTCGCGGTGCGGATGCCCGACCACGAAGTCGCCCTCGCCCTCCTCTCGCGCACCGGACCCCTCGCCGTGAGTAGCGCCAACCTGACCGGGATGGATGCGGCAACCGACGCACAGCAGGCGCAGTCGATGCTCGGCGAGGCCGTCGCGGTGATCCTCGACGGCGGCTCGACTCCCGGGCAGCTGCCCTCGACGATCCTCGACGCCACAGGCTCCATCGCCCGCGTGCTCCGGGTCGGCGGACTGCCGTTGGAGCGGCTCAACGACATCGTCGAACCCACCGGCGTGAAGATCGTGGACGAGGGATAGCCGGTGCTGCGGCGTGCGTGAGTACCTGACGGTGTTCCTGGTGGCCGCCGCAGTCACCTACTTGCTGGGGGTGGTCGCGCGTGAGCTCGCGATTCGCACCGGTGCCGTCGCAAAGGTCCGGGAACGCGACGTGCACGCGGTGCCGATCCCGTACTTCGGCGGGCTCGCCATGCTCGGCGGCCTGTTCGCTGCCTACCTGGTGGCGGGACAGCTTCCCTTCTTGTCGTTGTCGAACGACAACAACCCGCTGCTGCTGCGAGACGCAGGTGTGGTCCTCGCCGCGGGGGCCATGATCTGTGTCGTCGGCGTGCTCGACGATCTCTTCGAGCTGGACGCGCTGACCAAGCTGGGAGGGCAGGTGCTGGCCGCCGGCTTCCTGGTGGCCAACGGTGTGCAGTTCTACTTCTTCCCGACCCCGAGTGGTGGGCAGGTCTCGCTGCCGGAAGCCCAGCGTGCGTTGATCAGTGTGCTCGTCGTGGTGGCGACGGTGAACGCGGTGAACTTCATCGACGGTCTCGACGGCTTGGCTACCGGTGTCGTCGCGATCGGCGCCGTCGCGTTCTTCCTGTTCGCCTACACGCTGGCCGCCGTCAACAACGCGACCCTTGCGATCACCGCGGCCGTGCTCACGGCGGCGCTCGGCGGCGCATGTGCCGGCTTCCTGCCGCACAACTTCTTCCCCGCACGCGTGTTCATGGGCGACTCGGGCTCCATGCTGATCGGCCTCGTGCTCGCCGGCTCGGCCCTGACCCTGACCGGCCAGTTCGCGGCGGGCGTGCTCACCGAGGGCGCTGGCGGAGGCGAGACCAGCCTGCTGCTCGCGCTACTCCCGATCTTCCTGCCGATCTCGATCCTGATCGTGCCCTTCGTCGACCTCGCCCTCGCCGTCGTACGACGCACCCGGGCCGGCCGCTCGCCGATGGCACCCGACAAGCAGCACCTGCACCACCGGCTGCTCGAGATCGGACACTCGCATCGTCGCGCGGTGCTGATCATGTGGCTGTGGGCCGGCCTGATCGGCTTTGGGGGCGTGCTCGCCGGGCTGTACTCGGGCACGCTCACCACCGCGATCCTCATCCTCTGGGCCCTCGCCACCGCGGCCCTGACCTTCTACCTCCCCCGCTTCCAACGCTCCCGCCTCCCCTGACCGTGGCGGCTCGGCGGCGATTTCGTGGGGCGGAGGACTTTGTGATACCTTTCACAAGCGATCCCAAGACCGCCGCAGGACCCGAGAGAAACGGCCGCCGATATGACGACCGCACCGCCTCCCCGCCGACCCACAGACGGGCCTGCGTCGAGGGGTCCGAGTGGCAGGAGCGGGTGGAGAGCGCTGGTTCTCGGCCCTCTGGCGGTGGCCACGGTCGTCGGCCTGGTCCTCGCAGGAGTGGCCGGAGCTGTCTCCGGGCGGCCGGGCTTCGTGGGCGCACTGATCGGACTCGCCGTCGTCGTCCTCACGCTGGCTTTCGGGTCCGTGATCGTGCGAGCGGTGACGTCTGCCGCACCGTCCGCATCGCTGCTGGTGGCGCTGCTGACCTACACCCTCACCGTGCTGGCCCTGGCACTGGTCTTTGTGGCCCTCACCCGCTCGGTCACCATGGGGGAAATCGTGCATCGCGAGTGGGTCGGGGGGTCCTTGATCGCGTGCACCCTGACCTGGACAGTCGCCCAGGTGGTGTGCAGCTTTCGGGTCCGCCAACCGGTCTACGACCTTCCGGCTCCGAGCGAGTCTCCCGTGGGCGTCGACGACGAAGAGGCGAATGTCAGATGAGATCCCTCGGCTGCTATTGTCCGGTGCGCGATGACTCCGCGGTCCGGCCACCAAATCTCGGGCACCGCACAATCTCCCGCGGGCGACCCCTGGCACGCATTCGGGTACCTGGTGTCCGGCGTGGCGATCTACGGGGTTCTCGGATGGCTGGCGGACCGCTGGCTGGGTACGACGTTCCTCGTGGCGCTCGGCATCGTGTTCGGCGCCGGGTGCGGGATCTACCTGACCTTCAAGCGGTTCCGAGTGCCACAACCGCCGCAGGACATCGAATCCAGACCCGACGACTAGGGCAGGAGGCACAGCGTTGATCTTCGCGACCTACGCCATGCCCCGGCTGTCGGAACCGGGGGCCGAGGAGACCTTTGCTCCACCGGGGCCGTCGGACTTCGAGCTCGCTCCGCTCGGGCCGAGCTCGGAGTACGAGCTGTTCGGGCAGGTGTTCCCCCTGGGCGCCACCAAGCCGATGATCCAAGTCGTCCTCGCGGCCGCCGTGGTGTTCGTGTTCTTCTGGGCGGCTGCTCGACGGCGCTCCATGGTGCCGAGCCGGCTGCAGTACGTCGGTGAAACGAGCTACGGCTTCGTTCGCAACAGCCTCGGCCGCGACATCATCGGCAGCCAGGACTTCATGCGGTTCGTGCCGTACCTCTTCGCCCTGTTCTTCTTCATCTTGATCAACAACTGGTTTGCGACGATCCCGTTCATCCAGTTTCCGACGATGTCGCGCTCGGGCATGGTCTACGGCCTGGCCATCCTGAGCTGGCTGGTCTACAACGCAGTCGGCGTCAAGAAGCACGGGTTAGGCGGCTATCTCAAGCTCCAGACGGTGCCCGGCGGCATGAAGGGCCCCATCCTGCTGCTGCTGGTGCCGCTGGAGTTCATGTCGAACATCCTCGTGCGGCCGTTCACGCTGGCGCTGCGACTCTTCGCGAACATGTTCGCCGGGCACCTGCTGCTGATCCTGTTCGCCCTCGGTGGTGAGTACCTGCTGCTGGAGGGTTCGACTCTGGTCAAACCGGTCGGCGTCATCGCCTGGATCATGTTTATCTTGATCGCCTTCCTGGAGATCCTGATCCAGTTCCTGCAGGCCTACGTCTTCGTCCTCCTCAACGCTATGTACATCTCCGGTGCTCTGTCCGAGGAGCACTAGACCCACCGAGACCGCATCAACGAAAGGAAACACCGTGGAAGGCTCTCTCAACATGGTCGGGTACGGGCTCGCCGCCATCGGGCCCGGCGTTGGCGTCGGGCTGATCTTCGCCGCCTACATCCAGGGCGTGGCACGTCAGCCGGAGGCCCAGGGCCGCCTGCAGACGATCGCCATCTTGGGCTTCGCGCTCGCCGAAGCCCTGGCGATCATCGGTATTGCGCTCGCCTTCGTCCTCTAGACCGAGAAGGATCCAAGCAGATGAACACGATCATCCTCGCGGCAGAGGAGCCGAACCCGCTCCTGCCGCACCTGGTGGAGATCGTCTTGTCGCTAGTGGTCTTCGGGCTGCTGTTCTTCTTGTTGAGGAAGTACGTCGTACCTCGCTTCGAGAAGACGTTCGCCGATCGCACCGAGGCGATCGAGGGTGGCCTCGCGTCGGCGGAGAAGAAGCAGAAGGAGGCCGACGAGAGGCTCGCAGAGCTGAACGAGCGGCTGGGCGAGGCGCGACATGAGGCCGCGAAGATCCGCGAGGACGCCCGCGAGCAGGGTGCCGCGATCGTCGCCGAGATGCGCGAGAAGGCGCAAGAGGAGTCAACGCGGATCGTCGAGCATGCCCACAGCCAGATCGAGGCGGAGCGGCAGCAGGCGGTGACCTCGCTGCGGGCCGAAGTCGGCTCCCTGGCGACATCTCTGGCCAGCCGGATCGTCGGAGAGTCGCTTGACGACGAGGAGCGGCAGAGCCGCGTGGTCGAGCGGTTCCTGGCGGACCTGGAAACCCAGGACGAGTCCTCGAACGGGACCCGCTGATGCACGGTCCGTCCGCCGAGTCGACGGCCACACTGAGCGACCAGCTCGGCGCAGCCGTGGACGACGGCGCCGACTCCACGCGGGTGGGCGAGGACCTCTTCGCCGTGGCCGCGGTGCTGAGGACCCAGCCTGGTCTACGGCGGGTGCTCACCGACGTCTCGCTCGAGGCCGATGCGAAGACCGGTCTGGTCCGAGGGCTGCTTGGCGACCAGCTCGACGACACCTCGATGGATCTGGTGACCAAGGGTTCTACGCTGCGTTGGGCCGCCACCCGGGACCTCGGCGATGCGCTCGAGCAACTCGGTGTCATGGCCGTCGTCAGGAGCGCGGACTCCGATGACGAGGGTGACCGGCTCGAGGACGAGCTCTTCGCCTTCGGGCAGCTGGTCTCCGACAATCCGAGCTTGCGTGATGCGCTCTCCGACCCGGCTCGGTCGGTCGAGGACAAACGCGGCCTAGTGCGCGGCCTGCTCGACGGCAAGGCAAGCGCGGCAACCGTCCGCCTGGCCGAGCAGTCGGTCACCGGGAGCCATCGCACGGTGGCGGTGGCGATGAACGAGTACAAGAAGGTCGCGTCGGAGGTGCACAGTCGGCGGGTGGCCACCGTGCGGGTGGCTCACGAGCTCGCCGAAGGGGAGCTGCGCCGGCTCGCCGGCGGGCTCGAGGCGCGCTACGGGCGCAAGGTGCATCTCAACGTGCTGGTCGACCCACGAGTGCTGGGCGGGGTCAGGGTCGAGATCGGTGACGATGTCATCGACGGCACGATGGCCAGTCGGCTCGACACCGCACGACGACGGCTGGCGGGGTAGCGACATGAGTGGTCTCGACCGGCTCGACCAGCCGGGTGGTCTCGACAGGCCGACCCGCCTGGATTTCGGGTGGTCGAGCTTGTCGAGACCACTCACCAGGACTGACGGACTAGACGTTCAAGACATAGAGAGCAGGAAGACACGATGACGGAACTCTCGATTCGTCCGGAGGAGATCCGCGACGCGCTGCAGCGCTTCGTCTCCGACTACAAGCCGGAGACGGCCAGCCGCGAGGAGGTCGGCTCGGTCTCGGAGGCCGGCGACGGGATCGCGCGGGTGACCGGCCTGCCCTCCGCGATGGCCAACGAGCTGCTGGAGTTCGAGGACGGCACGCTGGGCCTCGCGCTGAACCTCGACACCCGCGAGATCGGCGTGGTGGTCCTCGGTGACTTCGCCGGGATCGAGGAGGGCCAGAGCGTCAAGCGCACCGGCGACATCCTGTCCGTGCCGGTGGGAGACAACTACCTGGGTCGCGTCGTCGACCCGCTGGGCAATCCGATCGACGGTCTCGGCGACCTCGAGACCGACGAGCGCCGCGCGCTCGAGCTGCAGGCGGCCTCGGTGATGCAGCGCAGGTCGGTGCACGAGCCGCTGGCGACCGGGATCAAGGCGATCGACGCGCTCACCCCGATCGGCCGGGGCCAGCGACAGCTGATCATCGGCGACCGGCAGACCGGCAAGTCCACGATCGCGATCGACACGATCATCAACCAGAAGCAGTACTGGGAGACCGACGACCCCGAGCAGCAGGTGCGCTGCATCTACGTCGCGATAGGCCAGAAGGGCTCCACTATCGCCGCCGTGCGCGGCGCCCTCGAGGAGGCCGGCGCCCTGGAATACACCACGATCGTGGCCTCACCGGCCTCTGACTCCGCGGGCTTCAAGTACCTCGCGCCCTACACCGGCTCGGCGATCGGCCAGCACTGGATGTACGCCGGCAAGCACGTCCTGATCATCTTCGACGACCTCACCAAGCAGGCCGAGGCCTACCGCGCGGTGTCCCTGCTGCTGCGCCGCCCGCCAGGTCGCGAGGCCTACCCGGGTGACGTGTTCTACCTGCACAGCCGACTGCTCGAGCGGTGCGCGAAGCTCTCCGACGAGATGGGCAAGGGCTCGATGACCGGGCTGCCGATCATCGAGACCAAGGCCAACGACGTGTCGGCCTACATCCCGACCAACGTCATCTCGATCACCGACGGCCAGATCTTCCTCCAGTCCGACCTGTTCAACGCCAACCAGCGCCCCGCGATCGACGTGGGCATCTCGGTGTCACGCGTAGGTGGCGCGGCGATGACCAAGGCGGTCAGGAAGGTCACCGGTTCGCTCAAGGTCGACCTGGCGCAGTTCCGGGCGATGGAGGCCTTCGCGATGTTCGCCTCCGACCTCGACGCCGCCTCCCGCCAGCAGCTCGACCGCGGCCAGAGCCTGATGGCGCTGCTCAAGCAGCCTCAGTACAGCCCCTACCCCGTCGAGGACATGACGGTGTCCCTGTGGGCCGGTACGACGGGCAAGCTGGACGCGGTGCCGAACGACGACATCGCCCGCTTCGAGAAGGAGTTCCTCGACTTCCTGCGACGCGAGCACGGCGGGATCCTTGAGGGCATCAAGGAGTCGCGCGAGTTCACCGACGACACCGACGAGTCGCTCGAGAGCGCCTACGAGTCCTTCCTCGACCAGTTCGAGACTTCCGAGGGCGAGTCGATCAAGCCCGGCAAGGAGGAGCACGAAGCGCTCGAGGACGAGGATGTCGAGCAGGAGCAGATCGTCAAGCAGAAGCGAGGCTGAAAAAACCATGGCCACCTCCCTGCGCCAGTACCGCGCCCGGATCAAGTCGGTGGAGTCGACCAAGAAGATCACGCGCGCCATGGAGCTCATCGCCGCGTCGCGGATCGTCAAGGCGCAGCAGAGGGCACAGGCGGCAGCGCCGTACGCCCGGGAACTGACCCGCGCGGTCTCGGCGGTGGCGACCTTCTCCAACGTCGACCACCCGCTGACCACCGAGCCGGAAGACCCGAAACGGGCCGCGATCCTGGTCGTGACCAGCGACCGCGGCCTGGCCGGTGCCTACTCGTCGGCCGCGATCAAGGAGGCGGAACGGCTCGCGGAGAAGCTGCGCTCGGACGGCCGCGAGATCGACACGTATCTGACCGGGCGCAAGGGTGCTGCCTACTTCAAGTTCCGCGACCGCCCGGTGGCGCAGCAGTGGGCGGGCTTCTCCGACCAGCCGAACTACGACATCGCCCGAGAGATCGGCGACGCGCTGATCAACGCGTTTCTCGCCGGCGAGGACAACCCCGACATCGAGCTTCCTGACGGCGCGAACGCCGTCGACGAGGTGCACATCGTCTTCACGAGGTTCCGGTCGATGATGATCCAGGAGCCGACCGCCGTACGCCTGCTCCCGCTGGAGATCGTCGAGGGCACCGACGAGCCGGAGGGCAACGAGGTGCTCCCGCTGTACGAGTTCGAGCCGTCGGCGGCCGAGGTGCTCGACGGGCTGCTGCCGCGCTACGTGCAGAGCCGGATCTACTTCGCACTGCTCCAGGCATCCGCCTCGGAGCTTGCCGCGCGGCAGAAGGCGATGAAGGCGGCCACCGACAACGCAGAAGAGCTGATCAAGAAGTACACCCGCATTGCCAACCAGGCCCGCCAGGCCGGGATCACCCAGGAGATCAGCGAGATCGTCGGCGGAGTGAACGCGCTCGCCGACGCGAACGCTGGCAAAGACTAGTCGAGTGAGTGAGAGAGATGACTGCCACAGCTGAGAAGAAGCCCGACACCAAGGGCGAGAAGAGCATCGGTCGCATCGCGCGGGTGATCGGACCGGTCGTCGACGTCGAGTTCCCCACCGACTCGATGCCCGAGATCTACAACGCGCTCAAGACGGAGCTCGAGCTCGGCGACGAGAAGCGCACGCTGACGCTCGAGGTCGCCCAGCACATCGGCGACGGGATGGTGCGTGCGATCTCGATGCAGCCGACCGACGGTCTGGTGCGTGGCGCACAGGTCGACGACACCGGAGACACGATCACCGTCCCGGTCGGCGACGTGACCAAGGGCCACGTGTTCAATGCGACCGGCGACGTGCTCAACCTCAAGGAGAACGAGAAGCTCGAGGTCGAGGAGCGCTGGGGGATCCACCGCAAGTCACCGCCCTTCGACCAGCTCGAGTCCAAGACCGAGATGTTCGAGACCGGCGTCAAGGTGATCGACCTGCTCACGCCGTACGTCCTGGGCGGCAAGATCGGCCTCTTCGGGGGCGCCGGGGTCGGCAAGACCGTGCTGATCCAGGAGATGATCGCGCGAGTTGCCAAGGACCACGGAGGGGTGTCGGTCTTCGCGGGTGTTGGGGAGCGCACCCGTGAGGGCAACGACCTGATCGAGGAGATGACCGAGTCCGACGTCATCGGGCAGACCGCGCTGGTCTTCGGTCAGATGGACGAGCCGCCGGGCACGAGGCTGCGGGTGGCGCTGTCCGCGCTAACGATGGCGGAGTACTTCCGCGACGTGCAGGAGCAGGACGTGCTGCTCTTCATCGACAACATCTTCCGGTTCACCCAGGCCGGATCCGAGGTCTCCACGCTGCTCGGCCGGATGCCTTCTGCGGTGGGTTACCAGCCCAACCTGGCCGACGAGATGGGCGTCCTGCAGGAGCGGATCACCTCGACCCGCGGTCACTCCATCACCTCGATGCAGGCGATCTACGTGCCGGCCGACGACTACACCGACCCGGCGCCGGCGACCACCTTCGCGCACCTCGACGCAACCACCGAGCTGTCTCGCGAGATCGCGTCGCTCGGCATCTACCCAGCGGTCGACCCGCTGACGTCGACGTCGCGGATCCTGAATGCGCGCTACATCGGTGACGACCACTACAACACCGCGGTGCGGATCAAGCAGATCCTCCAGCGCAACAAGGAGCTGCAGGACATAATCGCGATCCTGGGTGTCGACGAGCTCTCCGAGGAGGACAAGGTCATCGTGCAGCGGGCTCGCCGCATCCAGCGGTTCCTGTCGCAGAACACCTACGTCGCCAAGCAGTTCACCGGGATCGAGGGGTCCACGGTGTCGATCGAGGACACGATCGAGGCGTTCACGAAGATCGCCGACGGCGACTACGACCACGTGGCCGAGCAGGCGTTCTTCATGTGCGGCGGTCTCGACGACGTCGAGCGCAAGTGGGACGAGATCCAGAAAAGCACCGGCGCAAAGTCAGACGGCGGCGGAAAGAGCGACGGCGGCGGCAAGAAGGAAGACAAGGTAGACGACAAGGCCGTCGACAAGGCCGATGACGAGCAGGACGACAAAGCGGACGACGAGCAGGACGACAAGGCCGACGACGAGCAGGACGACAAGGCCGACGACCAGGACAGCGACCAGGACAGCGACAAGGCGGACGAGCAGGACGACAAGGCGGACGACGGTGAGAAGAAGGACGACTCGTGAGCGACGACCTGCTCCAGGTCGAGTTGGTCGCCGCCGACCGGCTCGTGTGGTCGGGCGAGGCGAAGATGGTGATCGCGCGCACGACCGAAGGTGACGTAGGCATCCTCCCGCATCACGCCCCGATGCTCTCGCTCCTGGTCGACGGGGTGGTCGACGTACAAACCGGCGACGGGGAGACCTGGGTCGCCGCAGTCGACGCCGGCTTCTTGTCGGTTGCGGGGAACCGCATCTCGATCCTCTCCGAGCATGCTGAGATGTCGCACGAGATCGACCTCGAGAAGGCGCGCAAGGACCTGGAGCGCGCAAAGTCCTCGGGAGAGAACGACGACGAGGCCGAAGAGGGGGTGCGTCGAGCCGAGGCTCGCATCCGTGCCGCCGAGAGGGCATCCTGACGCAACGACTCCCGACCACCTGCGGAGGTGACGGATGCCGCTCTGGCAATGGCTGCTCGACGCCGCTGTCGCCGTGCTCATTCTGGTCCTGCTCTGGGGACTCGTGGTCGTCATCCGTCGTCGCTGGATCTCCCGCTCCGTAGGCACCTTCGAGCTCAGCATCCGCGTCCGGCCGACGAAGGCCGGGCGCGGCTGGGTGCTCGGGGTGGGGCGCTATGCCGGGGAGAGGCTGGAGTGGTTTCGCGTGTTCTCAGTGGCTCCGCGGCCCAAGCTGAACTTCAGTCGTGCCGAGCTGGAGTACGTCGGCCGTCGTGAACCCGTGGGCGCGGAGTCGTACTCGCTCTACTCCGGCCACATCGTGGTTTCCTGCCTCGCGCGATCGGAGAAGCTCGAGGTGGCGATGAGCCCGGAGTCGCTGACCGGTTTCCTCGCCTGGCTCGAGTCCGGCCCACCGGGCCAGACCCTCCCGCCCTGACAACGGCCACCGGTTGGTTGAGCGAGTCATCTGAGCGCCGAGCAGCCCGGAGGCTGTGGACAGCCGTTCGCGCGACCGGCTGGACTGCGGCAGTCTGCTGCGGTGACGGTCGTTGACGTGCTGACTCGCACCGGCGGTGTTGCGGACGCGCGCACTCTGGTCGCCTGCACCTCGCGCTACCAGGTGGCTGCCGCGCTACGCCGAGGCGAGATCATCCGTGTCTCGCGAGGTCGCTACGCCCTCCCGACAGCTGACGAGGCGCGTCGCGCCGCGCACCGGCTCTCCGCCGTTGTGACCGGGAGCAGTGCCGCGGCGGCGCACGGCTGGGCGATGAAAGGCCAACCTGCACAGCCGCATGTCACGGTCCCTGCCAAGCGCCGTGTAGACCCGGAGAGGCGGGCTGGTATTGACCTGCATTGGCGCGACATCCCGGCAGCTGATGTGTTGCGCGGTGTCCTGCTGCCCTGGCCCACGGTCATCGACTGCGCCAAGACCTTGCCATTCGATGAGGCGCTCGCCATCGCAGACACGGCGCTGCGAGAGCGCGCGATCACGAGTGAGCACCTAATCCGGCTGGCCGAGGAGGTGGTGACTCGCGGCCGAGCACGGTGTATGCGCGTTGCACGAGAGGCCACGCCGAAGGCCGCGAACCCGTTCGAGTCCGTCCTGCGGGCGATCGCGCTCGATGTAAAGGGTCTCGACATGCGGCCACAGGTCGTGATCTCCGAAGGGGGCTGGACCGGCCGTCCGGATCTCGTCGATGTAGGGCGACGGCTCGTCGTCGAGGCCGAGTCGTTTGTGTTCCACAGGCAAAGGAGGGCGTTGCGGCGAGACTGCGAGCGCTATACCGCCCTCGTGCTGCTCGGGTGGCGGGTGATCCGGTTCGCCTGGGAGCACGTGATGTTCGCCCCAGCGTACGTAGCTGAGTGCCTGCGGCTGCTCGTCGCCGAGGGTCCACCTGCACAAGGACAGGTGATTCTCCCCAGAACCGGCCGCTGGGCGGCCTGACAGGGACCTTCACCTGTCCTAGTGCAGGTCCAGGGACAGGTGGCTAGCGTTCGCCGCCGGGTTTCCAGAGCACGTCGCCGTTCTCGCGGTTCGCGTAGCGGGCGAGGATGAACAGCAGGTCCGAGAGCCGGTTGAGGTACTGGATGGCGAGCACGTTCATCGTCTCGCCGTGCTCCTCGTACGCCGCCCACGCCGATCGCTCGGCGCGACGTGCCACCGTGCGCGCGACGTGCAGCAGGGCGGCCCCCGGAGTGCCTCCGTTGAGGATGAACGAGCGCAGGTCCGCGAGCTGATCGTTGTAGTGGTCGCACCATCCTTCGAGCCGGTCGACGTACTCCTGCTCGATGCGCAGCGGTGGGTACTCGGGATCGGGCACCACCGGTGTGCTGAAGTCGGCCCCCACGTCGAAGAGGTCATTCTGGATCGTGGTCAGCACCGCGACCACGTCGTCCTCCAGCTCACCCATCGCGAGGGCCGCCCCGATCTGGGCGTTGGCCTCGTCGACGTGGGCGTAGGCGTGCAGGCGTGGGTCGTTCTTCGACGTCTTGCTCATGTCGCCGAGACGGGTCTGGCCGGAGTCGCCGGTGCGGGTGTAGATGCGGGTGAGGTGGACCATGGCGCCAGACTAAGCGGTCACACCACCGGGTGGTCGGGCCACTACCGGGGGGTGGGCTCGATCACGTCCTCGGCGATGCTCCGATCGGTCGCGGGGTGCTCGACGAGCGCGAGGATGCGGTTGGCCATGAAGCGTGCGGTGCGCACCGGCGTCCCGCTGCGCGTCACCTCGGTCACCTCGACGACGCCACGGCCGGTGTTGATCTCCACCCTGCGGCCGTTGCGGCTTGCGACCACGTCGTAGGTGCGGACCTCGTCGCCCGCATCGATGACAATCTCCACCCGGTCGCCGCGCACGCTGTCACCGTACGCCCGTCAGCCGGTGGTTGAGGAGCGGAGGCGCTCGTTGAGACCGCGACCGAGCAGCCGGACCGTTGCCCAGTCCATCGCCCCGCCGCCGTACTTCGCGACCGGTCCCGCGCGATGGCTCAGGTCGAGTCGCAGTCGCAGGTGCAGCTCAGTGCCGGCAAGGACGCCGGACTCCTCGGTCAGCACCAACGCCCAGGTGCAGCGCAGCGGCTCGCGCCGCCTGCCTCGTCGAGCCTTGCGTGGCCGCTCGGACCAGTAGACGAGATGGCGAGGCCGGTCGATCTCGAGCACCTCGAAGGTGGGGTCGCCGGGTCCCCAGTCCGGGATCACGTCACCAGCGGTGAGGCCGAACCACCGCGGCTCGATCCGGCGCAAAGCACGCCGGGAGCGCGGGATGAACCGCTCGACGTTGCGCGGCATGTACCACCCGGCGCGCCGCTTGCCGAGCTGCTCCAGCCAGGGCCACACCTCGCTCGGCGTACCGTCCAGGTGCAGCAAGCGATCCATCACCAGCCCGGCCTCGGGCAACACGTCGTCGCCGGGAACAGATCGCGAGGCCACCGGCTCCATGCGCCGAGCCTACGTGGCACCTTGCCGCAGCTGCGATGTTCCGATGAGTCCGCAGCGCGGGTGCAGTCTGTAGGCAAAGCCAGCACGAGACTCGGAGGCGACAGGATGAGCAAAGTCATGGCAGCGATCACCGTTTCGGTCGACGGCTACGTCACGGGACCAGACGACGGGCCTGCCCAGGGGCTGGGCGTCGGCGGGGAGCGGCTGCACAACTGGGTCTTCGGTGGGGATTGGACCTACGACGCCCCTCCCGAGGGTCCAGCGACTGGAGAGGACCAGGCGTGGCTGGAGCGTGCGATGGCCGACATGGGGGCGGTGGTAGCAGGTCGCTGGACCTACGAGGCAGCCGGTCATTGGGGCGGATCCAACCCGTGGGAGGTGCCGTTGTTCATCGTCACGCACCGTCCCGAGGAGCAGCCCGACGGGGACGACTTCAGGTTCGTCGACGGGCTGAGCCAGGCCATCGCCCAGGCGCAGGCGGCGGCAGGGGACAGGAACGTGCACGTCATGGGCGGGGCGGACATCATCCGGCAGGCGCTCGACGCCGGCCTGGTCGACGATCTCAGCCTCATCGTGTCTCCGGTCGTGCTCGGCGGCGGGAAGCGGCTGTTCGAGGGGTACGACGGGTCCCTCGAGCTCGAGCACCTCGGCGTGCGCCAGTCACCACATGCGACGTTCATCGACTACCGCGTCCGCAGGTGAGCCCGCACGGCTGTGGATAGCGCCGGGGGTGGTCCTCGGGCTGGTCTAGGGTGGAAAGCACGCCCTAGACACCCCGATGGAAGGGTCGCCGATAAGCCAGCCGGCCTCCGAACGCAGCAGCGAGCAGGTTGCTCGTGAGCGCGCGGCGGGGCACGTCTCGGACGTGCTGCTCAACATCGAGTACGCCCTCACGGCCGCCAAGAAGGCGCATCGGCAGGTGGCCAAGGAGGCAGCCGACGTCAACGCCGAGCTCGCTCTGGCCGACACGCTGAAGGACCTCGAGCGGGTCCGCAAACGGCTGATGCAGGACACCTACTTCGCCGCCGACACCCGCCTGATCTGAAGGCGCATGGCCAGCGGGGAGCAGATCCAGGCGAACCTTCGCGCGTTCGCCGACAAGTGGGGGAGCTATACCGGCACCGAGCGGTCCGAGGCGCAGACCTTCCTCAATGAGCTGTTCGCCTGCTACGGCAGCGATCGGATGGCGGTGGGGGCGAACTTCGAGGACTTCCGCTCGACCGCCGGCTTCATGGACCTGCACTGGCCGGGCATCTGCATCGTCGAGATGAAGGCGCCCAACCGCGACCTTCGCGTGGCACAACACCAGGTAGACCGCTACTGGCGAGAGTCCGCCGACTTCGAGGCCGATGTCGGCGCGGCGCGCTGGGTAATTCTGTGCTCCTTCCAGCGGTTCGAGGTCTGGGAGCCGGGCCGGTTCCCCACCCGGGCGGTCGCGACCTTCGACCTCGCCGAGCTGCCGGATCGGTACGACGCCCTCGGCTTCCTCGCGGGCCCGAACGTCGAACCGAGCTTCGCAGAGCACTACCGGGAGCTCACCAAGGAAGCCGCGAAGGTCGTCGCGCAGGCCTTCCACGCGCTCAAGGACCGATCCGCCGCTCCTCCCAACGTCTTGCAGCGCTTCGTGCTTCAGTCGGTGTGGTGCATGTTCGCCGAGGACCTCGGGATGCTCGACGGCTACCCGTTCCAGGCGACGCTCAACGCCGTGCGCGCCGAGCCCGAACGCTCCGCCGCCGAGCTCGGTCTGCTCTTCCGGGTGCTCAACCAGAAGAGCAGCCACAACCGCAAGGGCCGACTCGCCGGCACCCGCTACGTCAACGGCGAGCTCTTCGCCGACCCGGCCGAGGTCGAGCTCGACCGCGCGGAGGTCGAACTGCTGCTCCGCGCGACCGGCTTCGACTGGCGCAAGGTCGACCCGACCATCTTCGGATCGCTGATGGAAGGCGTGCTCGGTCGGGACTCGTGGGGGCCTGGCACTGGAGGGGACCAAGCCCGTCGAGGGGCGTGACGCCGACCGGCTGTGGCAGGAGTACCGGCGGCGCTCCCGGGGGATTGTCCGCTGCGCAGTGTCTCCAAGCCTTCCGCTGTACGCGGTGCTGGACCGCAGCGCTACCGGGAAGCCGCGCGTCGTGACGGTCGACCTCGGCTCCTGCGGTGAGCTCCGGTCGGAGGTGGCGGGTCGCGCCGGCCGCGGGCTCGCGAGGGGCGCCCACGTGATTCTCCTGGTCAAGGTCTGGGAGGGCTGAGACGGCCGATTGCGACGAGTTCCCGGCTGCCGCAGGGTCTACACCCTGAGAAACTGATAGACGCGACAGGAAGGAATAGCCATGTTCAAGGACACCAAGGCATTCAGCGGGTTCTCGGTGGACGACATCCCCCGGGCAAAGGAGTTCTACGGCGACACCCTCGGGCTGGACGTGTCGGAGGACAACGGCATGCTCACGCTCGAGATCGCCGGTGACCGCGGCACGCTTGTCTACCCCAAGGGGGACGACCACGCACCTGCCTCCTTCACCGTCCTCAACTTCCCGGTCGACGACATCGAGAAGGCCGTCGACGAGCTGACCGAGCGCGGCGTCGAGTTCGAACGCTACCCAGGGGCCGAGACCGAGACCGACGACGAGGGGATCTTCCGCGGAGGCGGCCCGCTGATCGCCTGGTTCAAGGACCCAGCCGGCAACGTGCTGTCCGTGATGCAGATGTGACGTGGCCCTCACGGTGAGTGGTCTCGACAAGCTCGACCACCCGATTTGGCGCTCGACCACCCGATTTAGCACTCGACCACCCTCAAGGCGCCGGGGGTTCGAGACGCTCGCAGGCTCGCTCCGCAACCACCGGCCCGGGAGGCGTGCTACTTCCGGCTGGTGAGGAAGGCGCCGATAAGGACGAGCGCCGTACCCACGAGCGCCAGGGCCGCGACCGACTCGTCGCGCAGCAGCACGCCGAGCGCGATCGCGACGACGGGAAGGAAGTAGACCGTCACGGAGGCGCGCGAGGCTCCGACCCGGCCGACGAGTGTGGTGAAGGCGGCAAACGCCAAACCCGTGCTCAACGCGCCCAGGGCCACCACCGCGAGCATGCTCGACGGGGAGAAGGAGGAGTCGGCGAGCCCGACCAGTCCGTACGGCGCGGCGAGCACGGACGCGGCCAGCTGCGCTCGCCAGATCACCGGGAGTGGCCCGCTCCGTCGTTCGAGTGGTTCGGCGAGGTTGAACGCCACGCCGTACAGCAGCGTGGCGAGGACGATCAGGCCGGCGCCGAGCGCCGTCGCGTCGGCGCCTCGCGAGGTGGGCCAGTTGATCGCCAGCACCCCGGCGAAGCCGATCGCCAGGCCTGCCACCTGCCAGCCCACGGGAAGCCGGCGCGACCACGCCGCGGCGATCGCGGCGGTGAACAGCGGTACGGCGCCGTTGATCATCCCCGCAAGAGACGAGGAGACGGACTGCTGGGCGATCGAGAGGAGGAGGAAGGGCACCGTCATCCAGACCAGCCCGAGCAACGCGACCAGCGGCCAGTGCCCGCGATGGATCCCGCGGCGAGCTGCGGGCACGGCTGCCAGCGTCACCGCGCCGATGACGATCCGCAGCCACGCGACGGCTCCCGGCTCGAGGTCGACCAGGCCGATCTCGACCAGCAGGAACGACGAGCCCCACATGAGCGCCACCGCGGTGAGCAGCCCCCAGTCGAGCGGCGCGAAAGCCGTGGACGTGCTCCGCTCAGTCATGGAGAGCGGAGAGTACATCGCTGACGCATCAAGTCTGACATCATATGGCGCGGCCGTAGGGGCTCGACCGGCCGGAGAGAGGGGCGCATGAGCGCCGAGGACGATCCGTTGTGCGGCGCGCATCGGGTGCTGCTCTACGGCGTCACCGGCTCCGGGAAGTCGACCTCCGCGCGGCGGATCAGCGAACGCACCGGCATCCCCTGGACTTCTGTGGACGACCTCACCTGGGAGCCGGGCTGGGTCCAGGTCCCCGAGGACGAGCAGCGGCGTCGGTTGGTCGAGATCTGTGCGCGCGAGGAGTGGCTGCTCGACACGGCGTACTCCTACTGGCTCGACGTACCCCTGGCGACCGTCGAGCTGATCGTCGCGCTGGACTATCCGCGCTGGTTCTCACTACAGCGGCTGGCGCGCCGTACCCTCGCCCGGGTCGTCGACAAGAAGCAGATCTGCAACGGCAACGTGGAGACGGTGCGGGGGACCCTGAGCCGGGACTCGATCATCGCCTGGCACTTCCGGTCCTTCCGGCGCAAGCACAAGCGGATGCACGCGTGGGTGTCCCGGCCACCCGGGAGGGCTCGGGTCCTGAGGTTCACCCGCGCGGCGGACCTGGACCGCTGGATCGAGACGCTGCGCCCGGTCGGTCGCTCCGGCTGATTGTCGCCGATCCGTTACCGCTGCGAGGCAACGTAGAGCGAGCGGGCTGCGTCATAATTGGGAGCGGACCCAGCGGCGGGTCCGGTGGCAGAAAGCCTGGGAGATGCGGGTCACGACCGAGGGTGCGGCGGTTGTCCTGACCGGGCGCTTCGACGCGCGCTCCACCGGGGAGGTCCGCGATGTCCTCTACGAGCAGATCCAGGCCACTGACGGCGACGTCGTGGTCGACCTCGCGGGCGTGGACTCCATCGACGCGACCGCGCTCAAGCTGCTCGCGGCCGCCACGCGGGTGATGGAGCGCGAGGGTCGACGGCTGGTGCTCCGCAACGGCTCGCCCGGACTGCGCCGGATCATCGCGTTCAGCAGGCTGCGCCGGATGGTGACCTTCGAGCGCAGCAGACACGCCACCTGACCCGGTCCGGCGGCGGTGTAGGTTGATGGGTAGGTCGACAGACTGTTCCCGCTGCCTCAGACCCCGGTAGCCCCCGAGACAGCTACCGGAGGCGAAGCAACGTGCGTCCCAGGGTCGTGTTGATGATCCCCACACAGCGGTCGCCGGCGTCGGGATCCCCGCACACCGCTTAGTCCATCGCGAGAGTCGACATGACGCAGGCGTGGTGTCCAGCTACAGCCGGGGAGGGGACAGGCTGGCGGAGGGTTCTTCCTCCGCCAGCCTGAAAGTGTGGATGTGACCGGCGAGCCAGGCCAGCACCTTCGGTACCTGATGCCAGCGGCAAAAGGTGCGGTGGTTTCGAGACACTCGCAAGCTCGCTCCTCAACCACCGGGGACCTCGGTTGGGCTAGGAGTCTGACCCCGAGCCCGGGTCGTCAACTGTCACATCCTCCACATGCACGTGCATGGTCGAAACGGAGAGCGGTGGCACGGCATCGCCGAGGATCTGCATGAGCCGGGCATTCGCGGCTTCCGCGACGGTGTCGGAGGCAGAGAGCAGCGAAACGCCATAGCGGGCGGTGATGACGATGGTGATCCCCGTGTAGTGATCCCGGTCGGCGTGGATGCGAACCGCGTCGACCTCGACATCGGGGAGGGGATCGATCGCGTCCAGCACATGTCGGGCCAGAACTTGCTCACTGACGTGGAAAGTTAGTGAGTCCTCCTCGGCGCGAACAGGGTGAGACGGGTGCGCGCGGGCCAGCACCTTGTCCAGCACGTCTTCGGCGATCTCGACCCACCGCTCGTCGCTGTGGTCAAGCAGTGCGCGAGTGGCGATCTGGAGGGCGAGTCTCGCCTGCGAGTCGGTGTTGCTCCTCGGGTCTCCGTTGGGGGGACTCATTGCCATTGCGCCATCCTTACTCTCAAAGTAGCGCGGCCCCGGTGGAGCTGGCCCCGGACGACCGAAGGGGTGGTGTGCAGCGCATCGGCGATCTCGTCGTA
>Ga0136622_10000019_pt1 | contig 50434 bp, 44 predicted proteins | sample AntDrymUQ4482106_2_FD_104803 | JGI IMG/M metagenome (GOLD analysis project Ga0136622, IMG submission 104803) | Polar desert sand microbial communities from Dry Valleys, Antarctica - metaG UQ448 (21.06) | ecosystem: Environmental > Terrestrial > Soil > Desert | place: Antarctica: Dry Valley...
GGGGAGGCGGCGAGGTTGCGGGCGGTCACGTTGTGGCTCCGGGTGGTGAACACCACCTCCGAACCGTCCCAGTCGAGCCGCACCGGGACCAGGTGGGGGGCACCGTCCGGACTTGCCGTCGCCAACCAGCAGTTCCGCTCGGTCGCCAGCTTCTCCTTGGCTTCGGCGATCCGCTGCTCGCGGGTCCGGGTCACGGACCGGGCCCGCCCAACATCGCTTCGGTGGGGCCGGGGGCCGCCGACTGGTTGATCCGGTCGATCATCAACCGCAGCCTGCCGAGCCGTCTTCGGTCGAAGTGGAGCCCGATCCTGGCCAGGTCGGGGTGGTCACCGTCCCGGATCTCGCTTTCCGACGCCTCCGCCCGCTCGATCCGCCCGTCGACCAGCACATCGCCGAACTCGTCGTTGAGCACCTCGAGCAGCTCGTCGGACGGTTCCTGGCGGAGGCGCAGTACCAGCTTGCCAGCCACGTAGCGCTGCGAGTGGTAGCTGCGGTGGAAGCGGAGGATCTCGGCGATGGCGACATCCAGATCGGTGGTGTGCAGGAACAGGTTCCGGTCGTACGGTGCGATGAGCCGCTTGCGCTCCAGCACGGTGACGAACTCGAGCCATGGGTCCCAGTAGCCGGTGCCCGGTGCCTCGAGCAGCACCACCGGGTGCACATCGGACTTGCCGGTCTGGATCAGGGTGAGCAGCTCGTAGGTCTCGTCCTGCGTGCCGAAGCCGCCGGGGAAGATCACGAAGCCGTTCGACTCCTTGACGAACATCAGCTTGCGGGTGAAGAAGTACTTGAAGTTGATCAGCCGGCTCTCGTGGACGAAGGGGTTGGCCTCGGCCTCGAACGGCAGCCTGATGTTGACCCCGAAGCCGTACTCCCGCCCGGCCCCGCGGTTGCCCGCCTCCATGATCCCGGGACCGGCTCCCGTGATCACCATCCAGCGGTGGAGGTCGGCCATGGCGTTGGCAAAGTCTGCGGCGAGCAGATAGTTGGGGTCGTCGGGAGGGGTGCGGGCCGATCCGTAGATCGTCACCTTGGGGACATCCCGGTACTTGGAGAAGACCAGGAACGAGTAGCGGAGCTCCTTCAGCGCGCTGTTGACCAGCTTGAGATCGCCCCGGTCGGTGTCGTCCCGGAGCAGCTTGAGCCCGCTGACCAACATCTCGGAAACCAGCTCGATCTCGTGGTCGTGCGCCTCGTGGCCATCGGCCGACACCGCGTCGCGCACCAGGTCGTCGATCCGCTCGTCGAGTCCGTCGCCCAGCCGGTAGGCCCTCATCACGGTCGACGGTAGCCGGACGGGTTCCCGGTCGTGCATGGGGCGATCGACGGGTATCGTCGCTGCATGCCAACGTTCGACGTCGTCTCCCAGATCGATCGCCAAGAGGTCCGCAACGCCGTCGACCAGGCGAAGCGGGAGATTGTCAACCGCTTCGACTTCAAGGGGACCAAGACCGAGATCGACCTCACCGACAAGGAGATGGTCATCGAGTCGGCGGCCGAGGGCAGGCTCGACGCCGCCATCGACGTGGTCAAGGGACGGCTGGTGAAGCGGGGGGTGTCGCTCAAGATCCTCCACGGAGGCGAGCCCAAGCCGGCCGCCGGGGGGAGGGTCAGGGTGCGGTTCGACCTGGTCGAGGGAATCCCCCAGGACGCCGCCAGGGAGCTGGGCAAGATGATCCGCGACTCCAAGCTCAAGGTGCAGGTCCAGGTCCAGGGCGATCAGCTCAGGGTCCAGGCCAAGCAGCGCGACGACCTCCAGCAGGTGATCGCCCTGCTGAAGGAGCTCGACTACCGCCTACCCCTCCAGTACATCAACTTCCGCGAGTAGGTCGGCGTTCCAGTCCGGTCGCTCGGTGGCGGTGCGACCGTCCCTGCTTCCCCGGGAAGGGGAGAGTCGCAGCCGGTTCCTTTTCCCCCGTTGGGAGGGGTGCCCGGCGAAGCCGAAGGCTCAACGGGTGTAGGCGGGGCCCTTCGGGCCCTTGCGGACCACGGCGGACCACACGGTCTCGTAGTGGTCGCGGTCGAAGGGGTCGATGTGGGGGAGGACGAACTCCTCCCAGGACCGGCGCAGTGGATCCTCGGCCTCGTTGTACATCCGGAGCGCTGCGGGGAGTCGCTCGAGCACCGCACGGAGGCTCATCGGCGTCTCCACCCGGGTGCGGCTGTCCGGGGCGGTGAAGGAGGCGTTGACCTCGACGGCGAGCTTGGCGATCGGCCCCACGAACGCTGCTCCCAGACCGGGGTAGCGGCGCTCCAGCATGGTGCGCAGGTCCTGCTCGACCGGGAAGCTCTTCTCCCAGATGATCCACCGATCGGCGAACGCCTTGTTGAGGGTCTGGGTCCCGGCGTAGTCGCGCAGGTCGGTGGGGTTGAGCGTTCCGTAGATGCGCACGTCGGGGCGCAGGTGGATGGTCTCACCGGTGGGGAGCTCGATGGCGCGATGTCGGTCGAGCAGACCGTGGAGGGCGAACAGCGTCTCGGCCCCGGCGGCGTTGAGCTCGGAGAGATTGAGCAGCGCAGGGCCCCGCAGCGCCCTGGTGATGTCGCCGTCCTCCCACCGGCTCTCGGTACCGCCCTTGCCGTCGCCGTGGAGCTTGACCGAGCCGATGAGGGTGATGTCGCGCACCTCGCCGGTCAGCGGGATGCGGTAGTGGGGGAGCCGGAGCAGGGCGGCGAACTGCTCGAGGTCATGATCCTTGCCGGTCCCCATGTGTCCCCGCAGCGCCAGGTGGAGCGGGCTGTCGTCGAAGTGCTGGCGGTGCACCTGCTCGAGCTGGGCCAGCCGGTACAGCATCCCCAGATCGACGTAGTACGGGTCGGGCTTGGGGATGTGCTGGATCCGCGCCGCATGGTCGGCGAGATCGGTGGGGACGTCGACGGTCTCCAACTCGATCGGCTTGCCCTCCCCGGAGGGGTCGATGAACGTAACCGTCTCAGACATTGGTCGTGCTCCCAACAGCCGGGGTGAGTTCGGTGGGAGCGGACCACCACGCGGTCCCTCCCATGGTCATCAGGGTGCGATGGAGGCTGGAACGGACCCCATCGACCATCGCCCGGGCCAGCTCGTCCGGTCGCTCCACCACCTGGTTCCGGGCGTAGGTCGCCTGCACCGTCGTGTCCCCGATCCCGATGCCGAGCACGGTGGTGCCGGCGCGCTCGACGGCATCGACGGAGGCGGCGAGCGATTCGACCGAGCCCCGGGTCATCCCGTCGGCGAGCACCACCAGGATACGGGTGGCGGCTTGGCGCGCCGCCAGCCGGTTGGCGGCGTATGCGACGTTGAACTCGTCGACGTTCGACGCCTTGTCGAACATCGAAACCGGCGGGGCCTGATCCGGCTCCCGGCGGGCCAGCCGGGCGGCCGCGGCTGGGGTGGCGGCGGTGTAGAACAACCCGGCCATGACATCCTCGGCCGACCGCCACCTGGCGTCGAAGGTCTTCACCAGGTAGTGGTTGACGGTGCGGGTCAGACGCTCGGCGGCGCCTCCATGGCGGCGGCGTAACCCGCCGGTGGCGGCGACCCGCCGGTTGGAGAAGCTGCGCTCGCTGTCGTCGGTGGTGGCGGCGAACGCCCGGTTGAACAGGGCGACCTCGAACTCGATCTGCAGCTCGTCGCAAAGATGGGCCAGGGTCCACGCGCCGAGGGCGGCGGCGGCCATCGCCCACGGCGCCTTGCGGGCATCCGGGCCCGGGCGGGGCTGGAGCATGCTGGCCGACCCGTCGACCAGCACGCTGACCGCGTACGACCGGCGCACCGGGAGATCGCGGCGCTCGAACATGCGGTCGTAGAGCCCGGCGCCGAGCAGCAGGGCGGCGAACGGCGACAGGTCGCCGGCGTCGAACCCGCTGCGCAGCCCGCGGCGCTGGTTGGCCAGGAACAGCGGGTACAGCTCACCGGAGACCCTCCGCTGCGCCACGCCCCAGCGGGCGGCAGCGTCCTCGAGCAGGGCCCTGCCCTCACCGCCGAACCGGCGGAAGCGGTAGGGGAAGCCGGCCACCAGCAGCTTGCCCCCCTGGCCGGTGGGGAGGTAGACGGTCGGCGCCTCGCTGACCCGGACCACCTGGTCGGTGGCGGGGTCGCCCGCCTGCTCGGCCTCGCCCTTCCGTCCCGCCGCGGCGCTCACCGCCTGCGATGCCTGCCTGGTGTCCTCGTAACCCTCGGCGTCGCGCAGCGGGAGGCTGACGATGCGCATGGCGTCGACGGTCTCGCTGATCGCCGCCTGATCGGTGCGGTCGGCGGCGCGTCGCTGCGCCGTGCTCGCCGTCTCGTCCGCCTCGGTGGCCAGACCGTGGAGCCGGGCGACCTCGAGCAGCTGAAGGGCAATGCCGGCCACCTGCCAAGGGTCCTCACATTCGGGGAGAACCTCGAGGAATGCCATGGCGTCGTCGACGGCGGCGGCGACGTGGGGGGCCACCCGCCGCTCAACCGCGTCGCGGTCCTCGTACTCGCCGACGAGCAGGAAGCAGGCCAGGGCGTACTGGCCGAGGGGTGGTGCTTCACGGAGGGCGTCGGAGATCGACGACCGGTACAGGTCGGCCAGCACCGATCGGGCCCCACCGTACCCGGAGAAGTACGCAGCCTCCTGCCGGGCGTCCTCGATGGCCAGGAACAGCGCCTCGGCGGCGTCGCCCCCCGCCTCGGACAGGGCGTCGAGCAAGAAGAATGTCGGCACCTCCTCGCCCTGCTCCGCCTCGGAAAGCGGCGTTCTGCGGTGGGGCAGCCACGCCTCGGGGAAGGGCCTGCGCTCGTCGAAGTCGGTGGCGATGAGGTGGATCGCCTCGTGCAGCGCCGTGGTCAACGCCACCTCGGCGGGGGTGACCGGGGCGCTGCGGGCGTACGCCGCCTGGAACATCCCCGGATCGAGCACGATCTCGCCCGGCCCGGCGGCGGCGTGCGACCCGAGCCGCACTTGGAGGGCGTCGTTGCCGGCCAGGCTGCGGGCAAAGCGGGTGACGGCCGGCGCCACCCGCTGGTAGCGGGCGACCACGGCCTCGATGGCCCGCTCCTCGGCCGGCAGGATCTCGTTGAGGGTCGATCGATGGCGTTGTGGCATGAACCTTGGATTGTCCCACAGGAGCCACATCTCCCGCCCGGCCGGTGCCCGGTGAGCTGCGGTCAGGGACCGGTCGATGGCTCCAGCGGTGGGGTGCCGTTGGGCCGGACCGGGGAGGCGGTGTCTCCCGAGCGCCCGACCATCAGGCATCGGATGACCGTGCCCTTGCCCTTGACCTCCACCGGTTCGCAATCCTCGAATCGGAAGGCGTGCGCCAGCCGGTCGCGGGCGCGCCCTGTCACCTTGATCTGGCTCGGTGCCCCGTGCGACTCGATCCGACTGGCGGTGTTCACGGTGTCGCCCCACAGGTAATTGTTCCCATCATTGGCCGATGCACTATCAGCTCACGACGCTGCCCAACGGGTTGCGGATGAGGGCATGCCCTCGGTCCGTTCGGGGCCATCGGATATCTTTGAGGGTTGTTGCACGGAAACGGTGTACCCACCCCTACAGAATGGCCCCAGAGTCGAGGGCAGGTCACCCGAGCAGCGCCCCCACGTGGGAGACGCCAATGAGATTGCCCTTGCGTTCGTAGGCGAAGGCGGCCTCTGCCAGGACGGCTTTTGCCTCCTGGCCCCGGTCGACGATCGACAGGACGCAGGCGAGGTCGACCAGGAGGCTTCCCCGAAGGTTGAGCATGTCGACCGGCGCCAGGCCGACAGCCTCCCGGGCCAGGCGCTCGGCTTGAATGTGGTCGCCGCGCTCGGCCGTGACAAGGGCCAGGGCTGTCCGGGAGAGGGCCTGGGAGGTGACGCTCTCGGCCGGAGACTGCTCCACGCTCACGGCTGCCAACTGCTCCGCCTCCTCCAGGTCGCCCCGGCTCGACAAGATCCTCGACAAGAGCCCGGCGATCTGCGCCACCTGATCCCGTTCCCCCACGTCGAAGGCCAGTTCCAGGGCCAGACGCAACTGGCGCTCGGCGGCGACATCGTCTCCTGCCATGAGCTCGACCTCGGCGCTCCGCTGCTCCACGAAGGTCAGCGCCCGCTTGACCCCGCGCAGGCCTTCCCGAATGTGGGTCCGGGCTGCGTTCGCCAACTGGCGGGCGCGGTCGAATTCGCCCCGCATGGCCCACAGGAGCCCGAGGTCGGCCTGCACTCCTCCATGATCCCGACCGTAGGAAGTGAGAAGGTCGTCGCAGGCGAGGATGGCGTCGGGGACCGGTGTCGGTCCTGCCACCAGCGCGTCGGCGACCCACCAGAGGGCGCCCATCTCTTCGCGCAGGTCGGCGGACCGTCGGGCATGGTTGAGACCTCGGCGAGCTGTCTCTTCCAGGTCGCGCATCTCTCCGGCCCGGAGCTGGGTGAACGCCAGGACGTAGGCGGCCCATCATCAGGTCGGCATCGATCCGTTCCTCGGTAGCCGCCAGCCGGAGTTCTTCCAGAGCGGTGATCTCGGTCTGGGCAAACGGCTCGTATGTGAAGTCGGCCAAGGCCGGTCCCCGCCACAGTTGCAATGCCCCCTGGAGAAGGGCCGCCCGCTCGGGAGGGGACTTGCCTCTCGCCTCCTCGACGAGACGCCGGAAGTGATTGGCATCCACTAGCCCCGGGTCGACCTCCAGCATGTAGCCGGGGGGATGGGTCCGGATCAGGCTGGGGGCGCCGGCCAAGCCGGGCTCCAGCCGCTTGCGGAGAGCGGAGACGAGGCCCTGGAGCTTGGTTCGTGCCGTGGGTGGCGGCGTATCGCCCCACAACGCATCGATGAGGCGGTCGGTTGAGATCACGGTGCCCGCCTGCACCGCGAGGATGGCCAGCAGCGTCCGGGCGCGCCCTCCGGGCAGGGGCACGAGCCCCTCCACCCCTCTGACCTCCAACGGTCCCAGGATCCGGAACTCCACGTCTCACCCACCCTCGTCCCGCCTCAACCTACCGGTCGGGCGTTGATTCGGGCCGTGTTCGTGTCCACGCCAAGGCCGTTAGGGCACCGTTAGCGCCCTCGGGCAGGCTTGGCGCTTCCAGTGCGAGGATCGAAGCGGACCAAAGGAGGACTGACCGGCAGCCCCGCCACCACCCGCCCATCAGCCGACCAACCCAGCTTCCACCCAGGAGGAGCAGAACATCTCCGAGCCGTTCATCCTCATAAACACCTATGCCGTGAAGGAGGGGCAAGCCGACAGGTACAAGGAGGCATGCCGGCCGGTGATCGATGTCGTGGACAAGGAGGAGCCCCGCGTGCATTTCTTCGGGTTCTACCTCGATGACGAAGGCACCGAGGCGACCACCGTCCAGATCCATCCCGACCCCGAATCCATGTTGCTCCACATGCAGCTGGCGGGAGATCACATTCGGGCGGCGACCGAATTCCTGGACTTCACCAAGATGGCGATCTCCATCTACGGCACACCCAACGAGGCCGTTCTCGAGATGATGCGAGAGCTCTCCGGTACTGGGGTGCCTATTACCATCAAGCCCCTGGCGCAGGGAGTCAACCGTCTGCAGACGGCGACCGTCTGAACCCCGACGGCGGCCGTCGGCGTCGAGGACCCGGGGGGACGACGTGCCTCGTCGGTGATGGCGGCCGCCCGCTCGGGCTCCCGGCGGGCCTCGCCGAGACGATCCCCCGTCTGAGCAGCACCGCCGGACCTACCCGGCTTGGAACGGGCGTTCCTATCATCGGCCGATGCACTATCAGCTCACCACGCTGCCCAACGGGTTGCGGATCATCACCGAGGACATGCCCTCGGTCCGTTCGGCGGCCATCGGCTGCTGGGTCGACACCGGCAGCCGGGACGAGGTCGGTCCCGAGGCGGGGACCAGCCACTTCCTCGAGCACCTGCTGTTCAAGGGATCCTCCGCCTGGTCGGCGCAGCGGATCAGCGAGGCCTTCGACGCCGTGGGCGCCCGCAACAACGCCTTCACCTCCAAGGAATACACCGCGTACTGGGCCCGGCTGCGCAACACCGATCTGCCCTTGGCGGTCGAGATCCTTTCCGAGATGCTGCAGCGCCCCGCCTTCCGCCAGGAGGAGATCGACTCCGAGCGCCATGTCGTGCTCGAAGAGATCAACATGAACGAGGACGACCCCACCGACGTCGCCCACGAGCTGTTCATCGAGGCGCTGTGGGAGGGTCATCCGCTATCGCCCCCGATCCTCGGCACCCGCGACTCCATCCTGAACATGTCGCGTGCCACCATCGCCGGCTACTGGGGCCGGCGATACTCGCCCCTCTCCACCGTGGTGGCGGTGGCGGGCCGGGTGGAGCACGACGAGGTGGTCGACCTGATCGGCTCCTTCTTCGCCGGTTGGGAGGGCGACGGGATCACCCGGGAGGCGATGGAGCCGGTGACCGAACGCCGGATCAACATCCGCCGCCGCGACACCGAGCAGGCCCACCTCGTGTTCGGGGCGACCGGGCTCAGCCGCGGCGACGAGCGGCGCCACGCCATGCTGGTCGCCGACCACATCCTCGGCGGCGGCATGTCGTCCCGGCTGTTCCGGGAGATCCGGGAGCAGCGCGGTCTGGCATACGCGGTGCACAGCTTCCGGATGCCGTTCCTGGAAACGGGGGCGGTGGCGATCTATGTGGGGACCACCCCCAGCCAGGCGCCCGAGGTGCTCAAGCTGATCCACGCCGAACTGGACAAGGTGATGCAGGACGGGCTGACGGTCGAGGAGCTGGACCGGGCCAAGGGCCATGTCCAGGGATCGCTCGCCCTGTCGCTCGAGGACTCCGACAGCCTGATGACCCGGATCGGGCGCACCGAGCTGACCGGGATCGAGCATCTGTCGGTCGACGAGATCGTCGCCAGGATCGAGGCGGTCACCGAGGAGGACATCCTCGACGTGGTCAGGGACGTGTACTCGGGCCCGTACGTGCTCGGGGCGGTGGGCCCATTCGACCCCGAGGACCTCGAAGCCTTCGTGGCGTGACCAGGGTCGCCGTCTCCGGTGCGGCGGGGCGCATGGGGCGGCTGGTGTGCGCCGCCGTCGACGCCACCGACGATCTCGAGCTGGCGGTCCGCTACGACCCCGCCTCGGCAGACGAGTCGGTCGCCGGGATGCCGCTCGCCGGGATGCCGGTCACCGACGATCCCGAGGCGGTGGCGGACTGCGACGTTGTGGTCGAGTTCACCCACCCCGACGTGGTGCTGGACAACCTGGCCCGATGGCACGGCTTCGGTCTCCACGCCGTGGTGGGCACCTCCGGGTTCGACGCCGACCGGGTCGAGGCGGTGGGCGCCTTGTGGGGTGACGGCCCGGCCCGGTGTCTCATCGTCCCCAACTTCTCGATCGGGGCCGTGGTGGCCATGCGGCTGGCCGAGCGGGCCGCCCCCTTCTTCCCCGTGGCCGAGGTGATCGAGCTCCACCACGACGCCAAGGCCGACGCCCCCTCGGGGACGGCCATCGCCACCGCCCAGCGCATCGGCGCCGCCGCACCGGAGCAACGGCGTCGGGTCGAGGGGGAGTCGTCGCCTCCGGGGGCGCTGGGGGCGGAGGTCGCCGGTGTGCGCGTCCACTCGATTCGGCTCCCCGGTCTGGTCGCCCACCAGGAAGTGCTGTTCGGCGCCCCCGGCGAGACCCTGTCGATCCGCTCCGACACCACCGACCGGGCCGCCTTCATACCGGGAGTGCTCCTCGCCATACGCGGGGTTGCATCGCTGGCGGAGCCGGTGACGGTGGGCTTGGATGGGCTGCTCGGGCTGTAGCGAGCATTGCTCGGCTCACCTCGCGCAGCGATGTCAGCCGCGCAACGGTTGACGCAGCACTCGGTCACGGGGTCGTCTGGCGGATCACGGCCAGGATGTCGTCGCCGTAGCTCTCCAACTTGGCCGGTCCGATGCCGGGGCAGGCGGCGAGCGACAACCGATCGGTGGGTGAGCGTTCGGCGATGGCGATGATGTGCTGGTCCCACAGCACCATATAGGGAGATACCCCGTCGGTCTTGGCCCGCTCGCTCCGCCATGCCTTCAGCGCCGCCGCCACCGGCCCGGCTCCGTCGATCGACGGCTTCGGCCTGGCCGGTGCCCGGGCCCTACCCGAGCCGTCCGACCCGCCCGGGCCGGGGAGGAACACGGCCCCGGAGAACGGGTCGGGACCGAACGGTACGGTTCCGTCGAGCTCATCCAGGAACGACGACGGGCGGGAGGCGTCGGCCAGCACCACGACCTGGGACCCGGCCCGGGTGACGGCGACGTGGAAGACGCGACGCTCCTCCTCGGTGTCCTCGCTGAGCCGGTGGGGCATGATCCCGCCGTTGGCGCCGAACACGGCGACCATCGGCCACTCCCGACCCTTGACCCGGTGCACGGTCGACAGGGTCACCCCGTTCTCGGCGCGCTCCCGGGAGAACACCCGGTGCAGCCAGCGGCCGAAGCCGCCGGGATCTGGATGGAGATCGGCCACCTGGAGCAGCCCCTCGAGGTCGTCGAGGTGGGAGGCGGCGGCGGCCCCGGTCGAGTCGAGCAGCGTCATCGCCGTGCCCAGCCTGATGTCGTCGCGCACCGCGCTGAGCAGCGCCCGGGTGTTGGCGCCGCCGGCGGCGAGCTCGGCGAGCAGGTCGAGGTCGCCGGCCAGGTCATCGAGCTTCGGTGAGACCTTGACGTCCTCGAGACGTCCCGCCGCCCGCCGGATGTCGTCGATCGAATGGCACCGGGCCAGCCACTTGTCGGCCCAGCGGGGAAGCCCTCGGCTGGGGCGGCGCTGCACCTCGATCAGGTCGGCGGGGTCGATGTCGTCGGGGGCGGTGGCGATGCGCAGGTACGCCAGGGCGGCGCGCAGCCCGAGCCGGTCGAGCACCGCGGCGTCGAGGATCGAGTCCATTGGAACCCCGGCGTCGGCCAGGGCGATGTGCGGACCCAACAGCAGCGACTGGACCCTGGTGAGCACCGCCACCTCCTCTGGACGCCGCCCGCCCTCCAGCCAGGCGCCGACCACCGCCGCCACCGTGGCGGAGCCTGCATTCGTCTGGTGAGGGTTCACCACCAGGCCGTCTCCCGCCGTCGACACGTCGGGTCCCGGCCTGATCACCTTGGCCACCCGCACCCTGTTGTAGCCGAGCACGTTCGCCGCCGCCTCGGTCACCACCGCCGGGCATCGATAGTTCACCTCGAGGGCATGGTGCGACGCCCCGGGGAAGTACCGGTCGTAGTCGACCAGGAACCGGGGGTCGGCCCCGACGTGGCTGTTGATGGTCTGGTCGTCGTCGCCGACCCCGAACACGTCATAGGTGGGGCAGGCGAGAAGCCGGATCAGCAGCATGTGGGCAGGGGTGAGGTCCTGGAACTCGTCGACCAGCAGGTGCCGATGCTCGTCCTGGTGGGCGCGGCGCAGCCGCCCGTCGGCGAGCAGCCCTTCGACCGCCAGGTAGATCTGCTCGTCGAAGTCGATCACCCCCTGCCGCCGCAGCTCGGCGCGGTACGGGCCGAATGCCGCCGCCAGGCTCGGGACATCGCCGAACTCGGCCTCGACCACGGCCGGGTCACGCAGACCGAGCCTGATCAGCGACAGACCTTCGAGATAGCGGGCGTACGGGTCGGTGTTCACCCGTCGCACCGGTCTCGGCACCAGCCCCTCGACGATGGCGCGGGCGGCCCGCTCGTCGATCACCTCGGGGCGGCGGCCCATGAACCTGGCGACCAGCCCGTACCCCCAGGCGTTGAGGGTTTGGATCCTGGCCCCGAGGCCATGGGTGCGGGCCGCCATCTCCAGCTGCGCCTCCTTGTTGTAGGCGACGGCGAGCAGCGTCTCCGTCTCGTAGCCGCGGTCGGCGATCAGGTGGCGGAGCCGCTCGGTGAGCACCCTGGTCTTGCCCGATCCGGCCGGGGCCACCACCCGGGCGGGGCCGGCGTCGTGGCCCACCGCCTCGAGTTGCTCGGGATCGAGGGCGGCGGCGGGCTTGACGGGATCCGGCACCGGGGTGAGGAACCCGCCCTCCACCGTCTCGGCGTGGACAACGGCCTCGGCCGTCAACCGGCGGGCGGTGCGGGGACCACCGTCGATCCAGGCCGGGTCTCCGTCGGGAAGGACCACATCGGCGGGCCCGCCCTCGGTGGCGCCCAGGGCGATGGCCTTTCGCCCCCACCACCACACAGGCTCGCCGTTGCGGTCGTCGTAGTTGTTGGCCCACACCAGGAAGTGGAGGCGGTCGAGCCACGGTTCGAACCCGGCCCCCGCCCGCCACGGCTCGACGGCATGGTCGACCGGCTCCCGCAACGCCGCCGCGCCCACCGCCATCTCGACGACCACCGGATCCCGGTCCGCCCACGCCCGGTGGAGCCGCTCGACCGGTGGGCCGGGTTCGTCCAAGGTGGCATGGTCGATCCGGATCCGGTCCACGCCTACCCAGGGCGACGGCGGGTCGGCCCCGGGCGCCACCACCACACCTCGACCCAGCTCTCTTGTCCACGGGACCGACACCACAGGGAGGGTAGGGGGTCGTGGCGCCCCGACCGCCCGGAGCCGACGGCCGGCCCGGGCGATGTCCCGTCCTCTAGATAGGTGGGTGGTGTTGTGGAACGGGGAGGGTGATGGCTGAGGGGGGCTTCTAACGACAACCATGCTGGGTTCATCTGGTCGGTGGCAGATCTGTTGCGGGGGGATTACAAGCAGTCCGAGTACGGGAGGGTGTGAGTTGGACGTGGCCCAGAGTTGGCGGAGGAGGCTCGGTGACCAAGACGATTCATCAGCTCATGGTGACCCTGCGCGACGTGGGCCGCCGGTCTGGCGAAGGATCGTGGTGCGGTCGGAGACGAGGTCTTCCAGGCGTGCGTGGTCGGCGGGGCGGCGTGCCAGTACGCGGTCGTCGCCATGCTGGTCGCGTCCTAATCCTGCTTGCGCAGGAGCCTGCGTCAGCCACGAGCGCTACGCGTGCTCCGCTCCGCCTACTCGGCCCGGCTCCCTTTACTCCGTGCGAGTACTCCGTGCGAGCCGTCCGGGTATAGTCCGCGAAGGATCGTGACGAAGGAGGCGAGATGGCGCCGATGGTCCACAGCGTCGAGATCGAGCGAAGCCGCGAGGACGTCTTCGCCTATGTGACCGATCCGTCGCGCTTTCCCGAGTGGCAGGAGGCGGTGGTGCGCGCGAGCGTCCAGGGCAGCGGTCCGCTGCAACAGGGCTCCAGAATCGAGCTGACGCTCCGGATGGGGAAGCGTGAACAGACGATGACGAGCGAGCTGTCGGAGTACAGCCCGCCGGAGAGCTACGCATTCCGCGTCATCGACGGCCCGGTCCGTGCGGTGGGGAACGGCAGGTTCGAGACGCTCGGGGAAGATCGGACGCGCTTCACGTTCGAGCTCGACTTCAGGGGCCACGGGATCGGCAAGTTGCTCGTGCCGCTCTTCGTCCGCAGGCAGGCGGCGAAAGAGCTTCCCGAGAGCCACGCGAAGCTGAAGAAGCAGCTCGAGAACCGCTCGTAGACCGTCCCGCGGATTAGGGATGCACGTTCCGGGTAGGCAGCCGCCGCGTTGAAGCACGCGGCCGCTCAGCAACGCTTACTACGTAGCCATGAGTAGACCGAAGCGAACCGCGAAGACGCAGCCCTGCTCCATGCAGCTTGGGCCTGCGGCGAACGTGACTCGTCACACGGAAGAGCCGCGACGCGTCGGCCGCTCTCGAAGCGCGGTCGTCGCCGAGCTGGCGGGGGACTGCTATGAGACCCCGTCCGTACCTGCCCTCGAGCCGCAGTTGCGACCGTTGGGTCCACCCGCTGTCCGCATGGTCGGCCGGGCGCTTCGGTGCGGAGCCGCGGCCAACTCCACTTCCAGCGGGACCCCGTTCGCTGGAATAGCGGTCGTGCCGGACCGGCGCCAGTTCCAAAGAGCTGGATTGAGGCCGAGGACGCGCGGTAAACCCGACGGGGCCGCCTTCGAGACGCACATCCCCCCGGGCTGACCGGGCAGGGTGGGTATTCCGGCGTCAAGCTGGGCACCGGGTCGGGTGGCTTCGACCGTGCCTTGGTCGCCCCGCTAGATGGCGCCCGGTCCGGGCACGACCTCGATCTCGCCGTGCATGCCGTACTCGTAGTGGCCGGGGAGGTGGCAGGCGAACTCGAACACACCGGGCTCGTTGAACGTGAAGGTGGTGATGGCAGTGCCATTGGGCCCCACCGACACCTCGCCAGGGATCGACGGGTGCTCGGCCTCGGTCCCGGTGGCGTGGCGGAGGTGGACCTCCGGGCCGCCGGTGATCAGCTCGTGGTGGATCGGGTCGCCGTTGACCAGCAGGAACCGCACCCGGGTGCCCTCCACCACGGTGAGGTGGTCGGGCTCGAAGCGGGAGTGGTGCACGTCGATCTCCACGGTCACGTCACCGGGCCCGAGCGGTGCCGCGTCCCGGTGGTCACTCCCGGAGGCGAGGGCGTAGCCGGCCCCCGTTGCCAGGGCCGTTACCACCACCGGGGCGACGATCAGCAGGATCCGGCGTCGTCGCCCTGAAGGCACCGAGGTCATGCCGTTCCGCTCCCTATGGCCTCGAGGCGGTGGCGGCGAACCCAACCAAGCCCGACGGCGAAGGTGAGGAACCCGGCCCCGACCCCGGCGAACAGCGGCCACACCGGCAGCCCACCGGTGCCGGGGCGCACCGGGAGCGATTCCGGTTCCGGGACCCCGGTGTCGGCGAAGGCGGCGGCTACCCCGGGGGTGGCGGAGACGGCCAGGTCGTAGTCCAGCTCGGCGGCGGGAGCGTCGAGCTGCAGATACGACAGCCACATGTCCTCCGGTAGCCACTCCATCCCCTCGTCCGAACGGAGATCGTCGAGCAGGAGATCGGTGGCGGCCTCGCTGCGGGCAAGGGTCATACCCGTCCCACCGGCCAGCAGCTCGGGCTCGCCCTCGGTGAGCAGGAACACGTCGGCCTCGATCCGGTCGCCCGGCTCGGCGCCGAGGCCGAGGATACGAATGGGAACCCACGGGTCGTCGGTGGGGATGGTGGCCATGATCGGTGTGCTGTCGCCCGCCTCCTGCTCGAGGTCGGCGGCGCGCTCGGCGTTGAACCGGGCCGCCATGAACACCGGGCTGCGCCTGGCGTAGAAGTCGAGGACTTCGGGGGCGTCGGGGGTGAGGAAGAAGCCGTGCTCGACCGCCCATGCCCCAACGGCGTCACCACCGCCGCGCAGCACGGTGATGTCGAGGGCGTCGATCTCCACCTCGAGCAGCACCTCGGCAGAAGCGGCTGAGGTGGTCTCGGTGCGGTCGAACACCAAGCTTCGTCTGGGCGGCTCCACCTCGAGGGCCAGGCGCTGCAGGGTCCAGTCGCCGCCCCGCTCCACGCTGGTGGGCACGTCCGGGAGTGGAATGATCGATCCCACCTCCTTGCCCTCTCCGGTGAACTCGAAGGCGGTGACGTACCGCTCGATCCCGTTGCTGTAGGCGGCCAGGGTGGTGGTACGCACCAGCTCGACGGTGCCGTTCTCCCCGACCAGCCCACCGCAGGCCAGCGCCGGTCCGGCCCCAACGGCCAGCATCAAGCCGACCGCGGTCGTCAGGTAGGTGATCCTTCGAGCACCCCGCCTCCGAGCGCCCGCCCTCTCGCTCCGCATTCCCTTCCGCATGTCATCCTCCTTGGACCCCTCCCGGTCTCAGCGCTAGGACGACCAATCCCCCAGACGGGGTTCCCGGGGGTGTCACCTGTGCTCTCGGACCGGGCGGTGGGAACCGCAGCGGTGGATGAGGCGGATCCGGTAGGGGACCCGCGGGAACGCGGGGGAGCCCGGTTCAGTAGAGCGCCGAGGCGAGCTGGCGTCGATAGATGGGGGTGAGGGGGTGCTCGTTGGTCAAGACCTCGAAGATGTCGAGCATCGCCCGGCGGGCGTCCTCGAGCTGAGGGCCCTTCTCCCGCACCACGGCCAGCATGTAGTCGAGGGCCGGCTCGTACTCGCCGTGAGAGGCGAGGCCCCGAGCCAGGGCGAGCCGGGCGGCCCCGTCCGTGGGGTCGGCGGCGACGGCCCGCTCCAGGTCGGCCACGTCGGAGGTCCTTGCCTCGGTGAGCCGGGCGGCGGCCTGGAGCCGGTCGACTTCGGGGGTGGGGACAAGCCTGCCCAGCACGATCATGGCCTCCTCGGTGTCGCCGGCGGCGATCAGCAGCGAGGCAAGGCCGGTTCCGGCGTCGGGGTGGTCGCTCCGGGTCCCCAGCACCGCCCGGAACAGGTACTCGGCACGTTCGGTGTCGCCGGCCAGGGCGGCGTCGCGGGCCTCGTCGACGGCCCGGTCGAGCTCGGAGGGGACGATCTGCTCCAGCCACTGACGGACGGCCGGCTCGGGGATGGCGCCGGTGAAGCGGGAGACGGCAACCCCGTCGCGGAAGGCGACGACGGTGGGGATCCCTTGGACCCCGAGCCGGTTTGAGAGCTCCGGGTTGGCGTCGACATCAACCTTGACCAGCTCCCAGGCCCCGTTTGCCTCGCCGGCCAGCTTCTCGAGCACCGGTCCCAAGATCTTGCACGGCCCGCACCACTCCGCCCACAGGTCGACGACGACGGGCACCTCGTGGCTGCGCTGCACCACGGCGGCAGGAAAATCGGCGGTGGAGACTTCGGTGACGTGTTCGCTCGGCATGATGTCCATGGTACGTCACGCCCGGCCTTGTCTTCCCGGTCGGCGGCCCCCGCACTGCTACCGTCGTCCCCCATGGATCACCGCCAGGGACCCTTCGGCTCGCTCCTCACCGCCGTCATCACCCCGTTCGACGGGGACGGAGCCGTCGATTACGAGGCGTTCTGGCGGCTGCTCCACCATCTCGGCGACACCGGGTCCGACGGGGTGGTGGTGTGCGGCACGACCGGGGAGTCCCCGACGCTGTCCGACGACGAGAAGCTGGCGCTCTTTTCAACCGCCGTCGACGCCTTCGCCGGCTCGATGACGGTGGTCGCCGCCACCGGCACCTACGACACCGCCCACTCGGTGGCGATGACCAGACGCGCCGCCGAGATCGGCTGCGATGCGGTCATGGCGGTCACCCCGTATTACTCCAAGCCTCCTCAGGAGGGGCTGTACCGGCACTTCGCCGCCATCGCCGACGCCACCGACCTCCCCGTCCTGCTCTACAACATCCCGGGGCGGACCGCCCGGCTGATCGAAGTCGACACCCTGGTCCGGCTCGCCGCCCATCCCCGGATCGTGGCGGTGAAGGACGCAGTCGACGACATCGCCTACACCAAGCGTTCGCTTGCGGTCCTCCCCGACGACTTCGCGGTGTACGCCGGGTCCGACGCCTTCACCTTCGCCAGCATGCAAGCGGGCGGGGTCGGGGTGGTGTCGGTGGCCTCGCACCTGGTCGGCCGTCAGATCAAAGACATGATCGAGGCGATGCAGCAGGGTGACGTCGACGGCGCCGCCACCACCAACGCCCGGCTCACCCCGCTGTTCGAGGCGCTCTTCGTCGAGCCCAATCCGATGCCGCTCAAGGCCGCCCTCAACCGCTGGTGGGGCCCGGTGGGCGAACCGAGGCTCCCCCTGATCCCGGCCGGTGACGGAACGGTGGCCATGCTCGAGGCTGCGCTGGAGACGGCTGCCGTCGCATGACGGTCTCGATCAGCTTCCTCGGTGGCCTTGGTGAGATCGGGCGCAACTGCGCCGTGATCGAGACCAACGGGCGCCTTGCCCTCATCGACTGCGGGCTGATGTTCCCCGAGGAGGAGATGCTCGGGGTCGATCTGGTGCTCCCCGACTTCTCCTGGGTGATCGAGCGCCGCGAGGACGTCGCCTGCGTCGTCCTCACCCACGGACACGAGGACCACGTCGGCGCCCTCGCCTACTTCCTGCGAGAGGTCCAGGTGCCCGTGTACGGCACCTCGCTCACCGTCGAGCTGGCCCGGTCGAGGGTCGAGGAGATCGGCATCGACCCCGACCTGCGGGCGGTGTCGCCGGGCGAGTGGATCGAGGAGGGGCCGTTCCGCTTCGCCCTGGTCCGCGTCGCCCACAGCGTCCCCCAGGCCGCCGGGGTCGTCTTCGACACCGACGAGGGCCTGATCGTCCACTCCGGCGACTTCAAGCTGGATCCGACCCCGATCGATGGATTCCCCACCGACCTGGGCGCCTTCGGGGGGTTCGGTCGCATGGGGGTTCGGCTGCTGCTGGCCGACGCCACCAACGCCGAGATCGCAGGCTTCACCCCGTCCGAGGCGACCATCGGCAGACCCATCGCCGACCTCACCTCCCGGGCTGCGGGGCGGGTGATCATCGCCTGCTTCGCCAGTCATGTGCACCGGGTGCAGCAGGCGGTGGACGCCGTGGTCGGCGCCGGGCGCAAGATCGCCTTCCTGGGCCGGTCGATGTTGCGCAACACCGAGGTCGCCGCCCGGCTCGGTCTGCTCGACGTGCCCGACGGCTCGGTGCTGCCCCTCGACGAGCTGCTTGCCCTCCCTCCCGAGCAGACGGCGGTCATCTGCACGGGGAGCCAGGGCGAGCCGTTCGCCGCCCTGTCGTTGATGGCCCAGGGTGAGCATCGGGCGATCAAGCTCACCAAAGGCGACACCGTCATCCTCTCGGCGACCCCCATCCCCGGCAACGAGACCAAGGTCTACCGGGTGATCAACAACCTGGTGAGGCGAGGGGTGATCGTCCACCACGGCCGCAACGCCCCGGTCCATGTCTCCGGCCACGCCGCCCGCGACGAGCTGGCCACGTTGATGAACGTCGTGTCGCCCAAGGCGTTCGTCCCCGTCCACGGTGAGTACCGGCACCTGGTGGCCAGCGCCGAGCTGGCCAGCACCGTCGGGATCAAGGAGGTGGAGATCTGCGAGGACGGCGACCGTATCGTGCTCCGCAAGGGAAAGCTCCGGGTCGAGCGGGGGGCGTTTCCCGCCGGGTACGTCTACATCGACGGATCCGGGGTGGGCGACCTGGACGGGGTGCTGCGCGATCGCAGGCACCTCGCCGACGACGGCGTGCTCATCATCACCGTCGGGGTCGACATGGCCAGCGGGGAGATCGTGGTCGGCCCCGAGGTCGACAGCCACGGGATCACCGACGACCCGAAGGGGCTGCACGCCGAGATCGCCGGTGCGGTGGAGAAGGCGGTGGCGTCGCTGGCGACACCGATCGATCGGGACGGGATGCGCCGCACCGTGCGCAGCGAGGGCGGCAAGATCGTCAAGCGGACCCTCGACCGACGGCCGGTGGTGATCCCCATCCTGCTCGAGGTCTGAGCGGGAACCGATTTTCTTAGGATCGAAACGCGTCACGGGTGACGCGTTCGGGTCCTAAGAAAATGCGTGGGCGGGAATCGTTTGCGCCGAGGCCTGGCGGAGGTAAGGTGCGCGTCCCATGCCAACACGGTCGAAAACCCGTGGGGCCAAGGGGCGGAGTAGGGTCAAGAGAACTCAGCAGCGGCGGAACAACGCAGGCCTCCTTGATGCGCTTCGACGGGGCAAGGAGCGGTTCCGCACCAGGCTCGGACGTCAGACCGATGACGTCTGGGGTGTCGTCGTCATCATGGTCGCCATCGTGCTGGCGCTCGCCTTCTTCGGGGGTGCGGGGCCGGTGGGCAGCGGTGTCGCCGAAGGGCTCGCCATCTTCTTCGGGATCGGCTCCTGGTTCATCCCCGTGATCATCGCCGTGATCGGCGTGGCCATGGTGGGGACCATGCCCCGGGCCGACTACGCCCGCTTGACCGTCGGGTTGACCACGATCTTCGTCTCGTCGTTGGCGCTGCTCCATCTGATGTCGGGGACGCTCCCGCTGTCCCAGGGCATCCCGGCGGTGATGGAGCGGGGCGGCGCCATGGGCTCGCTGATCTCGTTCCCACTGCGCCGGCTCATCGGGTTCTGGGGCGCATGGGTCGTGCTGTTCTCGGTCACCTCCATCGGGGTGCTCATCGCCACCAAGGCAACCGTGCGCGACGTCGGCCATGCCCTGAAGGATTCCGCCCTGTGGGTTCGGCACCACGTCGGCCTCCCCGCCGGGACGCCGCCGGTGGCGGTGGGGAAGCGGTCGGCGGCGCCGACACCGGCACCGCAGATGCGGAGCGGGCCCGCCTCCGCCAAACCGGAGGCCCAGACGACGACGCCCAAGAAAGCCAAGCCGCGCCAGCCGCCTCCCCCGATGGCCCGCACCGGCCGGAGGGAGGGCTACCAGCTCCCGCCGCTCAACCTGCTCCACCGCAGCGAGTCGGCGGGACACAACCGGCGGGCGCTGGAGCAGGCCGGCGCCGAGCTCCAGGACGCCCTCCACCAGCACGGCGTCGACGCCCGGCTGGTCCGCATCGTCCCCGGCCCCACCGTCACCCGGTTCGAGATCGAGCTGTCACCCGGGGTGAAGGTGTCGCGGATCACCGGCATGGCCAGCGACATCGCATACGCCATGGCATCGGCCGACGTTCGCATCCTCGCCCCGATCCCGGGTAAGAGCGCCATCGGGATCGAGGTCCCCAACCGGCACCGCGAGCTGGTGACGCTGGGTGACCTGCTGTCGTCGCCGGTGGCGAACGATCCCGACCCGATGAAGATCGGTCTGGGCAAGGACGTCTCGGGCGCCACCCGGATGCTCAAGCTGGACGAGCTGCCCCACCTGCTCATCGCCGGCTCCACCGGGGCGGGCAAGTCTTCGTGCATCAACGCCCTGGTCACCTCGCTGCTGATGCGGGCCACCCCCGACGACGTCCGCATGATCCTGGTCGACCCCAAGCGGGTCGAGCTGGGCCAGTACAACGGGGTTCCCCACCTGCTCACCAAGGTCATCACCAACCCGAAGCGGGCAGCCGAGGCGCTGCAGTGGGCGGTTGCCGAGATGGACCGCCGCTACACGCTGCTGGCCGACGCCGGGGTACGCGACATCGCCAGCTACCGGGAGACATGGGACGCCGGGGGCATCGACGAGGACGGCTTCGACCGCTTCCCCTACATCGTGGTGATCGTCGACGAGCTCAACGACCTGATGATGGTTGCCGGGCGCACCGTCGAGGACTCGGTGGTCCGGATCGCGCAGATGGCCCGTGCCGTCGGTATCCACCTGGTGCTGGCCACCCAGCGGCCGTCGGTCAACGTCATCACCGGGGTGATCAAGGCCAACGTGCCGTCGCGGCTGGCGTTCTCGGTGGCCTCGCAGACCGACTCCAGGGTCATCCTCGACAGCGCCGGCGCCGAGAAGCTGGTCGGGCTGGGCGACATGCTGGTGGTCACCGCCCGCGACCCCAAGCCGGAGCGCATCCAGGGGGCCTTCGTGTCCGAGGCCGAGGCCAGGGCGGTGGTCGATTGGTGCAAGACCCAGGAGCAGGCGCAGTACCGGGACGCCGACGTGTTCGAGGCGGCCGCCAAGGTGGCCGAGAACGAGGAGGGCTTCGAGGGTGAGGACCCCGAGGTCATCCGCCAGGCGATCGAGCTGATCGTCCGCTCCCAGCTCGGCTCGACCTCCATGCTGCAGCGCAAGCTCCGCATCGGGTTCGCCCGGGCGGGCCGGGTGATGGACATCCTGGAGAACAGGGGGATCGTCGGGCCGTCCGAGGGCTCCAAGGCCCGCGAGGTGCTGGTCACCGAGGACGAGCTCGACTCGGTGCTGGTCGACCGCTGACCTGCCGCCGCCACCGCGGTTAGGTTTGGGCCGGTCATGGTTTCGGCCCGCTTCGACGATCTCACCCCTGGCGCCGAGCACGGCTACCTCTTCGCCGACCCGGTGGACGTCGTGGTCGCCAACCATGTCGACGAGGTGGTCCCCGCCATCGCCGCCGCCGATCGGGCGGCGCGCCGCGGGAGGTGGGCGGCGGGATACGTCGCCTACGAGGCGGCGTCCGGGCTGGATAGGGGGCTGCCGGTCCACGACCCGTTACCCGGCCTGCCCCTGGTGTGGTTCGGGATCTTCCCGCGGCGGCTCGCCGCCGAGCAGCCGCCATCGGGAGCAGGCGGCTACGAGGTCTCCGACTGGACCCCGGCGATGGACCGGGAAGGGTTCGGCGCCGCCGTTTCCGCCATCCGCAGGGCCATCGCCGCCGGCGACACCTACCAGGTCAACCTGACCTTCCCGCTCCACGCCGGCTTCTCGGGCGATCCGTCACGGTGGTACACCGACCTGGCCGGGGCGCAGCGGGGTGCGTTCGCCGCCCACATCGACACCGGGAGCCGCCACATCCTCAGCGCCTCGCCCGAGCTGTTCTTCCAGCTCGACGGCGACCGGATCCGGACCAGACCGATGAAGGGGACGGTGCGGCGGGGGCGCTGGGTCGAGGAGGACGCCGCCATGGCCCGGTGGCTGGCCGGGTCGGAGAAGGACAGGGCGGAGAACGTGATGATCGTCGACCTGCTGCGCAACGATCTGGGGCGGATCGCCGAGGTGGGCTCGGTCGAGGTCGACGAGCTGTTCGCCGTCGAGCGCTACGAGACGGTGTGGCAGCTCACCTCGACCGTGTCGGCCCGGGTCGGCCCGCACCTCGCCCTTGTCGACGTGTTCCGGGCGCTGTTCCCGTGCGGCTCGGTCACCGGCGCCCCCAAGCGGAGCACGATGGGGATCATCCGTGCGTTGGAGCCGCAGCCCCGGGGTGTCTATTGCGGTGCGGTGGGGTTCGTCGGCCCGGACTCTGCGGGGCTCGGCCCGACCGCAGCCTTCAACGTCGCCATCCGCACCGTCGACGTCGACCTGGCCCGGGGCACCGCCATCTACGGGGTGGGGTGCGGGATCACCTGGGGCTCGGACATTGACGCCGAGTACGAGGAGGCCCGGTGGAAGGCCCGGGTCCTGGTGGCGCGGCGCCCCGACTTCGACCTGTTCGAGACCATACGCTGGGATCCGGGTGGTGGCTTCGTGTTCCTCGACCGGCACCTCGACCGGCTGGCGGCGTCGGCGGGGTACTTCGGGTTCGGGTTCGACCGGGCCGGTGCGGTCGAGCGGCTCCACGCCCGGGTGGCGGGGGAGGGGGCGTCGCTGCGGGTGCGGTTGACCCTGGACCGCTCCGGGGCGGTCGAGGTCACCGCCTCCACCCTGCTGGTCGGGTTCGGCGACGACGCCGCCGCCGACCCGGTCCGCTTTGCGGTGGAGCCGTTGTCGGTCGCCCCCGACAACGTCCTGCTGTTCCACAAGACCACCGCCCGCCGGCAGTTCGAGGAACCGCCCCGTCGCCATCCCGAGGCCGGCGACGTGCTGCTGGTCAACGACAGGGGCGAGCTGACCGAGTTCACCGTCGCCAACGTAGTCCTGCGCCTCGACGGCGCATGGTGCACCCCTCCGCTGGAATCCGGATGTCTCCCCGGCGTGTTCCGGGCCGAGCTGCTCGCCGCCGGCACCCTGACCGAACGGGTGCTCACCCTCGACGACCTCGACGCCGCCGACGAGGTTGCCTGGATCAACTCGGTGCGCGGCTGGCGCCCGGCGGTCAGGATCGAATCCGGGCCGGCCGCGCCCGAGTTGCACCCGGAGACGGGGGATCGCCCTACGGACGCTGGGACCAGGATGCCCAACCTTCGTTAGCATCGCCGCCGATGTCCGACCTCGCCCTTCATCGCATCCTCGAGCCTGACGGCACCCTGTCCGGCGACAGCCCGCTCCCGGTCGACAGGATCGCCGACCTGTTTCGCCGGATGGTCGCCGCCCGCACCTACGACCGGAAGGCGACGGCGATGCAGAAGCAGGGCCGGCTGGCCACCTACGCCCCCTTCCAGGGCCAGGAGGCCGCCCAGATCGGTTCAACCGCCGCCCTCGAGCCGCGGGACTGGGTGGTAGGCAGCTACCGCGACGCCGCCGCCATGTGGGACCACGGCTACCCCTGGGTCAACCTGATCCTGGGGCGCACCGGCGACGAGCGGGGTGGTCACGCCCCCGAGGGGGTCAACGTGCTACCCCCGTCGATCACGGTCGGTGCCCACATGATCCACGCCGTCGGGCTCGGCTGGGCCTCGAAGCTGCGGGGCGAGGACGCCGTCGCCATGACCTTCTTCGGCGATGGCGCCACCTCGGAGGGCGACTTCCACGAGGCGATGAACTTCGCCGGGGTCTTCGCCACCCCCACCGTTTTCGTGTGCGAGAACAACGGGTGGGCCATCTCGATGCCGCGGGAGCGGCAGACCGCCTCCGAGACCATCGCCCAGAAGGGGAAGGCCTACGGCGTCAAGGGGGTGCTGGTGGACGGCAACGACCTGCTCGCCGTCTACGACGTGGCGAAGCGGGCGGTGGCGAGGGCCAGGGCGGGGGAGGGGGCGACCCTGATCGAGGCGTTGACCTACCGGATCGGCCCCCACACCACCACCGACGACGACCGGCGCTACCGGACCGAGACCGTCGTCGAGGAGTGGCGGGTGCTCGATCCGCTGGAGCGGGTCCGCAACTACCTACGAGCCAACGACGGCTGGTCGGAGGAATGGGAGCGGGGGATCGAGGACACCGAGAGCCGGGCGGTGGAGGACGCCGTCATCGAGGCCGAGACGCTGACCGCATTCGGCCCCGGCGAGATCTTCGACGCCATGTTCGCCGAGATCACCGGTCCGCTCGCCGCCCAGCGGGAAGAGTCGGAGAGGGGCGGAGCGTGAGCGAGCGCAACCTGGCCCAGGCGGTCAACCATGCGCTCGATCTGGCGCTGGCCGACCCCGACGTCGTGCTGCTGGGCGAGGACGTGGGCAGCACCGGCGGGGTGTTCCGGATCTCGGACGGGCTGCAGCAGCGTCACGGCGTGGACAAGGTGATCGACACCCCGGTGGCCGAGTCCGGGATCATCGGCGCCGCCTTCGGGATGGCGGTGGCGGGCATGAAGCCGATCGCTGAGATCCAGTTCATGGGCTTCTCCTATCCGGCGTACGACCAGGTGGTCAGCCACGTGTCGCGCATCCGCAACCGCTCCCGGCACCGCTTCACCTGCCCGATGGTCATCCGCATCCCATACGGGGCTGGGATCGGCGCCGCCGAGCACCACAGCGAGTCCGCCGAGATCATCTACGCCCACACCCCCGGGCTCAAGGTGGTGGTGCCCTCCAATCCGTACGACGCCAAGGGGCTGTTCCTCGCCGCCGTCGCCGACCCCGATCCGGTGATCTTCCTCGAGCCCATCAGGCTGTACCGGGCGGTGAAGGGCGAGGTGCCCGACGAGGCATACCAGGTGCCGCTGGGCGTAGCCGACATCGTGGCAGACGGCGACGATGTCACCCTGATCGGGTACGGGGCGATGATGCGGGAGATCCGCCGATCGGTCGGGGTGCTGGCCGAGCACGGGGTCGGGGCGACCGCGGTCGACCTGCGCACGATCTCACCGCTCGACATCGAGACCATTGTCGAGGCGGCGCGCCACACCGGGAGGGCCGTCGTGGTCCACGAGGCGCCGCGTACCGGGGGGCTGGCGGGCGAGATCATCGCCCTCATCCAGGAGCACGCCCTGTACGACCTGCAGGCGCCCATCGCCCGGGTCACCGGATGGGACACGGTCGTCCCGCTGCGGCGGGCCGAGCACCACTACGTGCCGACGGTCGATCGCATCGTGGCGGCGGCATTGAAGACCTTGGAGGCCTGAGCGATGGCGCACGAGTTCCTTCTTCCCGACGTCGGCGAGGGTCTGACCGAGGCGGTGATCGTCCACTGGCATGTCGCCGTCGGTGACCCGGTGACCATGGACGGACCGCTGGTCGAGGTCGAGACCGACAAGGCCGTGGTCGACATCCCCGCCCCCTTCGCCGGGGTGCTGCTCCACCAGGGCGGGGCGGAGGGGGAGACCCTCCCGGTCGACTCGCTGCTGGCGGTGATCGGCGAGGAGGGCGAGGAATGGGCCTCCGGCGCGGCGGTGGCGGCGTCGGTACCCGGTGCGGTCGAGGAGCAGGCGACGCCCATCGTGGGCCGGCTCAGCGAGACCGCCGAGACCGTCGGCTCCAGGCAGCCGGGGATGCTCCCAAAGGTGAGGCGGCTCGCCGCCGATCTCGGGGTCGACGCCTCGCTGGTGGAGGGCACCGGGCCCGGCGGCAGGGTCACCGAGGACGACCTGCGTCGGGCCGCTGCCGGGGGAGCGGCGGCTGCGATGGCGGCGCCAGCATCGGCGATTGGTCCGTCCACGCCTGCGGCTGCCGCATCCACCGGGCCGGAGCGGCGGGTGCGGATGTCGCCGACCCGGCGCACGATCGCCGAGAACCTGGCCCGCTCGTGGCGGGAGATCCCCCACGTCACCACATACTCGGAGGCGGACGCCGAAACCCTGCTTGCGGCCCGCGCCGCCGCCGGCAAGCCGCCGCTCGAGGCGCTGCTCATCTCCCGGCTGATCCCGCTGCTGGAGCGGTTCCCCGACTTCAACGCCACCATCGACGGCGACGAGATCGTCCACAAGCTGCACTACGACATCGGGGTGGCTGTCGACACCCCCGAAGGGCTGCTGGTCACCGTGGTGCGCCACGCAGACGGGCGGGACGTGGCCGGTCTCGGCGAGGAGATCCTTCGTCTCGCCACCGCCGCCAGGGAGCGTAAGGTCAAGCCGGACGAGCTGCGCGGCCAGACCTTCACCCTGTCCAACATCGGTGCCGTCGGCGGCGGCTACGGCACCCCGCTGGTCCCCTACAGGACCACGGCGATTCTGTCGGTGGGCAGGGCCGACTCCAAGCCGGTGGTCCGCAACGACCAGATCGTGGTCGGTCGCCAACTCCCCCTGAGCCTCTCATACGACCACCGGGCCATAGACGGCTCCACCGGAAGGTCATTCATGGCCGCCCTGGTGGAAGCCCTGGAGTCCTGACCGGCCGGTCAGGTCTGTTCCCCCTGAAGCCGCTACCCGCTCAGATGGGTTTGGCGGCGCAGAGCCACACCCTGGCCTCCCAGAGGAAGCGGGAGCCCTTCTCGGTGAGCTGGACGATGCCGTCGTCGACAAGCTGCTTGATGCTCTTGGCGTCGGCGAGGGCGCCCGCCAGCGGGATGGGGCGCTCGGTGAGCTTGACCAGGCTGGCGAAGACGCTGCGGGCGACGTCGAGGATGGCCCGTTCGTCCTGCAGGGTTCCGGTGGGGAGGAACAGCCGACCACCCTCGGCGAGCCGGCGCTTCGCCTGCTGCAGCATGCGGATGGGCAGCTCGGACCCGCTGGGGCCCCCACCCGTCCGCGATGGGAACCAGCCACTGTCGGCGGCGAGGTCGTCGGGGATCCCGGACACGTCGCCAATGATGACGTCGGCGCTGACACCATCGGGAATCGGTTCGAACAGATCGCCGTGGAAGAACTCCATCCGGTCGGCAACGCCGTGGGCGGCGGCGTTGGCGGTACCCACCGCCACCACGTCGGGGCTGGCGTCGACCCCGTATACCTTGGAGGCGCCCAGCTTGGCGGCGATGATCCCGAGCACACCGGTTCCGCAGCCGACGTCGATGACGACGTCACCCTCGGTCACGTCGAGAACGTCGGCCACGAGTTGGGAGATGGTGGATGGGAGGAAGGTGGTGTCGGAGGCGGTCAGGTCCATGGGACCGAGCCGCCCCTTCCACGTGATGGTCTGCATCGAGGGATTATGCCCGGTTCGGAGCCTCCTGGAAACCGTGATCCACCCGTTACGCTTCCGTAGATGGACGGCCAGCAGCAGCGCAACGCTCTCAGCGCCGCCGAGCAGGCGCTGCGGGCCCTCGCCGACGGCGACACCGACCGGGCGATGCACGCAGCCCTGCGTGCCGGGGAGCTGGACCAGGTGGGTCTCTACGCCACCTTTCCCGCCGCCGTCGACATGGCGATCGCCGACCTCACCTTCAAGGGAATGATCGGCGCCGACGCCGTCGAGACGCTGCGCACCTCGGTGGGAACCGGCCCGCTGGAGGGGCTGATCGAGCTGCTCCACCCCTGATCCGCCTTTTCTTAGGACCGAAACGCGTCACAGGTGACGCGTTCTGATCCTAAGAAAAACGCGTGGGGCGACCCGTCCCCGGCTACCCGGAGGGCGGGCCAGCGGAGCGAAGCCATGGGTCATGATGGCGGCGGCGATGTCGTCGTGGCCCTGCTGGTTGAGGGTGCGGTAGGGCTCGTCGAGGTAGCCGGCGCCCAGAGGCTCGGTGCCGTGGCGCCCGTTGAACAGGTCGTACACGTCGAGGCAGACGGCGCCGTGCTCGTCGGCGATCCGGCAGATCTCGTCGTTGACCAGGTCGAGGATGCGGCGGACCCCCGAGTCGGCCTGGGCGGTCACCCTTCGGTCGTACATCCACGCCGTGTAGTCGGCGCCCTTGATGACGTCGTTCCACAGCGTGGAGACCATGACCACCGTCGGCTGATCGCCCCTGATGGCGTCGACCGCGCCGAGGATGGCGTCGATGTCCCCGGCGAGCGGCTCCACGATCTTGTCGATGCAGCCGAGGTCGTACACCAGCAGGCACGGGTCGGAGTCCTGGTACCAGGGCAGGTCGTCGCTCCCGACGGCGATCGTGATGATGTCCGATTCGGCGATGAGTTGGCGGGGGGAGCGGTCGGTCGGCACCGACCCGGCGCTCGGCCCCCAGTCGTCGCCTCTGATCTGGTCGAGCAGGTCGCCGGCGGTGAGCGGCCCCGGCTGGGAGCCGTCGAGCAGCAGCACCGGGATCGACCGGTCGGCGGCGATCGCCTTGGTCACCAGGGTCGGGTAGGCGACGCAGTCCCCACACCGGTCCGGTGCCCCGTACACGTGGCCGTCGCCGAGGGCGCCGTAGGTCCAGTGGGGGCGATCCGGGTCGAACACCGTGGTGGTGGTCGCCGGAGGCGAGGTGGTCGTAGTGGCGGCCGCCTCGGTGGTGGTGGTCGCCGGGGCCGGCGTGGTTGTGTCGGGGCCGGCGATGGTCGTCGGTGAACCGGGTGCGGTCTGCCCGCTGGTGCAGGCGGCGACGAGGAGCAGCATCACGGCGGCGACGAAGGGGCGCATCCGGGGATCATACGGAGGGTGGTCGACAAGCGGCCGGCCGGGTCCGGGACCGGGGCCATCTATGGTGGCGCCGCCCAGGAGAGACCGCTGCCGATGACCCCAGGCGCCATCCACGAAGAGCATCCGTTCCGGCCGCCGCCGGAGCAGCGGGACCCGGTGCGCCGTCTCCGGGGCCGTCTGGTGGCGCCGGTGACGATCATCACCGCCGGCACCGACGAGGCAGCATGGACCGGGCTCACCGTCTCGTCGCTGGTTGTGTCGGAGGGCAGCCCGCCCCTGGTCTACTGCCTGCTCGGTCCCACCACCGACCTGATCGAGCGCATCGCCGAGACCGAGCGGTTCCTGGTCCATGTGTGCGAGGCCGAGCACCGGCGCCTCGCCGACGTGTTCGCCGGGATCGAGCCCAGCCCGGGCGGCATGTTCACCGGGAGGAAGGCCACCCAGACCGACCACGGTCCCCGGCTCGAGGGGTTTCCCGCCACCGCAGGCTGCACCGTGGTCTCCGGCCGCGAGGAGAGCTACAACGTGCTGGTGACGGCCCGCATCGACGAGGTCAGCGCCGACGAGCTGACCGACCCGCTCACCTACTTCCGGGGCGGGTACCGGACGCTGGGGGACTGACCGTGCGCTACCTGAGCACCAGGGGCGGGATGGACCCCGCCGGGTTCGCCGACGTGCTCATCGACGGGCTGGCTCCCGACGGAGGTCTGGTGATTCCCGAGGCCATCCCCGTGCTCGACACCGACGATCTCGCCGCCCTTGCCGTCGCCCCCTATCCCGAGGTGGCCGGTGCGGTACTGACCCGATTCGGCACGGATGGCGATCCCGGTGGCCTCGACGCTGGCGACCTGGCCCGGGTGGCCGCGGCCGCATACGGGCCCGACCGGTTCGATCACCCCGACGTGGTCTCGCTGCGTCCGCTCGGCGACGGGATGGTGCTGTGCGGGCTGTCGCACGGCCCCACCCTCGCCTTCAAGGACATGGCGATGCAGCTCCTCGCCGGGCTGTTCGATTCGGTGCTGGGGGCACGCCGGGACCACATGACGGTGCTGGGGGCGACTTCGGGCGACACCGGATCGAGCGCCGAGCACGCCTTTGCGGGGAGCGCATCCGTCGATGTCTTCATGCTGTCGCCGCTGGACCGGATGACACCGTTCCAGACGGCCCAGATGTACACCATCGACCACCCCAACATCCACAACCTGGCGGTGCGGGGGGTCTTCGACCAGTGCCAGGACCTGGTCAAGCACGTCACCTCCGACCAAGGGTTCAAGGTCCGGCACCGCATCGGGGCGGTCAACTCGATCAACTGGGGCCGGATCGTGGCCCAGGTCGCCTACTACCTGTACTCCTCGCTACGGGTGGCGGGGCCGGGCGGCGAGGTGTCGTTCGCCGTGCCCACCGGCAACTTCGGCAACGTCTACTCCGGCCACGTCGCCCGGCGGATGGGGGCGCCGATCCGACGGCTGGTGGTCGCCTGCAACGAGAACGACGTCCTCGACGAGTTCTTCTCCACCGGCCGCTACCGGATGCGCCGTCCCGGCGACGTCGTCGCTACCTCGAGCCCTTCGATGGACATCGCCAAGGCCTCCAACTTCGAGCGCTACGTCTCCGACCTCACCGGCGGCGACACCGGCGTCGTCGCCGACCTGTTCACCAGCCCCGACGGGTTCGACCTCTCGTCCGATCCCGCCTTCGCCGCCGTCGCCGCCACCGGGATGGTGTCGGGAAGCTCGCGCCACGCCGACCGGATCGCCACCATCCGTGAGGTCCACCGCCGCTGGGACGTCGTGGTCGACCCGCACACCGCAGACGGGATCACCGTGGCGCGCCGGTTCCTCGAGCCGGGGATCCCGATGATCTGTCTGGAAACGGCGCAGCCGGCCAAGTTCTCCGCCACGATCGTGGAGGCGCTCGGCGAGGCGCCCCCGGTCCCCGAACGGTTGGCGAGGATCCTCGATCTGCCCCAGCGTTACCAGGTGATCGACCCCACCCCCGATGCGGTGCGGGCCGCCATCACCGCCGCCAGGCCCAGACGGGCCGGCCACCGGGCGCGGTAGCATCGCCGGTCACCACTCACCGCGGGAGCAACGTCATGCGCGGCATCACGGTCTTCAGCGGGACCGCCCACCCCTCCCTGTCGGAGGCGATCTGCCACCATCTGGGCGAGCCGCTCGCCCCCAGCAGGCTGGTCCGGTTCGCCAACGATTGCCTCGAGGTCCATCTGGAGAGCAACTGCCGGGAGCGGGACGTCTACCTGATCCAGCCGATCGTCCCCCCGGTGCAGGAGAACCTGGTCGAGCTGCTGCTGATGCTCAACGCCGCCCACGGCGCCTCGGCCGCCCGGACCACGGTGGTCATGCCCCACTACGCATACGCCCGCTCCGACAAGAAGGACGCCCCCCGCATCTCGGTCGGGGGCCGCCTCGTCGCCGATCTGCTGGTCGCCGCCGGGGCCAACCGCATCCTCACCATGACCCTCCACGCCCCCCAGGTGCACGCCTTCTTCAGCGTGCCCGTCGACCATCTCCACGCCCTCAGCGAGCTCGCCGAGCACTTCTCCCGGTACGACCTCTCCAACACGGTGGTGGTCTCGCCCGACCTGGGGCACGCCAAGTCGGCGGCCGCCTTCGCCCGGCTGGTCGGGGTCCCGGTGGCGGCCGGCGCCAAGCAGCGGTTCGACGACGAGCAGGTCCGGATCACCTCGATCATCGGCGAGGTGGAGGACCGGGACGTCATCGTCCTCGACGACGAGATCGCCAGGGGGAGCACGGTGGTCGAGGTGCTCGACCGGCTGGCCGAGCGAGGCGCCCGGCCCGCTCGGGTCGCCTGCACCCACGGGCTCTTCGCCGCCGGATCCCTGGATCGCATCGGCGACCGCGCCGACGTCATCGAGATCGTGTGCACCGACACCGTCCCGATGGTGGCCGACCACCCCAAGCTCACCGTGCTGTCGGTGGCGTCTGCGCTGGCCGAGGCCATCCGCCGCATCCACGAGGGCGAGTCGGTGAGCGCCCTGTTCCACCAACCCTGACCGGATCCCCGCCTCGAGGCTCATCGACGACGCGTGCCGAATGCATCCGGCTCGATCACCCGGGGTGGCCGGTAGCCTCGCAGCACCCATGACCTCCGCTCCCCGCCACCCCACCGTGTACCTCGAGACCCTGGGGTGCTCCAAGAACGAGGTCGACTCGGCCAAGGTGACCGCCCTGCTCGGGTCCGCCGGCTACGTCGCCGTCGAGGAGGCCGACACCGCCGACGTGGTGTTGGTCAACACCTGCGCCTTCATAGAGTCGGCCCGCCAGGAGTCGATCGACACCATCCTCGACCTGGCCGAGGCCAAGCGACCCGACGCCAGACTGGTCGTCATCGGTTGTATGGCGCAGCGCTACGAGACCGAACTGCGCCGCGCCCTGCCCGAGGCGGACGCCGTCGTCGGGCTCGACCGCTACCCCGAGCTGGTGGGCACCCTGGATGAGCTGGTCGGCTGGCACCCGCTGACCATCCGACCCGCGGTCTCGCCCAAGATGGACATCCTGTCGCTGGTGGCCCGACCCACCCCGACCACTCCCTACGCCTACGTGAAGGTAGCCGAGGGGTGTGACAAACCCTGCACGTTCTGCGCCATCCCCCTGTTCCGGGGTAAGCAGCGCTCCCGATCGCCGGTCAACATCCGCCATGAGATCACCTTCCTCACCGGGTCGGGTGTCTCCGAGATCGTCCTCGTCGCCCAGGACCTGGCCGCCTACGGGCGCGACATCGACGCCGTCGGCGGCATCGTGGACCTGATCCGATTCGTCTCCGATGTCGCGGGGCTGCGCCGCCTGAGGCTGTTCTACCTGTACCCCAAGGAGATCCGTCCGGCGCTGATCGACGAGATGGCGGACAACCCGGTGGTGGCCCCGTACTTCGACCTGTCGCTGCAGCATGCCTCGGAGACCCTGCTGCGGGCGATGAAGCGCCCGGGGAGCGGTGTCCGCCACCTCGACCTCATCGGGCGCATCAGGGAGGCCTCGCCCCAGGCGGCGCTGCGCTCGTCGTTCATCGTCGGCTTCCCCGGCGAGACCGAGGACGACGTCGACGAGCTGGCCGACTTCCTGTCCGCCGCCCAGCTCGACTGGGCCGGGTTCTTCCCGTACTCGGCCGAGGAGGGCACACCGGCGGCCCGGTACGACCGGCAGGTCCCCGCCGACGAGATCGCCGTCCGGCAACGCCATCTCCAGGCGATCCAGGAGGACCTCACCTCGCTGGCCAACGCCGCCCAGGCGGGCCGGGTCCTCGACGTCCTGGTCGACCAGGTGGAGGAGGGGGTTCCGGTGGGGCGGTCGTACCGGGAGGCCCCCGAGATCGACGGGGTGGTGGTGCTCGACGCCGGTGAGCCCGGGGAGTGGGTCGAGGTCGAGATCACCGGCGGCTACGGGACGGACCTGGTGGGGTCGGTGCTGGGGTGATCGTGGAGACCCTCGCCGTGGGGACAGAGCTCCTGCTGGGCCAGATCGTCAACTCGAACGCCGCCGAGATCGGGAGCCGGCTCGCCGACGCCGGGTTCGACCACTACCACCAGACGGTGGTGGGGGACAACATCGCCAGGATCACCGAGGCCATCACCCGCGCCACCACCCGCGCCGACGCCTTGATCATCACCGGTGGCATCGGTCCCACCCAGGACGACATCACCAGGGAGGCGATGTCGGCCGCCGCCGAGATGCCCATGGAGTTCTCCGATGACTACGCCGACCACCTCAGACGCTGGTGGGAGGACCGGGGCCGGGTGATGCCCGAGTCCAACCTGCGCCAGGCGTGGTACCCGGTGGGGGCGGAGATGATCCCCAACCCCAAGGGAACCGCCCCCGGTCTGCGGATGCGCATCGGCCGGTGCCGGGTGTTCGCCATCCCCGGCGTCCCCGCCGAGATGCTCCCCATGGTCGACGGGGGAATCATCCCCTCCCTGCTCGCCGAGCATGACGACCGTGGGGTGGTGGTGAGCCGGGTGCTCCGCACCTGGGGGGAGTCCGAGTCGCGCATCGACGAGCTGCTCTCAGACCTGTTCACCGGGTCCGTCAACCCCACCGTCGCCTTCCTCGCCTCGGCCGCCGAGATCAAGGTCAGGCTCACCGCACGGGCGACCGACCGGGAGGCGGCGAGGACCCTGATCGCCCCGGTGGAGGCCGAGGTGCGTCGCCGCCTGGGGGTCCGGGTGTTCGGCGCCGACGAGGGCACCGTGGAGCGCATCCTGCTGGAGATGCTCGAAGGGCGCGGCTGGTCGATGGGGACCGCCGAGTCGGCGACCGGGGGGATGATCGCCGCCGCCGTCACCGGGGTGCCGGGGGCATCGGCGTCGTTTGTCGGCTCGGTCGTCGCCTACGACCGTGCGGTCAAGGAGGGGGCACTGGGGGTCCCCCCCGGGCTCATCGACGCCTACGGGGTGGTCAGCGAGGAGGTCGCCCTTGCCATGTGCGAGGGAGCCGCCCTGGCGCTGGGCGCCCACGTGGTGGTGGCCACCACCGGCGCCGCCGGGCCCGAGCCGCACGGGGCCCCGGTGGGGACGATGGTGATCGCGGTGGTCACCCCGGAAGGGGCCATGGCCAAGACGCTGCGGATGCCGGGGGACCGGGAGCGGGTACGCACCTACACGGTGACGTCCGCCCTGCACCACATGCGGCTGGCCGTCTCCGGCGAGTGGTGGTCGTGACCCAGCGGCTGTTCCTGGCCGCCGCCCTCATCGAAGACGCCAGACACGCCCTCGCCACCCGGCTCGAGGCGATGATCCCCGGCGGCGCACCGGGACGGGTCGTCCCCATCGCCAACTGGCACGTGACCCTGCGCTTCCTGGGAACGGTCACCGAGGTGCGGCGCGACCGTCTGCTCGCCACCCTCGACGAGGACATCGACGGTGCGCCGTTCACGGTGCGGCTGACCGGGCTCGGCGCCTTCCCGAAGCCGAGCCGGGCCACGGTCCTGTGGGTGGGTGTCGACGACCCCACGGGTGGGCTGGAGCGGTTGGCCGGGCGGTGTGAGGAGGCCGCCAGGGCCGTGGGGCTGGAGCCCGAAGAGCGGCCCTTCCACCCTCACGTGACCCTGGCCCGGATCCGGCCCGCCCTGTCGGTGGCGGCGCTGATCGACGGTACCGTGAAGGCGGGGGTCCGGTTCCGGGTCGATGTGGTGACGCTGTACCGGACCCTGACCGGTGGGAAGGGCGCCCGATACGAGGTCGCGGACACGATCGATCTGACCGGGCGGCGAGTGGTAGCCCACCGGCCGGGTACGATCCGAGCCAGCCATCCGGAGCGTCAATGAGCGAGAGCGACACCGCAGTCGGGTCCGTCACCGAGAAGGACGAGCCGTACCGCGCCACCTTCCGCGAGTACGTCGAGGCCATCTACGAGCTCCAGGAAGAGGGCATCGAACCGATCCAGGCCAGGATCGGCGACTGGCTGGGGGTGAGCAGACCCAGCGTGTCCGAGATGGTGCACCGCATGGAGACCGAGGGCCTGGTGGCGGTGGATCGGGCCATCACGCTGACCGCCGAAGGTCGGCATCTCGCCGAGGTTGTCGTCCGCCGCCACCGCCTCGCCGAGCGGTTCCTCGCCGAGATCCTGGGGCTGCCCTGGGTCAAGGTGCACCACGAGGCCGAGACCTGGGAGCACATGATCTCGGCCGATGTCGAGGAGGCGATGTGGCGGGTGCTGGGCGATCCCAAGACCTGCCCCCATGGCAACCCTATCCCCGGCGCCGGCTACAAACCGCCCCGGATGAAGCCGATCTCGGCCATGGAGGTCGACGAGGTGGGCCGTCTGGAGCGGATCTCCGAGGAGCTCGAGCTGGAGGACGAGACGATGGACTTCCTCGACAGGGCGGGTCTGCGACCGGGAGCCATCGTGCACATGTCGGGGCGCTCGCCCCACGGCGCCTTCACCGTGCAGGTGCTGGGCGGCGAGGCGGTCGGGGTCGGCGACTTTGTGGCGCATCGGGTGTTCATCGCCGTCGTCTGAACTGCGAACCTCAGGTTCTGTGTACCCCTGGCGAGTACCAATCCGCTGAAGTTCGGAGGATGGGTGGGCTGAGGAGAGGGCGACCCGGTGCTTGGCATCGAACGTCTGTTCGCCTATCCTTGAGTCCTCGAGGATGCGATCGAGGGAGCCGATCCGAACGATTGACCCGAATCTGTCACACCCCCGAGATAGGTTCGGATCCATACGACAGAACCAGGTCGAGGCATCGACCGAAGCGCACCACCGGCCGGCGAGGCCAGCGAGGAGAGCCCGTGAGCATGGACAACATCGACAAGGAGAAGTCACTCGAGATGGCGATGTCGCAGATCGAGCGACAGTTCGGCAAGGGCGCCATCATGAAGCTGAGCGACGGCACGGTGCGCAACGTCTCGGCCATCCCCACCGGTGCGCTCGCCCTCGATCTCGCCCTCGGCATCGGTGGTGTTCCTCGGGGCCGGATCGTCGAGATCTTCGGACCGGAGTCTTCCGGCAAGACGACGCTGGCGCTGCATGTGGTTGCCGAGGCGCAGCGCAACGGTGGGGTGGCCGCCTTCATCGACGCCGAGCACGCCCTCGACCCGGTGTACGCCAAGGCGCTCGGGGTCGACGTGGACGAGCTGCTCATCTCCCAGCCGGACACGGGGGAGCAGGCGCTCGAGATCGCCGACATGCTCATCCGCTCCGGTGCGCTCGATGTGGTGGTGATCGACTCGGTGGCGGCCCTGGTCCCCAGGGCTGAGCTCGAGGGCGACATGGGCGACACCCACGTCGGTCTCCAGGCCCGGCTCATGTCCCAGGCGCTGCGCAAGCTGGCGGGCACCATCAACCGCTCCGACACCACCGCCATCTTCATCAACCAGCTCCGCGAGAAGATCGGCGTCATGTTCGGCTGCTTCCAGTACCAGACCCGGGTCACGCTGGCGGACGGCACGCAGGAGAAGATCGGCAGGATCGTCAACCAGGCGATGGACGTCGAGGTGCTTGCGGTCGACCCGGAGACCGGTGTTGCCGCTCCCCGGCGCGTGGTCGGTTGGTTCGACAATGGGAACGCAGAACGGTTCCTCCAGTTCACCGTCTACAAGCCGGGAGGGAACGGCCGGGCGCAGTTCGCTGCCACCGAGCAGCATTCCATCGCCACGCCGGCCGGTTGGCGTCCCGCCGGTGAGCTCGAGGTCGGCGACCGGGTGCTGATGCCGTTGCCCCACTACCTGTCGCCCCAGCAGCGTCAGCTCGTGCTCGGATCGCTCATGGGCGGCGGTTCCGTCTCGCCCAAGCGGGCCAACGGAACCGGGTTTGCCATGAAGTCACGCTTCCACTTCGGCCACGGCCCCAACCAGAACGATTACGCCTCGTGGAAGGTCGGCCTGCTCGAGGGCATCCCGACCTCGGTGAGCAGACACGCCAAGGGCGGATGGATGGTCGACTCCACCCCGTTGATCGAATTGGACGAGCTGCGCCAAGCGGTCTACCTCGCCGGGAAGAAGGTGTTCGGCTGGGACTACCTGAAGGAGCTGACTCCGTTCGCCCTCGCCATCTGGTACATGGACGACGGCACCTTCGCCGAGCGTGGCATCGACGGATCGGCGGTCCGCTCGGAGATCTGCATCGAGGCAATGGAGCCGACAAGCCGACAGCGGGTCGTCTCCTGGCTGCGGGACACCCACCGACTGCGTTGCTCGCTCGGGACGCGGGCAGGCAAAGCGGTGATCGCCTTCGACCGGGACGGCACCGAGGATCTCCATGCTTTGGTGGCTGCGTACGTGCCCGCCTGTATGGAGTACAAGCTGCTCCGACATCATCGAGGCGGTTGTACGGTCGAGGTCGAGCCGGCAACCCGAGTGCTGCGGGCCGTCCCGGTGCCGGTGCTCTCCGTTCGTGAGAAGCCACCGACCAGGAGCATGCGCAAGTTCGACATCGAGGTCGAGGGAAGCCACAACTACCTGGCAGACGGGGTGCTGGTGCACAATTCACCCGAGACGACGCCCGGCGGTCGGGCCCTCAAGTTCTATGCCAGCGTCCGGCTCGACGTGCGCCGCATCGAGTCGATCAAGCAGGGGACCGACAGCATCGGCAACCGGGTCAAGGTCAAGGTGGTCAAGAACAAGGTGGCGCCACCCTTCCGGATCGCCGAGTTCGACATCATGTTCGGCGAGGGCATCTCGGGCGAGGGCAGCCTGCTCGACGTGGCCGTCGACCACGGGGTGGTGAAGAAGGCGGGGGCCTGGTACACCTTCGAGGGCGACCAACTCGGCCAGGGCAGGGAGCGGGCCAAGGAGTTCCTGCGGGAGAACCCGGATGTCGCCCTGCAGCTCCAGGATCAGGTGCTGCGGCTGGTCGGGGTCATCCCCACCGATCCCGAGTTGACGCCGGAAGCTCCCGAAGGATCGGTGAAGGAGGTAGAGGCCACGGGCGACACCGACGGGTGATCGTCCGCCGTACCGCAGACCGCGCATATGTTCTATGGAAGGAAGTGAGGGCGGTACCATCGGGGGTGACACCAACGAGAGCCATCGAACCCCGATCCACCACATGTCACCGTCGGTCACCCTTGTGAGCACCGTTCCCCCGGCTAACGGGCCAGGGTCCGACGGCAGCACCGGGCCCGCAGATTGGTGGGATCGGGTTCGGGAACCGGAGTAGCGATGGAATGGATCATCACCGCCGCCGTGGTTCTCGTCGTCGCCGCCACCGCATTCGTCCTCGGGCGCCGCGGCCTCGGCTTCCGATCCGGTGGCGCCATTGCGGGAAGACCGCCTCTCAGCGAAGCCGGGGTCTCGACCGCCACCGACGAGGCCCTGGCGCGCGCCGCCCGGAACCGGGAGCGCGCCGAGACGGCCCTCGACCATCGCCGCGCCGAGATCGCCTCCTTGGAGGACCGGCTGGCCGGTAGGGAGGCCACCTTGGAGCAGCGTGCCGCCAATCTCGCCTCGCGTGAGGAGCTGATCATCGACCGCGAGGCCGAGGTCGACGCCAGGCGCAAGGCGGTCACCAAGCTTGAAGATGAAGCCGTGGCCGCTCTGGAGCGGATCTCCAGCGTCGATGCCAAGGCGGCCAAGGACGAGCTACTGGCCAAGGTGGAGGACGAGGCAAAGCGTCAGGCGTCGGTCCTGGTACGCGACATCGAGGTCAAGACCAAGGAGGAGGCCGACCGCCGAGCGAGGCGGATCCTGGCGACGGCGGTGCAGCGGCTCGCCGCCGACGTGGTCACCGAGGCTTCGGTCTCCGTCGTCACGCTCCCCTCTGACGAGATGAAGGGCCGGATCATCGGCAGGGACGGACGCAACATCCGCACCTTCGAGGCGGTCACCGGTGTCAACCTGGTGGTCGACGACACTCCGGAGTCCGTTTCCGTCTCAACCTTCGACCCGGTGCGGCGGGAGATCGCCCGGATCGCGCTGGAGCGGCTCATCGAGGACGGTCGCATCCATCCCGCCTCCATCGAGGAGGCATACGAGAAGGCCAAGGCCGAGGTCGACCAGACCATGGTCGACGCAGGGGAGTGGGCGCTGCTCGAGGTCGGGATCAGCAGGATGCACCCCGAGCTCATCGGGTTGCTTGGCCGGCTCCGCTTCCGCACCTCGTACGGCCAGAACGTGCTCAACCATCTGGTGGAGAGCGCCCACATTGCGGGCATGCTGGCCTCGGAGCTTGGGGTCGAGGCCTCCGAGGCGAAGCGGGCCGCCTTCCTCCACGACATCGGCAAGGCCGTCTCGCACGAGGTGGGTGGATCCCACGCCCTGATCGGGGCCGAGATCGCCCGCCGGTTCGGCGAGGACGCCTCCATCGTCCACGGCATCGAGGCGCATCACAACGAGGTCGAGCCCAGGACGCTCACCGCCATCATCGTCCAGGCAGCCGACACCGTCTCCGCCGCCAGACCGGGCGCCAGGCGGGAGGCGCTCGAGGGCTACGTGCGCCGGCTGGAGAAGCTGGAGAAGATCGCCGCCGCCTTCACCGGGGTCGAACGGGTGTATGCCATGCAGGCGGGGCGTGAGGTGCGGGTGGTGGTCGATCCCGGAATCGTCGACGACCTGACCGCCAATCAGCTCGCCCGTCAGATCGCCCGCCGCCTCGAGGACGAGCTGCAGTACCCGGGCCAGATCGAGGTCACCGTGATCCGGGAGTTCCGGGCCACGGACTACGCCCGTTGACGGTGGGGGGAGCCGGTCGATGACGGACACCATCCAGCTCGGTACCCCGGCGGTGCGGCGACCCAGAACCCCGACTCGTCAGGGCCAGGGGTACTTCATCCGCACCTTCGGCTGCCAGATGAACGAGCACGACTCGGAGCGGATCGCCGGCCTGCTCGAGGCCGATGGCATGGTCCCGGTCGACCGCCCCGAGCGAGCAGACGTGGTCGTCCTCAACACCTGCACCATCCGCGAGAACGCAGACGAACGGCTCCGCGGCTACCTCGGGGCCCTGCGCGCCATCAAGAGCGACCGCACCGGGATGCAGATCGCCGTCGGCGGGTGCATGGCCCAGAAGGACAAGGACGCCATCAGCGCCAGGGCCGGTTGGGTCGACGTCGTCTTCGGCACCCACAACACCCACCGGGTCGTCGACCTGCTCGATCACGCCGCCGAGTGGGGCCCGATCACCGAGGTCCTGGACGAGACGGTGTCGGTGGAGGACATGCCGTCTGCGCTCCCGGCCCACCGCCGGTCGTCGCACACCGCATGGGTCACCATCACCATCGGGTGCAACAACTCGTGCACCTTCTGCATCGTCCCTGCGGTGCGGGGGCGGGAGATCTCCCGCCGCCCGGGTGACATCCTGGCCGAGGTGCGCCAGCTGGCCGAGTCGGGCGTATCCGAGGTCACGCTGCTCGGGCAGAACGTGAACTCGTACGGGCGCGACCTCGACCTCAACGGCCGTCGGCCCCTGTTCGCCGATCTGCTCCGCCGGGTCGGAGCGGTCGAGGGCATCCGGCGGGTTCGCTACACCAGCCCCCACCCGAAGGACTTCAAGGAGGACGTCGCCGCCGCCATGGCGGAGACCGCGGCGGTGTGCGAGCACCTCCACCTCCCCCTCCAGTCGGGAAGCGATCGGATCCTCGCCGCCATGCACCGGGGCTACTCGGCGACCCGGTTCCTCGACAAGCTGGCGATGGCTCACGGGATGATCCCCGACCTCACGGTGACCACGGACATCATCGTCGGTTTCCCCGGCGAGACCGAGGCCGACCTCGCCGCAACGCTCGAGGTGGTGCGACAGGCCCGGTTCGACAGCGCTTTCACCTTCCAGTTCTCGCCGCGCCTCGGCACCCCGGCGGCAACGATGGATGGACAGGTTCCCCGGGAGGTCATCCGGGAGCGGTTCGACCGGCTGGTGGCGCTGCAGAGCGCCATCACCCTTGAACGTAACCAGCGGCTGGTGGGTCGAACCGTCGAGGTCATGGTCGAGGGCCCCTCCCGCAAGGATCCCGGTGTGGCCACCACCAGGACCAGGGGAGGGCTCACCCTCCACATCGAGGGCAGGCTCGACCCCGGCGCCTACCTCGACGCCGAGGTCACCAGGGCCGCCCCGCACCATCTTCACGGGAGCCTGCGGCCCTGACCGTTCTCGCCATCGTCGGCCCCACCGCCTCGGGGAAGTCCGATGTGGCGCTGGTCCTGGCCGAGGAGGCGGGGGCCGACATCGTCTCCGTCGACTCGATGCAGGTGTACCGGAGGATGGACATCGGTACCGCCAAGCCCGATGCGGCGGCGCAGGCCCGGGTCCGTCACCACCTCATCGACCTGGCGGATCCCGGGGCCGATTTCACCGTGGCCGACTACCAGGCCGCCGGGGTCGACACCCTCGACCGGCTCGCCGCCGCCAGCCGCATGGCGCTGCTGGTCGGAGGCTCCGGCCTCCACTTCCGGGCGCTGGTCGACCCGGTCACCCCGGCACCGACCGATGCCGCCGTCCGCGCCGATCTAGAGGCGGCACCGCCCGACATGCTCGTCGCCGAGCTGCTCGACCGGGACCCGGGTGCCGGCGCCTTCGTCGATCTGGCCAACCCTCGCCGCGTGTTGCGGGCGGTGGAGATTCTCCGTCTCACCGGTGCCTCGCCGAGTCGCCGGGCCGCCGCCACCGAGCGCCGGGATCTGGAGGGGTATCTGGCGGTGCGCCCCTTCGTCGCCGTCGGCTTCGACCCGGGCGACGGCCTTGCCGGTCGGATCGACCGCAGGCTCCGGGCGATGATCGACGCCGGTCTGGTCGACGAGGTCGCCCGGCTCCAGCACCGCCTCGGCCGGACGGCACGCCACGCGGTCGGCTACCGGCAGCTGCGCGGGGTGGCCGACGGGACCGTCCCTCTCGCCGCCGGAGTCGCAGCCGCCCGGCGGGCGACGGTTGGCCTGGCACGGCGGCAGCGAACCTTCTTCCGTCGAGATCCGCGGATCCGGTGGTTACCGTGGCACGATGACGCCTCCGTGCGGGCGCAGCGAGCCCGCACCGTCTTCGAGGAGCTGAGTTGGATTTCGTGAAGATGCAGGGACTCGGGAACGACTTTGTCGTCGTCGTGGGCACGCACCCGGTCACCCCGGAGACGGTTCAGGCCTGGTGCGACCGCCGGCGCGGTATCGGGGGAGACGGCGTCCTCGTGGTAACCCCCCTTGGCGGGGATAAGGTCGAGATGCGCTATTGGAACGCAGACGGCGGCGCCGCCGAGATGTGCGGCAACGGGCTGCGCTGTGTGACCAAGCTCGCCTTCGAGCGGGGCATGGTGTCGTCGCCCGACTTCGTCGTGGTCACCACCGCGGGGGAGCGGCCGGTGACGGTCCGGGAGGACGGGACGGTGCGGGCCTTTCTCGGGGAGGTGACAACCACCGGGATGCCCACCGAGATCCTCGGTACCCACGTGCATCCGGTGAACATGGACAACCCGCACGCCGTGCTCTGGGTCGACCATCCGGACCTGGCGCCGGTCACGACGCTGGGGCCCCAGATCGAAGCGAACGTCCCCGGCGGGGTCAACGTCGAGTTCGGCTCGGTGCTCGCCCCGGATCGCATCAGGCTGAGGGTTTGGGAGCGGGGCGTGGGGGAGACCCTGGCCTGCGGCACCGGCGCCGCCGCCACCGCCTACCTGGCGTTCTATCAGGGGGTCACCGGGCACCGGGTCGTGGTCGAGCTCCCCGGTGGAGAGCTGCTGGTGGATCTCGACGGCAACCAGGCATGGATCGAGGGACCCGCCGAGATCGTCTTCGAGGGCTCCCTGACCTGAGTACCGGCGGCTACTCGACCCGGCGCAGGACTGCGACCACGACTCCGAGGATCTCGACCCCGTCGCTGAAGACCATCGGCGGGAAGTCGGGGTTCTCCGCCTTCAGCACGACCCGTCCGTCGATGCGCTGCAGCCGCTTGACCGTGGCCTCCTCGCCGTCGACCAGGGCGGCCACCACCTGCCCGTCGCGAGCATGGTTCTGGCGCCGGACGACCACGTAGTCGTCGTGGAAGATCCCGATGCCGATCATCGAGTCGCCCCGCACCCGGAGCATGAAGGCGGGGTCGTCGCCCACCAGGTCGGTGGGGAGCGGGTAGATCTCCTCGATGTCCTCTTCGGCCAGGATCGGGGAGCCGGCGGCGATCCGGCCGACCAGCGGAACATCGCGCACCGACCGTCTCGACACCACGGTGGTGTCCTCGGTCACCGTTCCCAGGACCTCGATGGCCCGTGGCTTGGAGGGGTCGCGCCGCAGGTATCCCTCACGCACCAGCGTGGAGAGGTGGCTGTGTACCGTCGACGGTGAGCTGAGCCCGACGGCGTCGCCGATCTCCCGCACCGACGGTGGGTAGCCGCGGTCGAGCACCGTGTCGTGGATCAGGTCCAGGATCTGCTGTTGGCGCTGGGTCAACGGGCCGTTGGACATTCCCTCCGCCTTTCTCTCGTTCGATCAAGCGTAGCGAGCTTTCGCGCTCTGACCAAACATATGTTCGCCTTGACAGACGAACAGATGTTCGATACGGTGTCCTCGACGAACGTATGTTCGGGGAGCCGGTTCGACGGACGCCACGCCGAATCTGTCACACCCACCCGTTACGTTCCGAGATGGAGAGCGATCTCCGTACAACCGATACACGCCGGGCGTCCCAGACCCCTCCACGTGACGGGACGCACCAACGGAGCAACGAGAGGAGCACCGACAGTGACACGGCAGCCCACCGTCCCCAGGACGATGGTCATCTCCACGGTCGTGCTGGCGGTGCTCCTCCTTGCTTCGTTGGTCTGGGCGGAGAGCCCTCCTGGTGTCGAGACGGTCGGCTACACGGTGGCGGGCGGCGACACGCTCTGGTCGATCGCCACCGACGTCAGCGAGCCGGGGGCGGATGTCCGCATCGTCATCTCCCAGATCCGTCACATCAACGACCTCGACAACAGCATCATCCGCCCCGGCGACCTGCTCCTCATCCCAGCCGGGTAAGCACCCCTCTTCACCTTCCCCTTCGGTTCCCCCTTCCCCGTCGGGGGACGGGTGGCTGAGCAGCCGCCGAAGGCGGGCAAGACAGCCGGGGCGGGGGAAGGCCAACCCGAGACCGCGGCCGGCGTCGGTTTCCCACCCCGCCCGGCTTGGCCGGGCACCCCTCCCGATGTGTCAACGTAATCCTCCTACCGACCTCCCGCATGTCCGGAACTCATCGCGCGCACGGCTCTCCCACCCGCCGGACCACGAACCTGGATTACCCTCGTTCCGATGCGATGTCCCTACTGCCCGGCCCGCGACACCAGGGTGGTGGACAGCCGAGCCGCAGACGGGGCGCCTCGGTTCGCAGGCGGCGGATGTGCACCGATTGCCAGCGTCGGTTCACGACCTACGAGCGGGCCTCGGTCGTCCCCCTGGTACGCAAGCGCGATGGTCGTCTCGAGCCGTTCGACAGCGCCAAGCTCCGCCGCGGGGTGGTGCGTGCCCTGGTCGACCGGCCGATTCCGATCTCCGCAGTCGACCGGCTCATCGAAGAGATCGAGCAGAGCGTGTCCAGGGAGGTCGTGGATGCCGACGAGATCGGGCACGCCGTCCTCGCCGCACTCCGGGGGCTCGACGAGGTGGCCTACCTGCGCTACGCCTCGGTGTACAAGGAGTTCACCGGAGCCGAGGACTTCGAGCGGGAGATGGCCGAGCTCGAAGGCAACGCCTGAGACCCGGCCAAACCCATCTTCGGCGGTCTCCTACGACCCCTCGAGGTTGTCCAGGCTCTGGTTGATTCCCGTGGCCAGCTCGATGATCTCGGCGTCCAGCTCGGTGCGGATCCGTGCCAGGGCACCGACGAACAGGGCGTCGAGCTCGTCGGTCATCGCCGACCACTCGGTCACCAGAACCTCCGCCGCCGCGGTGTCGTCGACCCGGAGCGCCTCCACATAGTCGACCTGCCATTCGGAGAACCGGGTCACCACCGCCCGGGTGGCCGCCTTGTGCTCGGCGAAGGCGGCGTCCTCGGGTAGCTCGTCCAATGCCGTGGTGCTCTCGGCGGCGACGGCGGCAAGACGCTCGCTGAGCTCGTTCAGGTTCACGCCCGCCCCGTCGGACGGCAGCTCCTCGATGGCGAACAGCCGCTCGCTGATGGCGTGGTAGTCGAGCAGATCACCCAGCCGCCTGGCGATGGCCTCCGATGACGTCGCATGCACCGACAGTGAATCCCGGTGGGGGTTGAGCCGGGTGAGCGGCGCCGACGGCGCCAGGGGGTAGGGACTCGGGATCCGGGTCGTGGCCAGCACCAGGGCATCGCCTGCGTTGGATCGCATCTCGGTGATCACGGCGGACGGCTGGCCGAAGTCGGCGATGTCGACGAAGGGGTCGGTCACGGTGGCCAGCACCTGCTGGCTGGGGGCGAGGTCCTCGTACAGCGTGAGGTACATCATCTCGTACCGGGTGCCGACCTCGGCGGCGCGCCGCTCCGAGGTCCCCGGTAGCCACAGGGCGAATGCGGCGAGGGCGGCGACCAGGAGCAAGGCGGCGCCCACCATCGACCAGCGGAAGTTGCGTTTGCGCTGGACCAGCCGGCTCAGCTCGCTGGGTGACCAGGTGGCTATGTCGCCATGACCGGGGTCGGTCTCCCACAGCTCCCGCACCAGCTCCGAGGTCGACTCGGTGTCGCCGGCGACATCACCCAGCTCGGTGGCGGCGGTATCCACCCCAGCGGCCTTGAGGAACCAGCGCCCGTCGTTGCCGGGAAGTCGTGACGGTGTGGTGGTGTGTCGGTTGGTCATGCTTGATGTTGCCGGCCCCGCCGCACCTGGCGAGAATCGACGGCCATGAAGATACCGCTCCTGCGGCTCGATCCGGAGCTTCCAATCCCAGCACACGCCCACCCCGGTGACGCCGGGGTCGACCTGTGCGCCCGGCTGACCACGATCCTCGAACCGGGGGAGCGGGTTCTCATCCCGACGGGGATTGCCGTCGCCATCCCCGATGGTTTCGTGGGCATGGTGTCGCCCCGCAGCGGGCTCGCCCTCCGCCACGGCATATCGCTGGTGAACTCGCCCGGGATCGTCGACGCCGGCTACCGCGGCGAGTTGCACGTCATCGCGATCAACCACGGCACCGAAGCGGTGACCCTCAACCGGGGGGAGAGGATCGCCCAGCTGGTGGTGCTCCCGTTCACCAGCCCGGGGTTCGAGGAGGTGGCCGAGCTGCCCGAATCCACCAGGGGGGCGGGCGGCTTCGGGTCGAGCGGCCGCTGATCGGGCCACCGGGCGGGGTCGCAACGCTCGGACGAAGGGCTAAGATCTCCGTGTCAGGCGGACGTAGCTCAGCTGGTAGAGCGCAACCTTGCCAAGGTTGAGGTCGCCGGTTCGAACCCGGTCGTCCGCTCCGAGTGGGCGGTCGTCGACCGCCTATTTCTGTGATGGGCCCCTACAACGGGCGCCGATCGCAGGTCCAGGCGACGTGGCCGAGTGGTTAGGCAAGGGTCTGCAAAACCCTCTACCCGGGTTCGATTCCCGGCGTCGCCTCGGTGAAACCGTCGCCGCGGCGTAGTATCCACCGCCAGCACGGGCGCTTAGCTCAGTGGGAGAGCGCTACCTTGACACGGTAGAGGTCGGCAGTTCAATCCTGCCAGCGCCCACCGTCCCATCCCAGGGCCTACGGCCCGATCCGCCGCCAGGCCACCGATACGGGCCGGCTTCGTCGCACTAGCCTTGTCCCAATCAGCTTGCGAGGAGGCACGTGCCCTACGAGACGATCCCCCACAAGGTCCTGAAGAACGGTGAGCGGGTCGGCCACCGCCCTGCCTACTACGTCAGGCAGGATGGCTCCTGGGTGCCGACCTCCTGGAGGGAGTATGCCGACGAGGTGCGGGACGCCGCCAAGTCGCTGATCGCCCTCGGTGTCGAGTCGGGCCAGACTGTCAACATCCTCAGCTCCAACCGGCCCGAGTGGACCATCTTCGACGTGGCGGCAATGGCGGCGGGTGCGGTGCCCGCCGGGATCTACGCCACCAACTCACCCGCCGAGTGCCGCTACATCATTGGGCACAGCGAGGCGCCGGTCGTCGTCGTCGAGAACCGGGAGCAGTGGGAGAAGATCGCCGAGATCAAGGACGAGATCCCCACACTTCGTCACGTGGTGACGATGCAGGGTACCGACCCCATCGACGATCCCATGGTGCTGACCTGGGACGCCTTCATGGCGGCAGGCGCCGATGTCGACGATGCCGTGCTGCAAGGGCGCATGGACGCCCTCGACGGTCAGGGGTTGGCCACCCTGATCTACACCTCGGGGACCACCGGGCCGCCCAAGGGTGTGATGTTGTCGCACGACAACCTGGCGTGGACGCCGGCGCAGGTGGTCGGCCCGCTGGGCCTCGGCCCGGACGAGCGGGTGCTGTCGTACCTGCCGCTGTCGCACATCGCCGAGCAACTCTTCACCATCCACGCTCCCGCCATCGTCGGCTTCCCGGTGTACTACGCCGAATCGATCGAGAAGCTGGCCGACAACCTCAAGGAGGTCGAGCCGACCGTGTTCTTCGCCGTTCCCCGGGTGTGGGAACGGTTCTACTCCGGGGTCGACAAGGAGCTGTCCAAGGCGCACGGCGCCAAGGCGAAGATCCTCGGTTGGGCGAGGGGGGTGGGCACCCGGGTGATCGACCTGCGCAACCAGGGTAAGGAGCCGACCGGTCTGCTCAGGGCCCAGCACAAGGTCGCCGACAAGCTGGTGTTCTCCAAGACCGGGGCCGCCTTCGGGCTGGGCAAGGCGAAGGCGATGATCAGTGGCGCCGCCCCGCTGGCCACGGAGATCAAGCAGTACTTCGCCGGGCTCAACATGCCCATCTATGAGGTCTACGGGCAGTCGGAGGGCTCGGGGCCGACCACGATCAACCTGCCGGGGAGGACCAATCTGGCCACGGTGGGGCCTGCGTACCCCAACGTGGTGGTCAAGATCGCCGAGGACGGCGAGATCCTGGTCAAGGGGCGCAACGTCTTCCTCGGCTACTACAAGGATCCCGAGGCGACGGCGGAGACCCTCAAGGACGGGTGGATGCTCTCGGGAGATCTCGGTGAGATCGACGGCGACGGCTTCCTCGCCATCACCGGACGGAAGAAGGACATCATCATCACCGCCGGCGGCAAGAACGTCGCTCCCAAGCCGCTCGAGTCCGGGCTCAAGCTGCACCGGCTGATCAGCGAGGCGGTGGTGATCGGTGACAGGCGCAAGTTCCTCTCGGTGGTGGTGACCCTCGACGAGGAACATGCTGCGGCGTTCCTGGCCGAACGAGGCGAGGACGGCCCGGCGCATCTCTCCGAGTCGATCGCCGCCGAGGTGCAAGCTGCCATGGACGAGCTCAACAAGGACTTCGCCAGGGTCGAACAGCTCAAGAAGTTCGCCATCCTTCCCCGGCAGCTCTCGATCGAGGGTGGCGAGCTGACTCCCACCCTCAAGGTGAAGCGAAACAAGGTGTCGGAGCACTTCGCCGACGTCATCGACGCCATGTACGAGGACTGACCGGGATCGCCCCGGCGGCCGGTACCATGGCGGGGTGACCATCTCGCCCCGTGAAACCACGCAGATCCAGGACGTCCTCGAGATCACCGAGGAGGCCCTGACCCAGATCGTCTCGCTGCGCGACGAGGAGACGATCGAGGGCCTGTCCCTGGGAATCCGCATCGCCGGGGTCACCCACAGCGGGTTCGCCTACGAGACGGCGTTCCTGCGCCCCGAGGACGTCGCCCCGAGCGACCACATCGAGGAGCACGGAGGTATGCGGGTGGCCATCGCCGCCGACTCGGTGGACAACCTCCTGGGAAGCGTGCTCGACGTGTCGTCCGATCCCAACGCCCCCGGGCTGGTGCTGCGCAACCCGAACCAGCCGTCACCGGTGGCGGGGAGCGGGGGCCCGGTGATCCCCGAGATCGACCTCACCGGCACTGTCGAGGACCGGGTAGCCCAGCTGCTCGACCAGGCCATCAACCCGGCCATTGCCGCCCACGGCGGCCAGGCCAGGCTGGTGTCGGTCGAGGGCGAGACCGCCTTCCTCGAGTTGGGTGGCGGCTGCCAGGGGTGCGGGATGGCGGCGATGACCCTTCGCCAGGGGATCGAGACCGCCATCAAGCAGAACATCCCCGAGATCACCGAGATCGTCGACGTCACCGACCACGCCGCCGGGGCCAACCCCTTCTACGAGTAGACCAGACCCACCGCATCCCGGGGGACCGGGCGCGGAAGCGCCCGAGTCCACCGACCCGGGCGCTCATCTTCGAGGGGGACCGGTCGCTCAGTCGGCGGGCTTGTTGCCCCCGGTGAGCCCGCCGAACATGTCCTTGGCCCTGTCGAGCACACCGCCCCCGGACTCCTCGGCCTCCGCTGCTGTCTGACCGGTAGCGTCACGGGCGGCATCGGCGGCGCCGCCGCCTGGTCATCGCCGAGAAGCCCCTTGAGCTGATCGCCCAATGGACCGGGGAGCTTGTCGCCGATGAACTGGACGACCTCGTCGACGATGCCCTTCAACCTGTCGATGTCGAGTCTCGGGCACCACCTTCACCGCCGTCCAGCCGGCCGGTGCAAGCCATCCCCGATCACCCCCAACCGATCTCGTCGAGCCGGTCGTCGTCGATGCCGAGGTGGTGCCCGATCTCGTGGAGGACGGTGCGCCTGATCTCGTCCCGTAGCTCGTCATCGGTGAGGCCGAGGGCCAGGTGGGACTGCCGGAACACCGTGATGGTGTCCGGCATCGCGGCGAAGTAGTCGTTGCCCCGGTGGAGCAACGACACCCCCTCGTACAGGCCGAGCAGACCGGTGTCATGGGGGTCCTGGTGGTGGGTGGGCCGCTCCTCGACCACCACCGACAGGTTGTCGATGCGGTCGAGCACCCACTGGGGGAGGGCGTCGAGCACCTCGTCGACCACCTGCTCGAAATCGGTGCGGCTCATCATCGACGGGCTCCTCCGGATCACGGCCACAGCCTAAGGAGCCCTCGCACGCCGGGCTACACTCTCACCCTCCGGGGCGCTTAGCTCAGCGGAAGAGCGCTGCCTTCACACGGCAGAGGTCACTGGTTCGATCCCAGTAGCGCCCACCACCTGAAACCCTTCTACAGCAAGGGTTTCAGTCATTCTCAGGACCGAGTTTTGATCACCGTCGCTGAAGGCTTGGTGCTTCCAGAGTGCTTCACTCGCTCCGAGAACAGCGCATCGAGACGCTCCGCGGCGGCCTCGTCCATCCCCGGCATGAGATGCCCATAGCGGTCGAGGGTGGTCGAGATGGAGGCGTGCCCTAGTCTCGCCTGAA
>Ga0136622_10000020_pt1 | contig 49247 bp, 46 predicted proteins | sample AntDrymUQ4482106_2_FD_104803 | JGI IMG/M metagenome (GOLD analysis project Ga0136622, IMG submission 104803) | Polar desert sand microbial communities from Dry Valleys, Antarctica - metaG UQ448 (21.06) | ecosystem: Environmental > Terrestrial > Soil > Desert | place: Antarctica: Dry Valley...
GTGCTGCTCGGCCCACTGGGGAGAGGCGAACGCCCTGAGGTTGGACAGCATCTGGGCGGCAAACGCCTCGTGCATGTCGATCACGTCGATGTCGGCCATGGTCAGCCCGGCCCGTTCGAGCGCCACCGGGGTGGCGAAGGCCGGGCCCATCAGCATCTGCCATGCCGGGTCGATGGCGGCGAAGCCCCACGAGCGTATGGCGGCTCGCGGCTCCAGCCCGAGGCGGTGGGCGGTGGCCTCGTCGACCAGGATCACGGCGGCAGCGCCGTCTGTCAGCGGCGAGCTGTTGCCGGCGGTCACCGTGCCGTAGCGGCGATCGAAGACCGGCTTGAGCGAGGCGAGCTTCTCCAGGCTGGTGTCGGCGCGGGGGATGCCGTCGGTGACCACGGTGGTCTCGTAGCCGGGGGGGATGGGGAGCGGCATCACCTCGTCGTCGAAGACGCCCTTCTCCCAGGCTTCCACCGCCTTGCGGTGCGAGGAGAGCGTGTAGGCGTCCTGGTCCTCCCGGCTGATCCCGTTCTCCCGCGCCATCTTCTCGGCGGCGTCTCCCATGGTCAGCCCTGACGACAGATCTGACAGCGCAGGGGGTTTGGGGGCGAGGTCCTTGGGGCGGACGGTGGCGAACGCCCGCACCTTGGCGGGGAGGTCCTTGGCGGCGTTGGCGGCCATGATGGCGTCGACCACCGCCTCGTCGTACATGATCGGGGGTCGGGACAGGGTGTCGGCGCCGCCGGCGATGACCACGTCGGCCGAGCCAGTCTCGATGGCCATCGCGCCGCTGACGATGGCCTGGGTGCTGGTGGCGCAGGCCCTGCTCACCGAGTAGGCGTCCACCGAAGCCGGGAAGCCGGTGCGGAGCACCACCTCGCGGGCGATGTTGGGGCCGGCGACATCCGCGACCACCGCCCCGAACACCACCTGGTCGACCCGGCCCCGCTCGATCGGGGTGCGCTCCATCAGCTCGTTGACGCATGCCGCCGCCAGATCGAGCGTGGACAGCGTCCGGTAGGCGGTTCCCGCCTTGACGAACGGGGTGCGCAGCCCCCCGACCACCACCGCCCGGCGTGTCTTCCCCGCCGCCGTACCGCGTGCCATCGCCAACACCTCGTTCGCTCTCGCTGCTGCCATGTTGCCAGAGATCGGGGTCGACCCGGCCGACGTCACCGGCGGCGGCGCTAGTGGTCCGTCGCTCAATTGATACCGCGGTGTCGGCGAGCCATCGGCGTCGATGGCGAGGACGCAGGACGAAGGCGCACCCGTGCCGTGCGTCAAGGACGAGGACGAAGCAAGCGGCGTCGAGGGCCGGCGAGACTGCGTAGCTATTTGGGCGACGGGCCACGGGGTTGACGGCTGTCCCGGTGACCAGCGCGGAGGATCCTTGCCTGCACCGACACCACGACGACGGATGCTCCGCCTGGCCCTGGCCGGGGGGACGCTCGCCGCCGTCGCCGCCTGCAGCGAGGCCGGGGGGAGCCGGTCGGTGGTGACGGACGGCGAGGGCTGGTCCCTCCCGGACACGACCGCCATCCAGGACCGCACTCCCGATTCCGCCGCCGAAGCCGCCCGCGGCGGCGGCTGAGCCCGGCCCGGGGGTACCGTCCCAGTCTGATGCGGACCTTCCCCTTTCGGTTCGATGCCCGGTTCTCCCCGGTGCTGGCCGTCATCGGGATCACCCCGAAGACGTCCCGGGTCACCCTCGACGAGGAGACCTTCGCCGCCCGGTTCGGTCGGTGGAGGGTGGAGACCCCGATCGCCAACCTGGCCCGGTTCGAGGTCGGCGGCGGCTACCGCTGGTACCGCGCCATCGGGGTCAGGGGATCGCTGGTGGACGGGGGGATCACCTTCGGGTCGAGCACCAAGGCCGGGTTGTGCGTCTGCTTCCACCAGCCGGTCGGTCTGACCGTTCCGCTGTACGTCCCCCGCCACCCCGGGCTCACCGTCACCGTTGCCGACATCGACGGTTTGGCGTCGGCCCTGCGGGGCTACGGTGTACCCGGCTGACCGACCCGAGGAGTACCCGTGGCCACGAGTTCCGTGATGATGCCCCTGGGCACCGAGGCCCCAGACTTCGCCCTCACCGATGTCGTCACCGGCCGCACCATCTCCCGTGACGACTACGCAGACGCCACGGCGCTGCTGGTGATGTTCATCTGCAACCACTGCCCGTACGTCAAGCACGTCGCACCCCAGCTCGCCGCCCTGAGCGAGGACTACCTGGACTCGGACGTGGCCATCGTCGCCATCAACAGCAACGACCCCGAGCAATACCCGGAGGACAGCCCGTCGGCGATGATGGCCGAGGCCACCATTCGCGGGTACCGGTTCCCCTACCTGTTCGACGACACCCAGGACGTCGCCCGCGCCTACACCGCGGCGTGCACCCCCGACTTCTTCCTGTTCGGGCCGGAGCGGACCCTCGTCTACCGGGGCAGGCTCGACCACAGCCGCCCCGATTCGGGGATCCCCGTCACCGGCGACGATCTGCGGGCCGCCATCGAGGCGGTTCGGGCCGGTGAGCCGGTGGCGGACGAGCAGTATCCGTCGATGGGGTGCAGCATCAAGTACCGGGTCGGGTGATCGTGGCCGACCATCCGGCCGCCTGGCATCCCGACCCCACCGAACGCCTGAGCCCCGCCCCGGGGACGGAGAGGGCGTGGACACCGCCGTCGAACGGGTCGCCGGTGGCTGGGGTTGACCGCGGTGCCGTCGCCGGGCGCCGTTTGGCACCGGTTCGGGCCGGGTAACCGCGGCGCCATGCGTGCAGCCTTCACCCTGTCCGTGGCGCCGGGTCGGGTGGTGACCACGGCAGTCCACGCCGGCCACGACCTTCGTCCCGACATCGCCGGGCGCATCGCCCTCGACGAGGCCACCCGGCTGCGCGAGGAGGACCCATTCACCGACCTCCTCGTGGCCGATCACGGCACCGGCCTGGTGGTCCACCGCTCCCGGTTCGAGGTCGACCTCAACAGACCGCGAGAGCAGGCGATCTACCTCGAGCCGGACGATGCCTGGGGTCTGGACGTCTGGGAACGACCCCTACCCGAGAACGTGGTGCAGGAATCGCTCGCCATCTACGACGGGTTCTACGAGCTGCTGGCCCTTACCCTGGACAGATTCGTCGCCTCCGAACCCTTCCTGGTGCTCGACCTGCACTCGTACAACCATCGCCGAGCGGGCCCGGACGCCCCACCCGAACCGGCCGCAGACAACCCGGAGATCAACGTTGGCACCGGCGCCCTGGACCGGGACCGATGGGGGCATGTGATCGACGGGTTCATCGAGCAGCTGCGCCACAAGGAGGTGCTGGGGAGCCCGCTCGATGTGGGCGAGAACATCCGATTCCGCGGGGGCGAGCTGTCCCGATGGGTGGCGGCGCGCTACCCGGACCAGGGGTGTGTCCTGGCGGTCGAGTTCAAGAAGACCTTCATGGACGAGTGGACCGGGATCCCCGACCACCGCCACCTCGGGGCGCTGCGGGGTGCCCTCGACGATGCGGTCCGGGGCACGCTCGCCAACAGCTTCGCCACGGAGCCGGTGTGACCTCGATCACCCTCGAGCCCGAGGTCCTCGCCATCGACCACGAACTGGCCGACACCGCCACCAGCGTCAGGTTCCTGCTCGACGTAACCCCGGACAACCTGATCGAGAGCCGTCGCCGGTTCCTGGCGGACGGCAGCCCACCGATGTTCACCTACGGGCCGCTCGAGGACGATCTCGCCGTGATCGAGGCACGGCTCGACGCCATCGACATCGGATCGGTCGACGACCCCGCCCTCTCCCAGCTCTTCCAGGCGAAGCGACGGGAGTTCGAGCTACAGCTCGCCATGCTGCGGCGCCGCGGCGACGAGAGCTTCCTGGCGCTGAGCATCGAGCTGTACGGCACGGTGAGCCCGACCCTGCTCGCCGAGGCCGAGGTCATCCTCTCCCAGGTCGTCCCGCCCCCACCCGAAGGGCGGAGATACCTGGACGCCGAGGGGTTCGCCCGCCGTGTCCAGGACGAGCTCGACCTGTACCGGGCGGTCCATCCCGACATGGGGGCGACCGTCGAGGTCCGTGCGGACAGCAGCGGGATCATGGTCTCCAACGGGAACGTGCTCATATCCCCCTTGGCGAGGGTGTCGGAGGAGCGGGTCCACGCCCTGCTCCAGCACGAGGTGGGCACCCACGTCGTCACCCATGTCAACGGCTCGCACCAGCCGCTGCGGCTCCTCGGCGCCGGGCTGGCCGGATACGACGAGACCCAGGAGGGTCTGGCCGTGTTCGCCGAGTACCTGGCCGGTGGCCTGACCAGGAGGAGGCTGCGCCAGCTTGCCGCCCGGGTCATCGCCGTCCACCAGATGATCGAGGGCAAGACATTTGCCGAGGTCCATGCCACGCTGGTCGCCGGCGGCGTCGGTGCCGTCGAGGCGTTCACCATTGCCATGCGAGTGTTCCGCTCCGGCGGGCTCACCAAGGACGCCGTCTACCTGCGCGGTCTGCGCGGCGTCATCTCCCACTTGGGCTCGGGCGGTGGCCTCGACGTGTTGTGGCTTGGAAAGATGGCGCTGGCCGACACCCCCCTGGTCGAGGACCTGCGCCACCGCGGACTGCTGCGCGATCCCGTGCTGATACCCCGCTACGTGGCCGACCCCGGGGCGGGGGAACGGCTCGAGGCGGTCAACGCCACCACCACGCCATTCGACCTGATCGGTGCGACATGAGGATCGGATTCGTCGTCAACAGCGTTGCCACGGAACGCCCCGAGTACACCACCACCCGGCTGGCGTTGGAGGCGACCCGCCGCGGCCACGAGACGTGGCTCATCGGAGTCGACAACTTCGCCCACAGGGTCGACGGGTCGACCGGAGCCACGGCCAGGGCCGCCACGAGCAGGAGCTACAAGTCGCCAGACCTACCTGCGCAACGTCCAGGGTGGCGACGGAGTGCAGGAGCGCATCGCGGTCGACGACCTCGATGTCCTGATGATGCGCAACGACCCCGCCGAGGACCAGAGCGACCGGCCGTGGGCGGTCGCCTCCGGCATCCTTTTTGCGCAGCTGACCGCCGCCAAGGGGACGCTGGTGGTGAACGATCCGGCCAGCCTGGCCAACGCGGTGAACAAGACCTACTTCCAGCACTTCCCCGAGGCGGTGCGGCCGAGCACGATGATCTCCCGCGACGCCGACGAGATCGCCGGCTTCGTCAAGGAGATGGGCGGATCCGCCGTGCTCAAGCCGCTGCAGGGCTCCGGCGGCGCCGGCGTGTTCCTGGTCTCGAGCGAGGAGTCGCCCAACCTCAACCAGATGATCGATGCCATCGCCAGGGACGGCTACGTCGTCGCTCAGGAGTACCTGCCCGCGGCGGACAAGGGTGATGTCCGCCTCTTCGTCATGAACGGCTCGCCGCTGCGGCGTGGCAACCGCTATGCCGCCTTCCGCCGCACCAACACCGGCTCCGACATGCGGTCGAACATGCACGTGGGCGGTAAGGCAAGGTCGGTGAAGGTCACCGACGCCATGCTCGACCTTGTGGAGACCGTCCGCCCCAAGCTGATCGAGGACGGGATGTTCCTCGTCGGCCTCGACATCGTCGGCGACAAGCTGATGGAAGCGAACGTCTTCAGCCCGGGCGGGCTGGGAAGCTGCGAGAAGCTGTACGGCATCAACTTCGCAGAGGACGTGATCGAGGCGCTGGAACGGAAGGTGGCGCTGGTCGGCCATTACGGCCCCTGGTTCGACAATGCCAGGCTCGCCACCCTCTGACCGGCGCCCCGCTCAGGGCAGGGTCACCTCGGTCTCGGGGCGGCCCGGGCTGATCGGGTCCGACCGGGCCCGCTCCCGGCGGGCGAGGACCACAAAGGGGACCGCCAGGGCGGTCAGACCGGCGGAGACCACATACGATGCCCCGTAGCCGGACACATCGGCGACCCGACCCAGCACCGGCTGGACAACGACGCCGCCGGCGGAGCCCATGAGCGCATCGAACGACAGCACCGTCGCCCGCTGCTGGGCGGGGATCAGGCCATTGACGTATGCCTGCCGCATCGGCGTGGCGAAGGCCGATCCGATCGACCAGACGATGAACAGCCCGAGGGCGACGGCGAAGCTCGAGGTGACCCCGATCCCGATCAGGGCGAAGACCCCCATCACCCCCGCCAGGATCACCACGTCGGTGCGGCGCCGGAACAGGCCGCGCACGTAGGGCACCAACAACCCGCCCACGATCTGGGCGCCGGCCACGGCGGCGGCGGCCAGCCCGGCGATCCCGAAGGCGGCCGCGTCGCCGTACAGCTCCAGCAGATGGGGCTGCATCGCATAGAAGGCGTAGATGGCGACCCCCATGGTGAACGGGGCGGCCAGCATCATCAGCCTGATCGGCCGCTGCCGCCACCCCGCATCGAGCGACTCGCGGACCAGGCGCCGCACCTCCTCCACCGGGCCGCCCCGACGTTCCGGGGTGAAGCCGAGATCGTGCATCAGCCACCACGCCATCACCACGGTGACCCCCAGCAACCCGGCCCGTACCAGGTAGGGGACCCCGAGGTTGGTGGCTTGGGCGATGAAACCGCCACCGACCGACCCGACCAGCATGGCGATACCGGTCACCGCTTGGCCGCGGGCGAACACCGACTCCAGGTCGCCGGTGAACCCGGTGGCGGCGAGGGCATCCACCAGCCACGCCTCCACCGCTCCCGAGAAGAAGGTGAACCCGAGCCCGATCACCACCGAGGCGATCGCCCAACCCCACAGCGGCGCCTCGATCTGCCACATCAGCAGGTAGAGCAGGGTCGACACCAGCAGCGTGAGCCCACCGAGCAGGAAGGAGGTGCGCCGCCCCCTGGTGTCGGCCACGATCCCGGTGGGGACCTCGAACAGCACCTGACCGGCGGTGAAGAAGGCGTTGGCGGCGAAGGCCTGGGTGTTGCTCAGCCCGGCGTCGAGCAGGAACAGGGTGTTGATCCCCCAGATCAGCGAAGCCGCCAGCGTGGTGAGCAGGATCAGCAGCAGGTAGGTGCGCTGCACGGTGCGGGCAGCCTCGGGCATGGGTCGACACTACCCAGGGCCCAACCGCCGCCGACACACCCACGCTTTCTTAGGATCAAAGCGCGTCTCCAGTGACGCGTTTTGATCCTAAGAAAATGGTGTGTGACCGGCCCCGACCGACCGCCTCCCCCGGCCCGCCTCCGTCACCGAGCGGCCGAGCAGGACCAGGAAGAACAGCGCCACCGGGACCACCGCCATGGTGGCGGATCCCGAGGTGTCGGCGTGGTAGCTCACCACCAGCCCGACCACCACCGAGAGCACCCCGATCACCGCCGCGGTGAGCATCATCGCCGGAACCCGGCGCACCAGCAGCGCCGCCGTCGCCGGGGGGCCGACCAGCAGCCCGAAGACGAGCAGGGTCCCGACGGTCCGGAAAGAACCGACGATCACCATGGTGATCAGCCCGAGCAGGGCGGCGTGCGCCACCGCCGGGTGCAGCCCCAGGAGCCGCGCCTTCTGCTCGTTGAAGGCGAGGACGAGGAAGTGGCGGTAGCCGAGGATGGTGGCGACAACAGCGACGACGGCCACCCCGGTCAGCAGCACCAGGTCGCCGGCGGTGACCCCGAGGGCGTTCCCGAACAACACCGCGGTCAGGTCACCGGCGAACCCGGCGCTGCGCGACAGAAGGATCACCCCCAGACCCAGCATCCCCACGAACAGCAGCCCGATCCCGGTGTCCTCGGAGAAGGCCGTCTGGCGGTGGACCAGCTCGATCCCGCCCAGCATCACGGCGGCGGCAGTGATGGCGCCGATCAGGGGATCGAAGCCGAGCAGAAGCGCCAAGGCGATGCCGGGGACGACGCCGTGGACGAGGGCGTCGCCGAGGAACGTCATCCCCCGGATGACCACCCAGGTGCCGACCACGGCGAGGGCGATCGCGGCCAGCGAGGCGCCGAGCAGCGCCCGTTGCTGGAGGGCGAGGGCGAACGGATCGGTCAGCCAGGCCAGCATGGCGGCTTCGGGTTGGCGTCGACCGCCGTCACGACAGGGCGTCTGCGATGAGGCGGGCGTTGGTCAGCAGCATCCCGATCAGCGTATCCGCCCCCGACCCCGGCTCGCCCGGCGACTCGACGAACAGCTCGACGACCTCCACCTCGGTGCCGGTCTCGGCGGCCACCGCCTCGGCCAGGGTGGTCGGCTCGGTGGTCTCGCCGAAGATGGCGGTGACCCCTTCGGCGGTGATCACCGCGGCCAGGGCGGCGAGGTCGGCGGAGCTGGGCTCGGCCAGGGTGCCGCCCCCAGGGATGATCACCCCAACCACCTCGAAGTCGTAGCGGTCGGCGAAGTACCGCACCGCGTCGTGGTTGGTGATCAGCTTGCGCCGGTCCTGGGGCACCGCCGAGAGGGTCTCGGCGATCTCGGTGTCGGCGGCGCGCAGCTCGGCGGCGTAGTCGGCGGCGGCGGTATGCCAGTCGACGGTGCCGTCGACCTCGGTGAGGGCCCCGGCGATCAGCCCGGTGGCGGTTGCCATCCGCTCCGGGTCGAGCCACAGGTGAGGGTCGAGGCCCATCTCCGGGCGCTCCACGGGATCGAGCTGTGGCCCCAGCTCCAGCACCGTGGTGCCGGCGGCGGCGGTGGCGGCGAGCATGTCGACGAGCGACTCCTCGAGCCCGAGCCCTACCGCCACCACCAGGTCGGCCCCGGCGATGGTGGCGAGCTGCTGCGACGAGGGCTGGAACTCGTGGGGGTCGGCGCCGACCGGCATGATCACCTCGACCGTGGCCCGGTCGCCCACGATGTTCTCGACGACGTCGCCGAGGATGGCGGTGGTAGCCACGATCGTCGGTCCGGTGTCGTTGTCCTCGGCAGCCCCTCCTGCGGTGTCGCCGGAGCCGCACGCCACCAGCAGCACCGCCATGACCACGACCACGAAGTCGAGCCAGCGCCGCCCGCCGGAAGTCCCACCGCTGATCGGTGTTGGGGACTCGCCAGCAGGGCCTTGATGCGCATCGGGGAGCGGTCGCTCGCCTCCCTCTCCCCCCTGAGGTTCGACGCCCGGTGCCACGGAATCCTTCCCGTCCCGCATGCCTGCTCCTCTCATCCCCTGTTGCTAATGAGAATCATTATCAATACGATCCGTGTAAGATACACCGCCCTGCACAGAACGCAAACGGACACCCTGATGACCGCCACCGTCGAACGCCAGATCGCCGCCAGGCTCGCCGAGCACGGGATCCGGTTCACCATCGCCCGGCGCCGAGTGGTCGGCGCCCTTGGTCGGCTCGACGGCCCCCGCTCCGCCTCCGAGCTCCACGGCGACCTCGGCGACATCCCGCTGTCCTCGGTGTACCGGTCGCTGGCCGTGCTCGAGGAGGCCGGGGTCCTCGCCCCCCACCACGGCACCCGGGGTCTCACCCGTTACGAGCTGGCCGAGTGGCTGACCGGCCATCACCACCACCTCACCTGCGTCGAGTGTGGCGCGGTGGACGACGTCCACCTCTCCCCCGCCGTCGAAGGGACGCTGCAGACGGCGGTACACGGCATAACAAGGGCTGCCGGCTTCCGACCCAGGGGGCACACCCTCGACATCGAAGGGGTGTGCGCCCGATGCCGCTGACCGAGCCTGCGGTGCGGGCCACGGACGTGGTCCTCCGGTACGGCGACACCACGGCCGTGGCCCGCTCCAGCTTCACCATCCCCCAGGGAGCGGTGACGGCGTTGATCGGACCCAACGGCTCGGGGAAGTCGACCATGCTCGGAGCCATCGCCGGGCTGACCGACCCCGGCGCCGGCCGCATCGAGGTGCTGCCGATCGACGGGCGACGTCGCCGGGTGTCGCTGGTCCTCCAGTCGACCAGGGTGGCCGAGTCCCTCCCCGTGACCGTTGGCGAGGTGGTGACGATGGGCCGCTACGCCACCACCGGCGCCCACCGCCGGTTGGGCGCCGCCGACCGGGCGGCGGTGGCAGCGGCGATCGACCGGATGGGCATCGCCGACCTCGCCTCCCACCATCTCTCCGAGCTGTCCGAAGGGCAGCGGCAGCGGGTGTTCGTCGCCCAGGGCCTCGCCCAGGAGCACGACCTGCTCCTCCTCGACGAGCCGATGACCGGGCTCGACCTGGTGTCGATGAAGGCGATCGACCGGGTGATCCACGCCGAGCAGCAGGCCGGGGGAACCGTGGTGATCACCACCCACGACCTGGCCGAGGCCCACGCCGCCGACCACGTGGTGCTGATGGCGAAGCGGGTGGTCGCCTCAGGCCCGCCCCAGGCGGTGCTGACCAGGGAGCATCTGCTCGCCGCCTACGGGTCCGGTCTGCTCCATGCGGTTGGCGAGCGGATCTTCCTGGACGACCCCGCCCATTGGCATGCCCCCGACCTGCACGCCCACCGCGACCGGTCCCTCCCCGACGCCGCCGACTGACCCCGCAGGGGGCTCGAAATGCACCGCCGGATTGAAGGCGAACCGGCGGTCGGCCCGGCGCAGCGCCCCGAGCACGGCGGCGCCGATCAGCAGGATCAGCACCATGTTGGTGACCGCCCGACCCAGGTCCCAACCCAGCGAGGTGGCAACGGCGAACACCACCAGGCGGCGCAGGTTCGATACCACGGGATCGCCGGGCACGAACGACGCCTCGGTCCCCAGCCCGAGGAGAAACGGCCATGACCACAGGTTCATCAGCAGCCCGAAGGCAAGGGCGCTCACCGCACCGTACCCGGCGAGCATGGCGATCTCGATCCTGCCCCTCGCCCTGGGCATCAGCCCCGCTCCCATGCCCACCCACGAGGCGGCGAGCATCTGGAAGGGGAGCCACGGCCCCACCCCTGCGGTGAGCAGCGCCGAGGCGAACAGGGTGGTGGAGCCGAGGACGAACCCAAAGCCGGGACCGAACACCCGGCCCCCGAGGATGAGCAGCAGGAAGACGGTCTCGATCCCTCCCAGCCCGGCGCCGAGCGGTCGGAGGGCGGCGCCGAGGGCGGAGAGGATCCCCAGCATCGCCACCGCCTTGGTGTCGATGCCGCCGGAGCCCATCTCGGCGAGCAGGACGGCGACGATCACCGGCACCACGGCGATGAACACGAAGGGGGCGTCCGAGACGTGGGCGACCAGGAAGCTGCCCGGATCCACCAGCAGGGGCCAGACGAAGGCGGAGAGCCCGCCAAGCGAGGCGACGAGGAGAATCACCCTGGTCCTGACCGCGGTGGGGATGGCGGCCGGTCTCATCGGCGGTCCCCGGCGAGAGCGGCGGCGACATCGGCCACGGTCAGCCACCGCCCCGGCTGCAGGATCCGGGCCACCTGCGGGGAGAAGCCGGGCGATGCGGTGACCACGTCGGCGGTGGCGCCGTCGGCGACGATCTCCCCCTCGGCCATCACCACCACCCTGGTGGCGCACGAAGCGGCGAACTCGACATCGTGGGTGGCGACGACCACGGCGCGCCCGCCGGCGGTGAGCTCGCCGAGGACCCTGGTCAGGTGGTGCTTGGCGGCGTAGTCGAGCCCCCTGGTCGGCTCGTCGAGCAGAAGAATCCGGGGCGATGCGGTGAGCTGGATGGCGAGCACGAGGGCGAGCCGCTGGCCCTCGGAGAGGTCGGAGGGGTGTCGATCGCCCGGGATCCCGGCAAGGATCCGGTCGAGCAGGCTCCGGCAGGTGCCGCCGCCTGCGCCCGACTCGGTGTCGGCGGCGGCGCACTCCTCGTCCACCGTGTCGGCGTAGAGGAGGTCGGAGGGGTTGTGCGGGACCAGGGCGACCAGCCGCCGCGCCTCGGCCGGGCCGACCCCGGCTGGATCGATCCCTCCGATCGCCACCGACCCCTGGCGGCGGGGGCCGGAGCCCTGGAGCGCCCACAGCAGCGAGGTCTTGCCCGACCCGTTGCGACCCATCAGCGCCACCACGTCGCCGGCGCCGACCTCGAGGTCGACCGACCGCACCGCCACGGTGGGCCCGTGGGCGACGGTGACGCCACGGGCGGTGAGCACGGTGGCGGCGCCGTCCGGGGGCAGGGGACGGTGGGGCACGGCACCGGCCAGCCGCTCCCGCAGCTCGCCGGCGTGGCGTCTCGCCTCCCGGATGCTCAGCGGGACCGGATCCCACCCGGCGAGCCGTCCCAGCATCACCACCGGCGGGGCGACCTCGGTGGTGGCCAGCACGGTCCGGGGCGGCCCGGCGGCGACCGCACCCGAGCCGTCGAGGCTGACGACCAGGTCGGCATACTGCACCACCCGCTCGAGACGGTGCTCGGCCATCACCACCGTCATCCCCAGGTCATGGACCAGCCGGGTGATGGCGGCCAGCACCTCCTCGGAGGCGGTGGGATCGAGCGCCGAGGTGGGCTCGTCCAGTACCAGCACCCGGGGATGGGCGGTGAGGACGGCGCCGATCGCCACCCGCTGCTGCTCGCCGTCCGACAGGGTGGCAACGGTGCGTCGGCGCAGGTGGGCGATCCCGAGCAGGTCGAGCGTCTCCTCGACCCGCTGGCGCATCACCGCCGGGGCGACCCCGAGTTGCTCCATCTCGTAGGCGAGCTCGTCCTCGACGACGTCGGTGACGAAACCCGCCGCCGGATCCTGGGGGACCACCCCCACCAGGTCGGCCATAGCCCTGGTGGGGTGGGTGGCGGTGTCCCTCCCCTCGACCGTGACCCGGCCGGACAGGGTTCCCCCGGTGAAGCGGGGGACGTGGCCGTTGATGGTTCCCAGCAGCGTCGACTTGCCCGCCCCGGTTCGCCCGATCACCAGCACCAGCTCGCCCTCCGGAATGGTCAGATCGACCCGGTGGAGCGTCGGCCGGGTCTCGCCGCTGTGGGTGACGGTGACATCCTCGAACCGGATCATGGGGCGACCCGCCCCTCGACCACGGCGGTCGACGGAGACGCCGGGCTGGGCGCCACGCCGGCGGCGGCCCATGCCGGTGCCGCCGCGGCGAGGACGGCGACGGTTCCGAGCACGCTCAGCCGGGGCCACGCCGCCGGCGTCGGGAACACGATGGTGGGATCGGTCCAGCCGGCCACGATCACGCCGGCGGCGGCGACGGTCCCGGAAACGGCGGCGACCCACTCCGGACCTCCCCAGGGATCGGACCGGAAGACGGTGGCGCCCACCCCGCCCCCTGCGGTGACGAACCCGACAACGGCTGCTGCCGTCCCGACCAGGAGCACCGGAAAGCCGAGCACCCCGGGTGCGTTGCCGTCCATCAATCCGTAGAGCCCGACGGCGATCCCGGCGAGACCGGTGAGGATCAGGGCGCCGGTGCGGCGGTGACGCCCGGGGGAGACACCGTCGTGGCCGTAGCCCCGCGCCTCCATCGATCCGGCCAGCACCAGCGCCCGTCCCGTGGCATCCTCGAGAACCGGCATCAGGGTGCGGCGGATCACCCGCATCCCTCCTCCGCGGTGACCCCGCAGCCGCTGCGCCCTGCGGATCCGCCCGATGCTGTCGACCAGTTGCGGGGCGAACCCGACGGCAACCACCAACGCCGCCCCGATGTCGTGGAGCGCCCTGGGGACGGAGCGGAGGAGCCGCTTGGCGTCGGCGAGGGCGTTGGCGGCGCCGAGGCAGATCAGCATGGCGGCGAGCCGCATCCCGTCGTAGAGCCCTGCCACCAGGTTCTCCAGGGTGACCGGCCCGCCGATGGTGAACCCGCTCAGCCAGGCGGGGAGGGCGATCTCGGGCAGGGTGAACAGCACCCGCCCCGGGATCCCGCCCCCGAGGACGACCCGGAACGCCACCCGCAGCACCACCACCAAGACACCCGCCCAGACGTAGAAGCGGAAGCCAAGTGCCCAGGGTGTGTGGGGACGCCGCACCTTGACCACGAAGGCGGCGACGGCAACCACGACCAGCAGGAGGAGCGGATTGGTGGTGCGGCTGGCGGCGGTGGCAAGCCCGAGCGCCCACAGCCACCAGGCGCCAGGGTGCAGCCGCCCCGTCCGGTCCCGATTCATGGCCAGTCCCCCACGGCGCCGGCGTCCCGCCGCCTGGCGAGCAGGATCCCGCCGGCGACGACGGCCGCCGCAACGGCGACCCCGGCGACCATCCCCCACGGGAACGCCGGCTCGGGGTCCGGCACCGGGATGCCGGAGGGGACTGCCCCCAGCTCGACCGGGGACGCCGCCGGAGGCGCCGCCTGCTCCGATCCGGCGGTGAACGCCCACCCCTCCACCGACCCCGGTGCCGGCTCCCGGGTGGCCGCGCCCGATGTGGCGTACTCCCACTCCCCGGCAGCCGCCGCCACCCAGTAGCCCCAGTAGGTGGTTGGCGGCGGGATGGCGGCACAGGTCTCCGTATCGGGGCCGGGGCGGCCGTCGATGCGGCACACGAAGCCCGCGCTGGTGGTGACGCCCTCCACGCTGAACCCGGCGGCGGCCAGGGCGGCGAGACCGCTGCGCTGGGGGCCGAGGGCACACCGGACGTCGAGGTCGCCACCGAGGGCGGTGGCGTCGACGACAACGGTCACCCCCTCGACCCCGACACACGCCCCCGGCTCCTGGGCCGTCGCCGCCGATGCGGCGCCGATTGCACAGCCGGCGGCGATGACTAAGCCGGCGGCGACCAGGGCGACGACCCGCCGCCGCACGCCGGGTCTGGACCGCCCGTGGGTCGGGGCTGTGGCCATCACACCGCCGCTGGGGACGGGTCCCTCATCGGGCCGCGGCGGCGATGGCCAACCGGGCCGGCGGGCCTATCGCCCCGATCTCGTCGTAGGCGGGTGCCCCGAAGGCAAGCATGCCCTGGATGGTGGCGTAGCCGTTGGGGACCGAGTCGGCGGCGCTGAACCTGATGCCTCCTTCGTCCTCCCCCGGTGCGTCGATCTGGAGGGTGGCGACGAAGGCGGCGGCCCTGTCGGCAGCATCGGCCTCCCCGGCGGCGCGCAGCGCCTGGGCGACGGCGGCGGTGCTGTTGGCGTTGGCGGTGCCGAACGAGCTGATCGACCCGTCCTCGGCCTGGAGCGAGAGCAGCCATGCCGTCGCCGCATCCGCCGCCTCGGTCTCCCCGGTGGCGAGCAGCGCCTGGAGGGCGACGGCGGTGGTGTCGGGATCCTCGGAGCCGGCGGCGGCGGGACAGTCCCCGGTGAAGGTGAAGTCGCCGGTGTCGCACTGCTTGGAGGCGAGCCAGTCACCCGCCCCGTCGGGGACACCGTCATCGGTGGCGGCCAGCCCGAGGATGGCAAGCGACTGGTTGTAGACGTCGTCGGCGAGCCGGCCGTCGTCGCCGAGCATCCCGCGCAGCTCGGCCTCGACGTCCCGCTCGGGGATGTAGGTGGCGGGATTCTCTCCCCTGGCCTCGATGGCGAGCACCACCTTGCCGACGGCGCCGGCGGGAGCCGAGCCCGGCGTGCCCAGCAGTTGGTCGGAGAGGACGGCGAGCGTGGCCAGGGCGGCGTCTGCGGTGTCCTCCTCGACGCCGGCGCCGGTCAACCCGATGGCGATGTCTGCGTAGACGGCGGGCCCGAAGTCCTCCCAGTCGGGGGTCGGCTGGTCGAACTCGCGGGCGATCCAGGCGGCGGCCGTCTCGGTCTCGGTCGAGAACCCGTCGCCGGAACCGCCGAACCGGCTCCAGGCGAGCCAGCCGAGGGCGGCGACAACGGCAACGGCGATGACGATCGTCACCCCGTTGCGCTTGGTGGTGGTGGGCACGGTCGGTGCTTCCTCTCAGATGCGGGTCCGTGACGGACCCGATGCGAGAAGGTGACCGTGCCCCGGGTCGGAGACCGGGAAGGGAACCTGTCGTTCCGGGCTCCCGTCCCGTAGACCTCGACGGATGGAGCCGCGGCCTTCGTCAGGTGCTCCGGCTCGCCGCCTCCCGCCTTGGCGGGTGACGGCCTACGGTTGCGGGTCAGCGCCGGACTTCGACCGGCTTCCCCTGCCACAAGGCTTCGATTGTCACGCCACCCGTCCGGAGACCGGTGGCCGGGCGGACTCTAGCCGGGCGGGAGACACCCCCGTCAGCCGACGCCAGTCGGTGGCACGTCGCGCCGCGCCCGGTCGGCACGCGGCGGGAGCCAGCGTGTAGGATCGACGAGGTATTTGTTCAGCGGTGATCGGGACCCGGGATGCCCCGGTCACCCCGGGAGTTGAGGAGTTCATCGTGACTAGACACCGACGCATGGCGATCGTGCTGGCACTCGCCACCACCTCGTCAATGTTCCTGTTCACCGGGGCATCGCAGGCCGCACCGGAGGGGCGCTTCCGCTACCCGGAGATCCAGCGGGCCAACGACCTGCCGCCGCTGTCGGGACCGGCGGACGTGACCTTCGCCGACGCCATCGCAGACGCCGACGCCCCGGACCTCGAGGCGACGGCGGCGGCGCCGCTTGTCGCCTCCGACGACATCCAGGTCAACGGCGACAACAAGGCCAACCCGACGGATCAATACGGGAGCGGCGAGGGGCTGCCGTCGAACGAGACCACGATCGCCATCAACCCGCTCGACCCGAACATCGTCGCCGCCGCCGCCAACGACTACGAGCCCGGCGTCGACTCGGTCCAGGGGATCTACATGTCCTTCGACGGAGGGCACACCTGGCCGTACAGCCGCCACGCCCGGCAGGTGATCACCCCCGACCGCCGCATGCTTGGCTCCGGGGACCCGGTTGTCGCCTGGGACTCGGCCGGAGTCGTGTACCAGTCGTTCATCTCGTTCGGGCGGGCCGACTGCGACTCGTACATCGCGGTGACGCGCTCGGTCGACAACGGGGTGACCTGGACCTATCCCACCGACGCCGAATCGGCGGGCACCCTGCACCTGGTCGGTGACGGGATCGTCGTCCACAACGGCGGGCCCGACGACTGCCAGATCTTCCACGACAAGGAGTGGATGACGGCCGGGGTGCGGCCAGAAGGTGTTCCGCTGGTGGCGGGAAGCGACCTCGCCCACGTGGGGACCGACCGGCTCTACGTGACGTGGACCCGTTTCGACTTCGACACCGGAGGGATCGGGTTCGTCGATGCCGCCATCTGGCTGTCGTACTCCGATGATCAGGGCCGGCACTGGTCCGAGCCGCAGGAGGTCTCCGGGTCGGCCCGGTTCTGTGCCTTCCAGTTCGGTGACGACGACGGCGACTGCGACGAGGACCAGTTCTCCGTCCCGGTCGTCGACCCCAACGATGGGACCCTCTACGTGGCGTTCGAGAACTTCAACGTGGAGTCGCTGCGGCGCAACCAGCTGTTGATGGTGCGGTCGACCGACGGGGGCCAGACCTTCACCGCCCCGCAGCGGATCACCCCCGTCTTCGACGGGCCGTTGATGTACCCGGTCTGCCTGGGACGCCAGACCCTCGACGACATGTGCGCCCGGACGCCGTCGACCTTCGGGATCGATCTCGACCCGAACACGGGCCGTCTCCACGTCGCCTGGATGGACAACCGCAACGGCAGCGCCGCCGACACCAACACCGACGTGTTCACCCGCTACTCGGACAACGGCGGGGACTCGTGGTCGCCGACGTTGAACCTCACCGAGGGTTCGACCGTGGACCAGTTCTTCCCGTGGCTGTCGGTGAACCCCAACGGCGTGGTGGCGGTGGTCTACTACGACCGGCAGTTCGCCTACCCGCTGATCGACACCTCGATGGCGGTGTCGACCGATGGGGGCGCCAGCTACGCCAGCCACCGGGTGAGCGAGGTGTCATGGAATCCCGACCTTGCCTTCCGTCTCGGGGTGTTCATCGGGGACTACAACGGGATCGACACGTCGGAGACATCGGCGCTGCCGTTCTGGACGGACGCCCGGTTCGCCGAGCCCAACACCCCCGGCAACAACCCGCCGCACCAGCAGTCCGATGTCATGGTCGACGTCGAGCCGCTTCCCTGAGGCGGGCGCGGCCGCGGCGATGGTATGCCGCGGCCGCGCCGAAGGGGGTGGGGGAGGCCCAGGCCCGGTAACCTCGGCGGCGATGAACTGGCCGTTCCCCCCGCCGATCAAGCCGATGCTGGCCAAGGCCAAGGAGACGCCGCCCTCGCCGCCCGGATGGGTGTACGAGCCGAAGTGGGACGGGTTCCGGGCGATCATCTGGTCGGGTGACAAGCGGCGGATCGACTCGCGCAGCGGCAAGGACCTGCTCCGCTACTTCCCCGAGCTGGCTGCCGCCGTCGACCAGCTCCCCGCCGGCACCGTCGTCGATGTCGAGATCGTGGTGGTGATCGATGACGTCACCGAGTTCGAGACGCTGCAGCAGCGGATCCACCCGGCGGCGTCGCGGGTCAACATGCTCGCCGAGCAGACACCTGCCGAGCTGGTTGCCTTCGACCTGCTCGCCGTCGCCGGCGAAGACCTGCGCGCCCATCCCCAGCACGAGCGCCGCCGCCTTCTCGAGGAGCTCGCCGTGGGGCTGGGGGATCCATGGCACCTCACCCCGGTGACCGACGATCTCGCCGTGGCCACCGAGTGGTTCACCGAGTACGAGGCGGCCGGATGCGACGGGATCATCGCCAAGGCAGGCGACGGTGTCTACGTGGAGAACAAGCGCGACTGGATCAAGTGGAAGCACCGCCGCGAGGCGGACTGCGTCGTCGGCGGCTATCGGGTCCACAAGGACGGCGACAAGATCGGGTCGATCCTGCTCGGGTTGTACGACGATGCGGGCAGCTTCCAGTTCGTCGGCCATTGCTCGGGGTTCTCGGACCACGACAGGGTCGAGCTGCTCGGCAAGTTCGAGCGGCTCCGCACCGAGGAGAGCTTCGGCGGCGACGACATGGCCAGGGTCCCCGGGGCGCAGAGCCGGTGGTCGAGCGGTAAGGAGCTCGACTGGGTGCCGGTGACGCCGGGTGTGGTGGTGCAGATCGGCTACGACCAGCTCGAAGGGATCCGCTTCCGCCACGCCACCCGATTCGAGCGGTGGAGGCCGGACAAGCCCGCCGAGGAGTGCACCCTGGATCAACTGGAACGGCCCGAGGGAGCCGGTTTCACCGACGTGGTCGGTTGACGCCGGCGCCGCCCAGACCCCCCCGCCGTTTCTTAGGATCGAAACGCGTCTCTCATGACGCGTTTCGGTCCTAAGAAAATGGGTCGGTACGCTGCGCGGCTGGGAGGAACGGCGATGGCGCGGCGACGGACCAGCACAACGACGGCCCGGTGGGCCCGATGATGGGATCGGTCATCGTGGTCGGGGCGGGGATCTTCGGGGTGTCGATCGCCGATCACCTCGCCGGTGAGGGCTGGGAGGTCGAGCTGGTCGAGCAGTACCACCCCGGTCACGCCAGACAGTCGAGCGGCGGGGAAACCAGGTTGACCCGCTGCGGCCACGGCGGCGACGCCTGGTACACCGCCATGGCATGGCGGGCGCGGGCACTGTGGGGTCAGATCGAGGATGACACCGGTGCCGAGCTGCTGGTGCGTTCCGGGGTGGCGTGGTTCGGCTCGGCCGATGGATGGGTCGCCGAGAGCGGGAGGACCATGGACCGGCTCGGCATCCCGGTGGAGACGCTCGACGACGCCGGGCTGCGCGAGCTGTTCCCCAGCATCGCCACCGCGGGCATCGAGGCGGCATTGTTCGAGCCGGAGGCGGGGGTGTTGCGGGCGGGGCGGGCCGTCGGCGTGTTGGCGGAACGCGCCCGACGACGGGGCGCCCGGGTCACGACGGCACGGGCGATCCCTGACGAACAGGGCGTGGTCGTCGACGGGATCCGCCGCGGCGCCGACGTGGTGGTGTGGGCCTGTGGACCCTGGCTTCCCACGCTGTTCCCCGACCTGGTCGATGCGAAGGTCACCAAGCAAGACGTGGTGTTCTACGGGGTGGGGCCGGAGTGGGCGGCGCCGGGCGTCCCCGGATGGATCGACCACGATGAGGCGATGTACGGATGCGGCGACATCGGGGGCAAGGGCTTCAAGACGGCCTCCGACCTCGACGGCGGCGACTTCGACCCCGACACCGGCGAGCGCCTCCCCTCCCCGGCCAACCTGGAGCGCTGTCGCCGCTACCTCGCCGAGCGATTCCCCGGCATCGCAGACGCACCGGTCACCCTGACCCGCACCTGCCAGTACACCTCAACCCCCGACGGCCAATGGATCGTCGCCCCCCACCCCGAGCATCCGGACGTATGGCTGGTCGGGGCGGGGTCTGGCCACGGCTTCAAGCACGGCCCGGCCATGGGCGAGTACGTCGCCGCCCTGATCGCCGGGACCGAGCAGCCGCTCCCCAACCTCGGTCTCGCCCGGCGCACCGCCTCGGGCAACCTGCGCACCAAACCCTCACCACAGGATTGACCGGACCCTGACATGAGCGGGTGGGAGTTGGGTGTGGTGGCTACCGGAGGCGAGCGTGGACGGGCTGAAGCTCAGAGGTCGACCGCCGGGTCCCTGATCCCCGCCGGGACCGTGCCGCTCGCTATCCTGGCGAACATATGTTCGCCAAGCAGGACGCCACCACCGAGAGCACCTGGCTCGACGACCTCAACGATGACCAGCGGCGGGCGGTCACCCACCCGGGGGGACCGCTGCTGGTGGTGGCGGGCGCCGGGTCGGGGAAGACCAGGACCCTGGCCAGCAGGGTGGCGTGGTTGATCGAACAGGGCACCCCTGCGGAGCGGATCCTGCTGCTCACCTTCACCAGGCGTGCCGCCGAGGAGATGATGCGCCGCTCCGGGGGGTTGATCGCCGACCGGTCGGCGGGGCGGGTGTGGGGCGGCACCTTCCACTCCATCGCCAACCGGTTGCTCCGCCGCCACGGCGCCGCCGTCGCCATCGACCCCGGTTTCACCGTGCTCGACCAGGGCGACACCGAAGCGATGCTCGGGATGATCCGCACCGAGCTCGGGTTGGGCGACCGGAAGGTGCGATTCCCCAGGGCCGAGACGGTCGCCGCCATCTACTCCCGCACCGTCAACCAGCAGGAGATGCTCGCCCTGGTACTGAAGGAGCGGTTCCCGTGGTGCGCCGAGCACGAAGACGACCTCAAGGCGATCTTCCGGGCGTACCGCAGCCGCAAGCTCGACCAGCAGGTGCTCGACTACGACGACCTGCTCCTCTACTGGTGGGCGCTGCTCGACAGCGGGGCGGCGCCAAGCCTCACGAGCCAGTTCGACCACGTCCTGGTCGACGAGTACCAGGACACCAACCGGCTCCAGGGGGCGATCCTGGGCGCGCTGTGCGGCCCGGACGGCAACCTCACCGTGGTCGGTGACGACGCCCAGGCGATCTACTCGTTCCGGGCGGCATCCATCGAGAACATCCGCGGCTTCCCCACCGACTTCCCCGGCGCCGCCATCGTCACCCTCGAGGACAACTACCGCTCGACCCCGCAGATCCTCGCCGCCGCCAACGCGGTGATCGGCGGGTCTCCCGAGCTGTACCCGAAGCGGCTTCGCTCCTCCCGACCGGCCGGGGCCAGACCCGATCTGGTCACCTGCTTCGACGAGGCGTCCCAGGCCGACTTCGTCTGCGACACCGTGCTCGCCCACCGCGAGGAGGGCATCGTCCTGCGGGACCAGGCGGTGTTGTTCCGCACCGGCCACCATTCCGACGGGCTCGAACTGGAGCTGGCCAGGCGTCGCATCCCCTTCGTCAAGTACGGCGGGCTCAAGTTCCTCGAGGCGGCCCACGTCAAGGACCTGCTCGCCCTGCTCCGCATCCTCGACAACCCACGCGACGCCCTGGCCTGGCATCGGGTGGTGGGCGGGATCCCCGGGGTGGGGCCGGCCACCTCGGTGCGGGTGATGGGCACCGCCGAGGCGACCGCCGCCGCCGACGGGACCGACCTGCTCGCCGGGTTCTGCCGGATGACGGCGAGCGTCCCGGTGCAGGCGAAGGCTGCGCTTGCCGAGCTGCAGACCGCACTCGCCGACGCCAGGGGCACCGCCGCCGGCGAGCCGGGACCCGCGGTACAGATCGACCGGCTCCTCCCCTTCCTCGGGATGGTGGCCGAGACCCGCTACGAGGACGCCGCGGTGCGTCTCGGCGACATCGAGCAGCTTGCCGCCCTCGCCGCCGGCTATCCCAACCGGAGCCGGTTCCTCACCGAGCTCACCCTCGATCCCCCGGTGTCGACCTCCGATCTGGCCGGGCCGCCCCATCTCGATGACGACTATCTGATCCTGTCCACCATCCACTCGGCCAAGGGGGGCGAGTGGGACGCCGTGTTCGTCATCCACGCCGCCGACGGCAACATCCCCTCCGACATGGCGCTGGGCGAGCCCGGCGGGGTCGAGGAGGAGCGCCGGCTGCTGTACGTGGCGATGACCAGGGCCAGGGACCACCTCCACATATCGTTCCCGCAGCGCTTCTACCACCGGCGCTTCGGTGGCGACGACCGCCACTCGTACGCCCCGCTGAGCCGTTTCCTGTCACCGGTGATCGAGCACTTCGACACCGCCGCCACCGGCACCGACGCCGCCGAGGAAGCCCCGGCGCAGGCGGCGGCGGGAGTCGACACCGTCGGCGTCCTGCTGGCGAGCCTGTTCGAGTGACCGGGGACCCGCCCCCGATCCTCCACGTCGACCTCGACGCCTTCTACGCCACCGCCGAGCAGGTCCGCGACCCGGCGCTGCGGGGCAAGGCGATGGCGGTGGGCGAAGGGGTCATCCTGGCGGCGAGCTACCAAGCCAGGCAGTTCGGGGTGCGCTCGGCGATGTCGACCGCGGTGGCGAGACGGCTGTGCCCCGGATTGATCGTGGTCGCCGGCCACTTCGCCGACTACGCCCGGCTCTCCGGCGAGGTATTCGCCATCTGCGCCGACTTCACCCCAGTCGTCGAGCAGATCTCGATCGACGAGGCGTTCCTCGACGTCTCCGGGTCCACCCACCTGTTCGGCTCGAGCGTCGAGATCGCCCGCCGGCTGCGGCAACGGGTGCGGGAGGAAACCGAGCTGGTCCTGTCGGTGGGGGTGGCCAGCACCAAGTTCCTGGCCAAGGTGGCCAGCCAGACCGCCAAGCCCGACGGGCTGCTGGTGATCGACCCGGAGACCGAGCTCGACTTCCTCCACGCCCTCCCGGTGCGTGCCATCTGGGGGGTCGGCAGGAAGACGGAGGGCCGGCTTGCCGAGCTGGGCATCGCCACGGTGGGACAGCTCGCCGCCACCGCCCCCACGACCCTGCGCCATCATCTCGGCCGGTCGGCGGGCGCCCATCTCCACGCCCTGGCGTGGAACCGTGACCCCCGGCCGGTGGTCACCAGCCACCGACTCAAGTCGGTCGGGGCCCAGTCCGCCTTCGGGCGAGGCGGAGCCGATCCTGCGGTCCGGTCCCGCGTCCTCATCGATCTCGCCGACAGGGTAGGGCGCAGGCTGCGGGCCAAGGAGCTGGCGGGCAGGACGGTCACCGCCCGAGTCCGCTTCGACGACATGGCCGCCATCACCCGCAGCGCCACCCTGCACGCCCCGATCGCCACCACCCCGGCGATCGCCGAGCTTGCCGTCAGGCTGGCCGAGGACGGGATCACCGAGACCGGGGCGGGGCGGTTGGTGAACCTGCTCGGAATCGCGGTGTCGCAACTGTCATCGTCACCGCATCTCCAGCTCGAGCTGCCCTTCGGGGAGACGTTGGGCGGCGACCTGCACCGCTCCGGGTCGGAGGAGGAGCGGAACCGCCACGAGCTCGATCTTGCCATCGACGCCCTGCGCAAGCGTTACGGCACCGATGCGATCGGTCCGGCTTCGCTGGTCCTCGGCGAACGGACCAGCGCCGTCCCCGACGAGTTCCGGGACCTGTCCACCAGGGATCGGTGAGCGAGGGCCTGTGACCCCGAGCCGATGACGGCGCCTACCAGTCGGCGGTCCACCAACCGGTGCCGGCAAGCTCCCCCATCTCCCCGGTGATCGACCGCCATCCCAGGGTGCCGTCCTCGTACACGATGATGAGCCACTGGCCGGACCCGTCGAAGTCCTGGTCGAGCACGTCCTTGGGGTAGTCGAACTCCTCGACGATCTCGCCGCTGGCGGGGTCGAGGATCACCCCCTGGTTGCGCACCCCGGCGCGGCGCTGTCCTCGACGTACCAGACCTGCCCCTCTGCGTCGATCACCGGGTTGTTCGGGGTCACCCGGTTGTGGGAGCCGCGGGCCAGCTCGACCCCGTCCTCCAGGAAGACGGTTCCCGGCTCGACCGCCAGCAGGATGTCCTCGCCGGCGGTCACGCCCACCACCGCCATCAGATCTCCGTCAGGGGAGAGAGCGCTGCGGCTCGGCATGAGGAACTCCCGAGCGGTGCTGGACATCGGGTCGGCGCCCGGTGCCTCCACCGCCACCTGCATCCCGTTGGTCAGCACCCGCAGCCACCGGTCGTCCGCCGTGGCCGAGGCGGCGACCCCCGTGCCGAAATCGAGCATGGTCCCCGAGGCAAGATCGAGGGCGGCGATGATGCCATCCGCCGGTTCGCAGCAGAAGCTGAGGAACAGCGTCTCGGCGCCGAGCCGCACCATGGCCGGCTCCGACCCGAAGCCCTCGAACGCCCCCGGCTCGACCACGGGGGCCATCCGGCCGCCCTCGGCGACGACCACCGCACCGTCGGCGACCCCGAACCACCGTTGCGGCCGCGGCGCCAGCCCTGTGGTGCTCCCCGAGAAGGTGGTGGTCGACTGCGCCGTGTCTGCGGTGTTGTTGCCGGTGGTGGCCGGGGTGTCGGCATCGCCGCGGCACCCAGCCACCAGCAGGAAGACGAGTGCCCACGCCGCACCCCGAAGCAGGACGGACGGACCGGTGGTCAGGTGCACCCCGGGTACTTGTACACCCCGAGCGAGTGGTTGGCGAAGCCGTGCCGAGCGATGTAGTTGAGGAAGGTGATGTAGTTGCTCAGGATGCTGCGTGGATGCAGACACATCATGTTCATCACCGACCGTGCCTCCATGAAGGCGTCCTGGGTGGCCGGTCCCCAGACCCCGTCGACCACCAGGTCCTTGAACATGAAGTTGTTGGCGATCAGCTGCATGAACAGGGTGTGGGAGCGGAGCGACGTGTTCAACGGCTCCATCTGGCAGCCGTTGTCGATGTGGAAGTGGGTCTCGTGGGCGGTGTTGTAGTAGCCGTTGAGCACCGTCCGGAAGTGCCGCCGCAGCAGCGCCTCGGAGGCCAGGTAGCGACGACGGATGCTGAGAGCCTCGGCGGCGTGGGCCCCGTGGCAGATGTCGAGCGAGGTGCCGTTGGTCCACTCCAGATGGGAGATGTCCCATGCCCTGGCCCGGTAGTGCCACGAAGGGTTGCCCGAGAAATCGCGGTACGTCCCCAGGTGGCCGATCCACGACAGGTTGAGCCCGCCGTAGGTCGAGGCGTAGAAGTTGGTGGCGGTGGCCCACCGGTCCAGCTTGGCCACGATGGTGTTGTGGAACGGATAGGCGGCGCTGCTGGCGATGCCGTCGCAGTCGCCGTCGTACTTGATGGGGTAGCCGCCGATGGTGCTGCGCAGCGTCGTGTTGTTGAGGTTCCGATTGGCGTAGGTGGGTGTGGTGAAGCAGACCACGGTCTACACCCCTCGGCCGGCTGCGGTGACGGAACGGCTCATGCGTTCGACATCTCCAGATCGACGTCCCCGGTGGCGACCAGATTCCTCTCCGGCGATTCGACCGGCGCCCAGTGCGAGCCGCTCCGCTTCCACTGCCTGACGGTCCCGTCGTCGCGGTCAGCGGTGATCACGTGGTAGGTCGATTCGACCAGGAACATCTGCACCACCGCCCGGCGCACGCCCTCGTCGGGCAGGCGGAGCTCGGTCAAGGTCTCGCCCGACACCTCCCAGAACCGGGCGAGCCCGTGGTCGTTGGAGGCGAGGATGGCACCGGTCCCGTCGCTCACCGACAGCACCGAGGCGACGTCGACGTCGTCGGTCCCCAACGACAGCCCGGCGATCTCGGTCCGGTCGGAGCGGCGGAAGGCGCGCACCGCCAGCGCCGAGAAGTTGGTCCCCTCGGGGCACTCGGCGATCCACACCGCGACGTCGCCGGTGTGGGGAGTGAAGCCGCGGACCACGCCGCGGTGATCCTCGAACCGGGTGACCGGCCCCAGCTCGGCGCCGTCCCGCTCGACCGCCGCCACCCACGGGATCAGGTCGTACGAGCGCACCACGATGGTGCCGCCCGTGGGGAAGTCGTCGAAGCCGGGATCGTCCTCGTCCCCCGGCTCCATCACGTCGCGGTAGTCGCCGGCTTCGAGCTCGACCGCCGGGCCTTCGACCAGGACATGCCCGCCGACGTGCATAGTCCCGGCGAGCACGGCGAGCCCGCCGATCCGGAGCGGCTCGGGGATGGAGATGGCGCGCCTGGTGCGGGCGCCGGTGTCGGGCGAGAAGAAGTCGATCCGTCCCGCGCTGGCGGTGGTGGTGGCCACGGCCAGGTGGTCGCCGAAACGAGCGGCGGCGACGAAGCCGTCCCCGGGCGTCACCTTGACGACGGCCCGGGCGGCGCGGGGGAGGGACAGCAGCACGCCGTGGGCAGCTGCCAGCTTGAGGACCTGTCGGCGGGTGATTCGCATGGCGGACCTCCATGCGGCCGTCGGGGCTAGACCACGAAGGTAGGTATTCGCGGTCCCGGCTGTCAAGATTCCTGGCGGGAACTGCCAGGCGCTGGGGCGCAATCCCCCGAACTTTGAGCGAGTGACACCGCTCGGCAGTGTGAGGCGCTCAAAGTTCGGGGGATCAGTCGGATGGGCCCGAGTCGACCGGTGAGGCCTGCGCCCTCCGTGCCGCTCGCCAATGGCGCCACACCTCGATCACCACCGGCATCACCGACACCACGACGATGACGATGATGGCGATCTCGATGTTCTCCTTGACCACGTCGATCTCGCCGAGGAAGTAGCCGAGGGTGGTGACCCCCACCGCCCACAGCAGCCCGCCGACCACGTTGTAGGTGACGAACGTCCGGTAGTTCATGTCCGCCACCCCCGCCACAACCGGAGCGAAGGTGCGCACGATGGGGACGAACCGGGCGAGCACGATGGTCTTGGGCCCATACTTCTCGAAGTAGGCGTGCGCCTTTTCGACGTTGGACTGCCGGAAGAACCGGGAATCGGGCCGGTGGAACAGCGCAGGACCAACCTTCCTCCCGAACAGGAAACCCACCTGGTCGCCGACCACGGCGGCCACGAACGTCACCAGCAGCACCCACGGCAGCGGGGGCAGGACGTGCCCTCCGGCCTCCGAGGCGAGGAACCCTGCGATGAACAGCAGCGAGTCGCCGGGGAGGAAGAAGCCGACCAGCAGCCCCGACTCGGCGAACACGATGAAGGCGAGCAGCGCAAGCCCCCCGGTGCGGAGGATCCTCTCGGGATCGAGGAAGCCGAGGGCGGCGAACAATGGGGTCACAGGGGGAATCTAGGTCCGGTGGGGCCTTGCGCCGCATCCGGGGTTGCCACCGGCGGCGGCCGTCGCCGCCCGGGACCCCGGTCACTTGGCGGCGGCGGCGGCTTCGAAGGTCTGGCCGACCCCTGGCGCCTTGCGCTTGGAGAAGGCGATGGCCCCACCCAGCACCAGCAGGGCGGCGCCGGCGATGGCGTAGCGGGCCGTGGTGTTGTTCTCGAGGCCGATCACGACCGGCAGGATCAGCAGCGACACCAGGTTCATCACCTTGATCAGCGGGTTGAGCGCCGGTCCTGCGGTGTCCTTGAAGGGGTCGCCCACGGTGTCGCCGATCACTGCCGCCTTGTGGGCGTCGGAGCCCTTGCCCCCGTGATGACCCTCCTCGATGTACTTCTTGGCGTTGTCCCAGGCGCCACCGGCGTTCGACAGGTAGTTGGCCATGAGCTGGCCCACCAGGATGACGGCCGCCAGAAAGCCGCCCAGGGCGAACTTGTCGATCCCGAACCCGACGATCACCGGGGTCAGCACCGCCAGCAGCGCCGGGGTGGCCAGCTCACGGAGCGAGGCGGCGGTGCAGATGTCGATGACAGGGCCGTAGTCGGGGCGGCGCTCGCCGGCCATGATCTTGCCGTCGGCGAACTGACGACGGACCTCCTGGACCACGACCCCGGCGGTGCGGCTCACCGCACGGATCGAGAGTGCCGAGAACAGGAACGGCACGGCGCCGCCGATGAGCAGACCGATGAACACCTTGGGATCGGCCACGTTGATGACGATCTCGTTGAAGACCGTCAGACCGGCCGCCGTCAGCTCCTCGAGCCTCTGGATGGACAGGGTCTCGTTGCCGATGGTCTCGATGAAGCTGGCGAATAGGGCGACGGCGGCGATCACCGCCGAGCCGATGGCGAACCCCTTGGTCACCGCCTTGGTGGTGTTGCCGACGGCGTCGAGCCCGACCATGACCTTCTGCGCCTCGCCCCCGAACTCGCCCGACATCTCGGCTATGCCGGCGGCGTTGTCGGCCACGGGCCCGAAGGTGTCCTCGGAGACCACCACCCCGGTCGTGGCCAGCATGCCCATCCCGGTGAGTGCGACCAGGTAGAGCGAGAACTGGATGTTGCCCCCGCCGAGGGCGATGGCGACCCCGAGGGCGCCGGCGATGGCGAGGATCGCCCACACCGACGACTCCATCCCGGACGAGGTCCCGGAGAGGACGGTGGTGGCGGGACCGCCCGAGGTCGACTCGGCGATCTCCCGCACCGGGGCCGTCTCGGTGGAGGTGAAGTACTCGGTGATGCGGCTCACCGCCTGGGCGAGGAGCAGGCCGACCACGACCGCGCCGAGCATGCGCCACCCGATGTTGCTGATGCTCCCCTCGGGGTTGCCGACGTAGAGGAGGGTTAGCACCAGGGTGCCAAGCACCGTGAGCACGCCTGCGGTGAGGAAGCCGCGGTTGATCGGGGCCAGCGCCGAGCGGTCGTTGGCGTTGGCCCGGACCGCAAACACGCCCACGATCGAGGCGAGCACGCCGATGGCGCGGGCCGCCAGCGGGAAGAGGGCACCGATGGCCCAGAGCTGGGGTTGATCGGGAAAGATCGACTGGAAGGCGGGGACGCCGAGGATGATCGAGGCGACCAGGGTCACCTCGTACGACTCGAACAGATCCGAGGCCATCCCGGCACAGTCGCCGACATTGTCGCCCACGTTGTCGGCGATGGTGGCCGGGTTGCGGGGGTCGTCCTCGGGGATGCCGGCCTCCACCTTGCCCACCAGGTCGGCGCCGACGTCGGCCGCCTTGGTGAAGATGCCGCCGCCGACCCGCAGGAACAGGGCGAGCAGCGAGCCGCCGAAGCCGAACCCGACCAGGATCGTCGACGACGTGTTCTGGAACACCATCATGATGATGGTGGCGCCGATCAGCCCGAGCCCGACGCAGAACATCCCGGCGACGCCGCCGGTGCGGAAAGCGACCTCGAGGGCGGGGGCGAGCCGGCCGGAGCGGGCGGCGGCGGCGGTGCGCACGTTGCCCCGCACGGCGAGCCCCATCCCGATGTATCCGGTGAGACCGGACATCACACAGCCGGCGACAAAGGCGACGGTGCGCCAAAGCCCGGATTGGCCGAAGCTGAGCGCATCGGTGCCGTCCGGCCGCGCCACCGCCGTCGAGGTGATGAACACGATGACCGTCAGCGGGATCAGGATGAAGGCGATGGTGCGGAACTGCCGCTTCAGGTAGGCAAGGGCACCTTCCTGGATCGCCTTGGCGATCTCCATCATCTTCGGCGTGCCCTGGTCCTTGCGGAGCACACCCTGCATCAGCAGGAACCCGACGCCGATGGCAAGCAGGGCGGTGATCGCCGAGCCGTAGAGAATGAACCACTCGCCGCCGAGCAATTGGAACTCCTGGTAGCCACCCTCGGCTGCAAGTACTGGTAACACAAATCCCTCACGGTGGTCGAACGGGCACCTGTCGCACCCGGGCACGAGACGGCGGGAGTGTAGAAGACGAGGCCGCGCCCCCGGCCAATCGGTCAGCCGGCCAATGGCTGGCGAACGGTGAGCCGTAGACCGACGGACTGGTCGGTTTGTGGCTCACCGGTGGGGTAGCTGGCGACCGGTGAGCCGTAGACCGACGGACTGGTCGGTTTACGGCTCACCGGTGGGGGGTGGGCGACCGGGTGGATGGTGCGTCAGGCGTTGGCGCAGGGATCCTCCGGGTCGTACTCCACCTGGAGCACCGGGTGACCGGGCCGCTCGATGAAGACGGGGAGCAGGCAGGCTTCGACGGTGCCATCCGGATCGAAGACGACCTGGGCGACGGCGGTGGTCGACCCGGCGTCCGAGTGGGTCGGCCACACGAAGTTGCCCAGACCCCACGCCACGGGGACCCCGTCGACGATCTCCAACGGCTGGAGCCGGTGGGCGTGGTGCCCGAAGATGGCGTCGGCCCCGGCGGCGATCATCGCCTCGGCCCGCTCTCGGTCCTCGGGACGGGGCGTGGTGTCGAGCTCGACGCCCCAGTGGATGGTGACCAGCACGATGTCGGCGACGGCGTCCGCCGCCTCCACCGCCGCCACCATGGTCTCGATGGTGTCGCCGTCCGCCATCCCGGGCCGGTCGGCGGTGGCGAACCAATCAGGGGTCGGGAACACCCCGCCGAACCCCACCACCGCCACCTTCCAGCCGTCGATCTCGAACAGGGCCGCCCGGTGCGCCTCGGCGGCGTCGGCTCCTGCACCCACCGGGGCGATGTCGTTGGCGGCGAGCTGGGCGACCGAATCGACCAGGGCCTCCTTGCCGTAGTCGCCCGAGTGGTTGTTCCCCAGGTTGGCCACCTCGACCCCTGCCGCCCGCATGTCGTCGAGGGCGTCCGGGTCGCAACGGAAGACGAATTCCTTGGGATCTGGGACGCCGAGGTCGGAGGCGGCGCATTCCAGGTTGACCACGGTGAGGTCGTCGAGCAGGAACAGGTCCTGGAGCCCGGTCCACGGGTAGGCGTAGCCCTCGGCGGCGAGGGCGGGGATGTAGCCGGGGTCGAGGTTGACGTCCCCGGTGGCGCTGATCACCAGCGGCCGGCGCTCGGCAAGGGTCGTGGTGGTGGGCGGCGGGACCGTGGTCCCGGTGGTGTCGGTGGCGGCCAGCGCGGCGACCGGGGGGCGCCGGGTCTGGACGGCGAGCGGCTCGTCCTCGGCACAGGCGGCGAGCAGGGCGAGCATGGTGAGAGCGATGAGTCCACGCACGGTCCCCGCAAGCTACCGGACGTCCGGTGTTATCCCGTGTCTCTCAAGCCCCGGACCTCGACCTCGTGGTCAGCCAAGCAGCTCCATCGCCTTGCGGTAGTGGGCCAGGCCCTCGACCTGGCGTATGAACCGCGGGGTCTTCCGGAAGCGGTCGGCGATGCGGTCGTGCGACTCGCCGCCGAACCTGAGGGCGAGCACCCGCTCCTGGATGGCGTGGGTGCTCTTCGAGGTGGCGGGACCGGTACGTGGATACCCGGTCCACATGATCATCCGATTCACGTGCTCGGGGCTGCGCCGCAGCCGGGTGGCGATCTCGGTGGCTTCCATGCCATCGTCACGCATGGCCAGGACGCGACGCTCGACGGGGCGCAGATGGTCGTTCATGACAGCTCTCCTCAAGGCGACACCCCCAACGTACTCCCTATGGGGTGGCAGCGCATTCGAGGAGCCGCCGCTCGAGCCATCTCCCCTCTCCGTGGTCGGGAGAGGCGGCGACCGGGCGGTCCTTGCCGTCAGATGTCACCCGCTGCGGGTCGAGGGCCGCCCCGTCACCGTGCTCCACATGACCCGCCGCCTCCAAACCGGGCGGGGGTCGGTGCCACCGAGTAAGTTGGGATCGCGGAGCGACGCATCTCTGCCGAGGCCGTACCTCGCCGACCGCGTCGTCTCGCGCCCACTCCGGTCGAACGACCGGAACGGGACAGAAAGGGAAACACATGCAAAGACTGCGCTGGGCGGTCCTGTTGATCGTGTTCGTTCTCGTCGTTGCCGCCTGCGGTGGCGACGACGATGTTGCGGACACCACATTGGCAGGGACCGACACCACCGAGGCGCCAGCCGATACCACCGAGGCGCCATCAGACACGACGGCACCACCGTCGGACACGACGGCAGCACCAGGCGGAGCGATCGTCGCCGCCGAGAGCTGTGACTACGGAGGCAAGATCCTGTCCATCGAGGCGACCGGGGAGCACGAGGTGGTCTTCACCCTCTGCTCGCCCGACCCGGCTTTCCTGGCCAAGCTGGCCTTCGTGCCGTTCGCCATCCAGCCCGCCGAGCACCTCGAGGCCACCGGCGGTTCTCCGTTGGAGAACCCGATCGGTACCGGCCCGTTCATGCTCGACAACTGGGCACGCGGCTCGGAGATCGTGTTCAGCGCCAACGAGAACTACTGGGGCGAGGTCCCATCGTTCAGCACGCTGGTGTTCCGGTGGGCTGCGGAGAGCACCTCGCGGATCCTCGAGCTCCAATCGGGCACGGCCGACTTCGCCACCAACCTGGCGGCGAGCGACTACGCCACCGTCGAGGGGGATGCCAATCTGGTGCTCCTACCCGACCAGAACCCGAACATCTTCTACGTGGGCTTCAACAACACGTTCCCACCGTTCGACGATGTCAGGGTCCGCCAGGCGATCGCCATGGGTATCGACCGGCAACAGATCGTCGACACCTTCTACCCGACCGGGTCCGAGGTGGCATCGCACTTCACCCCGTGCAGCATCCCCAATGCCTGCGAGGGTGAGGCCTGGTACGACTTCGATCCGGAGGCGGCCCTCGCCCTGCTGGCCGACGCCGGCTTCCCCGACGGGTTCGACACCACGATCTTCCTGCGTGACGTGTTCCGGGTCTACCTGCCGGAACCGCAGGTCGTGGCCCAGGAGCTGCAGACCCAGCTCGCCGAGAACCTGGGGATCAATGCCACGATCGAGGTGCAGGAGTCGGGGGCCTTTCTCGAGGAGAACGCCGCCGGTCAGCACGACGGCATCCACCTGCTGGGATGGGGCGCCGACTACCCGCACGTCACCAACTTCCTCGACTTCCACTTCGGGGGCGGGAACATCCAGTTTGGTGATGCGTTCCCCGAGATCACCGAGCCCCTGACCCAGGGGGCGGCGACGATCGACGTGGCCGAAGCGGCACCGATCTACGCCGAGGCGAACGACGCCATCCGTGAGCTGGTGCCGATGGTGCCGATCGCCCATGGCGCCGCCGCAGACGCCGCTCTGGTGACGGTCGAGGGAGCCAACGTGCCCCCGGTGGGCGCCCCGCAGTTCGCCAAGATGACCCCGGCCGGAGACACCATGGTGTTCGTGCAGAACGCCGAGCCCATCTCGCTGTACTGCGCCGACGAGACCGACGGCGAGTCGCTGTCCGCCTGCGAGCAGGTGCTCGAGGCGCTGTACGGATACGACCTCGACGGGACGGTCATCCCCAAGCTGGCCGAGGAGTGCGCCCCCAACGAGGACGGCACCGTGTGGACCTGCACCCTGCGTCAGGGTGTGACCTTCCACGACGGGTCGGCATTCGACTCGGGCGACGTCATCGCCTCGTGGGCTGTGGGTCTCGACGCCGCCAACCCGATCCATGTCGGCAACACGGGTGTCTTCGAGTACTTCTCGTACCTGTGGGGAGGCCTGATCAACGCAGGCTGAGTGAGGATGTGGGGGTGGCCGCACCGGCGGCCGCCCCCACCTCTCCCCCGCCATGATCGGCTACATCATCCGCCGTGTCCTCATCGCCATCCCGGTGCTGGCCGGGGTGCTGGTGGTGGTGTTCCTCCTTGTCCGCCTCCTCCCCGGTGAGCCGTGCACCGCCCTGCTCGGTGAACGTGCCACCCAGGAGGCCTGCGACCGGTTCAACGAGGTGAACGGCCTCGACCGGTCGATCCCGGTCCAACTCGGCATCTACGCCGGTAACGTCGCCACCGGCGACTTCGGGGACTCGATCCGCTTCTCCCGCCCGGTCAGCACCATCCTCCTCGAGCGGCTGCCCGTCACTCTCGAGCTGACCATCGCCGCCCTCGCCCTCGCCATCGCGGTGGGGGTCCCGCTGGGGATCGTCGCCGCCCGCCGCCACAACTCCGCGGTCGACATCGGCGCCATGACCCTCGCCAACGTCGGGGTGTCGATGCCCATCTTCTGGCTGGGGCTGCTCCTCGCCTACGTCTTTGCGTCGATGCTGCGCGGCACCCCGCTCGCCCTCCCCCCCAGCGGTCGCCTCACCGCCGGGCTGCGACCCGAGCCCTTCTACCAGGCGTGGGGCATGGAGCTGTCCGGGAACGGGATCATCGCCGCCGGCCAGCGGTTCGTGGCCAACATGGTGACCACCAACGCCCTGCTCAGCGCCCAGTGGTCGGTGTGGTGGGACTCGGTGAAGCATCTCATCCTGCCCGCCATCACCCTGGCCACCATCCCGATGTCGATCATCGCTCGGATGACCCGGTCGTCACTGCTCGACGTCACCCAGCGGGACTACATCCGCACCGCCCGGGCGAAGGGCGCCAGCGAGCGCCGGGTGGTGCGCTCCCACGCCCTGCGCAATGCCATGCTTCCCGTGGTCACCATCATCGGTCTCCAGCTCGGCGGGCTGCTCGGCGGGGCGGTGCTCACCGAGACCGTGTTCGGGCTGGCCGGGATCGGCACCTCGCTGTTCGACGCCATCCAGGCGAGGGACTTCCCCATCATCCAGGGATTCACCTTGGTCATCGCCGCCACCTACGTCGTGGTGAACCTGCTGGTGGACATCTCGTACGGCTACCTCGACCCCAGGGTTCGGATCAGATGACGCAGCGCCCGGACGCCATACCGGCGATCCCTGACCCGCACGACGTGCCGGCGGCGGAGGTCATGCTCGATCGACCCGCATCGGTGTGGCGCATCGCCATGCGACGGTTCTTCCGCCGCAAGCTGGGGGTGGCCGGGCTGGTCCTGGTCGGCTTCATGGTGCTGGTGGCCATCCTGGCCCCGGTGCTCGCCCCGTACCCATACGATGTCGACTTCATCGGCGAGCCCGGCGCCGCCCGCTGGGGACCACCCTGTGTCCATGTCCTCGGTTGCGAGACCACCCAGCATCTGATGGGGCTCGACGGCAACGTGCGCGACGTGTTCAGCCGACTGCTCTACGGAGCCAGGGTCAGCCTGCCCCTCGGGTTCAGCACGGTGCTGGTCGCCATCTTGGTGGGGGCGGTCATCGGCGCCGTGTCCGGCTACCTCGGGGGCTGGGTCGACAACATCCTGATGCGGATAATGGACGTGGTCCTCGGGTTCCCGTCTCTGATCCTGGCCATCGCCATCGTCTTCGTGCTCGGACCGGGGATACGCAACACCTTGCTGGCCATCGCCATCGTGACCATCCCCCAGTACGCCAGGGTGATGCGGGCCTCGGTACTGGCCATCAAGGAGATCGACTATGTGGCCGCCTCACGGGCGCTGGGGGCGTCCTCGTGGCGGATCCTGGTCACCAGGGTCACCCCCAACGCCCTGACCCCGCTGGTCGTCCTGGGCACGTTGGGTATCGCCGGGGCCATTCTCGAGGCGGCCGCCCTCGGCTTCCTCGGGCTGGGAGCCCAGCCGCCGCTCCCCGAGTGGGGCGCCATGCTGGCCCAGGAGCGGGCCAGGGTCTTCACCGCCCCCCACCTGATGATCTTCCCCGGTCTGGCCATCATCATCACCGTGCTCGGCTTCAACCTGCTCGGCGACGGGCTGCGCGACGCCCTCGATCCCTCGCTCAACGAATGAACGACCAGCAGCCGAACCCCTCCCCTGCCGCCTCCGCCCGGCCCGCCGAGGGCCACCTGCTCGAGGTGGCCGACCTCAAGACCCATTTCTTCACCCGGTCGGGCGTCGTCCAGGCGGTGGACGGCATCGACTTCCACGTCGACCGGGGCGAGGTCCTCGGACTGGTGGGCGAGTCGGGGTGCGGCAAGTCGGTGACGTCGCTGTCGATCATGGGTCTGGTCCCCCGACCGGGCCGCCTCGTCTCCGGGTCGGTCAGGTTCGACGGCCGCGAGCTGACCACGATGTCGCAGAGGGAGCTCACCAAGCTGCGGGGCGAGCACATCTCGATGATCTTCCAGCAGCCCACCTCGGCGCTCAACCCGGTGATGAGGGCCGGCGCCCAGATCTCCGAGGTGTTCGAGCTGCACCGGGACTGGAACAAGGAGAAGCGCACCGAGCGGACGGTCGAGATGCTGCGCAGCGTCGGCATCCCCGATCCGCAGCGGCGCGCCCTCGCCTACCCCCACGAGCTTTCGGGGGGCATGGCGCAGCGGGTGATGATCGCCATGGCGCTGGCCTGCGAGCCCGAGCTGCTCATCGCCGATGAGCCGACCACCGCGCTCGACGTCACCATCCAGGCGCAGATGCTCGATCTCATCCGCGACATGCAGCAGCAGACCCGCACCGCCGTCATCCTCATCACCCACGACCTCGGGGTGGTCGCCGAGATGGCCGACCGGGTGGCGGTCATGTATGCCGGGCAGATCGTCGAGGAGACCGAGGTGGTCACCCTGTTCGCCGATCCCAGACACCCGTACACCAGGGGGCTGATCGGCTCCATCCCGGTGCTGGGGTCGGTCAAGGATGAGCTGGCGGTGATCCCGGGCACCGTCCCCAACCTGGTCGACGTGGGCAAGGGCTGCCGGTTCGCCGACCGGTGCGCCGCCAGGGTCGAGGCGGGGCTCGAGATCTGCCTGGTCGAGGACCCCAAGCTGGGCGAGGTCGCTCCCGGGCACAAGGTGCGCTGCTTCCTGTACGAGGAGTCGTACTGATGGCCCTGGTCCAGGTGAGGGACATCACCAAGCAGTTCCCGGTCAAGGGCGGGATCCTGCAGCGCACCGTCGCCTCGGTGAACGCCGTCGCCGGTGTCGACCTCGACATCGACGAGGGTGAGACCGTCGGGCTGGTCGGCGAGTCCGGATGCGGCAAGACGACGCTGGCGCGGATGATGGTGCGGCTGCTCGAGCCGTCGTCCGGCTCGATGGAGTTCGACGGCACCGATGTCACCCACCTGTCCGGCAGGGACCTCGGCACCTTCCGCCAGAATGTCCAGTACATCTTCCAGGACCCGTACGCATCGCTCGATCCCCGCACCACGGTCGGCAACTCCATCTCCGAGGGGCTCCGCATCCACCGCATCGGCGACGCCAAGGGGCGCCGGCGCCGGGTCCACCGCATGTTGGAGCTGGTCGGTCTCAGCCCCCACCACGCCGAGCGGTACCCGCACGAGTTCTCGGGTGGTCAGCGGCAGCGGATCGGGATCGCTCGGGCGCTGATCCTCGAGCCCCGGTTCGTGGTGGCAGACGAGCCGGTGTCCGCCCTCGACGTCTCGGTGCAGGCCCAGGTGCTCAACCTGCTGCGCGACCTCCAGGCTGAGCTGCGGCTCACCCTGCTCTTCGTCGCCCACAACCTCGCCGTTGTCGAGCACATCTCCGACCGGGTGGCGGTGATGTACCTGGGGCGGATCGTGGAGCTCACCGACCGTGACACGCTGTACGCCTCGCCCGCCCACCCGTACACCGAGGCGCTGCTGACCGCGATCCCCATCCCCGACCCCACCAGGCCGCGCACCCGGACCCACCTGCAGGGCGAGATCCCCTCGCCGCTCAACCCTCCGACCGGTTGTCGGTTCCATCCACGATGCCCGATCGCCCGGGCCGGGCTCTGCGATTTTCAGGAGCCGAGCCTGATGCCGGTTTCCGGCGAACACCATCACGAGGCCGCCTGCCACCTCCGAGCCGGCCCTCTCGCCGTCCCCCGCTGAGCGGTGCGCTCGGGCCCGCCCATCGTGGCGAGTCAGCCGAGCAGCTCCATGGCCCTGCGGTAGTGGGCGAGGCCCTCAGCCTGGCGGATGAAACGCGGGGTCTTCCTGAAACGGTCTGCGATGGTGTCGTGCGACTCGCCTGCCCAGCGGAGGGCGAGCACTGGCAGGTCAGGTCGCGCTGCTCCCAATCAGTCGCCGCCCGGCTGTCTTCTGGCTCAGCCGGTTCGGGTGACCTCGACCAGCGCCACCGGGTCGATCCAGCCGTGCACGTCCGGGACGAGGTCGGCGATCCCTGCGATCCCGGGGTGCATGGCGATCACGCCACCCTCGGCGAGGCCCGGGTTGGACACGCCGGTGCCGCCCTGGTCACCGAAACCAGTGAGCTGAGCGCACGGGGGCACCAGATCCTCCCAGGCCTCCGTGTTGACCTCAGTGCCGGCGTCGTAACCGGCGGTCGTGAACGTCCTTGTGGTGCCGACCCCTTGGGGCAGCCGGACCGCGTCGAGCCCGGTGAACCCGTCGTTGGTGCAGATCAGCATCGACACCCACGAGAGGAACCGAGCCCCCGGCCTGGCGGTGAGCTCAAACGTCACCGAGGCGCCGGGGCCGATCGGAGGCGGATCGATCGGCGAAGTCACCACCGCCCAATCCGACACGCCACGGCTGGTCGACAGCAAACCGACCATCGGGTCCAGGTTGCCGTTCTCGGCGATCTCCTTGACCTCAAAGGTCGCCGCCCGCCGCACCGTGAACAGATCCACGGAGCCTCGGTGTGTCGCCACCGCAGCGGGAGTGAACCACTGCCCCTCGGTGAGGTTGTGGATGGTGATCTCATAGACCCGATCGGGAGACTCCGCCGCCGAGACTGCTGGCGCAGCAGCGACGAGTAACCCGCAGACCATCAATGTTACGACGGCTCGTGAACGCATCGAAACTCCTCTCTCGCGTCCATCGCCTCACCGTATCGGCCGGATGTGAACAGCCTCGGAACGCACAGGGAACATTCGAGGAACCCTCCGCTCAGACCCGCGACACCCGAACCTGGAGGTCTCCAAAGCGTTGGGTGCGAGGCCCGTCATCGTCGCCTCGTGTCCCCCCCGGTGACACGCGTTGCCCCACGGCTCGGTCGCTGGTCGTGGGTCACGCCACCGCGCAGTGGAGTCCCCAGTCGTAGCGTTGGAACCCGATGTCCGGGGTGGTGGTCTCGATCCAAGCGGCATCGCCGGGATCGACCCACCGGGTCAAGGCCCGCAGGATCGAGCGAGGAGCTGCCGGAAGCAGCGTCGGCATACGTCGCGGTCGGACGAAGTCGGCGCCGTACCAGCGGAAGATCCGGGAGAGCGACACCCGCCGGTCGGAGCGGTTGATCCCGAGCCCGCCTGTGGCCAGGAATCTCCGCATCTGGTCCTCGAGCTGGGACCCGATCTGTTCGCCGGTGTAGGGCTCGGCGCGCAGGGTGGGACAGGAGACCGAGCCGCAGACCAGGCCGGCATGGATGCGAGGATCACCGAAGCGGCGGATCTTGCCGTGCTCGATCCCGTCGAGCGACAGGGTCTCACCGGCGATGACGGTGATGGGTCTCTGGAAGGCCCCGGGCACGCGAAGCACCGTCCCCGCCTCCAAGGCCCTCGCTTCGGCAGCCACGGTGAGGGCGCCGGCGTTGTATAGGTTGACCCAGAACGCCAGCGCCTCGTCACGGCTGAGCTGTTCCGGGTCGACCTGGGACAGGTGCTCCAGGTAGTCGTTGAGCGGATCTCCGGTGGCGGCCAGATGTTCGATCCCCCCGGCGGCGACCGTTGCCAGGATCGGCTCGAGACGGTGGTGATCCACCGTCGACACGCCGGACGAGCGTGGCCGACGGACCGTGACCATCGCCCTGAGCACCGACCTCCCGAACGTCCACAGAAGACCCCAATCGGTGACCTCGGCGCGCACCTGCCCTCCCGTGGTTGGTGTTACCGCCGTCGGCAACGTCCCGTGCCCCGCCGTCCCGCCATCAGTGTCGCACTACCGACTATCGCGAACGGTCCCCGACCGCCAGGGGTTGCTCGCCTCATGAACGGTTCCGGCAGCGGGCCACGCCGCGCCGTGTGGCGGGGCGCGGTGATCGCCGAGTCGCACCGCAGGCGCGCCTCAGCGGTTACGTGTACTTCCGCCCGAGGCGGTGCCCTGGGAGCTCCTGGTCGAGACGGACCACACCACGGTGTGCCCCTGGAAGGGCGTGGCCCGCTACCACGACGTCGTGGTCGACGGAAAACACCGTTCCGGTTGCGGCGTGGACCTATCCTTCTCCGCGGCCGGGAGCGGAGGACATCGAAGAATGGGTGGCGTTCTGGGGTGAAGTCAACGTGGAGGGCGTGCCACGGGCGCAGGTCAGGCGAAGCCACCCAGCCACGTCGTGACGGCGTAGAGGACGGCGTAGGTGGCGACGGCGATGCCGAGGACACCGGCCAGACGCCACCAGAGACTCCGGCCGTCGAAAACGACGTTGCATCGTCGTTGTCGCCGCAGCCAGACCCAGACCAGGGTCGCCATGACGGCCAACCCAAGGAGCCGGAACCACCATGCGTAGCCCTCGTAGAGGTCGGTCGCCCAGGCGAAGGCGGTGGCGGCGCCAACGACGCCCATGATCGCCAACGACGCTGGGCCGACACAGCACAGGATGCCGACCACGCCGCCGGCGACACCGATGCGCACCACCGGCAGCCCGCCCGGGGGGACGTTCTCACGTGACCGGGAGGACAACCCGACGCGGTGCGGGACAGGGCGGCGGGTCACGAGTCGAGCAGCGTGCCGCCGATCAACTCGGCGAGGTCGTCGGCGAAGATAACCCCGGCGTGCACCTCGACCACCTCGCCGTCGGCGTCGATGAGCACAGTGGTCGGCATGGCGATGCCACCGAACCGACGGAAGATGGCCCCCTCGGGGTCCGCCGCCAAGGGATACGTCACCCCGGTCTGGTCCGCGAGGCGCTGCGCAGCCGCGAGGTCGTCCTGGAGGTTGAGGCCGAGAAACGCCACCTCACCCTTGAGCTGCTGATGGACCTCCTCGAAGTCGGGCATCTCGGCGAGACAGGGCGGGCACCACGACGCCCAGAAGTTGAGCACCAACGGCCGGCCGGCGAAGTCGGCCAGCGTCCCCGGCTCGCCGTCGAAGTAGGTGAAGCGAACGTCAGCGCCGGTCACGGACGTGACCTCGTGGGCGGCCGATCCGCGACCCGAGATTGCGACCATCACACCGCCCGCGCCCACCGCGGCCAGGGCGATCCCGGCGATGAGCGCCCTGGTCCGGACGGATCGAAATCGCTCGTACACCTTCCCTCTCCGTCTTCGGGTCGTCGCCTCAGACAACCATCGTTGCGCCTCTGTGCCTGGCCTGACCGTCGGACTCCCGACACATCGAAGGGCCTCGACGGTCGGTGAGGGGTCGCGACCACACCCGGGCGCTCACGGATCGCACTTGCTCTCATCGGCGACAGCGGGCCCGTCGCGGTCGCTTGCGGCTCCCCGATGTGCTGCGCGGCTTCCCAGCACAGCCAGTGCCATGACGGTGAAACCGATCGCTGCCACCACGAGCACATGGCCGACGGCCGCTCCCGCCAGTCTGGCGGACGTCCGTTCGAGCCAGCGCGCCAGGCCGTTGCTCGCCGCCGCGACGGGGCCCGCCGACAGCACGGTGGCCCAGTACCAGACGATGAAGCCGCCAGCGAGGAGCTGGACCACACCCGATGCCCGGTCGAGACGGCGCCCGATCCCCCTGACGGAGCCGATCAGCCGCGCCCGGCCCGCGGCCACGGCCACCGTGAGCACCAGGACGACAAGGACCATGCCGGCGCCGTAGGCGACGAACACCGCCGCCGATTCGAGCAGCGACTGTGCCGTCACGGGCGCCACCACCAGGCTGAGGAAGATGGGAAGAGTGCAGGACAGGGAAGCCAGGGCGTAGGACGCGCCGAAGCCGGCCATCGCCAGCGTCGACTTACCGACGCCGGCTCGCCGGGGCCCAACGATCGTCGGGAGCCACCGCCGTCCGGCGAGCTGGGCGACACCGGCCACCACCAAGAGAGTGCCGACCATCAGCGCCATCCACGGGATCCACCCCACCACCGACCGCACACCGGCCGAGATCACGACTCCGGTGAGGGTGAGCACGCCGAGCAGCCCGGCTCCGACTGTGGCCGCCACCCGGAGGACCCGGGTGCCGTCCTCGGGACCCGCGGCGAGCAACCATCCGAGGTAGGCGGGCAGCATCGCGAATCCGCACGGGTTCAGCGTCGAGATCATCCCGGCGACGAACGCAGTGGCGACCAGCACGGTCATGTCAACCATCCCAACCGGACCGGTGAGCGAGCTCGACGCTGACTGTCGGGAAGGCGACCATCGAGCCACCCGCCATCAGCTCCACAGACGTCACATGGCCGGTGAGCATCGCGGCGGGCGGCCGCCGATGGTGGGCTCCGCCGGGTCCGGCTACGTCGGCTCGCCGGCAGCGACCCGCGCCAGGATGGTGGGGTCCTTGATCTCGATGAGGCGGTAGCCGGTGTCGACGGCCCCCAGCCGGCGCAGCGTGGCGATGGCCTCGTTGACGGTCTGCCGGGTGGCGCCGAGCAGCATGGCGATCGAAGCCTGCGACAACTGTACCTCGCCGTGCTGCTCAGATTCCTCGAGAAGCAGATCTGCCACCTGGGCGAGCACGGTCTTGTGCATGAGCTGAAGGATGCGGCGTTGCGTCTGCCTGAGCTGGCGCAGCCCGCTGACCAGCCACCGCAGGCACAACGCCGGATGGGTGGCCAGCACAGGGACGAGGCGGTCGCGGTCGAAACGGAACGCCCGCACCCGGTTCACGGCGCGCGCCGACGACAGGTAGGTCCCGCCCTCGAACATGGCGATGTCGCCGATGACGGCACCCGGTCCCACCCGGGCGACGACCCGCCGCTTCCCCGAATGTGTGCGGTACAGATCGACCTCACCATCTTGGATCAGGTACGAGGCCACCGCTGGATCCCCTTCACGAAACAGATGGGAACCCGTGAAGCGGGTGATCGTCTCCCCCGAGCCGCTCAACGCGTCGAGATCGCCGGGCGTCAGTGGAAGATAGTCGGGACGCCCGAAGGAACGAGCTAACCAAGCAAGATGCTGATGCTGCGGGGCGTGCTCCACGATCAGACGACGGTACCCCTGTTCAAGCGGCCCCGGCGAGACAGTCGGAACCCCGACACCTTCGGCACGGTATCCGCTCGGCGTAGCGTTGACCGTGAGGTGGGACGATTCGCAATGCTCGGTGCCGCCATCGCCATGCTGACGGTCGCCTGCGGCGGCCTTCAGCCCTCAGGCCGGGAGCCATCATCATCGTCGTCTCCAGGCGGGGAGGTCACCGGGGCCAGCGAGCCGCACGACCTCCCCGCCGAGGGCCTCCCCACCGGTCCCTCCGCCCTTGATGACATGAACGACCCGTCCTTCCCGCCGCCGCTCGTCGACACCGCTGACATCATGTCCGGGGGACCCCCTCCCGACGGCATCCCGGCGATCGACGAGCCGAGCCTCACACCGGTCGCCGACGCCGGGCCCTCTCTGCAGGACCACGATGGGGTCATCGCCCTGGATATCAACGGCGACGCCCGGGCGTACCCGGTGGATATCCTCATCTGGCACGAGATCGTCAACGACACCGTCGGCGGGGTCCCGGTCTCCATCACCTACTGCCCGCTGTGCAACAGCGCCGTCAGCTACGAACGGACCATCAACGGCGTGGAGACCACCTTCGGCACGTCCGGGCGGCTGTACGCCTCGGCGCTCGTGATGTACGACCGAGCAACGGAGAGCCTCTGGACCCACTACGACGGCGTCGCCGTGGCCGGGCTCCTGACCGGCACGCGGCTCGAACCGATTGCCTCACCTCTCCTCGCCTGGGGCGAGTTCAGACAAGCCCATCCGGACGGCCACGTCCTGAGCCGGGACACCGGGTTCACCCGCGACTACGGCCGCAACCCGTATCTCGGCTACGACAGCTCCGACACCAGCCCGTTCCTGTTCCGCGGCGACGTGGACCAACGAGCCGCCGCGATGCAGCGTGTCGTCGGCGTCGCCATCGATGGCTCAGCCGCCGCCTTCACCCTCGAGGCGATCTCGTCAGGCGAGGCACACGCCACCAACACCGAGATCGGGGGCAACCCCGTCGTGATCCTGTGGCAGGCGGGCCAGGCAAGCGCACTGGAAGCCGCCGACACCTCCGACGGACGCGACATCGGCTCCGTCGGCGTGTTCCACCCCGACGTCGACGGGCAGCGCCTCACCCTCGAAGCAGGCGAAGACGGGTTCGTCGACACCGAGACGGGGTCGACCTGGAACCTCACCGGCCGAGCATACTCCGGGCCACTCACAGGCAGCCAGCTCGAACGCATCCCGCACCTCGACACGTTCTGGTTCGCCTGGTCCACCTACCAGCCGGAAACCGAGCTGGTCAAAGGCTAGGGGTTGCGACCGTCAGGTGCCGATGATCGCGCCTCGCCCGGTACTCGCCGAAGAGCCGCGATTCGTAGGTGATGCAGGCCGAGCGGTCGAAGCACGATCGACTCGGAGACGCCCCCGTCCGGGAGGGTCATGACGACGATGCGGTCGGAGAGGAAGATGGTCACCTCGATGCTGTGCGTCACGAGCAGCACCGTCTTGCTCGTCGTCATCCCCACTTGCTGCAGCTGAGGGTTTAGACGCTCCCGCGTAGTGGCGTCGAGCCCGCCGAAGAGCTCGTCCATCGGGAGGAGCAGCCGGTCGGAGAACAGGGCCCGCCAGATGGCCACCCGCGGCTGCATGCATGCCACCCGACAGCTCGTAGGGCAGGGAGATATCGCCAAATGTTGTGGATGGGGTGGTGGTCAGGCGGCGTCCCTGGATTGGTCGCTGCTCCTTTCGGTGAGGGTTCCGTCGGCGAAGTGGAAGGGTACGCCGCCCTCTTCTCCCACCCCGGTCATCCACAACATTCGGTAGCTCCGCTTGGCATAGAGACTTCTCGTCGACACACAACACCACCGCCCGCTCCGGAGGATCTAGATACAACCCGACCACTCGCTATTTCAGCGACGGACCACGAGGTCATCCCGACCGGGAAGCGGCGGCGAGGGCGATGTCGTCGGGCCGCACCGGCACCCTGGTTATGGGCAGTCCCGTTGCGTCCCGAATGGCGGCGGCGATGGCCGCCGTTGACGAGATGGTGGGCGGCTCACCGGCGCCCTTGGCGCCGAACGGGCCGAAATGGCTGGGCTCCTCGACGAAGCGGGCGGTCACCGACGGAGCATCGGCGAAGGTGGGGAGCAGGTAGTCGGTGAAGCTGGCGTTCTTGATGACCCCGTCGTCGAGGACGATCTCCTCCATCACCGCCAGACCGACGCCCTGCATGATCCCGCCCTCGACCTGACCCAGCAACGCCGCCGGGTTGAGCACGGTGCCCACATCCTGGACGGTGTCGACCGCAACCACCCTCAGCAACCCCAGCTCGGGGTCGACCTCGACCACCGCCCGGTGGGCGGCGACGGCGAAGTCGACGTGCAGGTCCCCCTGGCCGTTCTCGTCGGGGATGTCGGTTGGGGGATGACGGAACCGCAGGTGGTGGGTGGCGGGACCGACCGCGGCGAGCCGCTCCAGAGGGACGATCAGCTCGCCGCCCCGCCATACCCCGGTGTCGTCGAGGTCATCACCGTCATGCTCGTCGAGGATCATCCGGCGCAGCTCGGTGGCGACCGCCTCCACCCCGCCGCCGGTCATCTGGGTCTGGCGAGACGCCGAGGTGGACCCGGCCGACCCGATCATCGAGGTGTCGTCGAGCACCACCGCCACCTGCTGGATCCCGAGCACGGAGCGGGCGATCTGCTGGCACACCGTCACCAGCCCCTGCCCCACCTCGGCGGCGGCGGTGTGCACCTCGACCCCCGCCGGGGTGATCGTCACCCGCACCTCGGCGTAGTCGTCGAAGCCCTCGGAGAAGGCCAGGTTCTTCATGCTCACCGCATATCCGACGCCGCGCCGCACATGGCGGGGATCGGTGGTGAGCCCGGTGCCGCCGGGCAGATGGAGCGGGTGGGTGGCCGGGACCGCGTCGGGGAGCGGCATCGCCCGCAGTTCCTCGATCACCCTGGCCGTGGGGAGCGAGCCTTGGATGACCTGGCCCGTTGTGGACATGACGTCACCGGGGGCGAGGGCGTTGCGCAGCCGCAGCTCGAGCGGATCCATCCCCAGCCTCCCGGCCAGGAGGTCCATCTGCGACTCGTACCCGAAGCAGGCCTGCACCGCCCCGAACCCGCGCATGGCACCGCACGGCGGGTTGTTGGTCCTGGTGATGTGCGCCTCGACGAAGACGTTGTCGCAGCGGTACGGACCGACGGCGAAGTAGCTGGCATTGGCGATCACCGCAGGGCTCGACGAGGCGTAGGCGCCGCCGTCGAGGACCATCCGCACCGTCACCTTGACCAGGTCGCCGTCCTCGGTGGCCTCGTGGCGGTACCAGAGCCGGGACGGGTGGCGGTGGACGTGCCCGACGAAGCTCTCCTTGCGGTCGTACACCATCTTCACCGGGCGCCCGGTGGCGAGAGCGAGCAGGCAGCTGTGGATCTGGATGGAGACGTCCTCGCGGGCCCCGAAGGCGCCGCCGATCCCGGCGTGGTGCACCCGCACCTGGCCCTCGGTCACCCCCAGGCTGGCCACGATCTGGCCGAGGTCGGTGTGGGTCCACTGGGTGGCGACGTATAGATCGATCCCGCCCTGCCCGTCGGGGATGGCCAGCCCCGACTCCGGACCGAGCGGCGCCTGGTCCTGCATCCCGGTCTCCCAGAAGCCCTCGACCACGACGGGCCCGGTGGCGTCCCGGTCGCCGCGGCGCACGTTGATGGTGCGGAACACCTCACCCCGCTCCACCGCCACCTCGCTGTCGACCAGCGGCTCCAGCGGCTCGTACTCGACCACGATGGCGGCAACGGCCCGTGTGGCGTCCTCGAGGTCGTCGGCGGCGACCACCGCCACCGGCTCGCCCCAGTACCGCACGATCCCGTCGGACAGCACCGGCTGATCGGCGTGCTCCAACCCGTAGTGCTTGCGGCCGGGGACGTCGTCGATGGTGAGCACCGCCGCCACTCCCGGCATGGCCAGAGCGGGGGCGGTGTCGAGCCGGATGATCCGGGCGTGGGGGTGCGGGCTGCGCAGCGTCGCCCCCCACAGCATCCCCTGCGCCGAGATGTCGGAGCCGAAGGCGTAGTTGCCGGTCAGCTTGGGGATCCCGTCGGGGCGGGTGGCCGAGGTGCCGACCCCGCCGGTGATCCCGGTGCGGGTGGGGGCCTCGACGGTCACGATACGGACCCGGCGGTGCCTGCCGCCAGCGATTCGAGACCGCGCAGGATGGCCCCGTATCCGGTGCAGCGGCACACGTTGCCCGCCAGCGCCTCACGCAGCTCGTCGGCGGTGGGGGCCGGGTTCTCGTCGAACAGCTCGGCGGCGGCCACTACGAATCCCGGGGTGCAGAAGCCGCACTGGACCCCGCCGGCGTCGAGCAGCGCCTGCTGCACCGGGTGCAGGGTGTCGCCGTCGGCGTAGCCCTCGACGGTCCGCACCGTCGACCCGGCGGCGTCGGCGGCCATCACCAGACAGGCACAGACCAGCTCGCCGTCGAGCACCACCGAGCACGACCCACACTCGCCGTGCTCGCAGGCGTTCTTCGACCCGGGGAGCGCCAGATCCTCGCGCAGCATGTGGAGCAGGCTCTCGGCGCCGCGCACGTCGACGGTGTGGTCCTCGCCGTTGACGGTGAGGGTGATCCTCATCTGCCTCCTCCATCGAGACAGCGTTCCAGCAGCCGGCGGGCCAGCACCCCCGAGGCGTGGCGGCGGTAGGCCTCGGTCCCCCGGTGGTCGGTGATTGGCCGCACCTCGTCCGAGACCAGCCGGGCGAACTCGGCCAGCGCCGCCTCGTCGGGGTCGGGCCGAGCCGAGATCATCGCCTCGGCCATGGTGGCGCGCAGCGGGGTGGGGGCCACCGAGCCGAGGGCGACCGCGGTGGCGCCGTCGGCGGCACGGGTGACACAGGCGGACACCATCGAGATGACCATGGCGTTGCGCATCCCGATCTTGCCGAACTCGTGCCGGGCCGGCATCTCCTCGGGGAAGACGACGGCGGTCACCAGCTCGCCGGGGCGGAGCGAGGTCCGCTTCACCCCGACGAAGAACTCGGACCACGGGACCAGCCGCACCCCGCCGTCCCGGCTCGCCACCTCGATGGCGGCGTCGCAGGCGGCGATCACCGGCAGGGTGTCGCCGGCGGGGCTGGCGGTGGCAACGTTGCCCCCGATGGTCCCTGCGTTCCGGATCTGGGGAGAGCCGACGGTGCGGGACGCCTGGGCCAGCGCCCCGGCGGGACCTCGCTCCAGCCGGCGGTAGGTGACCCCGGCGCCGATCCGGCCGCGCTCCCATTCGGTCAGCTCGGCCACCCGGCGCAGGGCGATCACGTGGGAGGGGTGGGGATGACCGAAGCTGAGGTCGACCATCACGTCGGTGCCGCCTGCCAGGACGGTGGCCTCCGGGTCGTCCGCCAATGCCGCCAGCGCCGTGTCGAGATCGTGCGGATGTTCGCAGTCCAAGTATCCCCTCCGTGGCGCGGAGACTACCTCCAGGGGCGTACCCATCCGACCGGTGAGCCGCAAACCGACGCCATGGTCGGTCTACGGCTCACCGGTCGAGAGTTACCCCGTTCGCCGAGGTTTGTCACACCCCCTTGATAGAACCGATCCATGAGATACACCGTGATTGACGAGAAGCTCCGGAAGCTGGCCGCCCGCCAGTATTGGTTGGTGGGCCGTCGTCAGGCCTTTGAGCTGGGGGCGAGCACGCGGTTCCTCGACCGCCGACTCCAAACCGGCGACCTTGTGAGGGTCGAGCGGAGCGTGTACGGCTATGCGGGCCACGCCATGACATGGGTGCGGCGGCTGAAGGCCGCTGAGCTCGGCACCCCCGAGGCGGCGATCGCCGGGCTGGCGGCGGCGGCGCTGCACGGACTGGCCGGGTTCCGACGGGGAGGGCCGGAGATCGTCGTACCACCCGGAGCGATCTGCCGGCACCCGACTCTGGTCGTGCACCGACAGGTCGGCATCCGGACCACCGTGGTCGAGGGCGTACGGACGACGACGATCGCCCAGACCCTTTTCGATGTGGCGCCTCGGGTGACTGTCTGGCGATTGGAGCGGGCGATCGATGATGCGCTCATCGAGAAGAAGACCGATCTCGCCGCACTCGAGGAACGCTTGGCGTTCTACGAGGGCTCCCGGCGAGCCGGGTTGCCGAGGCTCCGCAGCCTGATGGCCGAGCGCCGGGACGACGGCTGGATGCCGGCGACCAGCGAGCTCGAAGCGCGTCTGTATGCGCTGCTCGATCGTCTGCCCACGCAACCCACGGTCGTGCGCCAGGCCTCGTGGCCGTGGTGGCCGACAGCTCGTGGAGCGGTCGATGCGTACCTACCCGACCACCGGCTCATCGTGGAGGGCGACGGGCGGCGCTGGCACACCCGAGTTGCCGACTTCGACCGCGATCGCTGGCGGGACAATCAGGCGGCCGCCAACGGTCTGCGGGTGATGCGGTACACCTGGCTCCATCTCACCCAGATGGAATCGGAGACGACGGCGTTGCTCAACGAGGCCCTCGCCATCTCTTCCGGCTCCCCGCACCGCCCCACCGGTGAGCCACAAACCGACCAGTCCGTCGGTCTACGGCTCACCGGTGGCAAGCGATCGGCCACGGTCTCGCTCCCGGGTCTAACGTGCCCGAA
>Ga0136622_10000021_pt1 | contig 49149 bp, 45 predicted proteins | sample AntDrymUQ4482106_2_FD_104803 | JGI IMG/M metagenome (GOLD analysis project Ga0136622, IMG submission 104803) | Polar desert sand microbial communities from Dry Valleys, Antarctica - metaG UQ448 (21.06) | ecosystem: Environmental > Terrestrial > Soil > Desert | place: Antarctica: Dry Valley...
CGTCGCGGCCTGGACATCCCGCTCCTGGTGGGTGGTGCGACCACGTCCCGCGCACACACGGCGGTCAAGGTGACGCCGAAGTATCACGGCCCGGTGGTCTGGGTGAAGGACGCATCCCGGTCGGTGCCAGTCGTCGCGGCGCTGCTCTCGGACACACAGCGACCGCGGCTGCTCGAGCAGGTCAGGGCGGACTACGACGCGCTTCGCGAACGTCATGCGGCGAAGCAGAACGAGCGCCCTCTCGTCTCGCTCACGGCTGCCCGCGGGCTCCGCACCCCGGTGGACTGGAGCGACTACAAGCCGCCGCGGCCCCGCCTGCTCGGCACCGAGGTGCTCACCGACTACCCACTCGGGAAGCTGCGTGAATACGTCGACTGGCAGCCGTTCTTCAGCGCCTGGGAGATGAAGGGCAAGTTTCCCGATATCTTGCATCACCCCGCATCGGGTGACGCGGCCCGCAAGCTGTGGGACGACGCGCAGGACATGTTGGACCGGATCGAGGACGAGGGCTGGCTGCACGCCAACGCAGTGCTCGGCATCTTCCCGGCGAGCTCGGTGGACGACGACATCGAGGTCTACGCCGACGAGTCGCGGGCCGACGTACGGACGACGCTGAGACACCTCCGGCAGCAGGGGCAGCACCGCGCGGGTGTGCCGCACCGATCTCTCTCCGACTTTGTCGCGCCGAAGACCTCGGGCTGCGAGGACTTCGTCGGAGCATTCGCGGTGACCGCCGGCGCCGGAGCGGCGGCCAGGGTCGAGGCGCTCAAGGAGAGCCTCGACGACTACGGCGCGATCCTCCTCGAGTCGCTCGCGGACCGCCTCGCCGAGGCCTTCGCCGAGCACCTGCACGAGCGGGTCCGCACGGAGCTGTGGGGCTACGCGCCCGACGAGGCGTTGGACAGCGAGGCGCTCGTCCGGGAGCGGTATGTCGGGATCCGGCCCGCGCCGGGCTATCCGGCCTGCCCCGACCACACCGAGAAGGCCACCTTGTGGGGGCTGCTGGACGTCGAGGCACAGGCGGGCATCGAGCTCACCGAGAGCATGGCGATGTGGCCGGGAGCCTCGGTCAGCGGCTGGTACTTCTCCCATCCCCAGTCGCAGTACTTCGTGGTCGGCCGCGTCGGCAGGGACCAGGTCGAGGACTACGCCAGGCGCAAGGGCTGGTCCCTCGCGGTGGCGGAACGGTGGCTCGCGCCCAACCTCGGCTACGAGCCCGAGGACTGAGCGCTGGACCCGAGCTCTGGACGGATCTCTAGCCCCTCACCGAACCATCCCTGGGAATCGTTGCCAGATTGCGACCATGGATTGCCCCGGCTCGTCGTGGAAGTTCGGCTGCGGTTAGCAGTAGGGTCCTAACGATCTGACCCGTCGGGACGGCGGGCATGAAAACCGTGAGGTGGCTCGTAGTGAACATCAACCGTAGGGGGAAGCGCGGGCTCGCGACAGTGGCGATTGCCTCGGCGCTGGTCCTGACCAGCTGTGCCCAGAGCGAGCGAGACGAAGGTGACGGCAGCGACGACGGCAGCGGTGGCGGAGGCGGCACATTCGTCTTCGCGGGTGCCGCCGAGCCCGGCGCGCTCGACCCCGTCTTCGTCAGCGACGGAGAGAGCTTCCGGGTGGCCCGTCAGATGTATGAGGGACTCGTCGGCACCGAGCCCGGGACCCCGGACCCCGCGCCGCTGCTCGCGGAGTCGTGGACCACCAGCGACGACGGCCTGACCTACGAGTTCACCCTGAGGACCGGCGTCAAGTTCCACGACGGCACCGACTTCAACGCCGAGGCTGTCTGCTTCAACTTCGACCGCTGGTACAACTTGCCGGAGAGCGCGCAGAGCGACGACCTGGCCTACTACTACAGCGTGATCTTCCGCGGCTTCGCCACCGGCGACCGCACCGACGCCGCGCTCTACGAGTCGTGCGAGGCCGAGGGCGAGGACAAGGCGACGATCACGCTGACCGATCCGTTCGCCGGCTTCGTGCCGGCCATGTCTCTGCCCGCCTTCTCGATGCAGAGCCCCACGGCACTGCAGGAGTACCAGGACGACGCGGCCTCCGACCCGCGCACGACCGAGTACGCGACCGAGCGGCCGACCGGCACCGGCCCGTTCATGCTCGGCTCCTGGGAGCAGGGCAAGCAGGTCACGCTGAAGGCCTTCCCCGACTACTGGGGCGAGAAGGCCCAGGTCGACACTGCGGTCGTGGTCGCGATCGCGGAGCCCAAGGCGCGCGCGACCGCATTGCAGAACGGCGAGATCGACGGCTTCGACCTGGTCGGGCCGGCCGACATCGCGCCGCTTCAGGACGAGGGCTTCCAGATCGTCAACCGGGACCCCTTCAACATTCTCTATCTGGGCATGAACCAGAAGACCCCCCCGCTCGACGACATCCGGGTCCGCCAGGCGATCGCCTACGCGATCGACAAGCAGGAGGTCGCCGACGCCTCACTGCCGGCGGGCAGTGAGCTCGCGGAGATCTTCATGCCAGACTCCGTCAACGGCTACACCGAGGACGTGGAGACCTACGACTACGACCCGGAGCAGGCGATGGCGCTGCTCGAGGAGGCCGGTGCCGACGGTGCCACGATCGAGTTCAACTACCCGACCGCGATCAGCCGCCCGTACATGCCCTCACCGGAGGACACCTTCAACGTGATCCGCACCCAGCTGGAGGAGGTCGGCCTGAAGATCAAGCCGACCGCCGACGTCTGGGACCCCGACTACCTCGACAAGATCCAGGGGACCGAGGAGCACGGCATCCACCTGCTGGGCTGGACCGGTGACTACAACGACTCCGACAACTTCGTCGGTGTCTTCTTCGGCGCCGAGACCACGGAGTGGGGCTTCACCAACCAGGAGCTCTTCGACGACCTCGGCGAGGCCAAGGGCATCGCGACTCCGGAGGAGGCCCAGCCGGTCTACGAGCAGATCAACAAAGACATCATGGAGTTCCTGCCCGGTGTCCCGCTCGCGCACCCGGTGCCCTCGCTCGCCTTCGCCGAGAACGTCTCGGGCTACCAGCAGAGTCCTGTCCAAGACGAGGTGTGGAACACCGTCACCGTCGAGTGACGGCCACCCGGGACGTCGTCACCGGCCATCAGCGCCGAGTGACGGCGTCCTGGGTCCCACCAGCCTGACAGCCTGCCCGACAGCCCGCCCGACCCGATCGGGCAGCGAAGGAAGAGATGGCGCGCTTCGTCCTCCGGCGTCTAGCGCTGCTGGTGCCGGTGCTCATCGGGCTCTCCATCCTGTTGTTCGCCTGGCTCCGGGCGCTTCCGGGCGACCCGGCGCGCTCCTTGCTGGGGCAGCGGGCCACCCCTGACGGCATCGCGAGGGTCAACGAGGCCTACGGTTTCGACCAGCCGCTTCTCACGCAGTACTTCAGCTATGTCAAGGCGCTGCTGACGGGTGACTTCGGGTCCTCGATCAACGACGGGCGGCCGGTCGTCGAGACGTTCCTCGAGAAGTTTCCCGCCACCCTCGAGCTCGGCGTGTCAGCCCTCCTGCTCGCGGTCGTGGTCGGAGTTCCGCTGGGCTACCTCGCCGCTCGGAACCAAGGGCGCGCCCTGGACACCTTCGTGGTGTCCGGGTCGCTGCTCGGGGTAGTCACGCCGGTGTTCTTCCTCGCCATCCTGCTCAAGCTGGTTTTCGCCGACTGGCTGAACTGGCTGCCGACGAGCCTGCGTCAGGACGCGCGGATCGACGCCACCCACATCACCAACTTCTACCTGCTCGACGGGCTGCTGACCCGGGAGTGGGACGCCGCGTTCGACGCGCTGCTCCACCTGATTCTCCCCGCGGTCGCGCTCGGCACGATCCCCCTGGCGATAATCGTGCGGATCACCCGCGCCTCGGTGGCCGAGGTGCTCAACGAGGACTACGTGCGCACCGCGGAGTCCAAGGGGCTGTCCCGCCAGACCGTGAGCCGACGGCACGTGCTGCGCAACGCCCTCCTCCCGGTGGTCACCACGATCGGGCTCCAGGCCGGGCTGCTGTTCTCCGGTGCGGTGCTGACCGAGACGGTCTTCGCCTTCAACGGGATCGGCCAGTACCTCTTCACGGCGATCGGCGGTCGTGACTACCCGGTGCTCCAGGGCTACATCTTGTTCATCGCGCTGATCTATGCCCTGATCAACCTCTTGGTGGACCTGACCTACGGCGTGATCGACCCGAGAGTGCGGGTCTCATGAGCACCGTCGTGTCCACACCACAGGACGAGGCCAAGGGGGTCTCGCTGTGGCGCGGCGCGTGGCAGCGGCTGCGGCGCAACCCGACCGCCATCGTCGGTGCGCTGATCGTCCTCGCCTTCATCCTGGTCGCCCTCGCGGCGCCTCTGCTCACGCCGTACGAACCGGGGTCTGCGCAGTGGGCCGGCGAGGTGACGCCCACCGAGGTGCCAGGCCCCTACGAAGGCCACATCCTCGGCCTGGACCGCTTCGGCTCCGACCTCTACACCCAGCTCGTCTTCGGTGCCCGCCAGTCGCTGATCTACGGTGTTGTCTCGACCGCGATCGGCCTCACGGCCGGGACCTTTTTGGGTGTTCTCGCCGGCGGGCTTGGTGGCTGGGTGGACACCGCGGTCATGCGGCTGGTCGACATCATGCTGTCGGTCCCCAGCTTGCTGCTCGCGGTCAGCATTGCCGCGGTGCTCGGCCAGAACGCCTACGCGGTGATGATCGCGATCGGCGCGGCACAGGTGCCCATCTTCGCGCGCCTCCTCCGTGGGTCGATGCTCTCGCAGGGGAGAAGTGACTACGTGTTGGCGGCCGACGCCCTGGGCATCCGGCGCCGGCGCATCGTGATGGGTCACGTGCTGCCGAACTCGGTCGGCCCGACGATCGTCCAGGCCACCCTGAACCTGGCCACCGCGATCATTGAGGTTGCCGCACTCTCCTACCTCGGCCTCGGCGAGTCCGACCCGGCGATCGCCGAGTGGGGCCGCATGCTCGTGGCAGCGCAGGACCGCTTCGACGCGGCTCCCCGGCTGGCCCTGCTGCCCGGCGCGGCGATCGCGATCACCGCCCTCGGCTTCACCTTGTTCGGAGAGGCCCTGCGCGAGGCACTCGACCCACGGACGAGGCGCTGAGCCATGCCCGCAGACTCCCTCAGCTCCGGCTACTCCACCGACGCGCAGCGCAAGGGCGTGCACCGTGCCAACGAGGACGGTTCGCTGCTCTCGGTCCGTGACCTGAGCGTCACCTTCGGAGTGCGGGGCCAGCGCAAGGTCCGCGCGGTGGACGAGGTGTCCTTCGACATCCGGCCCGGCCAGCACATCGGGCTGGTGGGGGAGTCCGGCAGCGGCAAGTCGGTGACCTCGCTCGCTGTGATGGGCCTGCTGCCGAAACGCGCCGTGAAGACGACCGGGTCGGTGATCTACAACAACGAGAACATCCTGCAGTGGTCGCAGCAGCGGATGTCGGCGCTGCGGGGTCGCGACATCGCGATGGTCTTCCAGGACCCGATGACCTCGCTCAACCCGGTGGTGCCGATCGGCACGCAGGTCGGCGAGGTCATCGAGCGTCACTTCGGGGTCAAGAAGAAGGCGTCGCGTGAGCGGGCGGGAGACCTCCTGGCCAAGGTCGGCATCCCGGACCCGACCCGGCGGCTCAAGGAGTACCCGCACCAGCTCTCCGGCGGCATGCGCCAGCGGATGCTGATCGCGATGGCGCTCGCGTGCGAGCCGCGCCTGCTGATCGCGGACGAGCCGACGACCGCCCTCGATGTCACGATTCAGGCCCAGATCCTGGAGCTGCTCAAGGCCCTGGTCGCCGACACGGGTGCGGCCCTGCTGATGATCACCCACGACCTCGGGGTGGTGGCGGGGCTCTGCGACCAGGTGCACGTGATGTACTCCGGGCGCATCGTGGAGGCCACCACGCGCCAGCGGCTGTTCGCGGACCCCCGTCACCCCTATACCGGCGGCCTGCTCGAGAGCATCCCGCGCCTGGACACACCGCGGGGGGCTCCGCTGCGTCCGATCCCCGGGTCGCCGACCCAGCTGCTGGCCTGGGCTGAGGGCTGCGCGTTCGCGCCTCGGTGCCGCAACGTCACCGACGCGTGCACCAGCCAGACCCCCGAGCTCGTCGAGGAGCGGGACCGGAAGCTGCGCTGTCACAACCCGCTGACCGACCGGGCGCGTGAGGCGGTGACGACATGAGCCCTCAAGAGGACATCCTGGTCTCGATCCGCGGCCTCAAGGTGCACTTCCCGATCCGCAGCGGGATCCTGTTCGAGCGCCAGATCGGCTCGGTGAAGGCGGTCGACGGCGTCGACCTCGACATCCCGCGCGGCACCACGGTGGGCCTGGTGGGGGAGTCCGGGTGCGGAAAGTCGACCCTGGGGCGCGCGGTCCTGCGCCTGGCGCCGGTGACCGAGGGCAGCGTGCTCTTCGACGGGGTCGACGTGGCCTCGTTGCAGGGCCAGCAGCTGCGCGAGCAGCGTCAGAACATGCAGATGGTCTTCCAGGACCCGTTGGCCAGCCTCAACCCCCGGCAGAGCATCCAGACCATCCTGACCGAGCCATTGACCGCGCATGGGATCGACTTCGACCCCGACACCGGCGTACGCGACCTCCTCGAGCGGGTGGGTCTCCCGGCGTCGGCTGCGCAGAAGTACCCGCACGAGTTCTCCGGAGGGCAGCGGCAGCGGATCGGGATAGCGCGGGCGATCGCGATGGAGCCCAAGTTCGTGATCGCCGACGAGCCGGTCTCCTCGCTCGACGTGTCGATCCAGGCGCAGGTGCTCAACCTGCTCGAGGAGCTCCAGGACGACCTCGGGCTGACCTACCTGGTGATCGCGCACGACCTCGCGGTGGTGCGCCACGTCTCCGACGAGGTGGCCGTGATGTATCTCGGCGGGATCGTGGAGCAGGCCACCTCCGACGATCTGTACGCCGAGCCGCTGCATCCCTACACCAAGGCGCTGATGTCGGCGGTGCCGGTGCCGGACCCGGTCATCGAGGCAACGCGAGAGCGCATCCTGCTCGCCGGTGACCTGCCCTCACCCGCGAACCCGCCCACCGGCTGTCGCTTCCACACCCGCTGCCCGTTCCGGCAGCCGACCCGCTGTGACGCCGAGCGACCGGCGCTCGTCGACTTCAAGGACGGCCACAAGGTGGCCTGCCACTGGACGAAGGAGATCGCGGCCGGGGAGATCACCCCGCACGAGGTCACCCCCGAGGACGTCGCACTGACCTTCGACCCTCAGCCCCTGCCCGGCCCGAACGAGCCGCTCACCACCTTTTAGGGGCCTTCACCGGCGGGGCTCTCGTCCACCACCGGGGTGGGGAGCAGCGGCAGCGGCGGGGGAGTGCCGCCGAACTCGGGGCAGATCGCCTGGTGGGCACACCAGCCGCACAACGCGCTTCGGTGGGGACGCCAGTCCCCGCTCGCCTGAGCCCGGGTGATCGCCTTCCAGATGGCTTCTACCTTGCGCTCGGTGGCCAGCAGGTCGGCCTCGTCGGGACAGTAGCGCAGCAGCTCACCGCTGCCGAGGTAGATCAGCTGGAGCATGGTCGGCACCACACCGCGGGTGCGCCAGAGCACGAGCGCGTAGAACTTCATCTGGAAGAGCGCCTTGGCCTCGAAGGCGATGTGAGGGGCGCGGCCGGTCTTGTAGTCGACCACCCGGACCTCACCCGTGGGGGCGACGTCGACGCGATCGATGAAACCGCGCAGGAGCAGCTTGGAGTCCAGCAGCGTCTCGACGTAGAGCTCCCGCTCGGTGGGCTCGAGCCGCGTCGGGTCCTCGAGCGCGAAGTAGCGCTCGAGCGAGGTCTGGCAGGAGGCCAGCCAGGTGCCGATCTCGGGTCCCTCGGGACCGAACATCTCGGCAACCTCCGGCTCCTCGGCCAGGATCGCCTCCCAGGCGGGCTGCAGCATCGTGGCCGCCTGCTCCGGCGTGCGCTCGACCGCTGGCAGGTCGAAGAGGTCCTCCAGGATCTTGTGGACGACCGTGCCGCGCACGGCATCGGGTGAGGACGGCTCGGGGAGGCGGTCAACCGTCCGGAAGCGATAGAGCAGGGGGCAGGCCAGGAAGTCCCCCGCACGGCTCGGAGACAGCGAACCGAGCACGTCGATTCCGTCGACCGGAGTGCCGGGAAGCTCGCGAATCGCCGTGTCCTGTGTCATGTCCACGAACCTAGGACACCCCACCGACATTCCGGGAGCGACGCGCCTTCCCCGCCGGTCCGTCGTGGCGTTCGCGGGCCTCACACCTGTGGTCCGAGATAGCGTGTTCTCTCGTGGAGCAGAGCAGCGGCGCCCCCGAGTCGACGGCGCGACGGCGCCCGTCCGGCACACTCCGCGTCGGTCAGCTGGCCGGTGTGGACGTGCTGGTCCGGTCATCCTGGCTGCTGATCGCCGCGCTGATCGCCGTACTCCTCGCGCCGGAGATCGAGGCGAGGGCACCGGGACTCGGCGCCTGGGCATACGTCGCCGGGCTCGCGTTCGCGGTGCTGCTCTACCTGTCGGTCCTGCTCCACGAGATGTCGCACGCGCTGATGGCGCGCCACTACGGTCTGCCCGTCCGGTCGATCACGCTGCATTTCCTCGGTGGGGTCACCGAGATCGATGGTGAACCCGAAACACCTGGACGCGAGTTCGGCATCTCGGTCGTCGGCCCGCTGACCTCGCTCGGCGTGGGACTGGCGTTTCTCGCCCTGTGGCTCGTCACGCCCGAGGGGCTGCTCGGGTACGCCGTGGGCGCGCTCGCCTACGCCAACCTCGCCGTCGGCGTGCTGAACCTGGTCCCGGGTCTCCCGCTGGACGGTGGGCGAGTGCTCCGTGCGGCGGTCTGGAAGATCAATGGTGACCAGCACCAGGGCACCGTCGTCGCGGGTTGGGGCGGCCGGGTGGTGGCGGTCCTGGTCATCGCCTGGCCGGTGATGCAGCGGCTGGTGTTCGCGAGGCCGGTCGACCTCGTCGACATCGTGCTCGCCTTTGTCATTGCGTCGTTCCTGTGGAGCGGGGCGAGCGCCGCGATCGTGTCGGCGAAGGTGCGCCGACGGTTGCCCGCTCTACATGCGCGCTCGCTGGCCCGGCGTGCGCTCACCGTCCCGCACGACCTGCCGCTCGCCGAGGCGGTGCGACGCGCTCAGGACCATGAGGCGGGCAGCATCGTGGTCATCTCCTCCGACGGACGTCCCCAGGGCATCGTCAACGAGACGGCGCTGCTGGCCACGCCCGAGGACCGTCGACCCTGGCTGCCGGTGAGCGCGGTGTCGCGCACCATGGAGGAAGGGCTGCGGTTTCCTGCAGACCTGTCCGGCGAGTCACTGATCCGCGCCATGCAGCGGACCCCTGCCGCTGAGTACCTGCTCCTCGAGACCGACGGCAGTGTCTTCGGAGTGCTGACCACCGAGGACGTGGACAAGGCGTTCGCCTCGTCGTGACGACCTCGGATCCGGCGTGGTCGGGAGTACGCCGCGGGCCGTTGTGCGCGGGCGAGTGGGTGCGCCTCACCGACAGCAAGGGCCGCCGCCACAACATCAACCTCGAAGCCGGACGCAGGTTCTTCACCAACCGTGGCTCGATCGACCACGACGATCTCATCGGCAGATCCGAGGGATTCACCGTGACCTCATCGGCCGGCGGTGAGTATCTGGTCTTCCGCCCGTTGCTCTCGGAGTTCGTGGTCTCGATGCCGCGCGGAGCGGCCGTCGTCTACCCCAAGGACGCGGCACAGATCATCGCGATGGCCGACATCTTCCCCGGAGCACGCGTCCTCGAGGCGGGCGCCGGCTCAGGAGCGCTGACCTGCGCGCTCCTGCGCGCGGTGGGCCCACACGGTCTCGTGTCGTCGTTCGAACGACGCGCGGAGTTCGCCGAGATCGCGCAACAGAACATCACCCAGCTCTTCGACGGTCGGCACCCGGCGTTGCGGCTGACCGTCGAGGACCTGGTCACGGCTCTAGAGGCTGACGACGCCGATCCGGACACCACGCAGGACATGGATCGCGCCGTCCTCGACATGCTCGCGCCGTGGGAGTGCGTCGACACGGTCGCGGCTGCCTTGGTCCCCGGAGGTGTGCTCTGCGCGTATGTCGCGACCGCCACACAGCTCGGCCGGATCGTGGAGACGCTGCGCGCGCACGGCGAGTTCACCGAGCCGAAAGCCTGGGAGACGTTGCTGCGCGACTGGCACGTGGAGGGGCTCGCGATTCGTCCGGCGCACTCCATGATCGGTCACACCGGCTTCGTGGTGACGGCTCGGCGGATGGCCCCCGGGCAGAGTGCGCCGATCAAGAAGCGCCGGCCCGCGCCGGGTGCCTACGGTGTCGACTACCAGGGACCGCGACCGTCCGGACTGCCCCCTGCGGCGAGCGAGGAGCGTTGACAACGATTCGGCGACACGGCAGGGCAGCTGCGTCCTTTAGCCTTCACATCCGTTGCGCCGCGGGTAGGGTCATTTGGCACAGCCCCTGCTGCGGAGGTGAGATGCGTGCCAGCATCAGAGAGTGGTTCCGGCCGGTCTGGTGCGCGCACGCCCGATGAGCTCCGCAGCCAGCTCGGCTTCCTCGAGGACGAGGTCACCGACCTCCGTCGACGGCTCGCCGAGAGCCCGGTGCACTCGCGTGCCATCGAGCAGCGGCTGACCGAGACGCAACGGTCCTTGGCAGCGGTCACCGCGCAGAACGAGCGCCTCGCCCAGACGCTGCGCGAAGCACGCGACCAGATCATGACGCTCAAGGAGGAGGTCGACCGGCTCGCGCAGCCGCCCGCCGGCTTCGGCACCTTCCTGAACCGGAACGACGACGACACGATCGACGTGTTCACCGGCGGCAGGAAGCTGCGTGTCAACGTCAGCCCTTCGGTGGAGCTGGACTCGCTCCATCGCGGCCAGGAGGTCATGCTCAACGAGGCGCTCAACGTCGTGGCCTCGCTCGAGTACGAGAAGGTCGGCGAAGTCGTGATGCTCAAGGAGGTCCTCGCTGACGGGGACCGCGTTCTCGTGATCGCGAACGCCGACGAGGAGCGCGTCGTACGCATCGCCGAACCCCTCCGCGACTCGCCGCTGCGCGCCGGGGACTCGTTGTTGCTCGACGCACGCGCCGGCTACGTCTACGAGCGGGTCCCCAAGTCCGAGGTCGAGGAGCTCGTCCTCGAAGAGGTTCCCGACATCGACTACGACAAGATCGGCGGGTTGGTCCGCCAGATCGACCAGATCCGCGACGCCATCGAGCTGCCCTACCTGCACCCGGACATGTTCAAGGAGCACCAGCTCAAGCCGCCGAAAGGCGTGCTCCTCTACGGTCCCCCCGGTTGTGGCAAGACGCTGATCGCCAAGGCGGTGGCGAACTCGCTGGCGAAGAAGGTCGCGGCTCGCACCGACGCCGAGGAGGGCAAGGCGGGCAGGTCGTTCTTCCTCAACATCAAGGGCCCCGAGCTCCTGAACAAATACGTCGGCGAGACCGAGCGCCACATCAGGCTGGTCTTCCAGCGTGCCCGCGAGAAGGCCAGCGGCGGCACACCCGTGATCGTGTTCTTCGACGAGATGGACTCACTCTTCCGCACCCGGGGCTCGGGGGTGTCCTCCGACGTGGAGAACACCATCGTCCCGCAGCTGCTCAGTGAGATCGACGGCGTCGAGGGTCTGGAGAACGTCATCGTCATCGGTGCCTCCAACCGCGAGGACATGATCGACCCGGCGATCCTGCGCCCCGGCCGGCTCGACGTGAAGATCAAGATCGAGCGGCCCGATGCCGAGTCGGCCCGCGACATCTTCTCCAAGTACCTCACCGCGGAGCTGCCGCTGCACAGCGACGACCTGGCGGAGTTCGGTGGGCAGCGTCAGGCATGTGTCGAGGGGATGATCCAGGCGACCGTGGAGCGGATGTACACCGAGACCGAGGAAAACCGCTTCCTCGAGGTGACCTACGCCAACGGCGACAAGGAGATCCTGTACTTCAAGGACTTCAACTCCGGTGCCATGATCCAGAACATCGTCGACCGCGCGAAGAAGATGGCGATCAAGGACCTGCTGGACAACCAGCAGAAGGGTCTGCGGGTCACCCATATGCTGCAGGCGTGCGTCGATGAGTTCAAGGAGAACGAAGACCTCCCGAACACCACCAACCCCGACGACTGGGCGCGGATCTCGGGCAAGAAGGGCGAGCGGATCGTCTTCATCCGGACCCTGATCACGGGCAAGCAGGGCACCGAGCCGGGCCGGTCGATCGACACCGTCTCGAACACCGGGCAGTACCTCTAGTGCCCCGCGCACGAGATAGCGTGACGTTTTCGCGTGCCCAGGGTGGGTGCATCGCAAGGCGCCGGAGTGAAGCCATACCGGATCGTCTAGCGAGCGACGGCAACGCCGCGAGGTGCGTGCCATGAGTGCGCGAAGCGCACGGTATTTTGTGCGCGGGGCACTTGTGTCCTGATGTCAGAGCCGAACGACCTGGAACGCTCGGAGATCGAGGCCGTCATCGAGACTCGGCGCGAGCTGGGTGCGACGTACGAGCCCGCCCTCGTCGACTCGTTCGCGGAGAAGGTCGAGCTCGCTATCACGACCCGGGTCGACGCTGAGCTGGCCCGCCGTCAGCGCGACACGCGCGAGGACGAGAGCCGGGGCAAGCGGCAGATGATCCTCGGCATCGTGTCGCTTGGCACGGGAATACCCATCACCGCGATCGCCGGTGGCATCACCGACCTCCCCGGCATCTTGGTCGCGTGGGCGGGCATCGCAGCCGTCAACCTCGCGCATGCGGTCTCCGGCAGACGGAGACGATGACCACGGGTTTGGGAGCTCGGCAAAGTCGGAAGACTCAAGTGTTGCCAACCATCTGTTGAGGGAGCTCTCATGAAGTTTCTGCTAATCGTCATCGTCGTCGTGGTCGTGGCGTTCCTCGTCTGGAAGTTCGTGATCCAGGGTCGCCGCACCTGACTCACCACCGGCAGTCCCATGGCGGCCTCGCAGCTCGACCGCTTGCTGCGCTGCGCGCTCTCACGCTCCGGCCGCTTGCTTGCGCTGCGCGCTCTCACGCTTCGGCCGCGTAGGCTCGGGCTATGAGTGTTCGCCGGGTGATGGGCACCGAGACCGAGTACGGCATCTCGGTGCAGGGGCAGCCGACCGCGAACCCGATGGTGGCCTCCTCGCAGGTGGTCAACTCCTACGCCGCGGCCGCCATGCGAGCGGGTCGCCCGAGGTGGGACTTCGAGGAGGAGTCCCCGCTGCGTGACGCGCGTGGCTTCGACATGTCCCGTGAAGTGGCAGACCCCTCCCAGCTGACCGACGAGGAGCTGGGGCTCGCGAACGTGATCCTCACCAACGGCGCGCGGCTCTACGTCGACCACGCGCACCCGGAGTATTCCAGCCCTGAGTGCACCAACCCACGCGATGTCGTGAAGTGGGACAAGGCGGGGGAGCAGGTGATGCTCGACGCGTCCCGCCTCGCCGGCACGATTCCCGGCGCGGCGCCGATCTTGCTGTACAAGAACAACACCGACAACAAGGGGGCGTCGTACGGCGCCCACGAGAACTACCTGATGCGGCGGTCCACGCCGTTCGGGGAGATCGTGCGTCACCTCACGCCGTTCTTCGTGAGTCGCCAGGTCGTCACCGGGGCGGGGCGGGTCGGCCTCGGGCAGGACGGGCGCGACCACGGCTTCCAGATCAGCCAGCGCGCGGACTACTTCGAGGTCGAGGTTGGGTTGGAGACCACGCTGAAACGGCCGATCATCAACACCCGTGACGAGCCACACGCCGACCCGGAGAAGTACCGCCGCCTCCACGTGATCATCGGTGACGCGAATCTCGCCGAGATCTCGAGCTACCTCAAGCTGGGGACGACCGCGCTGGTGCTCGCCATGGTCGAAGACAGGTTCATCGACCGCGACCTGAGCATCGACCAGCCGGTCCGGTCGTTGCGGGCCGTCTCGCACGACCCCACCCTGCGCGAGCTAGTCACCCTCGACGACGGCCGCACCCTCACCGCCGTGCAGCTGCAGATGGAGTACCTCGACCTGGCCAGGAAGTACGTCGAGGACCGGCTGGGCTCCGACGCGGACGATCAGACGGTCGACGTACTCGCGCGGTGGGAGTCCGTGCTCAGCAGGCTCGAGAGAGACCCGATGCTGTGTGCGCGCGAGCTGGACTGGGTCGCCAAGCTCAAGCTGCTGAACTCCTACCGCGAGCGCGACGACCTGGACTGGGAGCACGCCAAGCTGGGCCTGATCGACTTGCAGTACGCCGACGTGCGACCCGACAAGGGGCTCTACCACCGGCTGGTGCGAATGGGCCAGATCGACCGGTTGCTCGACGACGACGAAGTGAGCGCCGCGACGCACACGCCACCGACAGACACGCGCGCCTACTTCCGCGGTCGCTGTCTCGACAAGTACGCCGACCAGATCGCGGCAGCCTCATGGGACTCGGTCATCTTCGACCTACCCGGCCGCGAGTCCCTGCAGCGGGTCCCCACGATCGACCCGCTGCGCGGCAGCCGCACGCATGTCGGCGAGCTGCTCGACCGTTGCGACACGGCAGAGGCCTTGTTCGCCGCGCTGACTGGGTAGGGTCGGGTCTGGCGGGGCAGAACTGATGAGGTTCGGCCCCGACGACCCGAGGAGGCGGTCATGGCCCGCGACGGCGGACAGCAGCACAAGCAGTCGAAGAGAGCTTCGGAGACCGAGGAGTCGCGCGAGAGCGCACCGAGCGAGGACGTCTCCGACCGCAAGGACCAGCTCGACGAGGACATCGACGCGATCCTCGACGAGATCGACGACGTGCTCGAATCCAACGCCGAGGAGTTCGTGAAGTCCTTCATCCAGAAGGGCGGGGAATGATCCCCGACGCTCGTCTGCCCATCGACTACCTGATGCCCGGCTCGTCGTCCTTCGCGGACTTCTTGTCCCACCAGGCCCCCGACCTGCTCCCCGCCCGGCGCTCCCTGCCGCCCGGCAGCGGTGAGAACCTCGCACCGCACGCCACCACCATTGTTGCCTCCTCCTTCGCCGGCGGCGTGGTGATGGCCGGTGACCGTCGCGCGACGATGGGCAACATCATCGCCCAGCGCGACATCGAGAAGGTGTTCCCGGCCGACGAGTACTCCTGCGTGGGCATCGCCGGTACCGCCGGGCTGGCCGTGGAGATGGTCCGGCTGTTCCAGACCGAGCTCGAGCACTACGAGAAGATCGAGGGCACCACGCTGTCGTTGGACGGCAAGGCGAACCGGCTCTCCGCCCTGATCAGGGCGAACCTGGCGATGGCGATGCAGGGGCTGGCCGTCGTACCCCTCTTCGCGGGCTACGACCTCACCGTCAGCCAGGGGCGAATCTTCTCCTACGACGTGACCGGAGGCCGCTACGAGGAGACCGCGTTCCACTCCGTCGGCTCGGGGTCACTGTTCGCCCGCGGGGCGCTGAAGAAGCTCTACCGCGAGGACTTCTCGGCCGACGAGTGCGTGACGGCGACGATCCAGGCGTTGTACGACGCCGCCGACGACGACTCGGCCACCGGTGGGCCCGACATCGCGCGCCGCATCTTCCCGGTGGTCAGCATGGTCACCGCAGAGGGCTATCTACGGATGCCCGATGCCGAGGTGGCCGCAATAGCGGACACGGTGATCGCGGCCAGGATGCAGCGACCCGACGGCCCCGCCGCGGCACTGACGTGAGGACCCATCGGGTGGTCGAGCCCTTCGACAGGCTCAGGAACCGCCTTGTCGAGACCACGATCCAGGGGGTGCTGCTCAGATGAGCATGCCGTTCTACGTCTCGCCCGAGCAGCTGATGAAGGACCGGGCGGACTTCGCGCGCAAAGGCATCGCGCGGGGTCGCAGCGTTGTGGTGGTGCAGTTCGCAGACGGGATCGTCTTCGTCTCGGAGAACCCGTCCCAGGCGCTGCACAAGATCAGCGAGATCTACGACCGTGTCGCCTTCGCCGCGGTCGGCCGCTACAACGAGTTCGAGAACCTGCGGATCGCGGGAGTGCGGTTGGCCGACATGCGTGGTTACGCCTACGACCGACGCGACGTGACCGGTCGCGGGCTCGCCAACGCCTACGCCCAGACCCTCGGCACGATCTTCTCCAGCGGTGGGGAGAAGCCGTACGAGGTGGAGATCTTCGTCGCCGAGGTAGGCGAGGCCGTCGAGCACGACCAGATCTACCGGCTCACCTACGACGGTCAGATCGTCGACGAGCACGGCTTCGCGGTGATGGGCGGGGCTGTGGAGCCGGTCACCACACACCTGAAGGAGCACTACTCGGCCGGCGCTGACCTGGCGGATGCCGTGCGCATGGCAGTCGAGGGACTCGAGCACAGCGAGAGCACTCCCCGAGTGGTCGCTCCCGAGGACCTCGAGGTCGCCGTACTCGACCGGTCCCGCACTCAGCAGCGCAAGTTCAAGCGGCTCTCCGACGAGCACCTCATCTCGATCCTCGGCGAACGTGAGGGCACGGCGGCGCACCAGCCGGGCGAGTCCACCGATCCCTCCGCCCCGCCGCCCGAACCCCCCATCGCCCCCCCGACCTGACCCCTGCGGCCCCTCCGGCTGCGACACGCCGTACCCCAACCGGAAGTGGCCGAGTTCGGTCGTGGTTTCGGCGTTCAGGCATCCGAACTCGGCCACTTGCTGCGTGCAGCCGGGCGTGTCGCGGGATTGCGAGTCGGCGGACAGGGTTGCGGTCTGCGCCTAGTGTGGGCACGTGGACCGCCGGATCTTCGGGATCGAGAACGAGTACGGCGTCACCTGCACGTTTCGTGGGCAGCGGCGCCTCTCGCCGGACGAGGTCGCTCGCTACCTGTTCCGCAAGGTGGTCTCCTGGGGCCGCAGCAGCAACGTGTTCCTCCGCAACGGCGCGCGCCTCTACCTCGACGTGGGCAGCCATCCGGAGTACGCCACCCCTGAGTGCGACGACATCGTCGACCTGGTGCGCCACGACAAGGCGGGGGAGCGGGTTCTCGAGGGTCTGCTGATCGACGCGGAGCGCCGGCTGCACGACGAGGGGATCGCGGGTGACGTCTACCTCTTCAAGAACAACACCGACTCTGCAGGCAACTCCTACGGCTGTCACGAGAACTACCTCGTGGGCCGCCATGGCGAGTTCGCCAAGCTGGCCGACGTACTCATCCCGTTCCTCGTGACGCGCCAGATCGTCTGCGGCGCCGGCAAGGTGACCCAGACACCCCGCGGAGCGATGTTCTCGGTGAGCCAGCGCGCCGAGCACATCTGGGAGGGCGTCTCGAGCGCCACCACGCGTTCGCGGCCGATCATCAACACTCGCGACGAGCCGCACGCGGACGCTGAGAAGTACCGCCGGCTCCACGTGATCGTCGGTGACTCGAACATGAGCGAGACCACCACGATGCTCAAGGTGGCCAGCTGTGACCTCGTGCTGCGGATGATCGAGGAGGGCGTGGTGATGCGCGACCTCACGATGGAGAACCCGATCCGGGCGATCCGCGAGATCTCCCACGACATGACCGGCCGGCGCAAGGTGCGCCTGGCGAACGGGCGCGAGGCCAGCGCGCTCGACATCCAGCAGGAGTACCTCACCCGCGCACGCGACTTCATCGACCGGCGCGAGATGCACACGCCGCTGCTCGGACGCACCCTCGACCTCTGGGAGCGGGGGTTGAAGGCGGTCGAGTCCGGGGACCTTGGACTGGTGGAGCGAGAGATCGACTGGGTGATCAAGTGGAAGCTGATCGACCGGTACCGCTCCCAGCACGGGCTCCCGCTGTCCCATCCGCGAATCGCGCAACTCGACCTCGCCTACCACGACATCCACCGCCGGCGCGGGCTCTACTACCTGCTCGAGCGCCGGGGGGCGGTGGCTCGCGTCACCGACGACATCCGAATCTTCGAGGCCAAGTCTGTGCCGCCGCAGACCACCCGCGCGCGGCTGCGCGGTGAGTTCATCAAGCGGGCCCAGGAGCGCCGGAGGGACTTCACCGTCGACTGGGTGCATCTGAAGCTCAACGACCAGGCTCAGCGCACCGTCTTGTGCAAAGACCCGTTCCGCAGCCACGACGAACGCGTGCATAGACTGATCGAGGGCATGTAGCTCGGCAGCCCCACCCACGGGCAGGCCCCGGATCAGAAACTGCGTCAGAAACTCTCAGGTACGACGGCTACCGTGGCTCTCCCTCAGTCCCATCAGTCCATCAGCTTTTCGAGGTGTTCTTGTGCGTCACCGGCTCGCTGCCCTGACTGTCGTCCCGCTGCTGCTGCTCGGCGTCGCCGCGTGTGGCGAGGACGACCCGTCGGCCGGCACCGACCAAGCCAGCGACCAAGCCAGCGACCAAGCCGGCGACGAACCGATCGCCGGGGTCGAGGTGAGCGGGGAGTTCGGCCAGGAGCCGCAGGTGGAGATTGAACCTCCGCTGGAGGTGACGGAGTCCCAGACCCAGGTGATCGAGACCGGCGAGGGCGGTCCCGTCGTCCAGGGTGAGCAGGCTCTGCTCCATCTCGTCCTCTACAACGGCACGTCCGGGGAGCGAGCAGCGGCGACGTACGACCAAGGGCAGCCCACCGCGATCACGCTGAGCCAAGAGGAGATCTTCCCCTCGATCGTCGAGGCACTCGACGGTGTACCTGCCGGGAGCCGGATTGCCGTGGCCGCGGTGCCCGAGGACGCGTTCGGCACCGCCGGGAACCCCCAGCTGCAGATCGGCCCTGAGGACCCGGTGCTCTTCGTGGTCGACGTGCTGGCCGCTCAGCCCACCGACGTGCTCGAGGAGCCCGAGGGCGAAGCCGCTGATCTCCCCGAAGACATCCCGGTGGTCGAGGAGGAAGGCGGCAACGTGACGATGCTCGACTTCTCGGGGACGCCGAAGCAGCCCTCGGACAAGCTTCAGGTGATCACTCTGATCGAAGGCACCGGGCCGCCCGCCCGAGACGAGAGTCTCGTCACCTTCGACTACTTCGGACAGGTCTACGACACCGACATGGTCTTCGACGAGTCATTCAGCAAGGAGCCGGTCACCTTCCCCTTGGGTGTCGGCGGCCTGATCGCGGGATGGGACGAGGGTCTGGTCGACGTGAAGGAGGGCAGCCGCGTCATGCTCATCGTCCCGCCTGACCTGGGCTACGGGGAGCAGGGCCAGCCACCCGACATCCCGGGCAACGCGACTCTCACCTTCGTCATCGACATCCTCGGCGTCGACTAGGGCGTGTCCGGTGACTGGTGTCCGTGGCGAGCGCCGTCCAGGGCGTGCGATGGCAAGGCGTCCGGAGCGAAGTCGTACTTGGTCGTCCAACGAGTCTCTGGCAACGTAGCCAGCGTGCGTGCTGGGCGACGCGCAGCAGGACATGAGTTGCCGGATACGCCCTAGGGTGCGCACTAGCCGGTGTGAGATAAGTTCGCCGGACGAGGATCCGGACCCTGAAGGGGCGCTGTGACGGCACGCAAGAGCGAGCGGCTGCTCAACCTGCTGATCACCCTCCTGGTCTCGCGCAGCTACGTGACCAAGGACCGGATCCGCAGTGTCGTCGAGCAGTACGCCGACGCGGCCGACGGCGCCTTCGAGAAGATGTTCGAGCGGGACAAGGAGGAGCTGCGCTCCCTGGGGATCCCGATCGAGGTCGGCTACCTGGACAAAGCCTTCGACGACGACCCTGGCTACCGGATCGAGCGCTCTGCCTTCGAGCTTCCCGAAATCAGCCTGGAACCCGACGAGGCCGCCGTGCTCGGCCTCGCCGCCCGGGTCTGGCAGCACGCCGGGTTGGCCTCGGCCACCACCGACGCGATCGTGAAGCTGAAGGCGGCCGGGGTCAGCGTCGACCGCACCGCACTCAACGTCGCACAACCTCAGCTCGCGGTGGAGGAGCCCACGTTCGAGGCCTTCTGGTCGGCCACGCAGTCGCGCACTCCGGTCACCTTCGGCTACCGCGGTGCGGGCTCCCCCGAGGCCGGGGTCCGGCATCTGCAGCCATGGGGAGTGGCGTCGTACCGGGGCCGGTGGTATGCCGTCGGCTTGGACACCGACCGCGGGGAGCCACGGCTCTTCCGGCTCTCCCGCGTGGAGGGAGAGGCGAGACCAGACGGCAAGCCCGGCGCCTTCGAGGTGCCTGAGGACACCGACCTGCGGGCGCTGACGGCGCACCTCGCCCCTGACACGGGTGACCAGACGGCTCGACTGCGGGTCCGCCCCGGCGCCGCCCTCGGGCTTCGTCGGCACGCCCAACCGGTCGGAGCGGCATCCGGGAGCGGCGACGGCTGGGACGAGGTCGAGGTCGGCTACGGCCGCACCGACGCGATGGTCGACGAGCTGCTCGGGTACGGCGCCGACGTCGTCGTCGAGGGACCCGAGGAGCTCCGGGAGCGGGTGGTGACCCGGCTGCGCGAGGTGGCCCAACAGTCGACAGAGCCGGCCGAGGTGCGGCGGTGAACGGCGCACGAGACCAGGTCGGCCGGCTGCTGGCCCTGGTGCCTTACATCCAGAGCCGTGAGGAGGTCGCTGTCGAGCAGGCTGCTGCCGACTTCGGCGTCTCCCCGGAGCAGATCGCCAAGGACCTGAACGTGCTGTGGTTCTGCGGCCTGCCCGGTCTCGGGATGGGCGACCTGATCGACGTCGACATGGATGCCCTCGACGGTGACGGCGTGATCCGGGTCTCCAACGCCGACTACCTGGCGCGGCCCCTGCGCCTGGGCAGTAGCGAGGCCTCCGCGCTGATCGTCGCGCTGCGTGCTCTGAGGGAGGCCGGGGACAGCACGGTGAGCCCGATCGTGGACCGCACCTTGGGCAAGCTCGAAGCCGCGGCCGGAGACGGCGCGGCGTTGGCCGCCCGGGTCGATCTGCGGGTTGACGCGCCGACCCCGGAGGCCCAGCAGACCCGAGGGCTGCTCGAGGAGGCGGTTGCGGGTGGGCGTCAGGTGCGGCTCGGTTACTACGTACCCTCCCGCGACGAGGTCACCGAGCGTGTCGTGGACCCGCTGCGCCTCGTCGAGGCGGAGGGACACACCTATCTCGATGCCTGGTGCCACAGCGCCGAAGGACAACGGCTGTTCCGGCTGGACCGGGTCTCCGAGGCAGTTCTGCTCGACGAAGCGGCCTCCGACCACTCCGACGTACCCCCCCGGGACCTGTCCGCCGGCCTGTTTGCCCCTTCACCGGACGACATGCTGGTCACGCTCCGGCTCGCCCCGCAGGCGCGCTGGGTCGCGGACTACTACCCGGTGGAGAGCACCGAGGAGCTCGACGGAGGTGGGCTCCGGGTCACCCTCCGCGCAGGCGACCCCGGGTGGCTGACCCGGCTGATGCTGCGGATCGGGGGCGCCGCGGACCTCGAGAACCCGACCAAACTGGCGGCCGATGTGCGACGAACTGCATCTGAGGCCCTGCGCAACTACGGGCGGAACGACGGCTAGGACGCGGGGGAGCGCGTACCATGGCAAAGGTCGTGTGAAGACGACTCGGCACGGTGCCGGGTGCCCGACGTGAAGAGGACGATATGAGTGCAGCTTTCAACCCGATGATCATCGGAAGCTTCGGGACCACCGAGATCCTGCTGATCCTGCTCGTCCTGGTGCTTCTCTTCGGGGCGAAGAAGCTTCCCGAGCTCGCCCGAGGCAGCGGCCGCGCGCTGCGCATCTTCAAGTCCGAGACCAAGGGCCTCATGGACGACGACGACGTAGACGAGTCCAAGAAGACCGAGGAGCAGAAGCAGATCGACGCTCAGCGCACCGCACCCGTGGTGCACCCCGCCGAGACCTCGGCCGAGACGCGCCGGCCCGAGACCGACCGCTGAGGCGGTAGCCTCCTCCTCTTGACGTGTCCTTCGCCGGAGTCCTTGGGCTGTTCCGCAGCAAGCCCCGTCAGCCGATCGGCGGCGATGGCCGCATGGCCCTGGCCGACCACTTCCGGGAGCTGCGCGCGCGACTGCTGAAGGTGGCCGTGGTGCTGACCGTTGGCATCGTGGTGGCGTGGTTCTTCTACGAACAGCTCTTCGGGTTGTTGTACGACCCCTACGACGACGCGCGAGAACGCCTCAGGGCGGAGGGGACACGGACAACGCCCGTAGTCAGTGGAATCGCCACGTCACTGCTCCTCCAGCTCAAGATCAGCGCGCTCGCCGCCGTGGTGGTGGCCAGCCCGTACTGGCTCTACCAGATCTGGGCCTTCATCGTGCCGGGCATGCACTCCAACGAGCGACGCTGGACGAAGCTGTTCGCCGTTGTTGCCGGCCCACTGTTCATCGCCGGCGTGGCCACGGCCTACTACGTGTTGCCCAAGGGCATCGAGGTGCTGATCGGGTTCACCCCCGGCTCCCTGCAGAACCTCCTGGAGTTCAGCGAGTACCTCCGCTTTCTGATCCGGATGATGCTGGTCTTCGGGGTGGCCTTCGAGATCCCGCTGTTCGTCGTACTCCTCAACCTGGTCGGGGTTGTCTCCGGCAAGACCCTGGGAGCGCACCGACCGTGGATCGTGCTGCTCACCTTTGTGTTCGCGGCCGTCGCGACGCCGTCGACCGACCCCTTCTCGATGATCATGCTGGCCATCCCGATGACACTGTTGTTCCTCGTCTCGGAGGTGATCGCTCGCCTCGTGGACCGGAGACGGGCGCGCAAGCGCGGCGAGGAGGGGCTCGACGAGCTGGACGACGACGAGACTTCGACGCTGGAGGACCGGCGGGAGCCCGCCGACTACCGGCGCTCGAGTCTCGATGCGAGCGACGACTAGGTCGGGGCACTAGGTGAGCCTGCCGCACACGCTCTCAGCGGTCGACCCCTTCGACCTGCCCGACTGGCTGGGAGCGTCGGCGACGGTCTGGACCGCCGAGTCGAGCGTCCGGGGCTCGCATCACGTTCGGGGCCGTCTGTCCGGCGCTGACCAGCACGCGGCCTGTGACCTGCTTGCCGGGGACGTCGCCTACCCGCAGCCGGTGCTGGACGGGCCGTGGCGTCGCTCGGCGCACCAGGCCTGGACCTACGGGCAGGTGCAGTTCGTCGAGTACGACGGTCGGCTGACGCTGCTGGTGCCGGGCACGGAGTTCACCGCCGACCTGGTGTTGGAGAGCCTCTCGCGTCTGGCCAAGGCGGTGGGTGTCTCACCCACCCAGCTCGCCGCCACCCTGCGCCTCTGATCGCTCCCTCGGGTGGTTGCGGAGGGCGACGAACGAGCCCGTCTCGAAACCACCACTCTGGCCGCACCACCGGTGACCGGGGTTTCGAGGCTCGCTTCGCTCGCACCTCAACCACCGGTGGGTCTGGTGGTCGCGCGTATTGTCGCGGCGTGGCCAGAGACATCGCGCTGCTGACGAACCCGTCGGCCGGCAAGGGCAGGGGAGCGCGGTCGGCGGCGATCGCCGCCCCACGGCTGGTCGAGGCGGGTTTCGCGGTGCGTCAGCTGAGCGGGCGCGACGCCGACGAGGCCCTCGACATTGCCCGGTCGTGCGTCGCGGACGGTGTCGAGTCACTGGTCGTGTGCGGGGGAGACGGCATGGTGCACGTCGCCGTACAAGCGCTTGCCGGCACAACGACCAGCCTGGGCATCATCCCGGCCGGCACCGGCAACGACGTCGCACGCTACTTCGAGATCCCACGCAACGACCCGCAGGCGGCTGCCGACATCGTCGTCGGGTCGCAGGTTCGCACGATCGACCTGGCCCGTGCGGGTGCGCGGCACTTCGTGACCGTGCTCGCCTCCGGCTTCGACTCCAAGGTCAACGAACGCGCGAACGCACTGCGCTGGCCGAGGGGTCAGTGGCGCTACAACCTGGCGACGCTGGCCGAGCTGCGGGTCTTCGAGCCGCTGCCCTACACGCTGGAGATGGACGGGAAGGTACGCCGGTTGGAGGCGATGCTGGTGGCCGTGGGCAACGGGCCGTCCTACGGGGGAGGGCTGCGCATCACCCAGGGCGCGGAGATCGACGACGGGTGGCTCGACGTGGTCATCATCAAGCCGATCAGCAAGCCCGATCTGGTGCGGACCTACCCGAAGCTCTACTCCGGGAAGCACGTGCACCACCCACAGTACGAACACCACCGTGCGCGCAGCGTCACCGTCGCGGCCCCGGGCATCGTCGCCTACGCCGACGGCGAGCGCATCGGATCGCTGCCACTGACCATCGACGTCGTGCCCCGGGCGCTGCGGGTGCTGGCTCCCCGATGAGCACTCCGTCGGAGCAGTACGCCGCGCACCGGCGTGCGCGTTCCTCGCCGGTGTTCGCGGAGTTCGAGCGCCTCTACGACTTCACCTTCGACAGCTTCCAGGTCCAGGCCTGCCGCGAGCTCGAGAGCGGCAACGGCGTGCTGGTCGCCGCACCGACCGGTTCCGGCAAGACCCTCGTCGGGGAGTTCGCCGTACACCTCGGGCTCAACCAAGGGCGCAAGTGCTTCTACACGACACCGATCAAGGCGCTCTCGAACCAGAAGTTCGCCGACCTGACCCGCAGGTACGGCGCGGACAAGGTCGGCCTCCTCACCGGCGACAACAGCATCAACGGTGAGGCCCCGGTGGTCGTGATGACGACCGAGGTGCTGCGCAACATGCTCTACGCCGGGTCCCGGACGCTGGCCGACCTCGGCTACGTCGTGATGGATGAAGTGCACTACCTCGCGGACCGGTTCCGGGGCGCGGTCTGGGAGGAGGTGATCATCCACCTGCCCGAGTCCGTGGCGCTGGTGTCGCTGTCGGCGACCGTCTCGAACGCCGAGGAGTTCGGTGAGTGGCTGGCCACCGTGCGCGGAGCGACGTCCACGATCGTCGAGGAACGGCGGCCCGTGCCGCTGTTCCAGCACGTGATGGTCGGCCGGCGGATGTTCGACCTGTTCGCGGACGACACCTCACAGCCGGAGGCACGGGTGAACCCGGAGCTGGTCCGGGTGGCACGCGACGACTGGCGCTCGGGTCGTACGTCGGACCGGCGCGACCCTCGCGGAGGTCGTGGCGGCGGCAGGGGTCGCGCGGGCGCACGAGGACAGTCCGGTCCACGTCGCAGGTACCGGCCCTCGCGCGTCGACGTCGTCGAGCGTCTCGATGCCGACGGGCTGCTTCCGGCGATCACCTTCATCTTCAGCCGGATCGGGTGTGACGCGGCGCTCACCCAGTGCCTGAACGCGAATCTGCAGCTGACCACGCCTGACGAGCGCGAGACGATCCACGACTTCGTCGAGGCGCGTTGCGCGAACATCCCCGACGAGGACCTGCACGTGCTCGGCTACCACGACTTCCTCGACGGGCTCACCCGCGGCGTCGCCGCACATCACGCAGGGATGCTGCCGACCTTCAAGGAGTGTGTGGAGCATCTGTTTGCGGCCGGGTTGTGCCGGGCCGTCTTCGCCACCGAGACCCTGGCGCTGGGCATCAACATGCCGGCGCGGTCGGTGGTGATCGAGAAGCTGTCGAAGTGGAACGGCGAGACCCATGCCGACATCACCCCGGGGGAGTACACCCAGCTCACCGGCCGTGCTGGGCGTCGTGGCATCGACGTCGAGGGCCACGGCGTGGTGCTGTGGCAGCCCGGAGTCGACCCAGCGGCCGTCGCGGGACTCGCCTCGACCCGGACCTATCCGCTCCGGTCGTCGTTCCGCCCGTCGTACAACATGGCGGTCAACCTGGTGAAGCAGGTGGGCCGCACCAAGGCCCGCGAGCTGCTGGAGTCGTCCTTCGCCCAGTTCCAGGCCGACAAGGCCGTGGTCGGCCTGGCGCGGCAGCTGCGCAAGAGCGACGAGGCGCTGGAGGGGTACGCCGAGTCGGCGACCTGCCACCTAAGCGACTTCATGGAGTACTCCGCCCTGCGTCGCCGGCTCAGCGATGTGGAGGCCACGGCGGCGAGGGCTCGCCGGGCGGGTCGGCGTGACGAGGTGGTCGCCTCCCTCGAGGCGTTGCGTCCCGGCGACGTGATCGATGTGCCGGCCGGGCGCTACGCAGGGATGGCGGTGATCATCGACGCGGGCATGCGCTCTGACCGGGACGGGCCGAGACCGTACGTCGTGACCGCCGACCGTCAGGCCCGCCGGCTGTCCCTGGTCGACTTCCCGGTGCCGGTGCGGGCGTTCACCCGGGTGCGGGTGCCGCGCAACTTCAACGGTCGCAACCCCCAGGCGCGCCGCGACCTGGCCTCGGCCCTGCGCGCCAAGACCCATGGGCTCACGCCACCACCGAGAGGCAGCCGACACAGTGGTCTCGACCCTTCGACAGGCTCAGGACACCGCAACCTCGACCACCCGGACCTGGCGGAGGTCAGTGGGCTGCGGGCCGAGCTGCGCGCTCATCCCTGCCACGGATGCGCCGAGCGCGAGGACCACGCGAGGTGGGCGGAGCGCTTCCACAAGCTCGAACGCGACACGCGTGCCCTCAGGCGCCGCATCGAGCAGCGCACCAACACCATCGCGCGTCAGTTCGACCGCGTCTGCGAGGTGCTGACGGCGCTCGGCTACCTGGAGGCCGACGCGGTCACCGCCACGGGCGAGCGGCTGATGCGGATCTACAGCGACATGGACCTCGTGGCAGCGGAGTCGTTGCGGCATGGTCTGTGGGAGGACCTGTCGCCGGCCGAGCTCGCGGCAGCGCTGTCAGTGCTGGTCTTCGAGGCGCGCAGGAGTGACGATGCGCTCGCGCCACGGCTTCCCGGCGGTCGGGTCAAGGACACGCTCGCGCAGATGGTCGCGCTCTGGGCCGACCTGGATGCCCTGGAGCGCGACCACCACCTGGACTTCCTCCGCGAGCCCGATCTCGGCTTCGCGTGGGCGGCGTACTCCTGGGCCAACGGCGCCACGCTCGACGAGGTGCTCACCGAGACCGACCTGGCGGCAGGCGACTTCGTGCGCTGGATGAAGCAGCTGCTCGACCTGACCGACCAGGTGGCCGACGCGGCGGGGACCGCAGACGACGAGGGGCTGCGCCGGACGGCACGACGGACCGCCGGGGTGTTGCGCCGGGGGGTGGTCGCCTACTCCTCCGTCACCGACTGACGGGCAGAGAGAGTCATCCACATCGGCGGCTGAGGCTCACTCGGGGGTCGTACGGACCGGTCGGTTCTCGTAGGGCGTGGAGAGCACGATGGTGCTGTGCGTTGACACGTTCGCCCGCGCCCGGATCCGGGCCAGCAGATCCTCCAGGTCTACCGGCGTGGCCACACGGGCCTTGAGGATGTAGGTGTCCTCGCCCGCGACCGACCAGCAGCTCTCGATCTCGGTGATCTCGCGCAGCCGGTCCGGTGAGTCGTCGGGCTGCGAGGGGTCGATCGGCCGGATCGAGATGAACGCGGTGATCGACAGCCCCATCTGGTGGTAGTCGACGGTGGCGCCGTACCCCTTGATCAGCCCGCGGCCCTCGAGCCGCTTGACGCGTTGGTGGACCGCGGACGTGGAGAGCCCGGTGGTCTTGCCGAGGTCGGTGTAGGACATCCGGCCGTCGGCAGAGAGGAGACTCAGGATCTGTTGGTCGAGCTCGTCCACCCGAGCCACCTTAACGGGGTACTAGTCTCCTCCCGTGACCGACCGACTCATGCTGCTCGACACGGCGTCGCTGTACTTCCGGGCGTTCTTCGGGGTGCCCGACTCGGTCACCGCCCCCGATGGCACCCCGGTCAACGCGGTCCGTGGCCTACTCGACTTCATCAACCGGCTGGTAGGCGACTACCACCCGACGCACCTGGCCTGCTGCTGGGACAACGACTGGCGACCGCAGTGGCGCGTCGACCTGATCCCGTCGTACAAGGCACACCGGGTGCAGTACAGAGTTGAGAGCAGCGGCCGGCACCCTTCCAACTATGTGGAGGTGGTGCCGGACCCGCTCGAGGCGCAGATCCCGGTCATCGTCGACGTGCTCGACGCGTTCGGGATCGCCGTGGTGGGCGCGGACGGCTACGAGGCCGACGACGTGATCGGTACGCTCGCGACCGATGCGGGCATGCCGGTCGACGTGGTCACCGGCGACCGCGACCTGTTCCAGCTCATCGACGACGACGCCGAGGTCCGGATCCTCTACACCGCGCGCGGTGTCGGCAAGCACGAGCGGGTGACGAACGGGGTGATCCGCGAGAAGTACGGGGTCGATGCTCATCAGTACGCCGACTTCGCCGCCCTGCGCGGTGACACCTCGGACGGACTGCCCGGGGTCGCCGGCGTCGGAGAGAAGACCGCGGCCACCCTGCTGGGCAGGTTCGGGGACCTGGAAGGGCTCGTCGTGGCGGCCGAGGACCCGGACGCGGACCTCGCACCCGGTCCGCGACGCAAGGTGAAGGACGCCGAGGACTATCTCGTGGTCGCTCCCACCGTCGTGCGCGTCGCCTGCGACATCGACCTGGGTACACCCGACCTGCGACTGCCCCGCACCCCCGCCGATCCCGACGCGCTGGTCAAGCTCGCCGAGCGTTGGGGTCTCGACAGTCCGATCGCGCGGCTTGTGGAGACACTCACCGACAGCTGACGATCGGGTTAGCTGATCGGGAGCAGCTTCTGATCCTCGGCGGCTTGGCGGGAGGCGGCGGCGCGCTGCTCTGCCTGAGCCAGCGACTGACCGGCGTGCTCGCGCCACCAGGCCTGACCGACGTCGGACAGGGCGTGGATCGGGTCGAAGTACTCGTAGCGCCGGCTCAGCGCTTCGGGGTCGGTGCCCTCGATCGACGTGCGGTAGTTCTTCGTCCAGTAGGAGATGCCGCGGTCGCGATCATACTCCGCCAGCTGGTGCACCCAGCGCTTGCCGACGAACGGCACGTCGCAGACGATCCGCGGCGTCGCGAAGCCGGGTAGGTAGCCCATGATGTGGTGCTGGAGCCATTGCGCGTCGGCCACCGAGACCCGCCAGTGCTCGCTGAAGGGGATCATGTCGCACATGTAGAAGTAGTAGGGCATGATCTGGGCGCCGTCGAGAAGCGAGAAGCACAGGTCCAGAAGCTCGTAGGGATCGGCGTTGACGCCGTCGAGCAGCACGCCCTGGTTGCGGACGTCACGGACGCCGGTCTCCAGCATGGCCGCGGAGGCGCGCGCGACCAACGGCGTGATCGAGTTGGCGTGGTTTACGTGGGTGTGGATCGCGATCGAGACACCGCGGGCGCGGGCGATGGCGTTGACCCTGGTCATCCCGGCGCGTACGTCGTCCTGCAACCAGTGCTGCGGAAGGCCCATGAGCGCCTTGGTGGCCAGCCGGATGTCGCGGACGTTCTCGATATCGAGCAGTCGGGTGAGGAAGTCCTCGAGCCGCGCCCACGGCATGTTCGCCACGTCACCGCCCGAGACCACCACGTCGCGCACGCTCGGGGTACGCCGCAGGTAGTCCATGATCGCGTCGAGGCGGTCGACCGGCTTCAGGGAGAACTTCAGCTTGTCGACTACGGGGGTGGAGTTGCCGACCAAGTCCATCCGTGTGCAGTGTCCGCAGTACTGCGGACACGTGGGCAGCAGCTCTGCGAGCACCTTCGTCGGGTAGCGATGCGTCAACCCCTCGACCGCCCACATGTCGTGCTCGTGCAGAGAGTCTCGGGTGGCGTGAGGATGGGAGGGCCAGTCGGTCCGCCGGTCGGAGAGCACCGGGAGCATGTAGCGCCGCACCGGGTCGGCGTACATCGCCTCGGTCAGCGACCCCGAGCCGGCGACCGGGGCTCGCGGCGTCATCGTGTTCATCATCTGCGGCGGCACCAGCATCGACATGGTGGCCCGCTCGCGCTGGTCGCGCTCGAGGTCCTCGTAGAAGCGCTCGGAGACGAGGTCGCCGAGAAGGGCCCGCAGCTGCTTGAGGTTCTTCACGCAGTGGGCGCGCTGCCACTGCACGGACTCCCACTCGGCCGGTGTGACGTCCTTCCAACCGGGAAAGCGGGTCCAGTCCGGCTCCACGAGCTCGACTCGCTGGTAGGAATAGGGCTGTCGTGACTCCAGGCCGCCTGGTGTGCTGGTGGCCTCGATGCTCATGGACGCTCCTCGCGGTCTGCTGCTGGTTTGTGCCCCTCGGGCCCTTATGCCAGAGTACGCAAAGAATCTCCGGTCCGACAAATGAATCACCGGAAGATCTCCGTTGACTATCCTGACAGTGTGGAGGACGACCCGTGACGCCGCCGAGCACGCCGACGGCGGCTGACCCCCTCGGGATGCACCGGGTGCTCGAGCCAGCCGGCGTCCTGCCGCAGGTCGCCGCGCGCCTGGACACGCGGCGCGAGCTCTGGCCGAGCGAGGTGCGAGTCCGCGTCGAGCGGCTGAACCTCGACGCGGCTTCCTACCGCCAGCTGGCGCAGGAGCACGGCGACGGGCACGCGCGGCGTGCTGCTGTGCTCGAGATCATCGCCGCGCGCGGCAAGATGCAGAACCCCGTGACCGACTCCGGGGGGATGCTCGTGGGCACGGTCGACGAAGTGGGCGCGGAGTCCCCCCTCGGGCTCGAGGTGGGAGACCGGATCGCAACCCTGGTCTCGTTGACGCTGACTCCTCTGGTCGTCGAGGACGGCCTCGCGGGGTGGGACGGGTTGAGCGAGCAGGTCCCGGCCGACGGCTACGCGATCTTGTTCGCGCGGTCCATCGCCGCGCGGATCCCGCTCGACGTGCCGGTCGAGCTCTCGCTCGCGGTGATGGACGTGTGCGGTGCCCCGGCGCTGACGGCGCGCGTGGTGCGGGGGTTTCGAGACGCCTCGGCTAGCGCCTCCGCTCCTCAACCACCGGTGGGGGAGGGGCCGGTGGTTGCCGTGATCGGGGGGGCGGGCAAGTCGGGGTCGATGTCGCTGGCAGCGGCCAAGGGCGCAGGTGCCGAACGTACGATCGGCGTGGTCCCCCACGAGGGGGAAGCCGAGCTCCTCGCCTCAAGTGGCCTCGCCGACGAGGTCGTCGTGGCCGATGCGCGGGACCCGATCGCGGTCTCGTCCGCGGTGACCGCAGCGGGCGGCCCAGCACACGTCACCGTGGTCTGTGTCGACATCCCCGGCTGCGAAGGCGGTGCAATCCTCTCGACGGCCGCCGGTGGCACCGTCGTCTTCTTCTCCATGGCCACCTCGTTCACCGCAGCCGCCCTCAGCGCAGAGGGCCTCGCCGCCGACGTGACGATGCTGGTCGGCAACGGCTACGTCCCCGGTCACGCGGACTACGCGATGTCACTGCTCCGGTCCCACGACGGACTCCGCAGGCTCTTCGAGAGCCGGGTTTAGGGGAGCAGGGCATGGGCGGAGAATGACTAACGTGACCCGGACTCTGTTTCGCGGCGGCCGCATCTACACACCTGACGGCCCGCCGGCCACCGCGCTGTGCGTGGAGGACGGCCGAGTGGTGTGGACCGGCGACGACAGCGCGTCGATCCACTTCGAGGACAACGCCGACCGAGTCGTCGAGCTGAATGGACGGCTGGTCACACCAGCGTTCGTCGACGCGCACGCTCACCTGGCCTCGACCGGTCTCGCCATCCTCGGCCTCGACCATCTCGCCGGCCACGCCCGCACCAGCCCGCTGAACGTCGTGCTCGGCCATTCGTGGGACGAGACCGGCTGGCCCGACCAGCGCGTGTTCACGCGAGCCGAGCTCGACCGGGCGGTGGGCCCGCGCGCGGCCTATGTCGGGCGGGTCGATGGTCACTCCGCGATGGTGTCCACGGCCCTCGTCGATGAGGTCATCGGCGATGATGAGGGCGACGACCCCCGCCGCTACGAAGGGTGGTCGGACCAGGGGCCGCTGACCCGGGAGGCCCACCACGCATCGCGCCACGCTCTGCACCGGCTGCTCGCGTACGAGGATCGCGCAGCCGCGATCCGCCTGGGTCTGCAGACCGCCGCCGCCCGTGGCATCGGGATGGTGCACGAGCTCGGCAACCCACACATCAACGCCAGCCCCGGAGACTTCAGCACCATCAACCGGCTGCGCGAAGAGGCCGCAACCGGGGGGACCGCGCTGCCCGACGTGGTCGGCTACTGGGGTGAGGCCTCGGTCGACCTCGTCGTGCACCTTGGGCTCGAAGGAGCCGCAGGCGACTACTGCATGGACGGGTCGATCGGGTCGCGTACGTCGGCCCTGCACACGCCGTACGCGGACGGCGACGGCTGCGGCCACTTGTACGTCACCGCCGACGAGGTGAGGGACCACGTCGTGGCGTGCTCGCAGGCAGGGATCCAGGCCGGCTTTCACGTGATCGGTGACCGCGCGGCTGCGGAGGTCATGGCCGGCTTCGCGCAGGCTGCGCAGAAGATCGGGGCGGACGCGGTTCGAGCGGGTCGGCACCGACTCGAACATGTCGAGATGTTCGGGACCGACGAGATCGCGGCGCTGGCGCAGTATGGCGTCACCGCCAGCATGCAGCCGCAGTTCGACGCGCTTTGGGGTGGCGAGGACGGCCTTTACGCACAGCGGCTCGGCGCAGACCGTGCGCTCCCGATGAACGCCTTCGCGTCCCTGCAACGGGCCGGGGTGGCGCTGGCGTTCGGCTCGGACTCACCGGTCACGCCGATGGACCCGTGGGCCGCCGTACGCGCGGCCGCATGGCACCGCACAGAGACCGAGCGGATCAGCGTGCGCGGTGCGTTCGATGCGCACACCCGGGGCGGCTGGCGTGCGGCCCGTCGCGACGACGGAGGGACGCTAGCGGTCGGTGCGCCCGCGAGCATCGCGGTCTGGGACGTGCCAGGCGGTCTCCCTGCGACGTCCGCCAGCTGCCTTCCTGACCTGGCGGCGGACGGTGACCTGCCGCAGTGCACGATGACCATGGTCGGCGGGCAGGTGGCATTCGAGGCTGCAGGAGCGTTGACATGACCGAGAAAGTGGTCTCGACAGGCTCGCCCAACCGAGAACGCCCAACCACCGGTAGCGGGAAGCTGGGTCTGGATCCGGTGACGGTGCGCAAGGCGCGCGGCTTGGCTCGGCGGGTGGGACGTCCGATCGTCACGATGGCACAGCGGCACACCACCGTGTCCGTGGAGCGCGCGACCCTGCGCCTGGCTGGGCTGCAGGGAGGCGACGCGGACGGTATCCCGTGGGTGAACCGGCTGCTCGACGCCGTGCGGGGCGACGTCGGGATCGAGCACGGGATCGCCGTGCCGGTCTGGGACGCCTTGGTCCGAGGCGAGGCGGACAACCTTTCGAGCCTGGCCCAGAAGGCCGCCGTTGGGTCGATCCGGTTCCGTCTCCCCGAAGGCAGGGACCTGACTCGTGCGCGAGCGGCCGCGAAGAAGCAGGTGGGTGCCGGTGTCCGGCGTGTCGATGCCCGGCGTCGTGAGCGGGAGCGCCTGGTGAAGCGGTGGGGCGACCCGGACCACAAGCCCTGGGTGTATCTCATCGTCGCCACTGGGGACATCTACGAGGACATGCCGCAAGCGCAACAAGCCGCCCGCGAGGGCGCCGACGTGATCGCGGTGATCCGCTCGACCGGTCAGTCGCTGCTCGACTACGTCCCAGAGGGACCGACCCGCGAAGGTTTCGCCGGGACCTACGCGACCGAGGAGAACTTCCGGCTGATGCGCGCCACCCTCGACGAGTCCAGCGCAGAGCTCGGCCGCTACGTCCGGCTGACCAACTACGCCTCGGGCCTCTGCATGCCCGAGATCGCCTCACTCGCCGGTCTCCAGCGACTGGACATGATGCTCAACGACTCGATGTACGGGATCCTCTTTCGCGACATCAACCCGATTCGCACCTTTGTCGACCAGAGGTTTAGCCGACAGGTGCACGCCCGCGCGGGCATCATCATCAACACCGGTGAGGACAACTACCTCACCACGGCCGATGCCGTCGAGGCGGCCCACACGGTGACGACCAGCCAGCTACTCAACGAGTTCTTCGGCAAGGAGGCCGGCCTCGAGGACTGGCAGCTCGGCTTGGGACATGCCTTCGAGATCGAGCCCAGCCTGCCGGACAGCTTTCGCCTCGAGCTCGCGCACGCGATGCTCGCGCGCGACCTCTTCCCGAAGGCTCCGTTGAAGTGGATGCCGCCCACCAGGCACATGACCGGGGACGTCTTCCGCGGCTACCTGCTCGACGGGTTCTTCAACCTCGCCGGTGCGCTGACCGGGCAGAGCATCCTGCTCGTCGGGATGATGACCGAGGCCGTGGTCACGCCCTGGCTCTCCGACCGCGACCTTGCGCTGCAGAACGTGCGCTACGTGATGAACGCCGCCGGGAACCTCCACGAGGACTTCCGGCCAGCACCGGACGGGTTCATCGCCGAGCGTGCCCGGCAGGTGCTGGGTGAGAGCATCGAGCTGCTTGAGCGGATCCTTGCGCACGAGGGCCTCGGTCTGCTCGAAGCGATCGCCGACGGCACCTTCGGGCTGATGAAGCGGCCCTCGGACGCCGGACGCGGGCTCGACGGGGTGGCGCGGAAGGCCGAGGGCTACTACAACCCGGCCAGCGACATCCTGGAGGCGACGTAATGGCCGAGGTGAGTGGTCTCGACAGGCTCGACCAGCCGAACCAGCCAGCTCCTGGAGGCGAGGTGAGCGGCCGGGGGGTCTCGACAAGCTCGACCAGCCGACCTGGGGAGGGGAGGATCGTCCGGCCGTACGGAGACACCACGGGCGACGGCATGGTGCAGGTCTCCTTCACGCTGCCGATCTCCTCGCTCGGGGCGCAGGCGAAGCTGGCCGAGGGCGCCGCGGCGCAGCTGGCGGGCAAGATGGGACTCGATCCGGCGCTCGTCGTACACGCCAAGCCGATGGGGCCCGACTTCACCTTCTTCGTCGTCTACGGACGGGTCAGCCACCTCGTCGACACCTCCCAAGTGCGGGTGGTCGAGCGTGACTACCCGTTGCTGACGCCGAAGGAGGTGAACCTCGCGATCCGCAAGGGGCTGCGCCGCCGGCTGGTCGTCGTCGGTGGCTGCATCGGCACCGACGCGCACACCGTCGGGATCGACGCGATCTTGAACATCAAGGGCTTCGCGGGGGAGAAGGGGCTGGAGTACTACCGGGAGCTGCGGGTGGTCAACCTCGGCGCCCAGGTCGCGGTGCCCCAGCTGGTCGAGCGTGCCCGCGCGGAGCAGGCCGATGCCGTGCTCGTCTCGCAGGTGGTCACCCAGCGCGACGCCCACATCTTCAACACCAAAGAGATGTCGGCGGCCTTCCGGGAGGCCTACCCGGCGCAGCAGCGGCCGCTGGTGATCGTTGGCGGCCCCCGCTTCGACGAGTCGATGGCAGACGAGCTCGGTGTGGACCGCGTCTTCGTCCGGGGTACGACGCCGGCCGAGGTCGCCAGCTACCTCGTCTACGCCCGGGTCTCCCTTCGAGACGCCTCGTCCCTCGGCTCCTCAGGACAAGCGACAAGCCAGGGGGCAGGCGCATGAGCAACCCCCGGGTCGGTCTCGTGGTGACTCACCGCAGGTACGTCTCCTATGCGGACGCGCACTACGCGGGGGAGCTGGTCGACGGTGCCTTCTGCCTGGGGTTGTTCGGTGACGCGGCGACCGAGGTGTGTATCCGCACCGACGGTGACGAGGGGTTGTTCGCGTCCTACGCCGAGGTGCAGTTCCTGGCGCCGGTGCGCGCGGGTGACCTGCTAGAGGTGCGCGCCGAGGTTGCCCGCGTGGGCACGCGTTCTCGCACGATCGACTTCACCGCCACCGTGGTCGCCCGGGGGCGTCCCGAGGTCTCAGCCTCCTCCGCCGCGATGCTCGACGAGCCGATCGTGGCGACCACGGCCACCGGCACCGTCGTCGTACCGTGATGCGGTGCGCCGGTGTTGACTAGCGTGACCGGCCGGAGTTCGGCGTGTCGCACGGGACACGCCGACAGCTTGCAATTCGCGAGCAGATCCCGCCACGAGTCGGACCTCACCTGACCTGCGCCTTCGCGCAAAGGGGCTGGTCACGGCCCGGTTGACAGGCGCGCGCGGTCTGCGCAAACGTAGCGCCTCGTACCACCGAGTGAGCCGCTGCATCGTGCTGACGTCCAGGCGGCCGCGTGACCAGGTCGGGTACCACGAACCTTGGAAGACGCGGTTCCCGGAGGTCGGCGTGACCTGCAGCGGGGTGGCACACGAACAAGAGCTCGGCGCCCAGTAGACAACGGATCTGACTCCCGCATCCGGCGGGAACAGGTTCGGTCCGAAGGGTCCGGGCTCTTTTCGCGTCCGGATAGTGTCAGGGCTGTGCTCGCCGCCCGCCTGCTGACCGCGCTGGCCGGGGGAGCCGCGGCGGGTCTCGCCTTCGAGCCGGTCGCCCTGCCTATCCTGCTGCCGCTGGCGGTGGCCGCCATCACGTTGGCCTGTCGAGGGGTGTCGCTGCCTGCTGGCTTCCTGGTCGGCACGGTCTTCGGGGTCAGCTTCATGCTGGTCCTGCTCCCGTGGCTGCGGGTGATCGGGACCGACGCGTGGCTCGGCGTGGCGGCTGTCGAGGGTCTCTTCTACGGGCTGCTGGGACTGGCCACGGCCGTCGTGACCCGCATGCCGTGGTGGCCGGCCTGGGTCGCGTGTCTGTGGGTCGGAGTCGAGCTGCTGCGCGGTTCGGTGCCCTTCGGCGGGTTCCCCTGGGGCAGGCTCGGGTTCGCGGGCATCGACACACCGATCGCACCGCTGGTCGGCTACGGGGGCATCGCGGGCCTCAGCTTCGCGGTCGCTCTGGTCGGCGGCGTACTCGCCTGGGCGGTGTTGCGGGCGCGACGCTCGCCGGTCGCGGCCGTCTCCGCCGTGGTGGGCACCGCTCTGGTGGTGTCCGCCTTCAGTCTCCTCCCGGCAGCGCCCGGCGCAGACGCACCAGGAAAGCCGATCACCCTCGCGGTCGTCCAGGGCAACGTGCCGGGCGTGGGGATGGACGCCTTCGCGGAGCGACGCGCAGTGCTGGACAACCATGTGCGCGCGACCGAGGACCTCGCTGCCCGGGTCGAGTCCGGCCAGCTGCCGCGCCCGAGCTTCGTGGTGTGGCCGGAGAACTCCACCGACATCAGCCCCTTCGACGACGCGACCGTCTACGACGAGATCTCTGCGGCCGTCGACGCGGTGGGCGTCCCAGTCCTGGTCGGTGCCCTGGTCGAGGGTGTCGAGCCGGACGAGGTGCTCAACCAGGGCATCGTCTGGGCACCGTCGCGCGGTCCGGGGGATCGCTACACGAAGAACCACCCGGTCCCCTTCGGGGAGTACATCCCCTTCCGGGACCAAGTCGCTCGGCTGGTCGCTCGGCTCGACCAGATCCCGCGTGACATGAGGCCCGGCACCGAGCCCGGCCTGCTCGACCTGAACGGCACCCTGGTGGGGGACGTGATCTGTTTCGAGGTGGCCTACGACGACCTCGTCCGTGAGGTCGTCGTAGGCGGCGCCGAGATGATCGTCGTACAGACCAACAACGCGACCTACACGGGCACCGGCCAGATCGAGCAGCAGTTCGCCATCGCACGCCTTCGCGCCATGGAGACCGGCCGCACCGTCGTGATTGCCGCCACCAACGGCGTCTCGGGGATCGTCGACCCGCAGGGCGAGGTCGTCGCCCGCGCGCCGGTGCGCACCCAGCAGGTGCTGGTGGAGCAGGTGCGGACGGGCCGCGGCGTCACCCTCGGCGTCCGGGCCGGGCCCTGGATCGAGCGCGGCTTGGCGTTGGTCGGTGCAGCGGTGGCTCTGACCGGGCTTGCCCTTCGGCGTCGCGACCGCCGACGAGACTCCGGGAAGCACGCTACCTCGGCGGTGGCGGAGACCGCGGTCGGTGCCAGGTGAGCGCTGCCGAGCACGGCAGGGGAGCCGAGGCGCTCGACACGACACTGGGCAGGGTCGTGGTCGTCGTCCCGACCTACAACGAGGCGGGGAACCTCCGCCAGGTGGTGGGCCGGTTGCGGCGTGCCGCCCCGGAGGTGGATGTGCTCGTCGTGGACGACGGGTCGCCGGACGGCACCGGTGACATCGCGGAGGAGCTCGCGGCGAAGGACCCGCAGCTCGCAGTGGTGCACCGCAGCACGAAGATGGGTCTGGGGGCGGCGTACCTGCACGGGTTCCGGGTCGCCCTGGCTCGGGGGTACGACGTCATCGGTGAGATGGATGCGGACGGCTCGCATCAGCCCGAGCAGCTGCACCGGCTGATGAGCGCCCTGCCCGGGGCTGACCTCGTGATCGGGTCGAGGTGGACGCGCGGCGGGTCGGTGGTGAACTGGCCGAGGTGGCGCCAGGCACTCTCGCGCGGCGGCAACCTCTACACGCGTCGGCTGCTGGGGATCCCGGTGCGGGACGCGACAGGCGGCTTCCGGCTCTACCGGCGTACGACGCTGGAGGCGATCGACCTGAGCCGGGTCGAGTCCACGGGCTACTGCTTCCAGGCCGACCTGGCCTGGCGTGTCCTGCAGGCGGGGTTGCTCGTGTGCGAGGTGCCCATCGACTTCGTCGAACGGGTGCGGGGGGACTCCAAGATGACCCCCGGGGTCGCCGCCGAGTCGTTGCGTCGGATCACGCTGTGGGGGCTTCGCGAGCGTCGGGACCGGATTGGCCGGGTACTCTCGAAGGAGCGCCGACGCAGGAGCGAGACACCGGTGGGGAGGGGTGAGCGACGATGAGGCGGAGAGTGCCCTGGTGGGTGCTGGCGGTCTTGTTCGTCGCGCTGCCCCTGCTCGAGATCTACGTGCTCATCCAGGTAGGGCAGGTGATCGGTGCACTGTGGACGGTGCTGCTGCTGATCGCGGTCAGCATCGCGGGGAGCTACCTGATCAAGCGGGAGGGTGCCCGTGCCTGGCAGGCGTTGCGGCAGGCGTTGGCCTCACACAAGATGCCGGCGCGGGAGCTGGCCGATGGTGCACTGATCCTGATGGGGGGGACACTGCTGCTCACGCCGGGCTTCATCTCGGATGCGGTGGGGCTGTTCTTCGTAGTGCCCTTCACCCGTCCGGTCGCCAGGCGCCTGCTGACTGCCTTCCTGACCCGCAAGTTCTTAGGGCAGACAGGGCAGACAACGCAGACAGTGCAGCGTCCCGGTCCCGCTCCCCGCCCGGAGTCGGTGGTCCGGGGCGAGGTGGTGGACTAGGTGGTCGGCGTGATTGGTCTCGACAAGCTCGACCACCCGGGGGCTAGGCGCTCTTCTTCGCCTTGGACTTGCGGGTGCGCGAGCGGTGCAGGTGGGCCGGGCCGATCTCGCCGCCGCGCAGCAGGTCGAGGCGCTCGGACAAGATGTCCTCGAGCTCCTTGATCGAGCGACGCTCGCGCAGCATGTCCCAGTGGGTGCGCACCGGCTTCTGGGCCTTGGACTCGGGCTGGGTGACGTCGACGGCCAACGCCTCGGCGCCACAGCGCGGGCACTCCCAGACCGGCGGAATCTCGGCCTCGACGGACATGGGGATCTCGAAGTCGTGCCCCTGGGCACAGACGTAGGCCACCTGCTGCCGGGCAGCGAACTCGATTCCGCGCTCGTCCTCGAAGCTCTGACCTCCGAGCCGGGCGCCGCGTAGTGTCCGCTCTCCCATGAGAGCCACCTCCTGGCTTGCTTGCTTCCCGCGTCTGTAGGTGTCAACGAACGACGACGGGCCGCGATTCCCGCGCCGTCGGACCAATCCTGTGGCGTGCAACACCCGTGTCGGCACCGGCCGGACCGACACCGGTGGACTTCTCGACTGTATCGGATCGAGAGGCCGTCGCCGCTCACACGACGGCGGGCGGTGTATTGCCCGCCTCGCGAATCCCGCGAGCGGGGTCGACGCGCAGCAGGAGCAACCCCCCGACCACGAAGAACAGGATCAGCGCGAAGATGGCCGGCCGGTAGGAGTCGGTGAGCTGGTAGACCAGGCCGAAGGTGAGCGTGCCGAACCAGCTCGTGCCGCGCTCACAGGCGTGGTAGAAGCTGAAGTACTCCGCCTCCTTGCCGCGAGGGATCAACAGGCTGAAGAAGGAGCGGGCCAGGGCCTGGGTGCCGCCCAGGACGAGCCCGATCGCCACCGCCAGGACCAGGAACGGTGCTATCTGGCCCTCTGGGAGGAAGTAGGCGATCGTCACGATCGCCATCCAGACCGCCAGGCCGGCCAAGATCACCTGGCGACCGCCGTACCGCTGCGCAGCCTTGCCGAAGACCAGCGCGCCCACGATGCCGACGACCTGGACCACGACGATGGTCGCGATCAGCGTGCTCTGGCCGAAGCCCAGCTGCTCGGAGCCATAGGTCGACGACGACGCGATCACGGTCTGGATCCCGTCGTTGAAGAAGAGGTAGGCCAGCAGGAAGGTCCAGGTCATCTTGTAGTTGCGCACTTCGCGCAATGTCGCCCAGAGCTGCCCGAAGCTCTGCCGGATCGGGGAGCCGCCCAGGGACACCACGTGTTCGGGGCGGTAGTTGCGGAGCCGGAGGAACGGGATCAGCGTGAACCCGGCCCACCAGATCGCGGCGGAGAGCATGCTCAACCGCACCGCGAAGCCCTCGCTGATGCCCAGCGACTCGTGCAGCAGCACCATGGCGAGGTTGACCAAGAGCAGGATCCCGCCGCCGAGGTACCCGAAGGCCCAGCCCCGGGAGGACACGCCGTCGCGCTCGTCCTCGGTCGCGATCAGGCACAGGATCGAGTCGTTGACCACCACCGAGGCGCCGAGGCACAGGTTGGCCACGATGACCGCGGTCGCGCCGAGCTGCCAGTTGTCCCCGCGCACGAAGAACAGCAGTGATGCCGACAGAGCACCAGCCCACGCGAAAGCAGCGAGCAGCTGCTTCTTGTGCTCGGTGCGGTCGGCCACCGCTCCCAACAGCGGCAGAAGCACCGCAGACAGCACCGTGGAGAAGGTGATGACGTAGGAAGGCAGCGCGCCCGGTGCGACGGGGATGAACCCGAGCAGCTGCACTCGGTTGTCGACCGCGGCCTCCTTCGCGACCGCGATCAGGTACGGCGCGAACAGCACGGTGGTCACCGTCGTCACGTAGGCCGAGTTGGCCCAGTCGTACCAGTACCAGGCGCGGTGCTCGCGTTGCCGCGCCCCCACACGTACGTCGGTGCGGCTCATGTCTCGTCCAGCCATTGGCCGCGCTCGAGGAGGACCTGGCGCAGCAGGTCGGTGCGGTCGGTGATCAGCCCGTCGACCCCGCGGTCGAGCAGCTCGTGCATCTCGCCCGGCTCGTCGACGGTCCACACGTGGACGTGCATCTTGCGCGCATGGGCCGCGGCGACCAACCCCGGGGTGACCACGCGGAGCGGCCCGCGGCGATGCGGGACCTGCAGCGCCGCGACCCGCCTGGTGATGAGGGCGTCGACCACCCGTCGAGTCGGCGGGAAGCCCGGAAAAAAACGCAGTGTTGCGACCTCACGCGGGGTCGCAGCGGTCGCCACCTCCCGCCCCAGCAGTGACCGGAACCTGCGCATCCGGCGCTCCGAGAAGGAGCCGACGCACACACGGTCGTAGGCGTTGGCCGATGCGAGGAGGTCGGCCAGCGGTGCGACAGCGGACTCGGACTTGATGTCGATGTTGAAACGAGCCTGGGGAAACTGCTCGAACAGGGAGCTCATCGTGGGAATCTGTTCGCGACCGCTGATCAGCGCCTCCGCCACCTCTGCCAGGTCGAGCCCGGAGACCGGGCCGCGATGCTCGGTGAGCCGGTCCAAGACGGTGTCGTGAAAGGCGAGCAAGGTGCCGTCCCGGGTCGCGTGCACATCGGTCTCGAGATAGCGATAGCCGAGGTCGAAGGCATGCTGGAAGGCGACGAGGGTGTTCTCGAGGCCCTCGATCTCTGGAGGAAAAGTCCCACCGCGATGCGCCATGGCCAGCACCGATCTTGGCTGCTCGAGGCCGACGTCCAGATAGGCGTACCCGGTGCGCGGCCTCGTCACGAGAGCAGTATCACCTTTCACGTGCCCATGCTGGCTCACGCCACGACGCGCCACCATCCGCTCTCCTACTCATGGGCCTACTCATTTCGCGGTAACGTCAAGAGCATGGACGAGATGACTTGCCCCCGTTGTGGGTCGGCGATGGCCGAGCGCCGGCGCGGTGACGTCGTGGTCAGCCAGTGCACGTCGTGCGAGGGGGTCTTCCTCCAGCGCAGCGACCTGGGCAACCTCGTCGAGGCCGAGAACGACTGGCATCAGCACACCGGGCCCAAGACCACCCCGATGCCTCGCATCACCGCCGACATGACCGCTCCGCCGCCCGCGAAGCCGCGGGCGCGCGCCTACGTGGAGACGTTGTTCGACTGAGCCCTGATCCGCCGCGTCAGCGGAGGTCGAACCGGTCGAGCTCCATCACCTTGACCCAAGCGGTTACGAAGTCGTCCACGAACTTCCCTGCGGCGTCTTCGCTGGCGTACACCTCCGAGAGTGCTCGCAACTGAGAGTTCGCGCCGAAGACGAGGTCGACCGCGGTGGCCGTGTGCTTCACCTCTCCCGTCGAAATGTCGCAGATCTCGTAGACGCCCTCGGAGGCCTCCGACGCCTTCCACTCCGTGCCGCCCGCGAGCAGGTTCAAGAAGAAGTCGTTCGTCAGTGTCCCGGGACGGTCGGTGAGCACGCCGTGCTCCGAACGACTGAAGCTGGTGCCCAGCGCCCGCATGCCGCCGACCAGGACCGTCATCTCGGGGGCGGTCAGGTTGAGCAGGTACGCGCGGTCGAGCAGCAGCGTCTCCGGCGACAGCTTCTCGCCGGAGCACAGGTAGTTGCGGAAGCCGTCGGCCTGCGGCTCGAGTACGGCGAACGAGTCCACGTCGGTCTGCTCCTGCGAGGCGTCCGTGCGCCCCGGACGGAACGGGACCGTGACCTTGTGGCCCGCGTCACGTGCCGCCTGCTCGACGGCCGCGCAGCCGCCCAGGACGATCAGGTCGGCCAGGGAGACCTCCTTGTCACCGGACTGGGCGCCGTTGAAGTCTTGCTGGACCTGCTCGAGGGCCTCAAGTACCATCGCCAGCTCGGACGGCTCGTTGACCTCCCAGCTTCGCTGCGGCTCGAGGCGAATGCGGGAACCGTTGGCCCCACCTCGCTTGTCGGTGCCGCGGAAGCTGGCCGCGGACGCCCAGGCGGTCGAGACCAGCTGCGACACGGTCAGTCCCGAGTCGAGGAGCTTGGCTTTGAGGGCGGCCACGTCCTCGTCGCCGATCAGCTCGTGGTCGATCGCTGGGACCGGGTCCTGCCACAGCTGCGGCTCGGCGACCCACGGTCCCAGGAAGCGCGAGACCGGACCCATGTCGCGGTGCAGCAGTTTGTACCAGGCCTTCGCGAAGGCCAGCGCAAACTCGGCCGGGTTCTCGTGGAAGCGCCGGGAGATCCGCTCGTACTCCGGGTCGACTCGGAGGGAGAGGTCGGTCGTCAACATCGTCGGCCGGTGTTTCTGCTCCGAGTCATGCGCGTCCGGCACCGTCTCCTCGGCGTCCTTGGCGATCCACTGATGCGCGCCGGCGGGGCTCTTGGTCAGTTCCCACTCGTGACCGAAGAGGTTGTCGAAGAAGCCGTTGCCCCACGTCGTCGGGGTGCTGGTCCAGGTCACCTCCAGACCGCTAGTGACCGTGTCCGGGCCCTTGCCCGTGCCGTAGGTGTTCGTCCAGCCCAGACCCTGACTCTCCAGCGGGCAGCCCTCGGGCTCCGGACCGACGTAGTCGCCGGACGCGGCACCGTGGGTCTTGCCGAAAGAGTGCCCGCCGGCGATCAGCGCGACGGTCTCCTCGTCGTCCATCGCCATCCGGGCGAACGTCTCGCGGATGTCGCGGGCAGCGGCCATCGGGTCCGGATTGCCGTTCGGGCCCTCCGGGTTGACGTAGATCAGTCCCATCTGGACCGCGCCGAGCTCGCCGGAGAGCTCGCGCTCGCCGCTGTAGCGTTCGTCGCCGAGCCAGGTGTCCTCCGGACCCCAGAACATCTCCTCGGGCTCCCAGACATCCTCGCGGCCGAAGCCGAACCCAAAGGTCGCGAAGCCCATCGACTCCAGTGCGACGTTCCCGGCGAGGACCAGCAGGTCAGCCCACGAGATCTTGGCACCGTACTTCTGCTTGACCGGCCACAGGAGACGACGCGCCTTGTCCAGGTTGGCGTTGTCGGGCCAGCTGTTGAGCGGGGCGAAGCGCTGGGCACCGTCTCCAGCGCCACCACGGCCGTCCGCGATCCGATAGGTGCCGGCGGCGTGCCAGCTCATCCGGATGAATAGCCCCCCGTAGTGCCCGAAGTCGGCGGGCCACCAGTCTTGAGACGTCGTCATCAGGTCGATGAGGTCGCGTTTGAGAGCCTCGGCGTCGAGCTTCTCGAAGTTCTTGGCGTAGTCGAAGTCGTCACCCAGCGGGCTGCTCGCGGGGGAGTGCTTCTTCAGGACCTGCAGGTCGAGCTGGTTCGGCCACCAGTCCTGGACGGTTCTCGGCCGACTCGTCTGTGGGGTGGGCGAGTCGATTACCGGGTTCTCGCTCTCGCTGCCGTGGGTCGCGGTGTCGGATGTTTCGGTCATGGCCTTCCTTCCGGGTAGCTGGTCAGGAGCTGGTGGGGGAGCACGCGGGACAATGCCCCCAGTAGACGATCTCGGCCTCGTCGATGATGAATCCGTGGTCGTCGGCGACCTCGAGGCAGGGCGCCGTACCGGTCGCGCAGTCGACGTCGGCGATTGCGCCGCATGACCGGCAGACCAAGTGGTGGTGGTTGTCCCCGATCCGCGCCTCGTACCGCGCTACCGAACCGGACGGCTGGATGCGGCGGACCAGGCCGGCATCGGTCACCGCTCGCAGGACGTCGTACACGGCCTGATGGGAGACGTCGGGCAAGTCACGTCGCGCGACATGGATGATTGTGTCCGTGCCTGCATGCGGATGTGCATGTACGGCGCCCAACACCGCCAGCCGCGGCCGGGTGACTCTCAGCGAAGCGCCCCTCAGGAGCTCCTGGAAATCCGGTACGGCGGCCACGAGTCGCAGTCTTGCGGCTAGACTGTAACGAGTCAAGAATCGCCATGACGTGATCGCGGGTTCGGCTCGACCGCTGACTCATAGCGATTCCATCGCGCCGGAAGGACGCGCGTGGTCACGACGCTCACCCGAACGCAACCTGCGGGCGAGCTGCCGCCACACCCGCGGCTGTCGTGGTCTCGACAGGCTCGACCACCCGGAGCGGGCAGTGGTCTCGACAGGCTCGACCACCCAAAGCGAGCAGTGGTCTCCCTTCGAAACGCCTCCTACCTCGGCTCCTCAGGACAGGCGACAAGCTCGACCGCCTGGAGGCGCGGCGGGGGTTTCGAGACGCCCGCTGCGCGGGCTCCTCAACCACCGGCTGGTCAGATGTCGCGGAAGATCTCGATCCGGGCGCCTAGGGAGTTCAGCCGTGCGGCGAGGTCCTGGTAGCCGCGGTTGATCACGTAGATCGAGCGCAGCTCAGAAGTGCCCTTCGAGGCCAGCATCGCCAGCAGGATGACCACGGCCGGACGTAGCGCCGGCGGGCAGACGATCTCCGCCCCCGACCATCGGGTCGGTCCCTCGATCATCACTCGATGCGGGTCGAGGAGCTTGACCTGCGCGCCGAGCTTGGTGAGCTCGGTGAGGTAGATCGCACGGTTGTCGTAGACCCAGTCGTGCAGCAGGGTCTGGCCCTGCGCGACGGCGGCGATCAGCGCGAAGAACGGGAGGTTGTCGATGTTCAGGCCGGGGAACGGCATCGGGTGGATCTTGTCGATGGGCGAGTGCAGCTCGGAGACCTTGGTGGTGATGTCGACCAGGCGGGTCTGGCCGTTCGCGGCGACGTACTCCTCGCTGCGGTGGTAGGCGAGGCCCATCTCCTCTAGCAGCGCCAACTCGATCTCGAGGAACTCGATGGGGACCCGCGCGATGGTGATCTCCGACGCGGTGACGATCGCGGCGGCCAGTAGTGACATCGCCTCGATCGGGTCCTCAGAGGGTGCGTAGTCGACGTCGACGTCGATGTGCGGACGCCCGTGCACGGTGAGAGTGGTGGTGCCGATCCCCTCGATCTCGACACCGAGCTTGAGCAGGTAGAAGCAGAGGTCCTGGACCATGTAGTTCGGACTGGCGTTGCGGATCACGCTCACCCCGTCGTGACGCGCGGCGGCGAGCAGTGCATTCTCGGTCACGGTGTCGCCGCGCTCGGTGAGCACGATCGGTCGCTCGGGGGAGATCACCCGGTTGACCGTCGCGTGGTAGCTGCCCTCGGTCGCCTTGACGTCGAGACCGAACGGACGCAGCGCGGCCATGTGTGGCTCGACGGTGCGCGTGCCGAGGTCACAGCCTCCCGCGTAGGGGAGCTCGAAGACGTCCTCGCGGTGCATGAGCGGTCCGAGGAACATGATGATCGAACGAGTACGACGCGCGGCCTCCTCGTCCATCCGCGACACGTCGATGACCGCCGGCGGGATGATCTCGAGGTCGTTCTCGTCGTTGAGCCACCGGGTCTGCACGCCGATGCTGTTGAGCACCTCCAGCAGCCGGTTGACCTCCTCGATCCGAGCCACCCTGCGCAGCGACGTGCGGCCCTGGTTCAGCAGGGAGGCGCAGAGCAGTGCGACTCCGGCGTTCTTCGACGACTTCACCTCGATGGTGCCCGACAAGGTGGTGGGTCCGGTGACGCGCAGATGGGTAGGGCCGGCGCCGAGGGAGACGATCTCGGAGTTGACCGCCTCCCCGATGCGGGCGAGCATCTCGAGGCTGAGGTTTTGGTGGCCGCGCTCGATCCGGTTGACCGCGCTCTGGCTGGTGTTGAGCACGTCGGCGAGCTGTTGCTGGGTAAAGCCGCGGTGCTTGCGCGCGTCCCGGATCAGGTGTCCGATGCGGGAGAGGTAGTCCTCGGTCATAAGACAAAACGCTATCTCACATATGAGATACGTCAACACCGCGACACGCCCGGGCGGGGGCCGCCGGAGACGTCTGTCAGGATCGGCCCATGCGTGCCACCACCATCCACGGCCCCCGCGACATCCGCCTCGAGGAACGGCCGGCGCCGACGATCGCCGAGCCCACCGAGGCTGTGGTCAAGGTCGTCGCCGGGTGCATCTGCGGATCCGACCTGTGGCCCTACCGCGGGGAGAACCAGGTCGACGAAGGCGCAACGATCGGTCACGAGCTGGTCGGCGTTATCGAGGAGGTCGGTGATGAGGTCCGCGACTTCCGTCCCGGCGACTTCGTGATCGCTCCGTTCGTGCACTGCGACAACACCTGTGCGCACTGCCGCGCCGGAGCCACGTCGGCGTGTAAGAACCAGGGCTTCACCGCCAGTGGCCAGGCGGAGTACTCGACCGTGCACCAGGCCGACGGCAGCCTGGTCAAGACCGACGGGATGCCCGACGCGGCGATGATCCCGTCCTTGCTGACGCTCTCGGACGTGATGGCCACCGGTTGGCACGCGGCGGTGTCGGCCGGCGTACGACCCGGGTCGACCGCAGTGGTCGTCGGCGACGGCGCCGTGGGCCTGTGCGGCGTGCTGGCTGCCGCCCAGCTCGGGGCGGAGCGGGTCGTCGCGATGTCGCGGCACGAGCCTCGGCAGAGGATCGCGACCCGCTTCGGCGCCACAGACATCGTCCCCGAGCGCGATGACGAGGGGGAGCAGCGGATCCTCGATCTCACCGATGGTGTCGGCGCGGACGCGGTGCTCGAGTGCGTCGGCACGAACGCGTCGATGCACACGGCCTTCAAGATCGCCCGGCCCGGCTCGACCGTCGGGTTCGTCGGTGCGCCGCACGGGGTGGAGCTGCCAGTCGGCCACATGTTCGGCAAGAACGTGGGACTCGCGGGCGGCATGGCCCCGGTGCGCACCTACCTTCCCGACCTGCTCGAACGAGTGGTCTCCGGCGCGATCGACCCGGGCGTCGTCTTCGACCTGACGCTGCCGCTCGAGCAGGTGGCAGACGGCTACCGCGCGATGGATGAGCGTCGCGCGATCAAGGTGCTCCTCGAGCCGTGAACGGGACTCCGCCGCCCGCATCGACGGGCCGTGGAGACGGCGCTCAGCGGTCGGCGTACCTCCTGGCCACCACGGAAGGTCGTTCCACCGGCGTGCCGGCGTCGAGCGACAACGCCAGCCGCACGTACTGCGCATGGGTCCAGGCCAGTGGCGTCGCCGAGCGGGTCGGCGTGCCTGGGCGGGGACTCCCGTCCGCCGCCGGTGGGCGGTTGTCCCACACCTGCTCGGACATGAGCAGCCCCTCGTTGGCCGTGCGGCTCATCGCCGCCAGTCGTCGGGCGGCCAGACCGGGTCGGCCGGCGAGCAGCTCGTACTCGCCGCGCTCTCCCGCGAAGATCGGCCACAGCCGCCCATAGGTCCGCTCGCCCACGAGGTCCCCCTGCCGGCCGTCGGGTCATGGGACACCTCCTGTGCCCAGGTTGTCACGACAAGAGAGTTTGCCGAGACCTAGCTCTCGCCCCGCGCGCCAGCGGTAGGGCGCGCCTTGACGCGAAACGTGGATCGCCTTACCTTTGAGTAAGGAGTCGAAGGAGGAGGTAAGGGGTGTCCAGGGCGACGATGACAAGCAAAGGGCAGATCACGGTCCCCGTCGACGTGCGCCGTGACCTGGGCCTGCATGTCGGCTCACGGGTCAACTTCGTGAAGACTGCACCAGGCGTATACCAGATGGTGCCATCACGATCGATCAAGGACCTGAAGGGCTTTTTCAGCTGGTCTGGCCCGCCGGTGACGCTCGAGCAGATGGATGAGGCCATCGCCCAGGGAGCAGTTGAGTCCATGGGGGAGCGGTGAAAGGCCTCGACACCAACGTCCTCGTGCGGTACGTCATGGACGACGACGAGGCGCAGGCGGACCTCGCCACCCGCACGCTGCAAGGGCTGACCCCTACCGAACCCGGCTTCATCTCTATCGCGGCGCTCGCAGAACTGAACTGGGTCCTGCGCAGGTCATACCAGGTCAGCCGTGCGGAAGTGGCTGCGTTGATCCGTGAACTCTCGGCGGCCGATGAAGTTGTGCTGCAGGATTCCGAAGCTGTCCGCGAAGCACTGACATCAGTCGCCGGTGGCCTCGACTTCTCCGACGCGTTGATTGCTGCTGCGGGCAAGGGGGCAGGCTGCACGACCACGATCACATTCGACCGGCAGGCTGCCCGCCACGACGGCTTCGAGCTGCTGGCCTAGCCCGACCGGCTGGCGCTGTGCGCGACTTCGCTGATGAGCGCGGCGAGCTCCGTGGGGCGCGACCACATCGGCCAGTGACTGGTCGGCAGCTCGAGGTAGGTGACGTCGCGCAGCTCGACCAGGCCGGCCACGAACGAGTACCCCGCCTCGACCGCAGCTCGGTACTCCTCGGCCGTGTATGCCGTGCAGATCACCGTGCTCGGGACGTCGAGACGCGCCTCATTCGTGAACTCGTGAACGACCGCGAGGAGGTCGTCATCACTCGCGCAGGACACGAGCCCGTCGTGATCGTGTCCTTGGCGGACTTCGAGTCCCTGCGTGAGACCGCGTACCTCATGCGTTCGCCCGCGAATGCTCGCCGACTTCTCGACGCCA